>ERZ1694701.317-NODE-317-length-27186-cov-5.633998_pt1 | contig 27186 bp, 29 predicted proteins | sample MGYA00581721_ERZ1694701 | MGnify/ENA primary metagenome ERZ1694701 (study PRJEB42213, sample SAMN07424528) | human gut metagenome | biome: ENVO:00009003; feature: ENVO:2100002; material: ENVO:00002003 | host: Homo sapiens | place: USA | collected 2014 ...
CTCGGAGATGTGTATAAGAGACAGCATCATGGCCGTGTGCGCCGCCGTGTTCGTGCTGCGCATTCAGAAGGTGAAGTAGACGCTGCAAAGTGCCCATCTCCGTTTCGAGGGGCTGATTTTGACTTTGCGGAACATCTATCTCCATTTCGAGGGGCTGATGCCAAAGTAGCTACTGGTCAAAAACAACGGAATGACGTTGGAGTAATGCCATTTCTATCCGCGATCTGGCAGTTGACCAGCCCCTTGAAACGGGAGTAGACCTCCGACAAGCACGAAATCAGCCCCTCGAAACTGAATTTGGCTCAATGCATCGCCCGGCGCAACTATATCCTCGGTGCGGGTATACTATTTCGGGCCGTCACGATGACGTCCACGGAACGCACGCATGGCAAAGAGAGAAGCATGAGTCAGCCCGATACCGACATGGCAAAGCAGTCGCCGTCCTCGCAACAGGAAACGCGGATTAGGATGGATGCCCCGCAGCATAAGCCAAATCAGGCAGACGAATCGAGCGCATTAGGCGAGCAGTCAACTGAGCCGACTGGCCAGCACAATAAACACGCTCTGCACACGAACCTGAAGCGCGGCATGGAATCCCGCCACCTGCAAATGATCTCGTTGGGCGGCGTGATCGGCACCGGTCTGTTCCTGAGCTCCGGATATACCATTCAGCAGGCAGGCCCGATCGGTACGATTCTGGCGTACAGCATTGGTGCGCTCATCGTCTATCTGGTCATGCTCACGCTCGGCGAGCTCTCCGTGGCCATGCCGGTGACCGGTTCCTTCCATGTGTATGCCGAAAAGTTCATCGGCCCCGGCACCGGTTTCGTGATCGCGATCCAATATTGGCTCACTTGGACGGTGGCTCTCGGCTCCGAATTCACCGCCGCCGGTCTGCTCATGCAACGATGGTTTCCGGACAGCCCCACATGGGTATGGAGCGCGGCGTGCATCATCCTCATCTTTACCTTGAATGCCCTGTCCGTCCGATTCTTCGCCGAGGCGGAATTCTGGTTCGCTTCAATTAAGGTGTTCGCCATCTGCGCGTTCATCATCATCGGTCTACTCGCCATCTTCGGCATTATTCCTATCGCCGGATATCAGCATGCGCCGATGTTCGGCAATCTCGTCAAAGATGGCATCTTTCCCAACGGCTTCGTGCCGGTGTTCGCGACGATTCTGACCGTCAACTTCGCGTTCTCCGGCACCGAGCTCATTGGTGTGACCGCCGGCGAGACGCGCGACCCGGAAACCGCCGTGCCGAAAGCCATCCACACCACGCTGTGGCGTCTGGTGCTGTTCTTCATCGGCTCGATCACCGTGATGTGCGCGCTGATTCCGTGGCGCCAGGCCGGCGTGGGCGAAAGCCCGTTCGTGCTCGTGTTCAACAGCATCGGCATCCCCTATGCGGGCGACATCATGAATTTCGTGGTGCTCACGGCCGTGCTTTCCGCCTCGAATTCCGGCCTGTACGCTTCCACGCGCATGGTGTGGTCGATGGGTAACGAGGGCATGATTCCACGCTGGTTTGCCAAGACGAACCGTTGCGGTGTGCCGATGCTCGCCTTGTGCGCCGCAATGGCCGGCGGCCTGTTGGCTCTCCTGTCTTCCGTGATCGCCGCTTCGACCGTGTATCTGGTGCTGGTGGCGCTGTCCGGCCTGTCCGCCGTGGTAGTGTGGATTGCCATCGCTTACTGTCAGATTGTGTTCCGCCGCCGTTGGCTGGCATCTGGCCATTCCGCTGATGAACTCAAATACCGCACGCCTGGCTACCCTTATGTTTCCTGGGCGGCGTTCATCCTGTGCACCGCATCGTTCATATTGGTGATTTTCGATGTGGAGCAACGGTTCGCGCTTGTGGCTGAGCTCGTGTTCATCGTAGTCTGTTACGGCATTTACTTCCTGCAACAATGGTGGCGGAAACGCAGAAAAGCGTCTGACAGCGAAGACGATCTATCCATGCCGTGGGCCAATCAACGCTGATTGAACGATTGCATTTTGTTCCGGGTTCCAGCTCCGGTTCTTTGCCTTGCGGATTGCGTATATCCGAACAATAGATACAACACAATAAAAAGCCATATTTGATTGGGATGCCGTCCATCCCCATTCATAGGTCAATAGAAGGCCGGCAAACAGATAATAAACCGCGAGGGGCGGTGACGTTCGGATGATGATAACCGAACGTCACCGCCCCTCGCACTCATTGCGGGATCAAAGCCACGAATCAGTTCTCCGCATTCTCGCGGAGAGCCTCCTTGGCGTCGTTCTTGACCTCGGTGGCCTTCTTGGCGGCCTCGGCTTTGGCGACATCCGCCTTGGCTTTGGCCTCGTCGAGCGCATCCCCGGCCTTGTCCACCAGGTCAGAGGCCTTGTCGGTAGCCTTGTCTTTGATATCGCGGGCCGTATCGGCAACTTTGCTGCCGGCCTGTTTGGCAAAATCCTTCGCATCATCGATCAAACTCATGGTTGCTCCTTAGTACATGTATGCATGGAACTACTGAAATTGCTGACAATACTGTTCGATTATTCTTGAGTTGTGATGAGCCTTACTTGCGACGTTCCCGCGCAAATATCCAGCTCACGCATAATTATACATAGCGTGAGTGAATGGAATCCGTCAACTCGGCAACCGTCAAATGAATTTCAACGGCTCATGCAGACTGCAATCTCAATGGTTCTCCACATTCCCGCAGCAACGGATTGCTCCTTGCCGTGCGCCGCCTCTTGACTTTTTATGAGCACGCGCCAATCATGGAATATATGGGGATTGCAATCAAGCGCATATATGAGGAGCCGGCAGCATCGGACGGGTTCCGCGTGCTGGTGGACCGCCTGTGGCCGCGCGGCATGACAAAGGAGCGCGCGGCCCTGGACCTGTGGCTGAAGGCCGTCTCCCCTTCTCCCTCGCTACGCAAATGGTTCGGCCATGACCCCGCGAAATTCGCGGAATTCCAAGCCCGGTACGTTGCCGAACTTGACGCCAATACCGCCGTCGAAGACCTGCGCTGTATCTGCGCGGAGCATCCCGACGTGACGCTGCTGTATGCGGCCAAAGACCCGCAAGTCAATCATGCCTTGGTACTGCGCGACTATCTCAATGAGTCACTTCAATAATCGGCAGCACAAGCAAATGTTCAAAAACGACATTCGCTTCTCGCGGCGATTTCGAATTCCAAAGTTCACACCAACGGCTTGCGTACATCTAGTTCGCAAGTGATGCCAGTCTCCTTGCGAGCCCATTCCGCCGCCTGCAATGCGGCGATGTTCCAGAGCGCGTGCGGCACACCGCCGAGATCTGGATGGGAACCCCAGAACGTGATGTCATCGGAGTATGCGGTGATGAGCGAATCCTCCGTAACCGGCATAATCGTGTGGTAAAGCCGATCGGCCAGCGTGGACACGAATTCATTGGCCGCGGCAAACGTGTCGATGAGATGCTGCTCGGCAGTCACCGGCGGGCAAACCAGCTCCCAGGATTCGACATCCGTAGCGCTCCATTGCGCGGCCTCGCCGTCCACCTCGCGCTGCAGTGAAACGAACAGCCTAGCGAACTCGTCCGAGGTCAGACCTGTAACTCGACGACGGGTCGAGAGTTCAATCGGAGTCATCAACTTCTCCTTTCCATGTATTTATGCATCATATGCTCTTAAGGGTCAAATTCGATTCATGCGGACGAACGAATCCATCTAGTAAACGAAAAGCATGGCTGCAATGCATTACAGAATTGACTCAAGATCCCCAGATGAATGCTTTTTCTTGTAAATCGGATAGACTGGCGCGAGAACAGTGCGAGAAAGAGGCGAGGATGACCGAGAAACAATCGCGGAAGCAAACGACAACATACGCCAACCTGCAGAACGACCAGTCCGGTCAGCCACAGCAAGGCAAGCCGCGCAAGCCGTCGCTGCATGCACGCTGGAAAACCATGAGCCAAGCTATGGGCATGGAAATCCGCGAGCACAAGAGCTCGTTCGCGGTCTATGTGGTGCTGCGCATGCTGGTGCTCGCCATGGCCATACTCCAATTCTTCAACGGCAATTATGAGAACGTATTTCTGTGCATCCTTACGTTACTGCTGCTGTTGGCACCGGCATTTATCCAGGTGCAGTTCCGCATCGAGCTGCCTTCGGTGCTCGAAGTCATCGTGCTAGTGTTTGCGTTCTCGGCCGAGATTCTTGGTGAGATCAGCTCGTTTTATGAGATCTTCCCGTTCTGGGACACAGTGCTGCACACGATGAACGGCTTCCTCGCCGCGGCGATCGGCTTCTCATTGGTCGACCTGCTCAACCGATCCGACCGGGTGAAGTTTGAGCTTTCGCCTCTGTATCTGGCGATTGTCTCCTTCTGCTTCTCCATGACCATCGGCGTAATCTGGGAGTTCTTCGAATTCGGCATGGACCAGCTATTCGGGTTTGACATGCAGAAAGACGCCATTGTGCATTCCATCAGCTCGGTGATGCTCGACCCCACGCACACCAATCACGCGATTCATATCAGCGACATCACACAGGTTACAGTCAACGGCCAGAATCTGGACCTCGGCGGCTATCTCGATATCGGCCTGATCGACACGATGGAAGATCTCATCGTCAACTTCATCGGCGCGGTCGTGTTCTCCGTGTTCGGCTTCTTGTATGTGAAAAACCGCGGCAAAAAGGACTCCATCATCAGCCGGTTCGTGCCGCATCGCAAGTCCGCCGACCGCGATTATCTGCGACTGGTGATCGATGGCGGGAAAGCAACTGACGTCGATTCGGCTGATGGGGCCGCAGCCAGTGCCGGTAGTGCCAGTACCATCTCAGCTGTCACTGCCAAGCCTTGAGCACGCTCTGCGGTACTTTCGACGCGTCAAAACGGTAGTGCCCGGTGACCGTCATGTGCTTCTTGAATGAGAAGTAGTCATTCTCGCGCTGCTTCTGGGCCATATTGTGAATCACGTACGGGGTGCCATTCTTGTCGCGTTTGTCCGAGATGACGCCGATATGCTTGACGTGCTGGAAGACCACGATGTCACCGCCCTGATAGTAGTCGGAGTCATAGGCCGGGTGATTTTCGGCATCCTTACGGGCACCGGTAACAATATCTGCATAGTCGTCCACACCGTTGCCGTTGAAATCAACCGTGCTGGCGGCTTTCGAATACTTGCGATTCGCCTCATCAGTCGGCATGATATCTGATTCCGATGCAGCCGAATCCGCTGAGGTTGGGTCCGGTGTTCCCGCCAGCAAACCCGCCACCTGTGTTACGCCAGCCGTTAATGACATGGGCAGTACTCGGGCCAGGTGACGTGCAGCCAACACACCACCTAAAACAAGCATCACAATCACTGCAACAGCAAGTATCCGTTCGAAGCGTCGGCGTGTGCTTCGACTGTTTTCATGCCCTGCTTCAGTCAGATGATGTGCCATATCGGTCTCCCAGCGTGAGACTTCTCAATCGCTTGTTTCGATGGCTTACACCGTAGTCGCATGACTTATGAAATGCTTGGCCCATACAGTTTTTCTGTATGGGCTTCCCATGTCCGTCTATCTCACAGCTCGCGCAGCTGGGCGGCAATCTGGATGGATTCGACGCTGGCTTCGGCCTTGTTGCGGGTCTCCTGCCATTCGGTGGCAGGCACAGAGTCGAGCACGATGCCGGCACCAGCCTGCACGCTCGCCTCATGATCGCACAGGAACGCGGTACGAATGGCGATGGCCATATCCATATTGCCGGAGAAATCGAAGTAGCCGACGGTACCGCCGTAGATACCACGATCGGCCGGTTCCAGTTCGTCGATGATTTCCACCGCGCGCGGCTTGGGAGCTCCGGAGAGCGTGCCTGCAGGGAACGCGGACTTGAACACGTCAAAGGCGGTTAGCGACGGGTCGACCTTACCGGTGACCGTCGAGCAAATATGCATGATGTGGCTGAAACGCTTGATATCCATGAGCTGTACGACTTCCACGGACTGTGGCACGCACACCTTGCTCAGATCGTTGCGGGACAGATCCACGAGCATGATGTGCTCGCTGCGTTCCTTCGGATCGGCAAGCAACTCCTTGGCGAACTTCTCGTCCTCCTCCGGGGTGGCACCACGCGGGCGAGAACCGGCAATCGGAAAGGTCATCGCGTGGCCATTGTCTACCTTGATAAGGGTTTCCGGGCTGGAGCCGATGACATTGAAATCACGGCCCTGCGCGTCGGTCAACGCCATGAAATACATGTAGGGGCTCGGGTTCAGCGTACGCAGCACACGGTAGACGTCGAACGGGTCGGCGGGCGAATCGATGTCGAGACGCTGGGAGATGACCACCTGGAACACATCGCCGTCCACGATATGTTGCTTGGCACGTTCGACGGCCTGCTCGTAGTGGCTTTTCTCAGTACGGAAACGCAACTCAGGCTGAGCAACCGTTTCGTCCAGAATATTGACACGAAACTCGTCAGGAGCCGGCGTGGCAGCGTCACGCTGCATCTGGTCGAGTCGGGCGACGGCTTCGTTGTAGGCGGCGTCGGCTCGGGTCGACTTGTTGTCCACGTTGACCGCGTTGGCAATGAGCCATACCGAACCGGATATGTGGTCGACCACGGCGATATCGGTGGCCAGGGCAAGCACGGTTTCCGGCTGGCCGGTCTCATCCGGGGCCTCGGCGCGCAAGGTCGGTTCCCAATGACGAATCGCATCCCAACCGACTGTGCCGACCAGACCGCTGGTCAGGTTCGGCAGACCCGCCACATGCGGGGCTTTGAGGGCCTTCAGAGCGGCGTGAGCGACCTCGATCACGTCACCTTCGGTGGGCACGCCGACAGGGACTTTGCCCAGCCAGTCGGCCTGACCATTGTTGGAACGCAGTTGAGCCATCGAGTTGACGCCAATGAAGCTGTATCGGCTCCACGTGCCGCCATATTCCGCGGATTCGAGGATGAATGTGCCGGAACGGCCGCCAGCAAGACGCTCGTAGAAGCCGACCGGGGTGAGCGAATCGGCAAGCAAACGACGCACGATGGGAACCACACGATAGCCGGCATCGGCAAGCTCGTGAAACTGTTCGCGGCTGGGCCAGGTGGCACCCCACTTCAGGTGTTCGACGCTGCATTCGCTCATGTTCGCTCCTTTACTTGCGTTGATGACGTTTATTCTACTGCCGATGAAGCTCCCCCCAGTCAGCTGTGCTGACAGCTCGTCGCAAGAGAGGACGGCCTCCGGCTGATTATATTTTGCTCACTGTCGTTCGCCTTCGCCTAAAAACGCCTCCGCGTTTTCTTGACGGTTCAGCCTCAGAGAGGGGAGCCAGAGAAAGGAACCAACTCTACTGCTCGACCGGGCGATGACCTTCGACCACGGGCAGAGGGCCTCCTTCGAGGAAGCAACTGCGCTTGCCGGTGTGGCAGGCGGCACCGACCTGATCGACCTCAACCAGCAGTGCATCGCCGTCGCAGTCCAAGGACACACCCTTGACGTACTGCACATGGCCGGAGGTGTCGCCCTTGCGCCAGTATTCCTGACGGGAACGGGACCAGAAGGTCACGCGCCCGGTGGTGAGCGTGCGGCGCAGAGCCTCATCGTTCATGTAGCCGACCATCAGCACCTCGTGGGTGTCGTACTGCTGCACGACTGCGGCGACCAAACCTTTGGCATCGCGCCTGAGGCGCGCGGCGATGCGGGGGTCGAGTTCAGTGGAATTGTCGTATATAGTGTCTGTCATATTTGTCTTCTTTATGTGGACCATCCTCAGTCACGCTACGCGTGACAGCTCCCGCCAGCAGGAGCAATAAGGTGTATGCGTTTTATCGAACGGTGTAACCGTGCTTCTTGAGTTCGGCCTTAACATCGGCGATGGTCAGAATTCCGTAATGGAACACGGAAGCCGCCAGCACAGCATCCGCACCGGCCTCGATGGCAGGAGGGAAATCCTCGACCTTGCCGGCACCACCGGAGGCGATAATCGGAATCTTGACTTCCTTGCGCACTGCGCGAATCATTTCAAGATCGAAGCCTTCTTTGGTGCCGTCGGCATCCATCGAGTTCAGCAGAATCTCGCCAGCGCCCAACTCTTCAGCTCGTTTGACCCACCAGATTGCGTCGATACCGGTGGATCTGCGGCCACCCATCGTGGTGACCTCGAAGCCAGACTGGGTATGCTGTTCGCCCTGTTCACGGCGGGCATCAACGGACAGTACCAGCACCTGGTTACCGAAGCGGTCGGCCACGCGGCTGATCAACGACGGATCGTTGATGGCGGCGGTGTTCACTCCGACCTTGTCCGCGCCGCAGCGCAGCAGCGAATCGACATCTTCGGGCGTGCGCACGCCGCCGCCCACGGTCATCGGAATAAACACCTGCTCGGCAGTACGGGAGACCACGTCAATCATCGTATTGCGGTGGGAACTGGAGGCGGTCACATCCAGGAAAGTGATTTCATCGGCACCCTGACGGTAGTATTCGGCGGCCAATTCCACCGGATCGCCGGCATCCTTGAGGTTTTCGAAATGCACACCTTTTACCACACGACCGGCGTCAACATCCAGGCATGGGATGACTCGTACCGCCAACGACATGCTTCACTCCCTGTTTGGCTTTGCTTTACAACTTTTCAGACTACCTACCGCCCGTTACATGGGAAGCAGTCGTTTCTGGAATATGAGAATTACCACTATATGCGGTCGGCAAAGCAGGCGCATAGCGGCCCGAACCGTGAGAGAATAGCCAGTGGAACAATCCCGATCGCGTGAAGGAGACCACTATGGCTGTGGAGAACAGCAAGGTTCTGATTATCGTCAACAACTGGGGCATTGAGGAAACTGAGCTGACGCGCCCGCTGCGTGACCTCAAGGCTGCCGGAGCTCAGGTGACGCTTGCCGCCACCACGCTGGACCCGTGCGAGACCGTGCAGCACGACCGTTACGAAGGCGAGACGCTGACGCCGGATGCGCTGCTGAGCGACGTGCAGGCCGCTGATTATGACCTGCTGGTGGTGCCCGGCGGCACTTGCAATGTGGATCGCATTCGTGTCAATGAGGATGCCATTACGCTGGCGCAGGAGTTCGCGCATGAGGGCAAGCCGATTGCCGCAATCTGCCATGGCGCTTGGCTACTGGTCAATGCTGGACTGGTTGCCGGCAAGACCGCCTCCCCTTGCCGTTACACCGCCGGCGGTCATTACGTCGACGAGCAGTTGCACGTGGATGATGCCAACGGCTTCAAGCTCATCACGTCCCGCAAGCCCGCTGATTTGGACTACTTCGTGGACGCAATCAAGGATGCGCTGAACTAACTACCGCTCCTTGGCAGCGAGCTGACCGCAGGCACCGTCGATGTCCTGGCCGCGGGTGTCACGCAGAGTTGCGGTGATGCCCGCGCGGTGCAGAATTTCCAGGAATTGCTTCTCGTCTTCCGGCTTGGAAGCCGTCCACTTTGAGCCTTCAATCGGGTTCAGCGGAATCGGATTGACGTGAGCCCAATTATCACCGTAATGGTTGAGCCGCTTGGCCAGCAGCTGCGCATGCTCGGCCTGATCGTTGATGCCACGCATGAGTGCGTATTCGATGCTGACACGGCGCTTGGAGGCAAGCCAGTAATCATGTGCCGCGTCCAGCACCTGAGTGGTGTTGAAACGCTTGTTCATCGGCACCAGCTCATCGCGCAGCTCGTCGCTAGGCGCATGCAGGGAGACCGCCAAACGCACCGGAATGCCTTCGGCAGTAAGCTTCTTGATACCAGGCACCACACCCACCGTGGATACGGTGATATTGCGTGCGGAAATGCCAAAGCCCTCCGGCGGCATCGCAGAAATCTGGCGCACGGCGGAAAGCACGGAATTGTAGTTGCCCATCGGCTCGCCCATGCCCATGAACACGATATTGCTTAAGCGGCCTTCTCCCCCGGCCACTTCACCATCGCGCATCATTTTGGCGGCCACACGTACCTGTTCGACGATCTCGCCGGTGGACATGTTGCGGGTCAAACCCAGCTTGCCAGTGGCGCAGAACGGGCATCCCATGCCGCAACCGACCTGCGAGGAAATGCACAGCGTGGTACGGGTCGGGTACCGCATAAGTACCGATTCGATCAAGGAGCCGTCAAACAGCTTCCATAACGTCTTGATAGTGGTGCCCTCATCGGCCACCTGACGGGTCACTTCGGTGATGAGCTGCGGGAAGAATGCAGCAGCGGCCTCATCACGCTTCGCAGCGGGAAAATCGGTGAATTCCGCGGCATTCACATCGAAATGCCCGAAATAATGATTGGCCAACTGCTTGACGCGGAATTTAGGCAGTCCCAATTCGGCCGCCTTTTCAATACGCTGCGCGGGAGTCATATCCACGAAATGCAGCGGCGGCTTGCCTCGCCGGGCGTGATCTTTGGAAAGCACGTCGCGGAAAGCTCCAGACGTACCACCAGGAGTGATGCCGGTCTCCGGGGTATCGATTTCAGGTGTTGTCATAACCAGTCGTTCCACTCTCAATCGGTCACAGTCCGGTGACCCACAGCAACGCACAGGTGAACGGCGCGCTCATCAGAATCGAATCCACGCGATCCATCACACCGCCGTGCCCCTTCAACAGATGGCCCATGTCCTTGATGCCGATATCACGCTTGAGCATGGAGGCGCACAAATCGCCAAACGTGCCAACTGCACCAATCAGAATGCCCGCTACAATCGGCACCCACCAACGGCTGGCCTGCAACGACGGGTCATAGGTGAAGATGAATACGGCAAACGAGCCAATCATGGCGAACAGCATCGAGCCAATCAGACCTTCGACGGACTTCTTCGGCGAAATGCGCGGGCTGAGCTTGTGCTTGCCGAGCCATGCGCCGGCAAACAGACCACCCGTATCAGACAGTGCAGGCATGAACACCAGCATGATGGCATGGGCAATAGGATGATCGTTGAACGTCAGCGGAATGATGATGCAGCTGGCCAGCAACGGAATGTAGAGCACGGTCAGCACGGAAACTGCCACATGGCTCAACCGGGAGTGATGCTGTTCACCGCCGTCGTGATTGTATGAGGATTCCAGACGAGCGCTGGCGTCCGTGTTTGACAGTTTGCCGGCGACCGCCAGAGAAAGCCGGTTGCCAAGCGTAAGCTTTGCGCTTGCGGCGATGGCAACAAGAATGATGGAGACGATGACGCTCAGCGACATCGTGATGAGATGGTAGGGAGAATAATACGTGGCAATCAGGGTGAAGGAGGAGCAAATCCAGAGCATAACTACAGGAATGTGCAGTCCTACCGTGGCGAAGTCCACGCGGAGTTCCCAGAGTGCCAGAATCATGAACGCAACGACCAACAGCACGAACACATCAATGCTGAGCAACAGGCAAGCGACGATCAGTATGACCAGTGCCGCACCCGTGGCAATTGCCTGAGGCATATTGCGACCAGTCTTCTTGTTGATCTGATCGAGAGCCTCTTCGGCCTCTTCATGGAGTTGTTCGTTGCGTTCCATAGCCATTCTCCAGGTCTGATCGAATCAGACCTCCATGATCTCCTTCTGCTTGGTGTCCAGCAGAGCATCAATCTCATCAGTAACGGACTTGGTGACCTTGTCGAGATCCTTGAGCAGACGATCGCCCTCGTCCTCGCCCATGTCGCCGTCCTTGACAGACTTATCGATGGTTTCCTTGGTCTTGCGGCGAATGTTGCGCACGGCCACCTTGCCATCCTCGGCCTTGGACTTGGCGAGCTTGACGTATTCCTTGCGGCGATCCTCGGTGAGTTCCGGCATGGTCAGACGGATGACATTGCCGTCGCGGTTCGGGCTGACACCCAGATCGGAGTTGCGAATGGCCTTCTCCACCGCGGCAGCCTGAGAGGCGTCAAACGGGGTGACGGACAGGGTGCGGGGCTCAGGCACACCGATGGAGGCCACGGCCTTGATCGGCGTCGGAGCACCGTAGTAATCGACCACAATGCCGTTCAGCAGAGCCGGATTGGCGCGACCGGTACGAATACCAGCGAAGTTCTCTTTAGTGTTTTCCACGGTCTTGGCCATCTGTTCCTTGGCCTGATCGATGAGGGACATGTTCACTCCTTGTGTTTGGGGTTCTTCTATGAACGCTTGTATTCGATTGTAGGCGCTCGGGACTACTCGGCCACGCGCGACTCGGCGGTGGAGACCAATGTGCCGATCTCTTCGCCAATCAGGGCGCGGGTCACGTTGCCGGTTCCTTCAAGACCGAACACACGGATGCGCTTCTTGTTGTCGCGGGCCATGGAAAGCGCGGATGCGTCCATAACGGCCAGATTGTCGACCAGCGCACGGTTGTAGCTCAGGGTCTCGAAGCGCTTGGCTTCAGGATCCTTGCGCGGATCGGCGGTGTATACGCCGTCGACGCCGTTCTTGCCCATCAGCACCTCATCGCAGTGGATTTCCAGAGAGCGCTGGATGGAGACGGTATCAGTGGAGAAGTACGGCATACCTGCGCCGGCACCGAAAATCACCACACGCCCCTTTTCAAGATGGCGAATGGCCTTCAGTGGAATGTACGGCTCAGCGACCTGACCCATGGTGATGGCGGTCTGCACGCGGGTGGCCTGGCCCTCCTGCTCGAGGAAGTCCTGCAACGCCAGGCAGTTCATGACCGTGCCGAGCATGCCCATGTAATCGCCACGGGAACGGTCGATACCGGCCTGTTGCAGCTCAGCGCCACGGAAGAAGTTGCCGCCGCCGACCACGATGGCCACCTGCACGCCCTGCTGCACAGCGGGAACGATTTCCTCGGCGATACGACGAATCACGTGGGTGTCGATGCCGACCTTGCCTCCGCCGAATGCCTCGCCGGACAGCTTGAGCAGAACTCTGCGCGGCTTATCGCTATCAGTCATATTGATGCCTTCCTTCAACCGAAAATGCCTGAAAATATCCGTAGACAAGCGTATCGGCTTACAACGACACCCCTTGCAGCGACACCCTCGGTATACAGACAAAAACGCCACCCGGCTGCAATCAGCCAGATGGCGTTTTGAAAATTACGCTAGTCGCGTGAAATGAGCGCTAGGCTCACTCCTCTTCGCCCTTGCCGACTTCGACGCGAGCGAAAGCAGTGGCGTTGCCACCGACTTCCTTGAACAGGGCGCCAACGGTCTTGGACGGATCCTTGACGAACGGCTGCTCGAGGAGCACGACTTCCTTGAAGAAAGCGTTGAGACGGCCTTCGACGATCTTCGGAATGATCTTCTCCGGCTTGCCTTCGGCCTGGGACTTCTCGGTGGCCACGCGACGCTCGGACTCGACCACATCGGCCGGCACGTCCTCGCGGGTCAGCCACTTGGCACCCATAGCGGAGATCTGCAGGGCGGCTTCGTGAGCCACGGCGGCACCGGCCTTGTCGGTGGCGATCATGGCGACGATGCTCGGCGGCATCTCAGCGGACTTCTTGTGAGCGTAAATCTCGACGTGCTCGCCGGAAATCTTGGCGAACTGGCCGATCTTGACATGCTCACCGAACAGAGCGGCGGCCTCTTCGACAGCCAGCTTGACGGTGGTGTCGCCAGCCTTGGCGCCTTCCAGCTCCTCAGCGGAGTTGGCGTCGGCGTCCACGGCGTAGCCGAGCACTTCGTCAGCGAACTCGACGAACTTCGGGGTCTTGGCCACGAAGTCGGTCTCGGAGTTCAGCTCGACGGCGTAACCGGTCTCGCCATTGGCGGTCTCGACGACCTTGGAGGCGATGGTGCCTTCCTGAGCCTTGCGACCCTCACGCTTGCCAGCTGCGGCGATGCCCTTGGCGCGGATGATCTCCTTGGCACGAGCGACGTCGCCTTCAGCCTCGGTGAGAGCCTTCTTGACGTCGAGCATGCCGGCGCCGGTGTCTTCACGAACCTGCTTGATCAGTGCGGCGGTAATTGCTGCCATTGATTATTCTCCTTTAAGAAGATGTTGCTTACCGTGTGAGCGATGGGAGGCGCTGTTACCAGTGCTTCCCATCGCGTAGTATCACTCGGCCTTGGGGGCCTCAGCGGTCTCCTCAGCAGCGGCCGGAGCAGCGGCTTCGGCTTCGGCAGGAGCCTCGTTGGTCAGGAGTTCCTTCTCCCAAGCGGCCATCGGCTGCTCGGCGGTCTCGCCCTCAGCCTTGGCGGCCTGGCCGGAACGCTCCAGCAGACCCTCGGCGACGGCGTCGGCCATCAGGCTGGTGAGCAGCTCGATGCCGCGAATGGCGTCGTCGTTGGCCGGGATCGGATACTCGACGGTGTCCGGATCGGCGTTGGTGTCGACCAGGGCGACAACCGGGATGCCCAGCTTGTGAGCTTCCTCAACAGCCAGGGATTCCTTGGTGATGTCGACCACGAACATCGCGGACGGGGTGCGGTTCATGTTGCGGATACCGCCCAGCTGCTTGTTGAGCTTGTCCTTCTCGCGCTCGAGCAGGAGGAGCTCCTTCTTGGTCAGGCCGGAGCCGTGCACGTCGGAGAAGTCCATCTCCTCAAGTTCCTTGAGGCGGTTGACGCGCTTGGAAACGGTCTGGAAGTTGGTCAGCATGCCGCCGAGCCAGCGCTCGGAGACGTAGGGCATGTTCACGCGGGTGGCCTGGTTGGCAATAGCTTCCTGAGCCTGCTTCTTGGTGCCGACAAAGAGCACAGTGCCGTTGTGGGCCACGGTGGTCTTGATGAAGTCGTACGCCTTGTCGATCATATCGAGCGACTTGAACAGGTTGATGATGTGGATGCCGTTGCGCTGGGTGAGGATGAACTGCTTCATCTTCGGGTTCCAACGACGGGTCTGGTGGCCGAAGTGCAGGCCAGCCTTCAGCATCTCGCTCATAGTGATCTGAGCCATGGTATTACTACCTTTCATTGTCGGTTCTTGCCTGGCCATGCGCACCTGCGTGCAGCTACTCCCCCGTTGTTTCACGGGCTTGCAGCCGACCGACACAGGCCGTCGCGAGCATGACGCGAATTTGTTGTGTGCCGGTTGACAATAATGGGTGGCTCCGAACGCCAGCGACTGCGCTCGTTGCCGGGTGGCACACAAAATTCGAGAATAGCATGACCCGAGAATAATATGCTCCCGTTGGCGGGAGCTGTCGAACGGAGCGAGACCGAGGGTGGTTGAAGTGGACCACCCTCAGTCAGCTTCGCTGACAGCTCCCTCCAGCGGGAGCCAAGAACGGACTACTTCTGATGTTCGCGCATGTACTTCATGGCAGCGCGACGCTCTTCCTTTTCGAGGCGATCCAGGTAAACGTGTCCGTCAAGGTGATCGCATTCATGTTGAAGCATACGACCCATAATGCCAGTGCCCTCGAGCACGACTTCCTTGCCGTCCAGATCAATGCCACGCACACGGGCATACTCGGCCCTGCGGGTCTTGTACCACAGTCCTGGCACGGACAAGCATCCCTCGTCACCGTACTGTTCGCCGGATTTCTCCTCGAGTATCGGGTTCAGCACGTAGCCAACCTTCCCATCGATGTTGTATGAGAAAGCCCTCAAACTGACGCCAATCTGGTTGGCGGACAGGCCAGCACGTCCCGGATCGTCCACCGTTTCTAGCAGATCATCAACCAGACGGCGCACGGCAGGCGTGATTTCCTTAATCTCGTCGCAGGGGGTGCGCAGGACGGGGTCAGGCACGACCCTGATCTCACGAATGGCCACTTCTCGTTACTCCTCGTTGTTCTCGCCGGCTGACTGATCAGGCAGCTCATCGGCAGTTGCCTCTGCGGACTCGCCTTCCTCAGCCTCATCGGCTTCGTTCTTCGTCTTCTTGATTTTCTCCGACACGCTAGCAATCGAATCAGACACGCTGGCCTTCATCTGCTCGGAAGCCTGCTTGACCTGTTCCGAGGCCTGCTTGACCTGCTCGGAAGATTTCTTGACGGTTGCCACCGTGCTGTCGATAATCTTTGCCGTGGCCGGCAATGGTTTGTTGGAAGGCTTGGGCGCGTACAGGTCTTCTTCGATGATGGCTGTGTAACGCTGCAGCACCTTAGGACGCACCACCTTCATGCTCGGGGTGAGCGTGCCATGTTCCTGATTGAATTCCTCGTCGAGAATCGCGAACTTGCGCACGGATTCGGCGCGGGACACATTGGCATTGGCCTGATCGATGTACTGCTGCACGAAAGCGCGCACCGCATCGTTGCCGCTGGCCTCGGCTAGCGACATATCAGGGTCAAGGCCCTGTCCTTCCAGCCACGAATGCAGCATCTCAGGGTCAAGCTCAATCAGTGCGGAAACGAAGGGCTTACCATCGCCGACCACCACCGCGTGAGCGACGATTGGACAGGTGTCGATGACATCTTCCATAGGTGCCGGGCTGATGTTCTTGCCGCCGGCGGTAATGATGATGTCTTTCTTACGGCCGGTGATGTATGTGAAACCACGGTCTTCGATACGTCCAAGATCACCGGTTTTGATCCAACCGTCGGCGGTCATTGCCTGGGCGGTGAGTTCCGGCTGCTTGTAATAGCCGAGGAACACGTTCGGACCGGTGAGCTCGATTTCGTCATCCTCGCCAAGACGCACGCCCATACCGGGACCGGGCTTGCCGACCGATCCGACCTCGTTGTCATCCTCCCAGTTGACCAGCATCGGAGCGGCGGTTTCGGTCATGCCGTATCCCTGAATGAATGTGATGTCGTCCATGCCATTGAAGAAATGAGCCAGATCCACGTTCAGCGGAGCACCACCGCAGGCCAGCCATTTGAGATTCGGGCCAAGGGCGGAACGAATCGACTTGCCGACTGTGGCCATAAAGAAGGAATGCGCCATACGGTCGATGAACGAATGGCCATGCCCCGACTGCTCGTCCTTGCTCCACTTGACGAAGTGCTTGACGGACAGGGCAAAAATATGGCCTTGAACGCCCGCGCCGGCTTTCTGCGAGGCGGCGTTGTATACCTTCTCGAACACACGGGGCACACCAAGCAGGTAGGTGGGTTTGAAGCTGCGAATGTCGGCGAGCAGATGCTTGGCATCGGGAATGTATCCGACCACACCGCAGCCGCCGATGCATACATATTGGATGTACCGCGCGAAGCAGTGCGCAAGCGGCAGGAAGAGCAGCAGGCGATTGTCGTCATAGAGCATGCCACGCAGAATCTCATAGCCGTTAAGCACAATATGCGTGTAGTTGCGATTCGAGAGCATGGCCCCCTTGGGCTTGCCGGTGGAACCGGAGGTGTAGACCACAGTCAGCAAATCGTCGGCCTTGATGCGCGCAATGGCAGCGTCCAAGATCTCGTCGGATACGTTTTGTCCGAAATCGGCAACCGCATCGAGCCCATCGGCCTTGAAGTTGAACACATATTTCAGGCCCGGATGTGCAGCGCGAATCTGCTCCAACGTTTGCGCATGCTGGAAACCACCGGCAAAGGCTATGACCGGATCGACCTCTTCCACAATGCCGGCAGTCTGCTTGGCGGAATCAGTCTCATACACCGGAACCACAACCGCTCCGATAGCCGCACAGGCAAAATCAGCCACGCCCCACTCGTAACAGGTGGGCGAGTAGATAAGCACCATGCTCCCGGCCTTCACGCCGAGGCCGAGCAGTCCCTTGGCCACCTCGCGGACACGGCTGAGCATTTCCGTTGCAGTGGCGCCACGCCATTGATGGGTATCGTCATCCTGCCATTCGGCAATGGTGTCATCCGGCGTGCGGGCTGCACGCTTGACCAGCAGAGAGAACACCGTGTCCTCGTCGGTGGTGACATACCTAGGTTCTTCAACATGTTCACGCATACGCTCTACTATAGGCGCGACCTGTCCTATGACTACGCCGTCCGCATGAAGTCATGTCAGCTTTGAGCCGAAACGCTACCCCAAATCGGCAAAGACACACATCCATCTGGAACCGATATACCGGAACTTGAGATTCACCCGCAAATCTTCCTGGCCAATGGTCATAAATACCACCATCTCCATCGTGTCCGCGCCGGTGATCACGCCATCAATCAAAGTCGGCACTGTGGGCAGATAGCAGAATTTGGTTTTGATTTCCGGATGAGTCACCATATGGGAATCCAGCAAGTACTGCATGGTTCTCAGACGTTCTAGACAAGGGTTGGTCAGCGCTCGGCGCAAATGATCCACGCTGAGCTTGCCTCGGATGGCATCGGCGCAATTGCAGGCGATTCGACATGCAGCCATCGCCATCGTATGGCATTCCCGCGCACTCATGCTGCTGGCGAAGGTAGGTTGTATGTGGTACTTGACCGGACGATCCGATAACTCTACGACGATGAATCCGTCATACCCCGGCAAAGGCCCGCATCGACGCATATCAAAAAAGCCCGTATATTCCATGGAATCCCCCTCGATCCCCCTCGAGGCCCACCACCATCGGCAGGCGCAGGATTACACAACATCATGAAAAGGCGTGTCAAGTCAAGTAACTTGACACGCCTTTCTCACATGATGGATTAGTTCATGGAACGCGAACGTCTTGCGATCAGCGGCTGGAATACGGGTTAACCACCATGCCGCAACGCTGGAAGTTCTTCACATCGACATAGCCGGTGGAAGCCATTGCACGCTTCAACGCACCAATGAAGTTCGTCTTGCCATCCGCTTCATGGCTCGGTCCGAACAGGACCTGCTCCAGAGACCCAACCGTGCCGACCGTGGTACGATAGCCACGCGGTAACGTCTGATGACGAGCCTCCGCACCCCAGTGAGTGCCCTTACCAGGAGCCTCAGTGGCGCGCGCTAACGGAGCGCCAAGCATAACCGCGTCAGCACCAAGAGCCAGCGCCTTGACGAAGCTGCCGGAGTCGCCCATGCCACCGTCTGCGATGACCTGTACGTAGCGGCCGCCAGATTCGTCCATGTAGTCACGACGGGCTTCGGCCACGTCTGCAATGGCGGTGGCCATCGGAGCCTGTACGCCGATGGTCTGGCGAGTGGCGGAAACTGCGCCGCCGCCGAAGCCAACAAGTACGCCGGCCGCGCCGGTGCGCATCAGGTGCAAGGCTGCAGTGTAGTTGGATGCTCCGCCGACGATGACGGGCACATCAAGGTCATAGATGAACTTCTTCAGGTTCAACGGTTCCTGACCGGAAGACACATGCTCAGCAGACACCACAGTGCCGCGAATCACAAACAAATCTACGCCTGCATCAACCACGGTGGAGTAGAACTGCTGGGTGCGCTGCGGAGAAAGCGCGCCGGCAACGGTAACGCCAGCGTTACGAATCTCGTGCAGACGTTGGGTGATGAGTTCCGGCTTAACCGGCTCGGCGTAAATCTGCTGAATGCGAGTGGTGGCTTCTTCGGCCGGCAGACCGGCGATTTCATCCAACAGCGAGGTCGGGTCCTCGTAACGGGTCCACAGCCCTTCCAAGTCGAGCACGCCAAGCGCGCCCATCTTGCCCATGGCGATGGCGGTGGCCGGGCTGGTCACCGAATCCATGGGAGCGCCAATTACCGGCACGTCGAACTCGTAGGCATCGATCTGCCAAGAAGTAGAGACATCTTCGGGGTCGCGGGTGCGGCGAGAGGGGACGATGGCCACATCATCGAGTGCATAGCCGAGACGGCCCTTTTTGCCCAAACCGATTTCAATTTCCTGAGACATGGCTTCCACACTATTGCTCGGGCGGGACGCTCATGTCTCACTTTCCCACAGACCGGACGATTGTTTCGCGCCGTTACAAACATGCGCTAAGACTAAAACCATCTTCACATCATCTATCAGGAGGAAGCATGGCCAAAATCAAGGTCGAAGGCACCGTTGTCGAACTCGACGGCGACGAGATGACCCGCGTGATCTGGAAGGACATCAAGGATCGTCTGATTCTGCCGTACCTCGACGTGAACCTCGACTACTACGATCTGGGCATCGAGCACCGTGACGAAACCGATGATCAGGTGACCATCGATGCCGCCCACGCCATTCAGAAGCATCATGTCGGCGTCAAGTGCGCGACCATCACCCCCGATGAGGCACGAGTCAAGGAATTCGGCCTCAAAAAGATGTGGAAGTCCCCCAACGGCACCATCCGCAACATTCTGGGCGGCACCATCTTCCGCGAGCCGATTGTGATGAGCAACGTGCCGCGTCTGGTGCCCGGCTGGACCAAGCCGATCGTCGTGGCCCGTCACGCCTTCGGCGACCAGTACAAGGCCACCGATTTCAAGGTACCGGGCGCCGGCCAGCTTACCGTGACCTTCACCCCGGACGATGGCAGCGAACCGATTCAGCACGTGGTGCACAACTACGGCGAAGACGGCGGCGTGGCCCAGGTACAGTACAACGTTAACGATTCCATTCGCGGCTTTGCCCGCGCCTGCTTCAACTACGGTCTGATGCGCCACTACCCCGTGTACCTGTCCACCAAAAACACGATTTTGAAGGCCTACGACGGCCAGTTCAAGGACACCTTCGCCGAAGTGTTCGAGACCGAGTACAAGGACAAGTACGAGGCCGCCGGTTTGACCTATGAGCACCGTCTGATTGACGATATGGTGGCCAGCTCCCTGAAGTGGCATGGCGGCTACATCTGGGCCTGCAAGAACTACGATGGCGATGTGCAGTCCGATTCCGTGGCACAGGGCTTCGGATCGCTGGGCCTCATGACTTCCGTGCTGATGACCCCGGACGGCCAGACCGTCGAGGCCGAGGCCGCCCACGGTACCGTGACTCGCCATTACCGCCGTTGGCTCAAGGGCGAGAAGACCTCCACCAACCCGATTGCCTCCATCTTCGCTTGGACCGGCGGTCTCAAGCACCGTGCCGACCTGGACAACACTCCCGAGGTCCGTCATTTCGCCGAAACGCTGGAAAAGGTCATCGTCGACACCGTTGAAGGCGGTCAGATGACCAAGGATCTGGCCATGCTCATCGGCCCGGACGAGCCGTGGCTCGACACCGAAGGCTTCATGAACGCGCTGGACGAGAACCTGCAGAAGGCTCTGGCCAAGTAAGTCGAGCGGTTTTTCGACACATCAACCCTGATTGTTCCCGGATATGTGGTGATTCCTCCACATATCCGGGACTTTTTTCTACTCCGCCCTACTAGAATCGTGAACCAGTGCTACTCGCCCCAAGGAGGTTTTGCCCGCTTATGGTGTTCACACGCCGCCCAGCCGCCGTTCTTACCGCCATCGTTGCCGCTTTATCGCTGACCGCGTGCACCACCGACGCGAATTCGCAGGACACGGCGGACGATCGGACCACGGTCACTTCGTCCGCCCCGGGAGTCGTGGCCGTGTTCACTCCTTCCGACGGCATCACGCTGAACCAGCAGACCCCGTTGAACAAGTGGGCAAAGCTGACGCCGAATCTCACCAAGGCCCTGACTTCCGCCGGATTCAAGAAGGGCGATATTTCCCACACGACTTCCGATTCCCTGGACAAGCAGAGCCGCGCCATCCAGGACTATGTGGTCAATCATCTTTCCGGCAGCAACACCACCGATGATGCCGGCATCGTCATCTCCCCCGACAACATCACCCTGCTGGTGGCACCGGTAGTCGAGGCCGATGCCTCCACCCGCCAGTACGGGGACTATGTCAGCCAGGAGCTCAGCACCGCCGACACCGCTGAAGGCAGCGATTCCACGGATTCGTCTGACTCGTCCAATTCGTCAGACTCGTCGGATTCATCTACGGGTTCTGATTCCACCGATGATTCGTCATCCGACGCATCCAAAACGGCCGGCGATTCCAAGAACGCGGCCCAAGCTGAAGCGGTGGATCGACTGGTGTCGTCGCTGAAACTGGCTAAAGAGTCCGGCATGCATGTGGTGCTCATGGGCAACAGCATCAAAGGCTACAAACCAGACGCCTTCGTCAGGTTCTCGGATGCGCAGGCCATCGGCAAGCTGCAGGCCGAAAAAATCGTATCCAAGCTTGAACTCAGCAAGGCCAGCAAAGACAATCCCAAGCACATCGAAGTGCTGATGCCGTATACCGCTGTGGATGAGTCAGGCGAGGCCAGCGACTCCACCTTTGTCCAAGAAGCGTTCCGCGGCATCTGGCAGGTGCTGGGCGCCTACTACCAAAAAGGCGTTGTGGAAAGTCCTTCAGGTACATTGAACGGCAACTCCACCGAGGATGATTGGCAATCCGTGGCCTACGACGCGTCCAAGGAAGGATCCACCGCAAAGGTACTCGACGCGCGCTTGGCCAAAGCCGACGAACATGCCTCTCCCACCCGCATTGACGGCATCATCGCCATGAATGACTACATCGCCTCGGAAGTCGTCACGGAACTGGACGATCTTGGATATACCGGATCCGCTGCTGATATCAATCCTCAAATCACTATTTCCGGCATAGTCGGCAACATCACCGGCAAGAAGGATCTGAGCCGCAGCGATGTTCCTGACCCCATCAAGTCTCCCGAAAAAGACGATTCGGCCGATTCCACCGATTCCGCAGATACCCAGGACGACTCCACCGCCACGGATAAAACCGATAAGACCAAGGACTCGCAATGGCCTCTGGTTACCGGATATGGTGCCTACGTCTCGAATATCCCGTCTATCGTGAACGGCAAACAATGGATGACCGGCATAGAGGATCGCCAGACCTTAGCCGAGAACATTGCTGAGGCATGCGCACTGCTCAACAAGGGCCAAACATTGACTTCCATGTCTTCCGTGCGGAATACCGAAGTGGGCGGTAAGAAAAAGGTTCCCACCATCAGCGGGCCGCTTTTGGCCGTCAGCGCCAGCAATCTCAAGGTCACATTGATCGATCCGGGATATATCTCTTTGGCCGATGCCGGCTTGTAAACCGAGCCTGAATCATAACGGTTTCAACACGATCTTCTGATTCCCCGCATACCGCTGTGGATCCAGATAATCATCTTCCCCGCGCTTGAGGCCCCAGTGCAGGCACTGCCCTGTGCAATGGTCCGACGCACCACCAACCGTACCGATGAACTGCCCCTGCGTAACCGCTGCGCCAACCGTCAGCGTCGTGGTCGCCGGCTCGAACGTCGAGATCACCCCATTGCTATGGCGCATGCTGACCACGTCCTTCTCCGCCACTTTCCCAGCAAAACGTATTATTCCCGCCTGGGGTGCCACAATCACGGTTCCGGCCTGTGCCGTGAGATCTATCCCGCGATGTCCGGACAACCACCGCTTGGCCGGTTTCTCGAACTCCCGTTCAATCCGCGGGTCAAGCACCGGCCATCCGCAAAGGGCCTCGCATTGCCGATCCGACTGCGGTTGTGTCGCATAGGCATGCCCCGCATTCCCATTCGGCATCGCAATTCCAAGACCTAACGGCAGTAACAGCCCCAGAATGAGAGCTACTGCACACATGGCACGTTTCTGTTCCTGTGCCTTTCGATGCTCTCTGCGACGCCATATAGACGCTTTTCTGGCCGCCTCACGGCGTTTGTTTGCATGATATGCACGCATGAGTTCCCCATTCCCCTGTTCAGGCCGGTTTCCGCTCCGGTTCTTCCACAGTGAAGCGGTGACAGAGGAATGTCCAGCTGAATCGGGATATGTGGTTCCAGCTTGCCAGTTATCCACAACGGCGTGTTGCTTACAATTCGGCAAGATGATTCAAATATTGACTACCGAGCCGCAAATCACTTGATTGAACATAGTCCAAATACAACGAAACCCCTTGATTTCCAAGGGGTTTCAGGTAGCTCCTGCGACTGGGCTTGAACCAGTGACCGTCCGATTAACAGTCGGATGCTCTGCCAACTGAGCTACGCAGGAATATTTAGTTTTCCCGGCCAGTCTCCTGACCAGGTGAGCTCCTGTGACTGAGCTTGAACCAGTGACCGTCCGATATACGGTTCTGGCTTGCAGCCGTAGGGCTTCTTGCAACAGGAGTAGAGAGTACACCTGCTTTGCTTGTCCTTCAAATCGGCGTGTCTCGACAATTCCTCTCGATGCACCTGGTTTTCCGAAGAGCTTCAGCCGTCGGCGAGAACATTGGCTAGGCTCCATGCAATCGCAAATAGCATTTTCTGGGAAGTGACGAAGACGTCACTTCCTTTTTCTATGCGAAGGAGCTGCCATGAAGTACTGGAACTCGAACAGGAAAAGCTGCGAGCATGTCGAGCCACGCGAGGATTGGAAGGAATCCATCGAACTGTGGATCGACTGGGTGGAAGCCATAGGCCGTACGGAAGAGACCTTGAGAACCCGATGGTATCAAATCGTCCGTTTCTCCAAAATCGTGAACAAGAGCATCACGGACGTGACCGAAGACGACCTCATATTTTATCTTGCCGGCATGGGCAGCTCGGCGGACACCCAAGGCCAGAAGGTCGTGGTCAAAACGTCGTACATGGGAGAAAGCCTGATGCCATCAGGAGAGAACATCAGGGAATAGTTCTTCGCATGCGCGTCAGCGTTCCCGACGGACACGTTCAAAGCGAGCTGGGCTATCCATGAATAGCAGAGCCCGTCGGCCGGATCGCATACGCCGGCAGAAAGATCGTCCTTTTCCTGTGTCGCCGGTGATGGTTCGGGCATTGCGGCGAGCTTGTCGAATGTGTTGAGGAATGCGCCGATCTCCCGGTCGCTGCTGATGGGATCCATGCCCTGGCCTTCGTCAGGGCGCGCATGAAGTCGAGGCGATTGTCCACGAACGCGCCGAAACGTTCGAAATCACCGCCTCTGATGCCGGTCTCGCCCTTCTCGTACAGGCTCGTATATTCGTCGCCCATGCGGTCGGCGAAGTCCCTTACCCTCATATCGATATCCCATTCGATGGGAGGGCATCCGAACGCCAGTTCAACGTTATCGGGGTTCCACCGACATGCCCTGATCGGTTTTCAGATCCTTCCAGAAGCGGTCCACGGATTCCTTGCCGCCATCGTAGCGTCGGCCTGCGGCGTCGAACGGTTCGCCCACCCATGCCTGCAAGTCGGCGAGCGCGTCGGCGGCGTTCTCCCGTTTGCACACGTCACCTCAGTAAGCCGGAACCTCCATCGAGGGGAACACCGGGCACGATACCCATACCGTTCACGGCATCATTCGTCTTTTCCACGACCCCAGACGATTGGGCCAGAGTCAGCCCGCCGGGCACATGGCCGACGGCGTTCTGTGAGAGCCAATCGGAGAGCCGGGAGTAGTCGCCCGTCTCGTAGTAGCGCAGGAGCATGGAGACGAACTGCGCCTTGTCTTCGGGAGGGATCGAGAAGACGCCGATACCGTCGTGTATGAGCTGGTGGTTGGCAACCATCAACGCGGTGCGCTTGTTGCCGTCCGAAAACCATTGTCCCCGCGTGACCGTGCCGAACAGCAGCATCGCAGTGTCCTCCCCTTCTGACTCCTCCAGGATGCCGCGAACCCTTTCCTGTGAGGATTCGACGGCGGGAATCTCCGGCACCCATCCCGTGCCGCCGATCCTCACGCCGTATTCACGCAAGCGGCCGGCGTCGCGCACGAGGCCTTCGCCGATGATGCGGTTGTATTCGCGGATGTACTGCCAATCGGCTGGATAGCCGATGTTCTCGAGCAGGAATCTCCACGCGCGCTTGATGTTGTTCACCGTGACTATATCGTCCACGCTCATACCCTCGGGCGCGCGCCCGTCGAAGATTTCCTGCGTGTCGGAGAAGGTGACGCCATCAACCTCGATCTTGGCGGTGCGCCAGATCGAATCGACCAGCAGCCGCTTCGCCAGTTCCACGGCCGTGCGCCTATCCGTCGTCGTATCGCTCCTCACCGGTTCCATCAAAGCTCCTTATCCGTTTCCGATAATTCTATCGAAGTGGCCGTGCCGGCAAAGGACGCATATCTCTCATAGACGCCATGCGCCGCCGTGCCGGGCGCGCGGGCGGAGAATCATCGTATGATACCGAATATCGTCAGGGGTTCGGACCCGGCCGGCCTGGTGCGCTACCTGTTCGGCAAGGGACGGCGCAACGAGCACACCGACCAGCATCTCGTGTGCGCGAGCGGCGACATGTTTCCCTCGTTTGACATGGATGGCAAGCCGGCGGCGTCGTATGCGGAGATAGGCCGCAGGTTCGACCGACGCTACCGCGTCAGGGAACGCAAGGACGATCCGTTCCCGCCCGACATGCGAGGCAAGAACAATCCCGAACGAGAGCATGGCAGGAAGCGCGTGTGGCACTGCTCGCTCGCCATCAAGGCCGGCCAGGGCATACTGACCGATCAGGAATGGGAGGCCGTCATCCGCGATTATCTGACGCGCATGAACATCATCGACGGCGATGACGAGGGATGGGAGGCGTTGGACGGCAAAGCGAGGAGCCGGCTCGTCACGGCGGTCGCCGCCTCCACGATGCCGCGCCAGTATGTCGGCCGGATCGTGGAGGCGTGCGCCAAGGCGTCGCGCAGCGAGGACGAGTTCATACGCCGCGTGCGCAGGGAAGGCTTCTCCATCGACCCCAGGCTGCGCAAGGGAACCGCCAAAGACTCGTTCACCGACCCCGGCCAGGTGGTCGGCTACCGGATCACGTGGCATAGCACGGATGGGTGGATGGAACGGTTCAACGCCTTCGAGCTCGGCGACGACATGCGATTGAAACGACTGCGCGACGACTGGGCGGACGATGCCAGAAGCCGCAGCCTCGCCGTCCAGGAATGGCGCGCCGCGATGGAGAACCGCCCGCCCTTCCTCGATGACGGACGAGAAAGACACCCGGAGAATCTGTCCACGCACGACATGGAACGCCTCGTATCCGAAGCGTTCGCCATCGCCGCCAACCTCAACAGCGCGGCGGACGACGACGAATACCGGGCAGCGATGCGCGAGGGCCTGCACACGTTCGACATGCTGCGCGAACGCTACGGGCTTACGCAGGACGGCCTGTGGATAACGGCCACGGAGATGAACGAAAGCCCTATGCCAGCGCACGTAGGAAAAATTTGACAGCAGCCTCGAATCCCTACCTCCGTCGCATGTCGGTGCAAACTCAGAAGGAATGTCCTCCCGAGAGTACACATCCGCTCTCATTCATTGAGGTATCGCGCGTAACGAGTTTTCATTGTAAATGCCACGGTATGGTGACGGATTTTGGAGGACGATAATGACAATACAATATACAGCGCAGCCGGCTGATCCGGCGTCGAGTGCGGTGCTGACGCGCGGGCTGGTGAAGCGGTATGGGGATTTTCTCGCGGTGAACGGGTTGAATCTGAACGTGCCGGCGCATGGCGTGTATGGTTTGCTGGGGCCGAATGGTGCGGGCAAGTCCACGACGATGAAGCTGTTGCTTGGGTTGGCCTCGGCCACGAGCGGCGATATGTGGATGTCTGTCTCTTATACACATCTGACGCTGCCGACGATCGCATAAGTGTAG
>ERZ1694701.323-NODE-323-length-26353-cov-31.419956_pt1 | contig 26353 bp, 18 predicted proteins | sample MGYA00581721_ERZ1694701 | MGnify/ENA primary metagenome ERZ1694701 (study PRJEB42213, sample SAMN07424528) | human gut metagenome | biome: ENVO:00009003; feature: ENVO:2100002; material: ENVO:00002003 | host: Homo sapiens | place: USA | collected 2014 ...
TCCCGGCAACTCCAGCATCTTTGTCGGCAACAAGGAGTTCGAGATCATGAAGAAGCCCGGCCGCGGCACCAATGGCCACATCGCCATCGGCTGCAACAACGTGGACCGTGCCATCTACCACCTGTCTCAGCGTGGCGTGAAGTTCGATCTGGACAGCAAGAACGTGAAGAACGGCAAGACCGTTGCCTGCTACATGGCAGACGAGATCGCCGGCTTTGCCTTCCATCTGGTGCAGGCATAAGCGCCTGTCCCCTTTTACCCGTAAAAGCCCCGCCGCAGCGGGTATGCCCTGCGGCGGGATGAATGAAACACCTGATATAAAGGAGAACAACCAATGAAAGTCGTTACTTTTGGCGAACTGATGGTCCGTCTGCAGCCCTTCAACTACGAGCGTTTCGTTCAGGCTAACAGCCTGGAGTTCAGCTTCGGCGGCGGCGAGGCTAACGTTGCTGTTTCTCTGGCCAACTACGGTCTGGACGCAGCCTTCGTCACCAAGCTCCCCGCACACGCCATCGGTCAGGCCGCTGTCAACAGCCTGCGCCGCTACGGCGTTGATACCAGCATGATCACCCGCGGTGGTGACCGTGTGGGCATCTACTACAACGAGAAGGGCGCTTCTCAGCGTGGTTCCGTCTGCATCTACGACCGTGCCAACAGCGCCATCCAGCTGGCTCAGCCCTCCGACTTTGATTGGGATAAGATCTTCGAGGGTGTGGATTGGTTCCACTTCACCGGCATCACCCCGGCTCTGGGCGAGAACGTTGTCGAGATCTGCCGCGAGGCCTGCAAGGCTGCTAAGGCTCACGGCGTGAAGATCAGCTGCGACCTGAACTACCGCGGCAAGCTGTGGACCCGTGAGCAGGCCCGCGCTGCCATGACCGATCTGTGCCAGTACGTTGACGTCTGCATCTCCAACGAGGAGGACGCAAAGGACGTGTTCGGCATCGAGGCCGAGGCTACCGATATCTACGGCGGCAAGCTGAATGCTGAGGGCTACAAGAGCGTTGCCAAGCAGCTGGCTGACAAGTTCCACTTCGAGAAGGTCGCTATCACCCTGCGTGAGAGCCACAACGCTTCCGACAACGGCTGGAGCGCAATGCTGTACGATGTTGCTTCCAATGAGTACTGCTTCTCCAAGAAGTACGAGCTGAACATCATCGACCGCGTTGGCGGCGGCGACTCCTTCGGCGGCGGCCTGATCTACAGCCTGCTGACCGGCAAGAGCACTCAGGAGGCTGTGGAGTTCGCAGTTGCAGCTTCCGCTCTGAAGCACTCCATTGAGGGTGACTACAACATGATGACCGTGTCCGAGGTCGAGAAGCTGGCCGGCGGCGACGGTTCCGGCCGTATCCAGCGCTAATTGCAGGAGGGAGTCCGCCATGGATATCCGTTATTCCTGCAACCAGAAGGATTTCAAGCGCTATACCACCGAGGAAATGCGGGACGAGATGCTGATCACCGGCCTGTACAAGGCGGATGAAGTCGTGGCCGTTTACAGCCATGTGGACCGTATGGTCACGCTGGGCTGTATGCCGGTACACGAGACCGTGTCTATCGACAAGGGCATCGACATCTGGGCCAACTTTGGCACCCACTATTTTCTGGAGCGCCGCGAGATCGGCATGTTCAACATCGGCAAGGATTCCACCGGTATCGTGGTGGCCGACGGCGTAAAGTACGAGCTGGGCTATAAGGACTGCCTGTACATTACGCAGGGCACCAAGGAAGTCACCTTTGCTTCCGCTGACCCGGAGCATCCCGCCAAGTTCTACATGGTCTCTGCTCCGGCACACTGCGCTTACCAGACCCGTCTGATCAAGATGGCTGACGCAAACCACCGCCCGCTGGGCAGCGTGGATACCTGCAACAAGCGCACCATCAACCAGTTCATCCACCCGGATGTGCTCAAGACCTGCCAGCTGAGCATGGGTATGACCGAGCTAGCACCGGGTTCCAACTGGAATACGATGCCCAGCCACACCCACGAGCGGCGCATGGAGATCTATACCTACTTTGAACTGCCCGAGGGGCAGGTGGTGTTCCATATGTGCGGCGAGCCTACCCAGACCCGCCACATCGTGATGCACAATGAGGATGCTGTCATCAGCCCCTCCTGGAGCATTCACAGCGGCGTAGGCACCTCGAACTATACGTTTATCTGGGCAATGGGCGGCGAGAACATGGAGTTTGACGACATGGACAACATCGCTACCACTGACCTGCGCTAAAAAGCACCAATCAAACGCCCCGTACCGGGTTGCCGGTACGGGGCGTTTTGCTAAAAAATTAACTTGGATACTGTGAAAAAAGGAGAAAATCATGGATCTGTCTGCATTTAACCTGCAGGGCAAAGTAGCCCTGATCACCGGCGGTGCCCACGGCATCGGTTTTTCCATTGCAGAGGGCATGGCCAAGTGCGGCGCCGTCATCTGCTTCAACTGCTCCTCTGAGGCCAGCTTGGAGAAGGGCATGGCTGCCTACAAGGCTGCCGGCATCGACGCCCACGGCTATGTGGCAGACGTTTCCGACGAGGACGCCGTAAACGCCATGGTGGCAAAGATCAAGGCCGAGGTCGGCCCGGTGGACATTCTGGTAAACAACGCCGGTCTGATGAAGCGCGTGCCCATGATCGAGATGAGCCACGCCGACTTTATGCGAGTCATCGATGTCCATGTAGGCGGTGCCTTCAACTGCTCCAAGGCCGTTCTGCCGGACATGATGGAAAAGCGCGAGGGCAAGATCATCAACATCTGCTCCATGATGAGCGAGCTGGGCCGCGAGACCGTCTCTGCCTACGCCGCCGCCAAGGGCGCACTGAAGATGCTCACCAAGAACATCGCTTCCGAGTACGGCGAGTACAACATCCAGTGCAACGGCATGGGCCCCGGCTACATTGCCACCGCCCAGACCGCGCCCCTGCGCGAGATCCAGCCGGACGGCAGCCGTCACCCCTTTGACCAGTTCATCGTTGCCAAGACCCCCGCAGGCCGCTGGGGTGACCCGGAGGACATGGTTGGCCCCTGCGTGTTCCTTGCCAGCCACGCTTCCGACTTTGTGAACGGCCAGATCCTCTACGCCGACGGCGGCATTCTGGCTTATATTGGCCGTCAGCCTAAGTAAAAGCACATAAAAATACACCCCCGGCGCTGCCTTTGCAGTGCCGGGGGTGTTGTGCTTTATAACGTTTTATTTAGAGGTTATTCTGCCAAAGTGGCCTTTTTCCTCTTCGTCCTTTTTAGTCTCGGGCTTTTCCGCAGGGGTCAGACGCACCTCGGTCACGCGGCGCTTGGCGGTGCGGGTGACTACGCCGTCGTAGCTGCCCAGCGTAAAGCGGTCGCCCACCTTGGGCAGACGGCAGGTCTTTTCCTGCACCAGACCGTTTACCGTGTTGGAGTCGATGTCCTCGTCCTCCGGCAGACCCAGCCGCTCGTACAGGTCGTCCACGCCGGCGCTGCCCAGCACGATCCAACTGCCGTCCGACTGCTTGCGGAAGTCCTCGGTCACCTCGTCGTGCTCATCCCAGATCTCGCCTACCAGCTCCTCCAGAATGTCCTCCAGCGTGATGATGCCCTCGGTGCCGCCGTACTCGTCCACTACCACAGCCATGTGATGGTGCTGCTCGCGCAGGGTACGCAGCAGCTGGGAGATCTGGGTGGAGCCGGTGGTGTAGAGGGTGGGCTTGACCAGATCCTCCAGCTTGACCTCCTTTTTCAGGCGTGCCATGTAGAAGTCCTTTTCATGTACCACACCAATGATGTTATCAATGGTGTCGTGGTACACCGGCAGACGGGAGTAACCGGATTCCGCAAAGGTCTGTGCCACCTCTTCCAGCGGCAGATCGTCCTCCACCGCGATCACATCCACGCGGGGGGTCAGAATCTCCTCCACCTCTACGTCATCAAATTCGATGGCGCTGCGGATCAGCTCGCTTTCCCGGTCGGTCAGTTCGCCGTCATTCTCGGCTTCGCTGACCATGGTCATCAGCTCACCCTCGGTGATGGTATCCTCCTCGGTACTGTGGACAAAGTGTCCCAGAAAGCGCTTCCACTGGCTGAACAGCCATGTCAGCGGGGTAAACACCAGCATCAGCAGGCTGAGCACCGGTGCAACTGCGGTGGCAACCGTTTCCGGCATCTCCTTGGCAAGGCTCTTGGGGGTCACCTCGCCAAAGATCAGCACCACCACGGTCAGCACCATGGTGGACACCGTAGCGCCCCGCTCTGCACCCAGCATCTTGGTGAAAATGATAGTGCCGATGGAGGCTGCGGCAATGTTTACGATATTGTTGCCGATGAGGATGGTGGAAAGCAGCTTATCGTATTTTTCAGCCATTGCCAGCACCCGGGCGGCAGAGGCATCGCCGTCCTCGGCGCGGCTTTTCAGGCGGATCTGATTCAGGGAAGAAAATGCGGTCTCGGAGGCGGAGAAAAAGGCAGAGAGTGCCACCAATACTACCAGCGCTACCCAGAGCGTCATACTGCCATCGTCCATAAAAAGGAAAATCACACTCAACTTTCTGTTTTGATTTGCCCCGTTCCGGCAACGCGCCTGAGCGGGTTTTGTCTATAAACTTTCTTACATACAAAAATGTGCTTTCCATCGTTGCTGTTTCCGCGATGAAAAGCACATCAATGTTACTTTTTATAATAGCATATTCTGCACATGGGTGCAAGCTTTTGGCCTGTTATCCGCGTACAAAACCGGTAAATTTTAACGCAGAACTAATGCACTGCCGTCATAATCCACCGTCAGGGTATTGCCCTCGGCATAATTGCCCTTGATGATGGCCTTGGCGATCAGGGTCTCCACGCGGCTCTGGATGAAGCGCTTGATGGGACGTGCACCATAAACACTGTCGTAGGCAGAATCAATGATGAAGTCCTTGGCGGCGGTGGTGACCTCCAGCTTGAGGTGCTTGCCCTCCTCCATACGGTTGCGCAGATCCTGCAATTGCAGATCCACGATCTTGCGCATTTCGTCCTTGGTCAGGCTCTTGTAGTAGACGATCTCGTCCAGACGGTTCAAAAATTCGGGACGGAACTTGCTCTTGAGCAGCAGGTCGATCTGGTGCTTTGCATCCTCGCTCAGCTCGTTGGAGCCCTGCGCACGGCGCTGCTCCAGATCGTTCAGGATGATGTCACTGCCCAGATTGGAGGTCAGGATGATGACCGTGTTCTTGAAGTCCACGGTACGGCCCTGACTATCCGTAATACGGCCATCGTCCAGCACCTGCAGCAGGATGTTGAACACATCGGGGTGGGCTTTTTCCACCTCATCGAACAGCACCACGCTGTAAGGTTTGCGGCGCACAGCCTCGGTCAGCTGACCGCCTTCTTCATAACCGACATATCCCGGAGGCGCGCCGATCAGGCGGCTGACGCTGAACTTCTCCATATATTCGGTCATATCGATACGCACCATGTTGCGCTCGTCGTCAAACAGGGCCTGTGCCAGTGCCTTAGCCAGCTCGGTCTTGCCCACGCCGGTGGGGCCGAGGAACAGGAAGCTGCCGATGGGGCGGTTGGGATTGGCGATACCGGCGCGGCTGCGCAGAATGGCTTCGCTCACCTTGGTCACAGCCTCGTCCTGACCGATGACCCGCTGGTGCAGCACATCGTCCAGATGCAGCAGCTTCTCGCGCTCACCTTCCACCAGCTTCTCCACCGGGATGCCGGTCCAGCGTGCCACGATGCGGGCGATCTCCTCGTCGGTCACGCGGTCACGCAGCAGGCTGTCCTCCTTCTTGGCGGCAGCCACCTTTTCCTCCTCGGCCAGCTGCTTTTGCAGCTGGGGCAGCTTGCCGTACTTCAGCTCAGCGGCCTTGTTCAGGTCGTACTCACGCTGGGCTTTCTCGATGGCGGCATTGGTCTGCTCGATCTGCTCGCGCAGGGTCTGCACCTTGCCAATGGCGTTCTTCTCGTTCTCCCACTTTGCCTTCATGCTGCGGAACTTATCCTGCAACTCGGCAAGCTCCTTTTCCAGATCCTTCAAACGGCTCTGGCTCAGGGCGTCAGTCTCCTTTTTCAGGCTCACCTGCTCGATCTGCAGCTGGGTGATGCGGTGTGCCAGATCGTCCATCTCGCTGGGCATACTGTCCATCTCAGTCTTGATCATGGCGCAGGCTTCATCCACAAGGTCGATGGCCTTATCCGGCAGGAAGCGGTCGGTGATATAGCGGTCGGAAAGGGTAGCAGCGGCGATCAGGGCGTTGTCGTTGATCTTTACGCCGTGGAACACCTCATACCGCTCCTTCAAACCACGCAGAATGGAGATGGTATCCTCCACGGTAGGCTCATCCACCTGCACCGGCTGGAACCGGCGCTCCAGTGCGGGGTCTTTTTCGATATACTGGCGGTACTCGTCCAGCGTGGTCGCGCCGATGCAGTGCAGCTCGCCCCGGGCCAGCATGGGCTTGAGCAGGTTGCCTGCGTCCATGGCGCCATCGGTCTTGCCGGCACCCACGATGGTATGCAGCTCATCGATGAAGAGGATGATCTTGCCCTCGCTCTTCTTCACCTCGTTCAGCACGCTCTTCAGACGTTCCTCGAACTCGCCGCGGTACTTTGCACCGGCCACCAGAGCGCCCATGTCCAGGCTGAACACGGTGCGATTCTTCAGGTTTTCGGGCACATCGCCGCGCACGATGCGCTGCGCCAGACCCTCGGCAATGGCAGTTTTACCAACGCCGGGCTCACCGATGAGGCAGGGGTTGTTTTTGGTCTTACGGGACAGGATACGGATCACATTGCGGATCTCCTGATCGCGGCCAATGACGGGGTCCAGCTTCTGCTTGCGGGCAAGTTCTACCAGATCCTGACCGTACTTCTGCAGTGCGTTGTAGGTGTCCTCCGGGTTATCGGTGGTCACCCGCTGGTTGCCGCGCACGGCGGTAAGCTGCTGCAAAAAGGCATCCTTTTTCAGGTTGAAGGCGCGGAACAGCTCACTGGTGGTCTGGTCCTGCTCGTCCAGCAGGCCAAGGAACAGGTGCTCCACGCTGATGAAGTCGTCCTTCATGGCCTTGGCTTCGCGGGCGGCGGCGCTGAGTACCTTATCGGTGGCCTGCGAGATATAGACCTTATCGGGGTCACGGCCGGAACCGGACACCCGGGGCAGCGCGGACAGCTTTTCCGCCACGGCGGCAGCAAAGCTGCCGGGGTCAACGTTCAGCTTTTGCAGCAGCTGGGGAATCAGGCCGTTTTCCTGCGCAGCCAGTGCGTGCAGCAGGTGGGCGGGTTCCAGCGCGTTGTGCTGGTACTCCACAGCCAGCTGCTGGGCTGCCTGCAAAGCCTCAAGGGTCTTTTGGGTATATTGATTGGTATTCATAAAGTCAAGCCTCCATTCATACCGGAAGGTTTATTTTAGCGGACGGACAAGTTCTTTGCTAACAGCTCCGTGCCCGGCGGCGGCAGAGCCGTGAGTTGATTATATCGATGTTCTTCTTCATGGTCTTGCACACCTCCTGCGGAGCAGTTCATTTTGTTTTTAGCACTCTATCTGCTCGACTGCTAAAAATATACTCCTGTCCACCCACTTTGTCAATAGGGTTCACAAAAAGTTTGCAGAATAGACGCAAAACCATGCTTTTTGTTTTAGCGGACTGAACCCTCTCAGTCATCGCTACGCGATGCCAGCTCCCCCGAGGGGGGAGCTTTTATAGTGCCGACCCAAAGCTCCCGTTGCAAAACAGTGCCGAATGCAGCTTCTCTTTACGGCTCTTTCCGTGAAAAACGAAATACAGCCAAGCCCGCAGGCTTGGCTGTATTTCAAATCAAAAGTATTTTTCCGCTGAAAAAACGTTCCGCTTACAGCAGCGGGATGCCAGCCTTAGCGCAGGCTTCGCGGGTGGCCTTGTCCCACACGCTGGCCTGCACCTCGCCAATGTGGACGCTGCCCAGCAGCAGCATGCACAGACGGCTCTGGCCGATGCCGCCGCCGATGGTATAGGGCAGCTCACCAGCCAGCACTGCCTTGTGGAAAGGCAGGGTGCGGCGGTCGTCGCAGCCCGCCATGGTCAGCTGCCTGTCCATGCTCTCCGGGCTGACGCGGATGCCCATGCTGCTCAGCTCGTAGCTGCACTGCAGCGGGTCGTTCCAGAACAGCAGGTCGCCGTTCAGATCCCAGTCGTCATAGTCCGGGGCGCGGCCATCATGGGGCTTGCCGCTGCGCAGGGGTGCACCGATCTTCATCAGGAAGGTGGTGCCGTTCTCCTTGACAAAGGCATTCTCCCGCTCCTTCGGGGTCAGATCGGGGTACTTATCCTCCAGCTCCTGTGAGGTGACAAAGGTCACGTTGGGGGTGTGCAGGGGCAGATCCTGCAGTTGGGGGAACATGGCATGCAGGTTCATCTCGGTGGCGCACACCGCAGACACGATGCAGCGCACCACGTTTTTCAGGTAGGTCTCGTTGCGGTCCTCCACCGTGATGATCTTTTCCCAGTCCCACTGGTCCACATAGACCGAGTGGAGGTTATCCAGCTCCTCGTCCCGGCGGATAGCGTTCATGTCGCAGTACAGACCCTTGCCCACGCGGAAATCGTAGTCCTTCAGTGCCTGCCGCTTCCACTTTGCCAGCGACTGCACCACCTGTGCTTCGGTGCCGCTGTCCTTGATGTCAAAGGTCACCTTGCGCTCCACGCCGTTCAAATCGTCGTTCAGGCCGGTGGAAGCCTCCAGAAACAGCGGTGCGGACACGCGGTACAGGTTGAGCGTGGCGCACAGGGTATCGGCAAACAGCCGCTTCACCGTGCCGATGGCGCGCTGGGTGTCGTACAGGTTCAGCGCGGGTTTGTAGTTTGCCGGGATGATGATCTTGCTCATAACGTTTACCCCTCATTCTGTGTGGTTTGCGCCCCGCTTTCCCTAGCCGGGGCGTGGCTTTTGCAAAGCCGGAATACTGCACCCATTATGGCACAATTTTTTACGAAAGTAAAGTGATAGCAGGAAAAAGCAGTTCCGAAACGCCCTTGGGCGTTTCGGAACTGCAAATCAAACTATTTTTCCGTTTACCCGCCCAGATAGGCGCTGCGGACGCGCTCGTTGGTCAGCAGCTCGGCACCGGTGCCGTCCATGACGATGCGGCCGGTCTCCAGCACATAGGCGCGGTCAGCCACCGAAAGCGCCATCTGCGCGTTCTGCTCCACCAGCAGGATGGTCATGCCCTCCTTGTGGATGTCGCGGATGATGTCAAAGATCTCCTGCACCAGCAGCGGCGAAAGACCCATGGAGGGCTCGTCCAGCATCAGCATGGAAGCGTTGCTCATGAGCGCACGTCCCATGGCCAGCATCTGCTGCTCGCCGCCGGACATGGTGCCCGCCAGCTGCTTGCGGCGCTCCTTCAGGCGGGGGAACAGGGTGAACACCTTTTCCTTGTTGGCGGCAATGGTGGAAGCGGGCTGGGTGTAGGCGCCCATATCAAGGTTCTCGTCCACCGTCATGTGCAGGAACACATGGCGCCCCTCCGGCACCTGTGCAAGGCCGCTTTCCACGATCTTGTGGGCGCGCACGCCCTTGATGCTCTTGCCCTTGTACAGCACATCGCCGGTGCGGGGCTTCAAAAGGCCGGAAATGGTTTTCAGGGTGGTGGATTTGCCCGCGCCGTTGGCACCGATCAGGGTGACGATCTCGCCTGCGTTGACGGTGAAAGAGATATCCTTTACGGCGTGGATGTTGCCATAGTAGACGTTGATGCCGTCCGCCTTCAGTAATGTATCAGCCATGGCTCAGCCCTCCTTTTTGCCCAGATAGGCCTCGATGACCTGCGGGTTATCGCGGATCTCGTCCGGGGTGCCCTTGGCGATGATGCGGCCGAAGTTCAGCACCGCAATGCCCTCGCAGATGCCCATGACAAGGCTCATGTCGTGCTCGATAAGCAGCACGGCAATGTTGAACTCGTCGCGGATGCGGCGGATGGTCTCGGTCAGCTCGGCCGTCTCGGAGGGGTTCATACCGGCGGCAGGCTCGTCCAGCAGCAGAAGCTTCGGGCCGGTAGCCAGTGCGCGCATGATCTCCAACCGGCGCTGTGCGCCGTAGGGCAGGCTGCCGGCCTGTGCGTTGGCAAGGTCTGCCATGTGGAAGATGTCCAGCAGTTCCAGCGCACGCTCAGTGCACTGCTTTTCCTCTTTCCAGTAGTTCGGCATCCGCAGCAGGGAGGAGGCCAGATTATACTTCATGGACTCGTGCAGGCCCACCTTGATGTTGTCGATGACGCTCAGCTCCTTGAACAGGCGGATGTTCTGGAAGGTACGCGCCACGCCCATGCGGTTGACCTGATAGGTCTTTTTCCCGGCGGTGGGCATCCCGTCGATCAGGATGGAGCCGCGGGTGGGCTGGTAGACGTTGGTGAGCAGGTTGAACACGGTGGTCTTGCCTGCGCCGTTGGGGCCGATCAGACCGGCGATCTCGTTGCGGCCGATCATCAGGTTAAAGTTGTCCACGGCGGTCAGACCGCCGAAGTCGATACCCAGCTCACGCACGTCCAGAATGGGCTTTTTGTCCTTGTCGCGGTCGGTCAGAAAACCGCCGGAGGGCACACTGTGCAGTCTGGTCTTGAACTCACTCATGGTCAGCGGCCTCCTTTTTGGTATGTTTGCGGAACAGTTCGCCATTCATGGCCTTTTCCACGATGCGGCTCAGGGAGAAATCGTAGCTGCCCAGCAGTCCGCCCGGGCGGAAGATCATCATCAGCACCAGCACCAGCGAATAGACCACCATGCGGTAGCTCTCAAAGCTGCGGGTAGCCTCGGGCAGGATGGTCAGCACGGTAGCGGACAGAATGGAGCCCAGCATGGAGCCCATGCCGCCCAGAACCACCATGACAAGGATCTCAATGGACTTCATAAAGCCGAAGGTGGAGGGGTTCAGCACGCCGATGTAGCAGGCGTACAGGCCGCCCGCCAAGCCTGCGAAGGCAGCGGAGAAGGCAAAGGCCATCACCTTATAATAGGTGGTCTGGATGCCGCAACTCTCGGCGGCGATCTCGTTGTTGCGGATGGCCAGCACAGCACGGCCGTGGCGGCTCTTCATCATGGCGTGGATCAAAAAGCAGGTGATGACCACGCACAGGAACACATTCCAGTAGTTGGAGTACTTGGGGATGTTCTTCAGGCCCTTTGCGCCGTAGAACAGCTTGAAGCCCAGCACATCATCAATGTTGTTCAAGGTGATGCGGATGATCTCGCCAAAGCCCAGTGTCAGGATGGCCAGATAGTCGCCGGTCAGGCGCAGGGCGGGGATGCCGATGAGCACCCCGAACAGCCCGGCCATGATCCATGCCAGCACCAGACCGATAACAAAGGCAACGCCCTTGGGCAGGTTGGAATACTTCGTAAACAGCGCGCAGGTGTAGGCACCCACGGCCATAAAACCGGCGTGACCCAGCGGCAGCTGCCCCAGATAACCGGTGGCAACGTTCAGCGAGACGGCCAGAATGATGTTGATGCCCACGGTCAGCAGCACCTTATTCTGGTAGGTGGACAGCATATTGCCGGTCACATAGGAAAGCCCCACGAACAGCAGCCCCACCAGCACCAGATTCATCAGGTAGCGCACGGGCATTTTGAGGGTCTTGCGTTTGGTATTCATCGTTATGCCCCCTTACACCTTTTCCTGCACCTTGCGGCCAAGGAAGCCCGTGGGCTTGACCAGCAGCACGATGATCAGAATTGCAAATGTAACAGCGTCCTTCCATGCGGAAAGGCCGATGGCGGAAACAAAGCACTCGCACAGGCCAATGGCGATGCCGCCGACCATGGCACCCGGGATGGAGCCGATGCCGCCCAGCACGGCGGCGACGAAGGCCTTCAGACCCAGCATGGAGCCCATGGTGGGGGTGGCCTGCGGGTAGGAGCAGCAGTACAGCACGCTGCCGATGCCCGCCAGCGCCGAGCCCACGGCAAAGGTAAAGGAGATGGTGCTGTTGACGTTGATGCCCATCAGGCGGGCAGCATCCATATCCTCCGAAACGGCGCGCATGGCCTTGCCGAGCTTAGTCTTTTGCACCAGAAAGGTGAGCACCAGCATGGACAGCACGGTGACCACCAGCGTGATGATCGAAGTAAGACCCAGCGGCACCTTGCCCAGACGGAAGGTCTGGTTGGTGTAGTAGGCGGGGATCACCTTTGCACCCGAGCCAAGGATCAGCTCTGCCGTGTACTCCAGAAAGAAGGAGACACCAATGGCGGTGATCAGCAGCGAGATACGGGGTGCGCTGCGCAGGGGGGTGTAGGCGATCTTTTCGATCACCACGCCCAGCAGCGTACAGGTGATGATGGTGGCGCACACAGCGGTGACCGGGCCAAGACCCAGCTGGTTCATGACGAACCAGGACATGTATGCGCCCACCATGATGACATCGCCGTGGGCAAAGTTCAGCAGCAGGATAATGCCGTACACCATGCTGTAGCCCAGTGCGATCAGTGCATAGATGCTGCCAAGGGACAAGCCGTTGATCAGCTGGCTAAAGAACACTGTCATGGTTGGATACTTCCTTTCTTTGTGGCGTTTACACTTTTTGATATAAAAAACGGAGAACGCCTGACCAGAAAAAAGCTGTTCCGGCGTTCTCCAAAAAAATCATGGGGTTTGCTCTGTGCGGGCGGCTCCATCACCGGTGGATGGAACAGCGCGGATCAGAACATTTCCTTCAGCTCGGGCTTGCCGTCCACGTAGGTCAGGATGGCAGTGCTCTTGACGGGGTTGTGGTGCTCGTCGAAGGTAAAGGTGCCGGTGATGCCCTCGATGGTGCCGCCGGCAATGGCATCGATGACGGCCTGCTTGTACTCGTCGGAGCCGGCCTCGAGGCCCTGCTCCTCGGCTGCCTTAATGCCATACACAACGGTCATAGCGGCATCGTAGCCCAAGGGTGCAAAGCCGTTGGGGTAGGCCTCGCCGTACTCGGCCTTGTAGGCATCCTCAAACGCGGTGCTGGAGCCCTTAGCGTAGCAGGCGCAGAAGTAGGAGTCCTTCAGCTGGTCGGCGGTGGCGTAGCCCTCCAGACCATCCCAGCCGTCGCCGCCGAGGAAGGGAACGGTCAAGCCGATGCTCTCAGCCTGAGCCAGGATCTGACCCACTTCCTGATAGTAGTTGGGGCAGAACACCACCTCGGGGTTCTTGCCAAGGATGCTGGTCAGCTGGGTCTTGAAGTCCACGTCGCCCTCAGAGTAGCTCTCCTGATCCACGATGGTGCCGCCCTTTGCCTCAAACTCCTTGGCAAAGTTCTCGGCCAGACCCTCGTTGTAGTCCTTGCCCTTCAGGAAGATGACGGCTGCCTTGGTGTAGCCCAGCTTCTCGTAAGCGTAATCTGCCATCTTCACGCCCTGGAAGGGGTCGGTGAAGCAGGCACGGAACACATTCCCGTTCACGGTGTCGGTCTCGGCATCGTAGGTAACAGCCTCGGCAGTAGCGGAAGCGGTGACCATAGGCATATTGTAATCGGCGCTCTCGGCGGCAACAGCCAGCGTGGGAGCGGTGGTTACATCGCCCACCAGAGCGGTGATGCCCTGATCCACCATCTTGGTAAAGCAGGTCACAGCCTGCGTTTCATCGCCCTGCTCGTCCATGGCGATGATCTCCAGCTGCTTGCCGTTGACACCGCCATCGGCATTGACCTGCTTCATGTACAGGCTGGCACCGTTTACAACAGCCTGACCGTAAACGGAAGCGTCACCGGTCAGGGGGCCCATCACACCCACCTTGATAGTGCTGCCGGAAGCAGCAGCGGAACCGGCTGCAGAAGAAGCGGCCGTGCTTGTGGAAGAACCGCCGCAGGCAGTCAGAGCGCTTGCTGCGGCAACAACACCGGCAGCAGCCATGAACTGACGACGAGTGATCATCTTTTTCATAAAAATCTCCTCCTCCGGAGTGTTCTATAAAGTAAATTGATAAAAACGGAAGCAAGGCCCTTCCCCTCTAAAGCGGCCTTGCTTCTGTTCTTGTCTGTTATTATAGCTATCTGGGTTCAAATCCGCAATTCACAAACCGTCCATACTTTTGGGCGCATTTTCTCGGCTTTGTTGATACTTTATACAAAAATTAAAGCGTGATTTTGTGCACTATTTCAAATTGTTCATTTTGTTTATCTGTGAGATGAAACAGATTCACAGGTTGCAAAATGGTTACAGGGTCTCCATCTCGGCGTCGGCGGCAAATTCGGCCTCGGCGCGGACTTCGGCGGCCTGTCCCTCGGCCTCGGCAACAGCCAACGGCTCTGCCAGTGCCTTGCGGATGGCGGTGACGTAGAACACCATGGAAAGCGCCGTACCGATGCACCAGCCCACAGGCCATGCCATCCAGATGCCGGTGGAGCCCAGCGCGGTGGCGCTGAGCACGGCGGCAATGCCCACGCGCAAAATCAGGTCGGTGAAGGTGGCGATCATGAACCGCACCATCAGGCCGCAGCCGCGCAGGATGCCGTCTGCCACCAGCTTGACCGATACCACAAAGTAGAAGGGGGAGAGGATGCGCAAGAACAGCATACCGGTGTCAATGGCAGGGCCCTGCGGGTCGTTCATGAACAGCAGCAGCAAAAAGCGGCCAAAGAAGAAGTACAGCACCACCAGCGGCACGCACAACAGCCACACCAGATTGCGGCCCGCGCCAAAGCCCGCCTTGACGCGGTCCATCTTGCCGGCACCCATGTTCTGGGCGGTGTAGTTGGAGATGCCGTTGCCCAAGGTGGTAAAGGAGGTGATGACCATGTTGTTCAGCTTGACGGCGGCAGAATAGCCCGCAATGACGCTGGCGCCAAAGGTGTTGATGATGCTCTGCAGGATGATGTTGCCCACCGAGACAAAGCTCTGCTGCAGGATGCTGGGCACAGCCACCACAGCCACCTTGCCCAGCATATTCCACGAGAACAGCTGCACATGACCCTCGGTGTGGAAGGCGCGGATGCGGCGGAACACCACCACCATGGCCAGCACGCAGCTGACACCCTGACACAGGAAGGTAGCCCATGCCACACCGGCGATGCCCATCTTGAAACCGGCTACGAACAGGATGTCCACGCCGATGTTGGACAAAGAAGAGACTGCAAGGAAGTAGAAGGGGGTCTTGCTGTCGCCAAGGGCAGAGAAGATGCCGGTGGCAATGTTGTAGAAGAACATGAAGGGCAGGCCCAGAACGTAGATGTCCAGATACAGCGCAGAATCTGCAAGGATCTCCTCCGGGGTGTTGATGAGCTCCAGCAGGGCGTCGCAGCCAAACAGACCGATGCCCATCAGCACGGCGCACAGCACGGCAGAGCCGATGAGGGAGGTGTAGACCGAGGTCTTCATCTCGCGGTATTCCTTTGCGCCAAAGTAGCGGGACACGATGACCGAGCAGCCGATGTTGCAGCCAAAGGCAAAGGCGATGAAGATCAGGGTGATCTCGTAGCTGTTGCCCACCGCAGCCAGTGCGTTCTCACCGATGAACTTGCCCGCTACCAGACTATCCGCGATGTTGTACAACTGCTGGAAAATGATGCTGCCAAACATGGGCAGACAGAATTGCCACAATACCTGTGACGGCTTGCCCACCGTCAGATCCTTATTCATTGCAAAAATCCTCCTCTATAACGACTATAAATGGGAAAAAGCGTAAACGCCGCAACCAGTATAGAACCGAATCGCCAAAAAGTAAAGAAAATTTTTGGCATATCTGCCATATAAAAAACACATGGTAAGCATAACGTATCCCCGCTGCCGCAAAGGGGCAGACTGTAAACGGGTTTTCCACGGCGGTTTGCGTCCCTGTTAAAAATTTAGGCCGGCAAACATCCGCCCGGGCTCTTGCGCCGGGGCGCAAAGCGTGGTAGGATATTGACAGTTAGCTATATATAACCATCTAAATAGAGCAGTTCCCCGTCTGCCCGCCCGGGCGGCACGGGAGGAAAAATGATATTCAGGAGGGTTTCAAGATGAATTATCTGGAAATTGAATCTGTTGTAGGCCGCGAGATTCTGGACTCCCGCGGAAACCCCACCGTGGAAGCCGAGATCACGCTGGCGGACGGCACTGTGGCGCGCGGCTGTGCCCCTTCCGGTGCATCCACCGGCGAGTTTGAGGCGCTGGAGCTGCGGGACGGCGACAAGAGCCGCTATCTGGGCAAGGGCGTGACCAAGGCGGTGGAGAACATCAACACGGTCATTGCGGACGCGGTTGTGGGCATGGATGCTTCCGACATCTACGCCATCGACGCCGCCATGCTCAAGGCAGATGGCACCAAGGATAAGTCCAATCTGGGCGCAAACGCCATTCTGGCGGTGTCCATTGCAGCCTGCCGCGCAGCAGCCGCTTCGCTGGAAATGCCGCTGTACCGTTTTCTGGGCGGCGTAAACGGCAACCGTCTGCCCGTGCCCATGATGAACATCCTGAACGGCGGCGCGCACGCTGCCAACACCGTGGACACGCAGGAGTTCATGATCATGCCGGTGGGGGCCCCCTCCTTTAAAGAAGCGCTGCGCTGGTGCGCCGAGGTGTTCCATGCGCTGGCTGCTATCCTGAAGTCCAAGGGTCTGGCTACCTCCGTGGGCGATGAGGGCGGCTTTGCGCCCAACCTTTCCAGCGATGAGGAAACCATCGAGACCATTCTGGCTGCCATCGAAAAGGCGGGATATGTGCCGGGCAAGGACTTTATGCTGGCGATGGATGCCGCCGCTTCCGAGTGGAAGAGCCCCAAGGGCAAGGGCTTCTACAAGCTGCCCAAGGCGGGCACCGAGTTCACCTCCGCAGAGCTGATCGCACACTGGAAGAGCCTTGTGGAGAAGTACCCCATCATCTCCATCGAGGACGGTCTGGACGAAGAGGACTGGGAAGGCTGGCAGCAGATGACCCGCGAGCTGGGCGGCAAGGTGCAGCTGGTGGGCGATGATCTGTTCGTGACCAACACCGAGCGTCTGGCAAAGGGCATTCAGCTGGGTGCGGGCAATGCCATCCTGATCAAGCTGAACCAGATCGGCTCTGTCTCCGAGACCCTGGAGGCCATCAAGATGGCGCACAAGGCCGGTTACAACGCCATCAGCTCTCACCGCTCCGGCGAGACCGAGGACACCACCATTGCGGACTTGGCTGTGGCGCTGAACACCTGCCAGATCAAGACCGGTGCGCCCAGCCGCACCGAGCGTGTGGCAAAGTACAATCAGCTGCTGCGCATTGAGGAGCAGCTGGGCGAAAGTGCCGTCTACCCCGGCATGGAAGCGTTCTGAGCGATTTTTTCACGGGAAACGGCGGCAGCCGCTGAACCCTCTCAGTCATCGCGCAGCGATGACTGAGAGGGTTTTCTTTCCAGCATTTACCACCACGGCATTTGCAATCCTGCAGCGGACTGGTTCGTATATAAGGCAGACCGGCACCCGGCAGCAGCCGGGACGGAATGAAACGAAAGGAGCAAACCTTCCATGTTTCAAGGCCTTGGGCCGCTGCTCAACCTTTTGGGCGGCGGCAGCTTGACTAAGCTGCTTCTGTTTTTACTGAAGGGGCTGTTCGGCTGAAACGGACGGTCTGAAAGGAGAATACCATGCTGATCGTATTGGAGCATCTGCTGGGTCGGATCAACCTGCCCGGTATGTGGTGGATCATCTCTGAGCGCTGGCTGTGAGGTGACACCCCGCAAAGCCGCTGCACTTTTTGTGCGGCGGCTTTTTTGCTGTGCGGGACGGTCTGGAATGCCCCGCCGGGCTGAACGCTCTCAATCGCTGACCGGCAGAAACAAAAAAGCTCCCCCGAGGGGGAGCTGGCATCGCGTAGCGATGCGTGAGCGGGTTCTTATTGCAGCGCTTCTTCCAGCACCTTCAGCAGGTGCGGGATATCCAGCGGCTTTGCGATGTGGCCGTTCATGCCCGCATTCAGGGCGTTCTGCCGGTCCTCCTCAAAGGCGTTGGCGGTCATGGCAAAAATGGGGATGCCCGCCTTGCGGGGGTCGGGCAGGGCGCGGATGCGCCGGGTAGCTTCGTAGCCATCCATCCGAGGCATCTGGATGTCCATCAGGATCAGGTCGTACTGCCCGGGCGCGGACTGCTCCATCTTTTCCACCGCTCCAACGCCGTCCTCGGCGGTATCCACAAGGAAGCCTGCTTCCTTTAAGATCTCCATGGCGATCTCCCGGTTCAGGGCGTTGTCCTCCACCAGCAGCAGACGCTTACCGTCAAAGCTTGCCTTGGGCGGCAGGGCAGGCGTCTGCTCCGGCTGCACCCGGAAGGGCTCTGCCAGCACCTTGCGCAGCTCCGAGAGGAAGAGCGGCTTTTCGCAGAAGGCGGTCACACCGGCGGCGCGCGCTTCCTCCTCGATATCTGCCCAGTCGTAGGCGGTCAGGATGATGATGGGGCAGCTGTCCCCGATGACCTTGCGGATCTGCCGCACGATCTCGATGCCGTTCATATCCGGGATGAGCCAGTCGATGATGTACACACTGAAGGCATCACCCTGCTCCACGGCGTACTTGGTGCGGATGACCGCCTCCTTGCCGGAGATGGTCCACTCCGGGCGCATACCGATCTTGGAAAGCATGGTGCTGACGCTCAGGCAGGTGTTGGTGTCGTCATCTGCCACCAGTGCCCGCAGCCCTTCCAGCTGAGGCAGCTGTTTGATCTCCGCCTTCTGCCCGCTGAGGGTAAAGCAGAGGTTCACGATGAACTCGCTGCCCTTGCCCGGTTCACTTTCAAGGGCGATGGTGCCGCCCATCAGATCTACGATATTCTTGGTGATGGAAAGGCCGAGACCCGTACCCTGAATGCCGCTGACGGTAGAGCTTTCCTCCCGGGTAAACTCCTCAAAGATGTGCTTCTGGAACTCCTTGTTGATGCCGATGCCGTTATCCTTGATGCGGAACTCGTAATTGCCGCAGCCCTTGGGCGCACCGGGCTTCTGGGCAATGCGGATGCTCACCATGCCGCCGGTGGGGGTAAACTTGATGGCATTGGAAAGGATGTTCAGCAGCACCTGATTCAGCCGCAGCGGGTCGGTGATGATGTCCTCGTCCACCACGTCCATGGTGTCGATGAACAGTGCTAAGCGCTTGGAACTGATGTTGGGCTGGATGATGGAGCGCACATCGTGCACGAGATCCGGCAGATGCACCGCCTTTTCCTCGATCTTCACCTTGCCGCTCTCGATACGGCTCATATCCAGCACATCGTTGATGAGGGAGAGCAGGTGCTGGCTGGAAGTGGAGATCTTTTTCAGGTAGTCCAGCACCTGCTCCTTATTCTCAATATGGGTCGCCGCCAGCGAGGTAAAGCCGATAATGGCGTTCATCGGGGTGCGGATGTCGTGGCTCATGTTGAACAAAAACTCCCGCTTGGCGCGGTTTGCCGCCGCCTCGTGCCGGACGGCAAGTTCCAGCTTGCGGTTCTGTTCCTCCAGCTGAGCGTGGTACTTCTGCTCCTGCTCTTTCCGCTGCTGCTCCGCAGCCGCCATTGAGCGGCGGCGCAGCGTTTGCAGCACCGCCACGCAGATCAGATAGAAGATCAGCGCCGTCAGCAGTGCGCTGCTGGAATTGCGGAACACTGATTTTTCGTCGATATAGAGATACAGGTCAAAATTCTGTCCGTTGCTGTACATCCCGAAATAACAGCCGGAATTTGCCCAGTCGCGGGTGTGGGTCAAGGTATCGGGCGCACCGGCTTTGCGGATGCCCTGCACCAGCGGGCTGTTCGTGGTATCCAGCCCGACAAGGCTCGGGTCGTTTGCGGCGATCACCTTGTTGTCCTGCACGATAAAGATGGTGCCGCTGATGTTCTTCGGGTAGCCGTCCAGCACGCTCTGGATAGACAGGGCTGTCCCCTCCACAAACTCCGGCGGGGTCACCCGGTACGCCAGCAGCACGGCGTCCCCTGCTGCGGCGCGGCGGGTGGCAACATCCACCGCCGTGCCATCCTGTAACAGAATGCGCTTGAGGTAGGTCTTTTGCGGGTTTTGCAGCACGTTCAGCGCGGCTTGCTCCCGCAGAGATTCCGCAAACTGCGCATAGCCGATATTATTATCTGTATATTCACACAGTGATTCTCCATTTTCGTCCAGCACGGCAATGCCGGTAAGCCAGAGGGATTCCGTTTCTGCCCGGAGGCTTTCGGGGTCGTAAAGATCCAAGGCGTCATTTTCCGCCAGCTGCCGCACCGACACTGCCATCCGGCGCAGCGACTTTGCGGTGATGGTGTCATTGTATTTTTCGTAGCTGGTGGACTGCACCTTTACAAAGTTGATGGTGCGGTCAAAGTATTCCTCGGTAGCGCGTATGGACTCCCGCCCGGAGAAGAGGGTAACTGCCAGCAAAAGCAGCACGCCCATCAGCAGATAGAGCGCCGCCACCCGCATACCGGGCGTGAACGTTTTCTTGTTACGGTTCAAGGGCGTCCACCTCCAGATACTTTTCCGGGTCTGGCAGATACTTGCCTACGATCTGCTTCAGCGTGCCGTCGGCGCGCATGGCGGCAAGGGTCTCGGCCAGCTTTTCGTCCAGCCCGCGGGTGTCGTTCAGCGCAAAGGCTACGCCGATGCCGGTGACCAGCAGCGGCTCTTCCAGAATGCGGAAGTTGGCATTGCAGTCCTGCATATACTGCAAAATGGCGGTCTCGTGGGCGGCAATGGCATCCACATAGCCGCAGTTCAGCATGGCGTACTGTATGCTGCGATCCTCGGTGCTCAGCAGTTCACCAAACTGCGGGATGCGGGGGTCGGTGCCGGCGAGGAAAATTTCCTCCGGCTTGGTGGTGCTTTGCACCATCATGGTCTTGCCTGCAAGGTCGGCCAGCGTTTCAATGCTGCTGTCGGCATTGACCGCCACCACCTGACGGCTGACCATATAGGGGCCTACCCAGCGGTACAGCTGCTCCCGCCCGTCCATGGAAAAGCAGCCCCAGATGCAGTCGATGGCACCGCTTTCCACCAGCTTTGTTTTCTGCTCCCAGTCAATGATCTCCAGCCGCACCGCATACCCCATGCGGGCAAAGGCCTCGGTGGCAATGTCCACATCAATGCCGGTGGGGGTGCTGTCATTGTTCATGTAGATAAACGGTGGGTAGTTATCGCTGCCCACCGTAAGCTCGGGCAGCGCTGCCGCCGTCTGCATTTTGCCGCAGGCGGTCAGCCCGACCGCAGCAGCCGCACATACCTTTAAAAAGGTACGGCGGGATATTTTATGGTTGGATCGCTGTTTTGTCACTCGTAGATGTCCTCACATTACCATTGTAAAATTTCCTGTTTCAGTTCCCCCTGCACGTCCAGCAGACACTGCAGCAGCAGCGGGTTGAAGGCTCCGCACGCGCCGTCTGTGATCATCTGCACGGCGGTCTCGTGCGGGAAAGCCTTTTTATAGCACCGCTCACTGGTCAGCGCGTCATACACATCTGCCATAGAGACCAGCTGCGCGCTGATGGGGATATCGTCCCCCTTCAGCCCGTCCGGGTATCCCCTGCCGTCCCAGCGCTCGTGGTGCCAGCGGGCGATCTCGTAGGCGGTCTGCAAAAGCGGCTGCTCGGCAAAGTTTTCGGTCTTGTGCAGCATCTCTGCGCCCAGCATACTGTGGGTCTTGATCACCGCAAATTCTTCTGCGGTCAGCTTGCCGGGCTTGTTCAGGATGGCTTCGTCAATGCCGATCTTGCCGATATCGTGCAGCGCCGACGCCAGCGGGATGTTATCCTGCTGTTCGGGGGTCAGGTCATAGCGGCTGGTCAGTTCCATCAACCGGTGCAGCAGCGTCTCGGTGATGATGCGGATGTGCCGCACATGAGAGCCGGACTCGCCGTTGCGGAACTCCACGATCTGGCTCAGCACGCCCACCAGCACATCGGTGTTCTTTTCCCGCGCGCGGATCTGGTCGGACACCATCTGCACCAGCCGCCGCTGCTTGGCGTACAGCTTGATGGTGTTGGACACCCGGCGATAGACGATCTTGGCATCAAAGGGGCGGTTTACATAGTCACTGGCGCCCAGCTCATACGCTTCGCGGATGGCTTCCTCCGAGTCGTCGCTGGAGATCATGATCACCGGCACATCCTCGATGGTATGGTTGGTATTCATGGTGCGCAGCACCTCAAAGCCATCCATGACCGGCATATTGATATCCAGCAGCACCAGCGAGATCTGCCCTGCTTCTGTCTGCAGCAGCTCCAGACACCGTTTGCCGTTCTCGGCTTCCAGAATGCGGTAGTCCCCGCCCAGAATGCTGGTCAGCATCATGCGGTTCATCATGGAATCATCCACCAGCAGGATGACGGGCTTTTCCTCCAAGACTTGCTCCTGAGCCGCCAACCGGCTGTCCTGTGTGTCCACCGCCACTGCGTCCTTGTGGTTCTTGGCCTGATACATCAAAAGGTCTGCCCGGCGCACCACGTTCTCCATGGGGTCGGCAAGGGTCTGCATCGCGCCGCCGATGCTCAGCGAAAGCCGGAAGTGAGGGTAGCCCGGCACCACCGTTTGCTGCACGGCGGTGCGGATCTGCTCCAGCTTTGTCCTGAGGTAATCCGCCGGGATGCCGGGCAGCACCAGCAAAAACTCATCGCCGCCGTAGCGGATCAGCAGATCTGTTTCCCGGATGCAACTGCGGACAGCCTTTGCAACGGTTTCCAGCGCCAGATCTCCGGCGTGGTGGCCGTAGGTATCGTTGCAGATCTTGAAATCGTCGATATCCATCAGGGCAATGCCCGCCGGGCCGATGTTATTGCGCACCACTTCCTCGTAATAGCGGCGGTTGTAGGTGCCAGTCAGGGCGTCACGGTTCAGCCGCTGCCGGTAGCGCTGCTCTTTTTCCATATTCCGGGCGTTGGTCTGGGCAAACTGCGCCTTCTGCTCCTCCATCTGCTGCATCATCCGCAGCAGGTTATGGTTGGCGTTTTCCAGCGCTTCCCGCTGGGTGCGGTTCTGCTGCTCCAGCTTTTCCCGCAGTTCCATATAGGGGGTGATATCCGTGACGGTGGCCACGATGTAGCCATCGCCGTGCCATACGATTCTATTGGCGGCGCTGGTGACCCAGCGGTAGCCGTTTTTGCCCAACAGCCGGAAGATGCTGTCGCCCTCCTGTGCGTAGGCCCCACTGTTTTCCGCGTTCCGGTAGCGCAGCCCGGCCGCCAGATCGTCCGGGTGCAGCAGCGCTGTATAGCGGTTATTGAACCTTGCCGCAAATTCTTCCCGCTCCCAGCCCAGTATCTCCAGAAAACGGTCACTGACATAAGCAAAAGGATAGCCGTTTTCAGGATCCTCTACGCAGCAATGAAAGCCGCCCGGCACATTCTGTGCATAGCGTTCCATCCACAAAAGCTCCTCTTTTATTGTCTCGTCTGTTTCCATTTTACCTTTCCTGCCCCTTTCTCCGCGCACCGCACCCCGGAAGCACATGGTACACCCTATTGCCGCAATGTCAAACTTTACCTTCCTGTGCGCCCCGCTTTTGAGCACACTATAACAGTATGATTTTATCATCAAAACTGCCTAGTTGCAAGCATTTTTCGCCAATTTTGCCAACAGAACGGCAAGTAAGGCACATTAGAAAAAGTTATAAGGGCAGCGGGCTCCCCCCTGCCTGAAAAAGCAGTTCTTACTGTATCCGATTCGTTACAGTTTCAGCCTGCAACAAAAAAAGAGATAGACCTCCCTTTCCGAGAAAGTCTATCTCATTTTTATCCGTTTTCTTCTGTTTTCTATCAGCCCTGCTTTTTCCAGCGGCGCATAACGCCCATGCCCAAGGCATAGGGGCCGGTGTGCACCGCGATGGTGCAGCCGATCTGCAAAAGCCCTACCTCACACTGTGCGCCGGGGTACTTGGCGCGCAGGGCGGCACGGGTCTGCATCCACAGACGCTTACCCTCGTCGGCATCGTAGCCGTAGCCCACCGTAATGCGGTAGTCATCCGGGGTGCCGCCGTGGGCATCCAGATAGTTCATCAGCTGTTCCAGCGCCTTTTCAAAGCTCTTCTGTCGGCCGCGGGCTACGCCGCCGGAGAAGATCTCGCCGTCCTTGAACAGGATCATGGGCTTCAGTCCCAGCATATTGGCGGCGCGGCCGGTCACCTTGCCGATGCGCCCGCCCTTGATGAGGTAATCCAGATCACCCACGGTGAAGAAGATCTGGTTGGTGGATTTTTCGGCTTCCAGCCAAGTCACAGTCTCGTCCAAGGTGCAGCCTGCGTCCCGCATGGCTACGGCATTTTCCACCATGGTGGATTCGGTCACGGTGGCGGCGGCAGAGTCGATGACCTCGATGCGGGCATCGGGGTAGTCCTCCAGCACCAGATCCCGGGCGTTGCGGGCGCTGCCCACGCAGCCGCTCATCTTGCCGGTGAACACCAGACACAATACCGCCCGACCCGCCTCGGCGTGTGCGCGGAAAGCCTTTTCGAAGTCCTCAATGGAGGCCAGACTGGTCTTGGGGTAGGCCGCCGGATTATCTACCATGAACTGATAGAAGTCCCGCACGGGGATCTCCAGCCCTTCCTTGCGGTAATGCTCGCCGTCCAGCGATACATAAAAGGGCACGACCTCGATGCCAAGCTGCTTGGCGGTGTCCAGCGTCAGGTCGCAGGCGCTGTCGGTAATGATATCAAACATCTGTGACGCTTCCTTTTCTGAAACTCGGGGGCTGCTTTTGGCGGCAGCTCAGCCGCGGTGGATGTAGGCCTCGCGCTCTGCGCCCACCGAGATATAGGTGATCTTGCAGCCAACAGCCTTTTCCAGATACTCCACATAATCGCGGGCCTGCTGGGGCAGGTCCTCCCACTTGCGGGCTGCGGTGATATCGCAGTGCCAGCCGGGCAGATACTCCACCACGGGCTGTGCGGTATCCAGTGCCTCACCCATGGGGAAGCGGGTGGTAGTGGTGCCGTCGGTCAGCTTGTAGGCGGTGACCATGGGGATCTTTTCCATGTAGTCCAGCACGTCCAGCAGGGTCAGAGCAACTTCATCGCAGCCCTGGCAGAACACGCCGTAGCGGCTTGCCACCAGGTCGATGGGGCCCACGCGGCGGGGACGTCCGGTGGCTGCGCCGTACTCGTGGCCGGCCTCACGCAGAGCGTGCTTCTCTTCCTCGGTCATGGCCAGCTCGGCGGCAAAGGGGCCGTCGCCCACGCAGGAGGAGTAGGCCTTCATGACGCCGATGGAGTTGTGCAGCTTGTGGCCGGGGATGCCGGCACCGATGGGTGCATAAGCACCGATGACGTTGGAGGAGGTGGTGTAGGGGTAGATGCCAAAGTCGATATCGCGCAATGCGCCCAGCTGTGCCTCAAACAGTACCTTCTTGCCGGCGGCATCGGCATCGGCCAGATACTGACCCACATCGCAGATATAGTCCTTGAAGATGGCGGCATACTTTTCGAGCCATGCCCACATCTCGTCCACGCTGATGGGGGAAGCGTTGTAGCTGCCCTCCATGACCAGATTCTTGGAATCCACCATGGTGACCAGACGCTTTTTCACAGCATCGTCCAGATGCAGCAGATCGCCCATGCGCAGGGTCTTTTTCATGTACTTGTCGCCGTAAGCGTAGGCAATGCCGCGCTTAGTGGAGCCGAACTGTGCGCCGGTCTTGGACAGACGTGCCTCTTCCAGACCATCCTGCTCCACATGGTAGGGCATGGTGATGGTTGCGCGGTCGGAGATCTTCAGGTTTTCCGGGGTGATCTTAATGCCCTGCTCGCGCAGTTTATTGATCTCGCCGTCCAGATGATGCGGGTCGATGACCATGCCGTTGCCCATAACGCAGACGACGTTGGGGCGCAGGATGCCGGAGGGCAGCAGGTTCAGCACGAACTTGCCGCGCTCGTTCTTCACGGTGTGGCCTGCGTTGTTACCGCCCTGATACCGTGCAACGATGTCATAATCCTGGCTGATCAGGTCGACCATGCGGCCCTTGCCCTCATCGCCCCAGTTGATACCCGTAATTGCAGTAAGCATAATAAATGACCTCTTTATCCTTTTTTCAAAAGACAGCCTTTTCCGTGCACCTTGCCCGGGATACGCTACCTTGGGTAAAACGCACCGGTTTGCTGCCCTTGCGGCACGCACCAATGCAATTATAGTATAGCACAGTCTGCCGCGCAAAAAAAGAGGGAACGCACCTTTTTGCGGCGGATTCCTCCTTAAAACAAAAACGGCTCTGCCGAAGCAGAGCCGTAAAGTTGCATCTGAAATATAATCAGCGCTTGGAGAACTGGGGTGCATCGCTGGCAGGGCTGCGCCCTGCACGCGATGCTTGAGCAAAGATCTATACGCGCCTCCGGCTCGCCCCTTGCGGGGCAACCGCCGGAGATGCGCAGTCGTGCTCCCCAGTTCTCCGGGAAAGGGGCAAAAAAAAACGGCTCTGCCGAAGCAGAGCCGTAAAAGTGCATACTGCGATATAATCAGCGCTTGGAGAACTGGGGTGCACGACGTGCAGCCTTCAGACCGTACTCAC
>ERZ1694701.329-NODE-329-length-25921-cov-41.828887_pt1 | contig 25921 bp, 29 predicted proteins | sample MGYA00581721_ERZ1694701 | MGnify/ENA primary metagenome ERZ1694701 (study PRJEB42213, sample SAMN07424528) | human gut metagenome | biome: ENVO:00009003; feature: ENVO:2100002; material: ENVO:00002003 | host: Homo sapiens | place: USA | collected 2014 ...
CCCTTCCGCAGTTATTACGACAAGGACGGTGATGCCCGGTGAGGGAAAAGCGGGATGAGATCATTATCCTGAGAACCACTAAAGCCGAGAAGAACCGCATTTATGAAAAGATGCTGGGCATGGGCATCCGCAGCCTGAGCGCCTATATCCGAAAAATGGCTCTGGATGGCTACTGCCTGAATCTTGACCTGCCGCAACTGCGGCGCATGGCGTATCTTTTGCAGATGTGCAGCAACAATCTGAACCAGTACGCCAAACGTGCCAATGAGAGCGGCAAAATCTACGCCACCGACATGGAGGACCTGCGGCAGCGGCTGGATGAGCTGATCGACATTGGCAGACAGATCCTTTCCAAATTGGCAGAACTCTAAAATTTTACCCCGCAGTTGGAGGGCTGCGGGGGTACATAAGGGTTGACATCCTTGCAAAGCAATCGTTGATACCTTTATAATCGGGGTGAAAGAAAGGCGGGTGCTAGATATGAGGTTCGTTTTTAAGATGATCGTTTTCCCGTTTTGGTTGCTTACGGTTTTCCTTGCGCTGATGCTGAAATGGACGCTGAACCTGTCGGCGTTTGTGCTGGCACTGCCCATGCTGTATATCTTCGGCTGCGGCCTTTATACACTGTACTGCCGGGAGTGGATGCAGTTTTTGATCTTGCTGGTGGCGGAGTTTGGATGCTTTGTGTTGATTTTTATGGGTGCTTTGATTGCAGATGTAGCAGAGCGTTTTAGTGGCTGGGTTGCCGGATTGTGAGGGATGCTATGGAAAACCAAAAATTGGAGGCTTGTTATTCTGAGCACAGCAGCACGATTTTTTCTGAAATGCTGGGTGAGGATGAAAACTATCAGCGGCTGAAAAAGGTCAAAATAGCAGCCGAGGAAGCATTGCAGAACGTCATCAGCAAAGAAGCGTGGAAGCAATACCTTGCCTTAGATGAAATCTGCAACGAGTTGGAATGCGCCCGTTACAAGGCGATGTATCTGGCTGGTGCTTCTGATTACGAAAAATTATCCAAATGACTTTGATGCCGCCGATGTGCGGCATTTTCTTTTTGTAAGGGGGGGATGGCACTGGCGGCAACACGGCTGATCGCGCTGCACAAAAACAAGGGCATAACCGTTGCGGCCTGCCTGAAAAATCGCACGGACTATATTGAAAACCCGGACAAGACTGAGCAGGGGCAGTTTGTCAGCAGCTATGCCTGCAGCACCCTGACAGCAGATGAAGAATTTATGCTCACCAAACGGCAGTACGACCTTGTGAACGGACGAAGGCAGAAAAGCGATGTGATCGCTTATCAGATACGGCAGTCTTTCCGTCCGGGGGAAATCACCGCAGAGGAGGCTAACAAAGTAGGCTACGAACTGGCCATGCGCTTTACCAAGGGCAAGCACGCCTTTGTGGTGGCAACGCACACGGACCGGCAGCACATCCACAACCATGTGATCTTCAACTCTACGGCACTGGATGGCACCAAAAAGTTCCGGGATTTTTTCTTTTCAGCGTTGGCAGTGCAGCGGTTGAGTGACCTGATTTGCTTAGAGCACCAGTTGTCCGTCATTGAAAAGAAGCCCTACCGGGAGCGGCAGAAGCGTGTTCTCTATCCTCCCAAGGAGAGCAACAGGGACAGCCTGTGCGGAATCATTGACACCATCCTTGCAGAAAAACCGAAGGACTTTGAAGTTTTTCTGCAAAAGCTGGAGCAGAATGGATATGAGGTGAAGCGTGGCAAGTACACGGCGGTGAAGGGCAAGGGACAGAAACGCTTTATCCGGTTCCGAACGCTGGGCATCGGGTACAGTGAGGATGAAATCAAGGCGGTGCTGGAGGGAAAGGTGAAGCACCAGCCGTACCAAAAAAAGCAGCCCAAAGAGCAGCCCTTCCAGTTGCTGGTGGACATTCAGGGGAAAATGGCAGAGGGTAAAAGCGTTGGCTACAAAAAGTGGGCAACCAAGTTCAACCTGAGGGAGATGTCCAAGACGCTGCTGTTCTTGCAGGAGCAGAAAATCGGTAGCGCAGAGGAACTACGAGAGCGTGCAGCAGCGGCAACGGAACGCTATCATACCATGGGCAATTCTATCAAGGCAGCAGAAGCGAGGTTGACGGAAATCGCCGTCCTGAAAACCCACATCATCAACTATGCCAAAACCCGTGAGGTGTACGCCGCCTATCGGAAAGCCGGGTATAGCAAAGTCTTTCTGGAAACTCACCGGGAGGAAATTACTCTGCACAAGGCGGCGAAAGCTGCCTTTGACGAAGAAGGGCTTCAAAAGCTGCCGAAGGTCAAGGAGTTGGATGCGGAGTTTGCAGAACTACTGACCCAAAAGAAAGCAGCCTACCCGGACTACCGCAAGGCACGGAACGAGATGCAAGAACTGGTTCGGGCACAGAAAAACGTGGAGCGATTTTTTGCGGAAGAAAAGCCAGCACAGGAGAAAGAACAGGTTCGATAAGAAAAGATTGCCGGGAGTTGACCGCAAGAGGTCGACACCCGGCAATCTTTTTTTGCTGATTCAATCCTTAACGGAATGGTTTATCTCTTTCGATTGTGTATGTCGGTGCGGTCGGCAGGTATCCTATGGAGTGTAAAGAACACGATAGGATGGGGTTGCACTATGAAAGAGCTTTTTGGACAGCGACTACGGGAGCAGCGGATACAGCATGGACTGACGCTGGAACAGCTTGCGGAAAAATCCGAACTTTCTTCCAACTATATCGGCATGGTAGAGCGCGGCTTAAAGGAACCCGGTCTTGCCACCATTGTTAAACTTCTGAATGCCCTGAACATTTCCGCAGACACACTGCTGTGCGATCTGGTTCCCAGTGCATCCCATGTGACCGACGATGAAATCCGCAAACGGCTGGAAGGTTTGACTCCAATCCAGAAAAAAGCGGCACTCGATCTGCTGGACACCTATATCGGCAATCTCCCTTATCTCACAAACGAGGAATAAAATCACAAACTTTGCAAGCGTATCGGTGGGGATTTTGCCGGTACGCTTTTCATTTGCATCGCTTTCGACTATAATCATTCTTATAGAGCGTGTTGCTTTCTAAAGAGTTGATTCGGAAGTGCTGAAATGAGAGAACCGCAGTACAGTATTTTAGTGGATATTCAGGACGCAATCGAGCGCGCAAAGCAGGGCAAGCTGGCGCTGTACTGGCAGCGCACCATCCAGCGGGAATACCGCTGCAAAAAAGTCACCCTAGCCGAACAGCAGGCGTATGAGCAGCTGCAAAGCATTCTTTCCGAGATTCCGCAATGGAGCGATGAAGAAGATCTGCGCTCCGACATGGAGGAAATTGGCGGCAGGGTCTGGTATTGCCACTACTGGGAGGAGCATTACTCCATGGTGGAGGTGACCGAGGACCGCAACGGAAAATTTAACGTTGACTACGTTTTGGACGACGCAGTGACCCCGGAGGTGCGCCGTGAGGCTGCACTGCTGGCACAGAAGGAGCTTGCGGAATGTATACAGGCGTGGGACATTGCACTTCTGGATACGTCTGTCCCGGAACAGATGAAGTATGCTTCTCTTACGGAAGCAGCATCACACCTCATGCAAGTCCTCAACGACACGGAAAGCATCACCGGGTAAAAAGCGCCCCGCAGGGATGCGCAGCCTGCATTGGAACAATGCAGAACAAAGGGGTTTGGGGCACTCCCCAACAAGCATTTTGCAGCGCAAAATAAGCAGATGTATATACGTCTGCACTGCTTGCCGGTACAATGTTTGAATTATGCAGGCTTCTAGCTTTCATCTTGACGTAACTTGCGGCGTGCGGTAAAATTATTGAAAATAAACCTTGTGATAACACCGAGCTATGTTGGTGCCGGTAGAATTATGGGGGCATCGGAGCGATTTGACTTTAGGGGCACGACGAGATGGAGTTCTATTATCAGTTTCTTTCCAGTAAGGATCAAAAAATATACCGAATTATTGAACGCGGACTTAAAAGCTATCGAAAAAGCATTTTACTTGTAGGGTGTTTTGCGGGGCCTTACGCCACGGAACTCATTAAATTAGTCAATTATGATCATCCAGAGTTGTTCTATGTAGACTATTCCACACTAGTCTATCTACAAGGCACCTTGGGAGTTACTTACCATCCAGACTATACACTTCAACCTTCACAAGTCCGAAACGTGGAAGCCGTTTTGCAGTCGCAAGCCGCAAAGATTTTGGAAAAAATGCATGCGAACAGAGTGGAAAGTCCCTATGCCAAAGTGCGTTGGATACACAACTATCTAATCCGATATATAAAGTATAACTATGAAAGTCTACAACTGCCTAAGGCATCTGCGCATAACATTCAAGGAGTCTTGCAAGAAAAAAGCGCAGTGTGTGAGGGAATCGCCAAAACCTTTCTGTATTTGTGTGATCAGGAAGATATCTCTGCAGCACTAATCATTGGATCGGCAGACAGCGGAGAAATGGGTTTTGATGGCAGTAGTATGCTACATGCTTGGAATCTAGTAAAGTTAGAAGATGTCTGGTATCACATTGATTCGACATTTGATTTGTGTCAAAGTCAAGCGGTCAATGCTAATCGGTATGATTACTTCTGCATTTCTGATGCGGACATGATGCGAGATCATACTTTTGAGAAAAAAGTTAAATGCCCTAGTAATGAAAAAAGCTACTTTAGCCAGACAGGCTGCTTAGTCAAAAATGCAAGCGATGTGCGAAACTATGTTCAAAAAAAGCTAAGTGAAGGAAAGAAAATACTTTATTTCAAAATAGTCGCAAACGCGGCGAGCATGGATACGGTACTTAATAAAGTAATGGCTATCGTTCAAAAGACATTAAGAAGTAACGGCTGTCAAAATGCCTACCGCTATTATTATAACAATGCACAAGGAATTCTTTACATAAAGTTGATAGATTAAAGGAGAAAACATATGAGCAGTAGTTTTCTTGAACCGGCCAATCAGGGAATGTCTGGTCTGTTGCGAGCACTTACGACAAGTAGTCTGGATCGTACAAATGAAGCAAATCGCGCTGTATGTGAGTATCTTCCGTGTTCTATAGATGCATTTTTTGATTCCACATGTGGAACGAAAAGCACAATTATATCCGGTGGAGATAAGCAATTGCGAACGGAAGCCATCCGAGCACAAGTTCAAGCTTCTATGAGTAATCGCCTTCCTGTAATAATTTTACACGAGGGTGATTATCATTTGGAACATGTTTTGCAACAAAGCTATTCTTCGAGCAACTGTTATCGGGAGGTCGGCACATCTTCCCCATGCTTTGAGCCGTTTTATAGTCTTACCGCTCTTGAAATTGCTCGGGAAACACTTGAAACCGCTCCTAAAGAGTACGAATTGAAAAGCAATGCGCAGTTTTATATTGAGGCATTATGCGAATACCTGAAATATGCCGGACGGCATACTTCTTTTAAGATGCTGTCTACCTGCCCTCATGCACAGATGTTCGATAAAGTAGATGATCTGGAGCAGAGGGGTGTCATTTCAGCAAGCGTCAGTCAGGAACTGAAAGCCAAGCTGATGATGGGACAAACGGAATGCTATAAGCTCAACAGCTTTTTGGGCAGCTTCCGTATGGAAGCGGATTCTGTGATGTATCATCCCAAAAGCGGGTTCCGCCCGGTCAATATTGTCAGCGCAGTGAAAAACCGGGAGATCCTTTGCATCGATGTCTCGTCGGTGACGAATCAGATCCTGATGAACACGGTGTTCTATCAGCTTCGGCTGGCATTGCAGCATGGCGCAACGTATACGCTGATCATCGACTCGCTTCCGCTAGCCGCCAATGAAATGTATATGAACTTTATCAAATCTTCTGCCTGCAAGGTGCACCGCCTGTTTGCAACGGATGACCTGTACTCCATGCTGGGTGGTGAGGATAATCTGTTCTCCACATTGGTGGGCAATTCGGATACGGTTATGATCTTTGCCCACACAGCTGGAAAAAGTGCTGAAAAGTGGTCTGAGTTTCTGGGGCAGTATGATAAATATGAGCGCTCTTTCAGTCAAACACGCGGTACGAGCCGTGCGCCGTTCTCACTGTTCTCAAGTTCCAACAGTTCCCGCAGCATCAATATTGCGAAAAACCGCGAGTTCATCGTCAAGCCGGAACAGTTGATGCGGATGGCCCCGGGCGAAGCCTATGTCCGAATGGCAGATGACCGCCAGATCGCACATCTGCTGATCACGGGGTAAAAGAAATCTTTCTCTTTTTCATGTGCAAGAGCTGTCGTAAAGAACTGACAAAAGTGATATGTACCCAGCTTTCTGGACACCTGCTCAAAATTGAATAATTAAGGTTTCATCATGGATGCTTTCCGAAAAGCGGTAGGGCAATTAAAGAGTAAGTAGTATTATGAGGGGAAAGAGCTATATTCGGACGATCTTTCAAAAGATGACTGGGGCGTAGAAGAGGAAGAATGGTAAGATATTCTCATAGTGCCTGCTCAGAGCAGATTTTGAAACTGTGCAGAAAGAAATACCAGTAAAAAGGAGATGACTTGGATGAGATGGCTGCTGCAGGAGCGTGTGTTTTGTGTGCTGGATACGTCAAAAAGCATGGAAGGACTGCCCATCGAAGAACTGAACAACGCTTTACAGGATGTACTGACACATCTGGCGAAAGAGAGCCGTGAGTGGGAGGAAAGCTGGATAAACTCACGGCTGGACGTTATGCTCCTTCAAACGGGAAAAGGCGACCGCTGTTTTATGGAGGGACATTTTGCAGAGGTTCGGGACTGCCTGCGGAATCTCGATGAGCTTACTGCCGAAGGAACTGCCGACTATGAGACCGCGCTGACAAGTATTGAGAAAAAACTGGACGGGGGACCTTCTACAAAGATGGGACCAGAGCCGCTCATCATTTTCACAAGCAAAAGTAAGGCAGTTGACACGTGGAAGCCGACTCTGGAAAAATTAAAGAAAAACCGCATATATCAGCAGGCAGACAAAATCGGAATTGCTATCGGAGAAGAAGCAGACAAGGAGTTTTTGTTAGAAGCTGTCGGTAATCCAGAGGCGGTCTGTACAATTATACAAGGGGAGTGTTCGACAGGCAGCATAGTAAAGTTGATCGAGAAATGTATTACCGGACGAGTCATTTCGCATGCTGATTTTCGTGATGACGCCCCGCTTAGTAAGCATAGAGATTGGAACTATTATATATTGAAACCGGACGAAGACCATCCTCAAGGAGGAACGGAGATCCAGGTGCGGCGAGGCGGAAGCGTTTGCATCGGGGAACCCCTGACAGGAGGGGGCAACCGCTGGATATTCCCGACTGAATACGATCACCAGACCTATATGCTGATCTGGTACAATAGATTTGCGTTTGGCAAAAATTCGGAGAAGGTTTATAAAGATATCCAGACAAAAATCACATATGGAGCCCCCCACAGCGAGTTTTTCTGGCCGGTCGATATTACAGAGTGGATAAACGGGGGCTTTGGTGTTATGGTGCCGGAGTTCCCAAGAGAGTATGTCGGACTGGATGACATTGTGTCAAATGGTAAGATGTACAGATTTTTCAAATCCTTCAAAGCCGTGATAGACATAATGCTTCGAATCGTCTTGGCATTTAGTCACTTACATGACTGTGGATACTGTTGTCAAGGAATGAATCTGAACAGCATTTTTGTGAATCCGCATACGGGCAGGATATTGATTGCCGACTACAAAAACTTTCTGCGAGAAGGCCTCCCGTTGAATGAGCTCGGCGAGCTGGGTTATACAGCACCTGAAATTGTAACCGGAAAAGCGGATCCCAGCGGTCAAACGGATCGTTTTTCCATGGCGGTCATTTTATTTATTTTGCTGACGGCAACGCATCCATTTAAGGGAAAACGCTACATGAAATCGGGCCTGACATGGGACGATAAACATACTTTGTTCGGCAGCGATCCGTTGTTCATTATGGACCCTGACAACGATGACAACGGCCCTGATTCGGTGGCACATGCCAGTGTCCTACAGATCTGGCCCTGCCTGCCGGATTATATAAAGCAGATATTCCTGCGGGTTTTCAGTCAGGAGGCATTGCAAAATCCGATGACCCGTCCAACGGAATTGGACTGGATGCGTGCGCTCACCCGTTTCCGCAGTGACATCGTACAATGCCCGGCCTGCGGCAATGAGGTCTTTACGCAGGATGGCCGCAGCTGCCGCTGTGATGCCTGCCGCAAGATGGTGAACATTCCGTTCCGTCTGGAACTGGAAGATTACAGCATTCCCGCTGTCCGCAACTCCCGCATTTATCGCTGCCAGCTGGGCATCTGCAACGAAAGTGAAGCTCTCAGTCCCGTGGCACAGGTGGTGGAAAAAGTAGACCAGCCGGGTATATATGGCCTGCGCAACCGCAGTGGTCACCGCTGGGATGCTGTTACCAGCAAGGGGGCTACATGCAAGGTTGGTGCGAATGAAGTGATGCCGATAAAAGCTGGTATCCAACTGAAAATGCTGGATGAAACGGTTGTTATCCGTGAAAATAGTACTGACATATGTAGAGAATAACGTCCTTATATGATGAATTGCAGTGGGACAGATAACCGCGAAAGCGTAGATCTCTTAGTGTGATGCAAATAAAATATATCCGATTTTGAGCAAAATAAAAAAAGTGGAAAAACTCTAGTTAAAGCAGTACAATAAAGCCAAATTCGGCGAGAAAATGTTGCTCTTTACAGATGTGCGGAATTTTGTGGAGCTATCATTGTGAGCCTCGTCAGATTTGTTTGACTCTGGTGAGGATTTGTAAGATTAGACATTCTGCGCGATGAATCCGTTTTGACGGGAAAGCCCCGTTCAAATAAAAGAGCCTGCATTGCAGGCGAAAAAAATGAATTCGGGAGGAATCAGAATGGCAAATGGTTCGCTGGCAGTCGGTACTGTCATTAAAACCAAGTACGGCGGTTCGATCAAGGTCGAAAAGTACCTTGCAGAGGGCGGTCGGGGCGAAGTGTATGTGGTGGCCTGCAACGGCGGCAAAGACAAAAAGGCGCTGAAATGGTACAAAACTGCTGCACTGGGCAAAGATCCTCATGCCTTCTACGAAAACATTGAAGAAAACATCAAGCGCGGCAGCCCGGACAAGGCTTTCCTGTGGCCGGAGGATATCACGGAGTGGGTGGACGGAGTGTTTGGCTATATCACGGAACTGCTTCCGGACAATTATTATGCTCTTACCGAGTTCATGCTGTGCCATGTGCGTTTCAAGTCTTTCCGTACGGTGGTGGATGCGGCGCTGCGTATCGTTTCGGCATGTCATATCATACATAATGTAGGATACACTTGTCAGAATTTGAACGATGAAAATATCTTTATTGAACCGGAAACTGGCAAGGTGCGGATCGGCGGCATTGATTATGTGGGCCCGGACGGCGGCTATACCGCCTTTCTTGAGATGCCTGACGCCTGCATTAATATCGACATTGATAGCTATTTCGACTATGAGAACTATACCCGAAATCTCAAGGGCAAAACGGATTACACGGCACCTGAAATCATCGTGGGCGATGTTACGCCGAATAGCCTGTCAGACCGATTTTCCATGGCGGTGCTCCTGTTCATCCTGTTTACGAATACGCACCCGCTCAAAGGAAAGCGTTATATGAGGCCGGGTCTGTCGTGGACGGATAAACGTGCTTTGTTCGGCAGCAATCCGTTGTTCATTATGGATCCTGACAACGACGACAACGGCCCTGATCCGGTGGTACATGCCAATATTCTGCAGATCTGGCCCTGCCTGCCGGATTATATAAAGCAGATATTCCAGGAGGCTTTCAGCCAGAAAGGCTTGAATAAACCGTCAGCCCGTCCAACGGAATTGGACTGGCTGCGTGCACTCACCCGTTTCCGCAGTGACATCGTACAATGCTCGGCCTGCGGCAATGAGGTCTTTACACAAGATGGCCGCAGCTGCCGCTGCGATGCCTGCCGCAAGATGGTGAATATTCCGTTCCGTCTGGAGCTGGAAGATTACAGCATTCCCGCGGTCCGCAATTCCCGTATTTATCGCTGCCAGCTGGGCATTTGCAACGAGAGCGAAGCTCTTGGTCCTGTGGCACAGGTAGTGGAAAAAGTAGATCAGCCTGGTATATATGGTCTGCGCAACCGCAGCGGTTTTGTTTGGGATGCTGTTACCAGCAAGGGTGCTGCACGCAAGGTTGGTGCGAATGAAGTGGTGCCGATAAAAGCTGGTATCCAACTGAAAATGCTGGATGAAACGGTTGTTATCCGTGAAAATAGTACTGACGTATGTAGAGAATAACGTCCTTATATGATGAATTGCAGTGGGACAGATAACCGTGAAAGCGTGAATCCCTTAGAGTGACATAGATAAAGTGCATCCGATTTCGAGTAAAATAAAGAAAATAGTGGAAAAGCTTTAGTTAAAGTGGTACAATAAAGCTAAATTCGGCGAGAAAATGTTGCTCTTTACAGATATGCAGAATTTTGTGGAGCTATAATTGTGGGTCTCGTCAGATTTGTTTGACTCTGGTGAGGATTTGTAAGGTTAGACATTCTGCGAGATGAATCCGTTTTGACGGGGAAGCCCCCGTTCAAATAAAAGAGCCTGCATTGCAGGCGAAAAATGAATTCGGGAGGAATCAGAATGGCAAATGGTTCGCTGGCAGTCGGTACTGTCATTAAAACCAAGTACGGCGGTTCGATCAAGGTCGAAAAGTACCTTGCAGAGGGCGGTCGGGGCGAAGTGTATGTGGTGGCCTGCAACGGCGGCAAAGACAAAAAGGCGCTGAAATGGTACAAAACTGCTGCACTGGGCAAAGATCCTCATGCCTTCTACGAAAACATTGAAGAAAACATCAAGCGCGGCAGCCCGGACAAGGCTTTCCTGTGGCCGGAAGATATCACGGAGTGGGTGGACGGAACATTCGGCTATGTGATGGGCCTGCGTCCCAGCAATTACTACGAGATCACCGAGTTCATGCTGTGCCATGTACGCTTCAAGTCTTTCCGCACAGTGGTGGATGCAGCTCTGCGGATTGTTTCTGCATACCGTATCCTGCACAATGCAGGCTACAGCTATCAGGACCTGAACGACGGCAACTTCTTTATTGAGCCGGAAACCGGCAAGGTGCTGATCTGCGATAACGATAATGTGGCACCGGATGGTTATATTACGGGTATTGCGGGTAAGCCCGGCTACATGGCACCCGAAATCGTTGTGGGCGATGCTACGCCGAACAGCCTGACAGACCGTTTCTCGATGGCCGTGATCCTGTTCATCCTGTTTACCAACACCCATCCGCTCAAGGGCAAACGCTACATGAAGCCTGCACTGACGCCGGAGGACGAGCGTATCCTGCTTGGCAGCGATCCGTTGTTCATTATGGACCCTGACAATGACGACAACGGCCCTCACCCTGTGGCACATGCCAATATTCTGCAGATTTGGCCCTGCCTGCCGGATTATATGAAGCAGATCTTCCTGCAGGCTTTCAGCCAGAAAGCACTGAAAAAGGCATCGGCACGACCCAAGGAGCTGGACTGGCTGCGTGCGCTCACCCGTTTCCGCAGTGAGATCGTCCTGTGCCCGGCCTGCGGCAATGAGGTCTTTACACAGGATGGCCGCAGCTGCCGCTGTGATTCCTGCCGCAAGATGGTGAACATTCCGTTCCGTCTGGAGCTGGAAGATTACAGCATTCCTGCAATCCGCAACTCTCGCATCTATCGTTGCCAGCTGGGCATTTGCAATGAGAGTGAAGCTCTCGGCCCTGTGGCACAGGTAGTGGAAAAAGCAGATCAACCGGGTGTGTACGGCCTGCGCAACCGCAGCGGTCACCGCTGGGACGCTGTTACCAGCAAGGGTGCTGTACGCAAGGTTGGTGCGGATGAGGTGGTGCCGGTAAAGGACGGCATCCAGCTGACCATCAACGATGCAAAAATCGTGATGAAGGCAAACTGAGAACAAAGGGAAGAACTTGCCCCGACTTACGTTTCGGCAAGATAACAACATATGATCGAAAAAGAAAAGGAGCTTTATTATGCCTGCTATTCCTAATGATCCTATTGCTCGCAAAGACCTTCACATTTTCTACGTTCTGGATACTTCTGGCAGTATGGCAGATGCCGGCAAGATCGGTATGCTGAACCGTGCTATGGAAGAGACTCTGGATGCTCTGCAGGATGTTGCAAAGCATAGTGGCGATGCAAACTTGAAGATCGCTGTTCTGGAGTTCAACACCGGCTGCAAGTGGATCACGGATAATGGTCCGGAAGATATGGCCGACTTTGAGTGGGAAGACCTGAAAGCCGGCGGCCTGACAGACATTGGCGGCGCTCTGGATGAGCTGGACAGCAAGATGAGCACTCATGCATGGCTGAACTCTATGATGGGCGCTCTGATGCCGGTTATTATCTTTATGACCGACGGCTATGCGACGGACGACTGGGAGAAGAAGCTGGACAAGGTGCGTAAGAACCGCTGGTTCAACCGCGCTACCAAGATCGGCTTTGCTCTGGGTGACGATGCGGATAGAAAGATGATCGCTTCCGTTGTGGGCAACAGCGAGGCTGTTATCCAGACCAACGATCTGGAAGTGTTCAAGAAGCTGATCCGCGTTGTCTCTGTCACCTCTTCTATGCTGAAGTCTCAGACCGGTGCAGATAAGACCTCTACGACCGATATTATCAATGACGCTCTGAAGAGTGCCGGCGTGGATAAAGAAAAGGTTGTTGAAAAGCTGGATGCCGATGAGTACAAGCCTGAAGATCCGCTTCCCGATCCTGAGCCGAAGAACGGCGGCGCTACCTGGAACGGCGGCGACGATGAAACATGGTAAACCGTTAAGGAGATGCGTATGAACAACATACTTGCATTCCATAAATCGGTACAGGGATCAAACCATATTGCATGGGGCAGACCCTGTGAGGATGCTTCCGGTTCTTATGCAAACCCGGAAAAACACTACTATGTGGCTGTGGTTTCGGATGGACATGGCGCGGATGAATGCTACCGTGCCGACAAAGGTTCAAAAATCGCAGTAGAGATCGCCATGAAGAATCTGCAGGAGCTGGCCGAAAAAATGACCCGCACCCCGGAGCAGGAAGCACGATTTTACCAAGATATTCTGGGCGGTGTGCGCTACCAGCAGATGACGATGCGGCATCTGACGGATGTTATCCATGCCGAGTGGGTGGATCGTGTCAGAGAAGACCTGCAGACGAATGCTCCTACCGAAGAAGAACTGGCACCTCTTCTGGAAAAGAAAAAACGGAACTATGCCCAGTCGGATCGTCCGGAGCAGATCTACGGCTGCACCCTGATGGCTGCACTGTGGATGCAGAAATGCCTGCTCCTCATCCATCAGGGTGATGGTCGCTGTGATGTGTTCTATACGGATGGCACTGTAAATCAGCCGATTCCGTGGGACAGCCGCTGCGTGGGAACGCAGACGACCTCGCTGTGTGATGATGATGCAGAGCCCAGCTTCCGCAGCTGCGTGATCGATTTCCAGAAGAAGCCCGTGATGGCCTGCTATCTGGGCTGTGACGGTGTGGAAGACGCTTACCGTGATTCCGAAGAAAATATGGCGGGTGTACATACCTTCTATAAGGGTCTGACCTATGAAGTGGCACACCGTACCCCGGAACAGCTGGATGCCTACTTGGCAGAGATGCTGCCCAGATTCAGCTGCGCTGGTCTATACAACATGTCTGGCAGCGGCGATGATGTCTCAGTGGCAGCGATCGTTGATACGGACGCGATTCGTCCTTTCACGGCGGGTTTCCTACGGGATACGCAGGTGTATACCGCAAAGGAAGACGTTTTCTGGAAGGAAGACGCCGTTCGCTCGAAGATCCGCAAGCATGGCATCCTCCAACGCCGTCTGGGCGAAGCGGAAGCTACAGTACAGGACTCTGCAAAAGAACTGGAAAAGCTGCGGAATCAGCGCGTAGATATGTCGGACGATATTGCCCGCATGAGAACTTTTATTGCGAATGATGCGAAAGAGTTGGAACAAATCAATTCGGAAAAGCAGTCTGCTGGTGAAGATGCCGAACGGCTTGATGAAGAAACTGTAAAAAACCCACGCCTTCTGGACATCATCAGAGCTGCGGCAGAGTCCTTTGTGAAGGATCAGCAGAAAAGCTATCAGTCTAAAAAGGAAGAGTTGCAGTATAGGGAGCACAGACTGGAGGAAATGGAGCGAAAGCTGGAGGCCATAGATATAGCTATCCAGAACGCCAATCAGCAACAATTGGCGTTGGAAGAAAAACTTAGCCAACAGCGTCAGGAATTTGCCGAGTACGATGCGAAGTTCCGCAGTGCACAGGATGCTGCCGCAAGGGCAAAGCGGACACTGGATGCGCTCCTAAGCGCTCCACCGGAAGAGGACGACTTTGCGGAAATTCAAAACCTTCAACAGCCGATTCAGCCCGTTGGGGAACCCGATGCTCAGCCGGAAACACCTGCTGAAGAGGCACCGACTGAAAAGGCAGAACTCTCGGAGGAAGCAGCACCTTCGAAACAGGCAGAGCCACAGCCGGAACTGCAGAAACAGGATGAAGAGTTTGAAATTTATTTTGCCTCTCTTGATCCGAAAGACCCTGAATGAAAACCTATTTATTACATGGATTTGAGCTTTCGCAGCTCATAGCGTTTGACAACAATGTGGATACCCTGTACGCACCTGCAGATGCAGCTATGTTGCATCAGATCATTCGGGCGGCGGTACAGTCGTCCACATTAACGGAAGTCGATCTTCATGAGCTGCGATTGCTTTTACCGCGTATTCTGCCACAGGAACAGGAAGACGAGGAAGCTGCCCCCGCATCCGCTGCGTCAGAAAAAGAGGATGACTGGAATGAATGGTCTGAGCGTGAATCTCAGCGGTATCGGCAGCGGCGCAGGCTGCTGGAAGAACAGCACGAGCTGCTGCACATGCTGCAGACACTCCAGCACCAACATAAAGAAGAACATCGACCGGTTTTGCTGCATCACAGGGGTCATGGACATCAGCGCTGATGTGGTATTTTCGAAGTAAAGGAATGGATCGTTATGAGTTTTCTGGATCGACTTCGCGGCAACAAAAACAAAACCGAAGAAAAAACACAGACGAAAGCTGAACCCAAGGTCAAAAGCGAGAGCGAAAAGCATGATGATTTTGTAAGACGGCTGAGGGAGCAGACCCGGAGCACACAGTCGCAACAATCGTCTGCCAATATGGCAAACCGGATGAATAATAAAAAAGGTAGTTCCGGCAGCTCCAGTGATGAGCAGCAGGAACGGGAACGCAAAATCTGGGAAGAGCGCAATCGGCAGCAGCAGAACGCGAAAAAGAAAAGCGAGGATCGTGAGCGCTGAAACAGCGCTTAGAGTGGAGGAGTGAATTTATGGCAGAAAACAGCAGAAATGACTTCATGAACCGGATCAGCGGCAATGGTGAATACCGTAAGCCGCAGTATAGTCAAGCCAACAAAGCTTCCATGCAGAAGCGTGCCTCCAGCAGCGCAGGTGAAGCACGAGAGCGCTCGCTGCACGGCAGCACACGCTCCAAGGGAAGCAGTCAGTCCCAGACAAAGTCGCAGAACAAGAGCAAGGGAATGTCGCGCTGATGCGGAGGAAACGGTTGAACAATGAGTGTTGGTAAAACGGTGTTGCAGGGCAGTACCGTAGAGAAAAACGGTCTGCCGCCCAGAGCAAGCAATCCTGCCGTAACACTGAAGGGAACATTTCACGGCAGCCGCGCAGCCTTTGACCTGACAGAAGATGTCCTCAGCAAGCATATGATGCTGATCGGCGGTACAGGATGCGGCAAGAGTACCCTGTTCTATCACCTGATCCACCAGATCCGTTCCAAAATGACAGAGCAGGATGTGATGATCATCTTTGATACGAAGGGAGATTATTACAGCCGATTTGCAAAACCCGGTGATGTGGTGATTGGCAATTCTGCACAGTATTATCAGAACTCTGCCCGCTGGAATGTTTTTAAGGAAATTCTGGCAGACGGCTGGAACGACAAACAAGTGCAGATGAACGCAATGGAAATCTGCAAAGCACTGTTCAGTGACCGGAAAAGTGCGCAGAATCCATTCTTCCCGAATGCGGGCCGCGACCTGCTGACGGCTGTTATAATGCATATTATCCGTGCCTGTCAGGGTGACAAGTCGTTGATGAATCAGTGCCTCTTTAATGATGCGCTGTGCAACTATCTAGGTAATTCTACCCGTGAAAATCTGCTGGCGGATCTGGACGAAGAACCGGATATGCGTGCGGTACAGAGCTATATCTCGGATGATGGTGGGCAGTCGCAGGGCGTTTTGTCCGAAATGTATTCCGTCATTCGTGATCTGTTTTTAGGTGTCTTTGCAGAGCATGGTACTTTTTCGATCCGCAACTTTGTGCGCAAAAAAGGCGGACATGCACTGTTTATCGAATATGATCTTGCCATAGGAAGTGTACTGACGCCGGTTTATAAGCTGATGTTCGATCTAGCACTGAAAGAAGCGCTTGGACGTACAAAATCGGCGGGCAATGTCTACCTGATCTGTGACGAGTTTAAGTTGCTGCCCAACCTTCAGCACATTGATGACGGTGTCAACTTTGGCCGAAGTCTGGGTGTTAAAGTTATTGCGGGCTTACAGAGCATTGAACAGCTGACCGAGATCTATGGTGCAAGCCGGGGCAAAAACCTAGCGGCCGGTTTTTCCACTACCATTGCATTCCGCGCGAATGATGTGGTGACTCGAAACTTTGTATCGGAACTGCATGGTAAAAATATCGTGCTGGAGCAGTACCGCACGCTGGATAACCGCTATGTGGAAGAAAAACGCGGAGGATGCGTGGTGGAAGACTGGGATATGAATAACCTGAAAGTCGGCGAGGCAATCGTCGGGCTGCCCTTTGCACCGCCATTCCGGTTTTATTTTGATATGTACAATGGATAAACTACGGGCGGCGGCTTTGACTGAAAAAGGAAAATGAATCATGGACGAAAAAGAGCGGAGATCTATGGAGGAGCGGGTGCGGAGCAATTGCAGCGAGAACCGCAGGCACATTGATGCAAGTCGCTTTCTTGACAAAGGACAGACTGACCGTTCCGTCAAGGTTACATCCCGTAACTTTGATAAAATGATGGAACAACGCGGTCTGACAGCTGAAGAGACAAAGCAGCTCAAGAGTTCCTTTCAGCAGGGGACAATCGAGATGCGCCATGGAAAAAAAGGTGAGGACTTTGTTGTGACGCACGGCGAAGAACGAGCCTCCGGCGTATTTGTGGCAAAGCAGTCTCTGGGCAAGACGCCGGAAGAGCGCATCGACCACGGTGCACTGCCGGTCTCGAACAAAGCCAACTACGAAACGCGCGTCGTGCTGGATCGTGACCAGACGTTGATCAGCGGAAAAATCGCAGAACAGCCGGATTTTGTGAAGCAGGACCCCAAACATCTAGCGCGTGATGGCGGGGGGACGCAGATCGTAACAGACGGTGGATATGCAAGTGGTGCGATCCGTCAGGAAGACCCCAAGTATCCAGTACCGGTCAAATCACAGAGTGAGAATCGGCCAAACTCTGGAGCGGAGCATAGAAAATCGAATTCCAAAGGTCAAACACGATAATTGCGGAGGTTATGGAAATGGGTTTAATGTCGAAGTTTATGGGAAAAGAGAGGGGCGGCGAGGATCGCAGACCGGAAAGAGATTCTGAAACGGGTGCACAGCTGGACGAACAACGTCTGGCAATGCCGCCTAAGGTAGAGGCGACGATCGTGGTGCAGAAGTGCCCCACCAGTAAAAAGCTGCTGGGCGTTCGTCTCCAGAAGAAAAACGATGGCTGCTGGTATGCAGTGTGGAACTTCCCACTGGAAGAAAAGCGCGCTCAGCACGAAAATTATGCCGATAACAAAATTGAGGGAGCAGTGTACCTCGATCGGGAGTACAAGGGGTGTCCTTACTGCGGAAAGACCGGCTTTGTGCAGTGTGGCAGCTGCCAGAAACTTTCCTGCCATGATGGTAGCTCCACCGTCTGTCCTTGGTGCGGAAACGTCATGAATCAGTTCCACGCTGGCAACTTGAAGCTGAACGGCGGAGATATTTGATAAGGGATACTATCTATAGATCAAAACAGTGTGAGGAAAACAAGATGTTATACGTTGTATCAATTTTATACTGTCTATGGGCTTTTTATGCAGGATACCAGTTCCTTAGCGGTCGCTCGCTCTGGCTGGACGATGACGCGATTCTTAACCGTGTGGTCAAACTGGCTGCAAGCGTTGCTGTCGGCTATGTGATCGGTGCATTTTATCTGATCTACCTGATCTGGAAATTGATAACGCACCTTTCCTTCTAAGCTGGGATACCTTATAAAGAGTAAAAACAAGGAGAATTACTGTGGCAGAAAACAGCACAGGCTATAATGAGCGGGACGCAAAAAGCATTCTGCAATATATCTATAAGAATTACGGCGGTACAAGTGCTTTTGAGACACGCGGAAAAGCATTGGGTATCTTTATGGACTGTGCGTCTACACAGCACCTGCGGAAAGAAATCTCGATCCTAAAAACGCTGGAGGACGGCGGTCGTATTCAGGAGCTTGCAAGAGCGTCATCTCTCAGCAGGACTGAGCAGCAGAAGAAGCTGAATGTGATACGAAGCGACCTTGTTTCCAAAAAGGCAATGGATGATGCCGCTGTGGTGCAGATTCTTCAGATACTGAGCGAAGCACTGAACTGGAAGTATCAGACTTTTCAGGCAGACTGCGCACCTAAAAAGACTGAACCGCAGCCGAGAAAAGAGGAAAAGATACAGGATAATCCGCCACGGAAGATTCGTCGGCAACCGGAACCTCAGCCTCAGCCTCATAGAAAACCGCCGAAGCAGAATAGCAGAAAAAAGAAGCACTGGTTCCTTCCGCTGCTACTGCTTGCCGCTGCATTTGCTGCATGGCAAGTCATGAAACCGTCTCAAACGGCTCCGTCCGCAGTGAGTTCTTCGGTGAGCGCTTCTTCGGAAGCGGCATCCTTTGAGGCAGTGTCCTCAGACGCGACTTCGGAAGAGACCGTTTTTGTCCTCCCGAATGTAGTCGGCAAGGATGAAACAACGGCATGTCAGACTCTGGAAGCAGAAGGCGCTGAGGTAAGCATCAGCTACCAGTATGATGCAAATGCAGCGACAGGAGTCGTGATTGCTCAGAGCCCCACAGCCGGGACAGAGTGGAACGGCGAAACGGTGGAGCTTGTGGTCTGCGATAAGTCGCTTGGCATGGTGAGCGTGCCGAATGTCGTAGGTTTGTCTCTGCCGGCAGCCAAGGAAGTCTTGGAAGATGCAGGCTTTGCAACGAACGTAAAATTAAGCGGCAATGAAACTGCTGTGGTCACGTCTCAAAAACCTGTGGGCGGCTCGGAAGCCGAAAAAGGCAGCAGCGTGACGCTTTCTTACGAAAAGTCGGCCGCATCGAAAGATCAGAGTGAGCGCACCACTCCCAGCACGGGTTCGGGCTCTTCTCCGTCTCATTCCCAGCCGACAACACCCGCGGTGTCGTCCTCTGAATCGCAGCACCAGAATGTTCAGCCGGTACAGCCTGTGCAGACAGTATCTGCTTCTATTACGTCGTGCAGTAAGAGTCTCATTCGGTTTACTACCAGCGGTGGAAACGCGACGATATATGTAGAGTTTATCTATCCCAGCGGAGAACACTCCAGTCGGTTCTCTCTGGGCTCTTACAGCGATGGTACGCATGAGTTCTCTCCGGGAGTGTCCATTACAGACCCGCAGGGTGTCTATCAGGTGCACCTGTATGATTCCAACGGTACTCTGCTGGATACTTCCAGCTTTACAAACAACTAAATCAGTGATAGTATACCATTGTATTGGTGTATTTATGGTGATGTTTTTATTTTACAAGCGGAGGTATACATGATGAAAGAGCATAAAATGACTTTGCCGAATCGTTATGCGGTGATTGGTACAGAGGAAATGTTCAGCATTGAGGGAGGTATTGGCCCGAAGGCTATGGACGACGGTAAGTACAATACGTACGAAACGGCAGGCTCCCTTACGATCATGCTGGAAAATCTGTTCAATCGTATTTTCCAGCCGAGCTATTCGGAGCGCCAGACGATCAATAAAGGTTTTGCTGGGCTAGGCGTCATTCAGACCATTATTAAGGTCTTGAATCCGACAGCAATTGCTGAGGCGATTAACTTTGCACCTTTCCTCACTGGTGTTTTTGATACTCTAGGCAGAATCGGCATGGATCGGGTCTAATTTCGATAGCGGTAAGTAAAGGACGGTCGCTTTCCAGCTGGGGAGCGACTGTCTTTTACTGCAAACAACAAGGGAGGCCTTATGAAAGACTATAACGAACAAGACGTAAAAAGCGTTCTTGAATATATCTATGAAAATTACGGCAGCAGCGTTTTTCAGGAAAAAGGAAAAATCAAGGCGTTTTTTAATGATCTTGCTCCGCGGCTGAACAAGGACGGAAGCATGCTGAAAATTCTGGATGAAAGCGGCGTGCTGAAAAGTTTGTGCTCGGTAGACGTGAAAGATGTGGAAGAGCAGAAGAAAGCTCTTAAAATAGCAGAGGCGAAAGTCACGAAGGACACGCCGCTGGACCCGGAGTACGTGGTCTCTTTTCTTCAGATCCTGAGCGAGGTGCTTGGCTGGAAGTATCAGTCTTTTCAGGCTGATCGTCAGAAAGAACTTTCAAAACAGCAGAAAGATTTACCGAAGGAGCCGGAGCCGCCCGTTGTAAAGAAACAGAAAGCAGCTTCCCCTCCGGCCCTGAAAAAACAGCCGGAGCTGCAGACCCAGCAGCAGAAACAGACTCAGAAAAAAACTCCCCCGGCTCCGCAGCCCCCAAAAGCACCGAAGAAAAGATCTCCGGTTTTATTTCTGGTCATAGCAGCCCTGCTGTTCGGTGCGTTCAGTCTTGGCAAAAGCTTTGAAAAGGGAGAAAAAACCGCAGTGGAAAGTACCGCAGCATCGTTTTCTCTTCAGGCGGCGGTGTCTGAATCTGCACCTGCTGAAGAGCCTGTAGTATCGGATGCCACATCCAGTGCGGCGAGTGCAGAGACAGCGGCAGGATCGGAAGCCCTGGGCGTGTCAGAAGCCGCCGACGCAGAGTTACTGGATCCCAATGGAACCTACCAGAAGATTTTTGTGGAAGCGACCGGAAGCTCTGCCCATCTCACGCTTATAACTTATCGTGAGGGCGAGTGGGTTGAGGAACTCAGCACCACCGCTGCAATCGGCTCGAATGGCATCACTTATAATAAAACGGAAGGCGACCACATGACCCCGGCCGGAACATTCTCGCTTGGCTTTGTGTTCTCAGATTCAGCACAGGATACGAAGATGCCGTTTGTAAAAATCGATGAAAACAGTGTCTGGGTCTGTGACTCCAATTCCAGCTTCTACAACACCTTGCAGTCGAAGAACAACCCTGCGCGTGACTGGTCTGACAGCAAGGGTAGCGTAGAGAAAATGAATGTGAAGTTCTCGAAGAAATCTTCGTCGGCATGTATTTATTTTGAGTTCAATGGAGATGGACAGACACAGTACAGTGCTGAAAATAATAATGGCGGTTCCGCATTGTTCTTGGATGGTGTTGGTGCCAACGGAAATATGTATTCCGGTTATGGCGACATCAAAATATCGGGAAGTGACATGAAAAAGCTGCTGAAGTTGCTGGAGCCTTCTCTAAATCCAATAATTACGATCGAGCCGGCCTGAAACAATAATTGTTTTGGTAATGGATTGTGCGTACAGTGGATTTTATATTATCTCAATTAGCAACAGAAAAATCTATGTAACACCTATCTTCGTACGTCGAATATCCGTTCTTGATTTTTTTGAGTCTCCCGCTGGATGCTATGTGGATCAATTAGGAAATCCGAGACGAAATATATCTTCGATCAATTGTTTTTTGAGCGTTCTTTGAAATTAAGATACTCATTAGAACAGGAGTTGAGATTGCGGGCTGTTGCAAGATAATTCCCTGAAAAAATAGGTGCAAAACCCGGAACCTTTTGTGGAGCTAAAATAGCTCAAGAAGGTTCTGGGTTTCTGTTTTGCGCTATTTCTTTGTATAAGTTGCTATCACACTTTTATTTTGTAACGTAACCGCCCAATGAAAGTATATCCTTGATATCTCGGCCTTGCAGAGAATTGAGTGCAAAAAGACCACCAGCCAGAAAGCGGCTGGTGGTCTTGCTTATTTGTGATGAATCATCGGAAGCTGCTTGACCTTATTTCCGACTTTTTTGCGTTCCAGTGAGAACACCATATCTGGAGTTCGCTCAAAGATTCCTATATCACGCCGCCAGCTTGTTCCGCATTTGCAGTGGAACAGGCCAATGAACTGCTGCTTCATTTTGCGACCGCAGTTCGGACAAACTCGTTTGCTGGCTCCCATAATAGTTTACTGGAGCTTGGCGATAATTTCATCGGCAGACATACCGCTGGCGAGCAGCTTTTTCAATACAGATTCTGCTTCAGCTTTCTTAGAGTCTTCAGCGGCCTTTTTTTCGGTTGCAACCTTTTTTGCCTCTGCTTTAGAAAGCTCCTTTGTTGCAACCTTCAACGCAGATTTTTTGCTTTTCAGCTGATCTTTCAGTGCGCTGATGTTATCAGACAGTGCAACAATCTCGGCTTCGATTTGCTCCTTGGCAGTGGTCTTTTCAGCAACAACAGCTGCATCAAGGCAGTGGGCTTTTTCCATACCGAATATTCATTCTAATGACACGGAGGTAATGACTATGAGCCGTACTTTTACCCACGAGACCGATGAATCGACCCTGACCACCCTCTGCCCCCGCTGCCTGAATGCGTTCCGCAATGCCCGTGGCATCCGTGTCCGCCGTGCAGACCCCAGACAGACCATTAAGGAGCCTTGCACCTACTGCCAGACCCGCTTTGGGTTTGACTATTACATCCAGCCCACCAGCCCGAAAACCACCTACTTTAAGAAAGGACGGTTTGATGATGAATCTGAATGCGCTTAAAATCGACCCAGAGTTCCAAGGCAAGATCCCGCCGCTGACTTTTGAAGAGTTGAACCAGCTCGAATCCAACATCCTGCGGGATGGCCGTATCATCAACCCCATCATCGTATGGCAGGGTTTGATCGTGGATGGGCACAACCGCTACACCATTGCCAAGAAGCACCCGGAAATCCCTTTTACCGTTCACGAGAAAGAGTTTTCCAGCCGCTATGAAGCCATCATCTGGATCTGCAAAAACCAGCTAGGGCGGCGCAACCTCACCCCGGAACAGAAGAAGTACCTTATTGGCAAACAGTATGACGCTGAAAAATGTTCCAACGGTGGTGATCGAAAAAGTGCTGTTGCAAAATCAGGTTGCCAAATTGGCAACCTGATTCCCGCTTCAAAAACCTGTCAAAAAGTCGCCAAAGAGAACGGTGTGGGCATGAGAACAGTTTTTCGTGCAGAAGAATTTGCCAAAGGCGTAGATGCTGCCGAAGAAGCAGTTCCCGGTACACGGCAGAAAGTGCTTTCCGGCGAGGTCAAGCCGACCGCCGCCGAAATCGCGTCCGTTGCCCGTGCCCCTCCCGAAGAACGCCCAGCACTGGTAGCTGAGATTTGTAAACCGAAAAAGCCAAAGCCACAAAAGCCGACCGCACCAAAACAGAAAACTCCCCCAGCCGTAGCTGCACCGCTGCCCGATACCAGTACATCCGATGAAGAATCCCCTGACGAAGAATCAACGTCTGCTCCTGCTCTATCTGAGCCGACTTTTCAACAAAAGGAGAATGAACCGTTGAAAATTGACCGTCAGCAGATTCTTGAAATCGCAAACAATCGCTACCATGCCAAGCGGCTTGCCGATGGAGCCGCGATGCTTTGCGAAGTGTCGGGTGCTGTCAACGCTATGATTTCTGAATGCCACCGAAAGCACCGGATTGCAGCTTGGTCTGGATGCCTATCGCGCGCCGTGGAAGATCATCTGCATCCGCACCGCCTTTAAGGAATACAAGACCTACGGCGCAGACCTCTACAAAGAAGCCCTGACCATGCTGGCGCGTGGCTGGGAAGGCGACCCGGATTCCCTCCGTTCCGGCATCCTGCGGGGCATGGTTCGTTTCGTGGCACTTTATCAGGGCGAGTATGACCCGGAGCGTCTGGTGAAGCGTCTGCAAACCATCCACCCCATGACACTGGTGCGTGACGAAAAGGCCATGAGCGGCACCGTCAGCTACAAGTATATGATGCTGATCCTTCGCACCTACAACGGCTCCAGCCGCTCTAGGAGCCTTCCTATCAAGCAGTGATGTCTCTTCATGGCAGAAGTCCTTTCACGCCGCAAAAGCCGTCCGTTGGGCGGCTTTTGCCTACATAAGGAAAAGGGGGATGATTGCTACCGTTTATGTAACAAAGAATTTCGGCTTTCGCCGGGGCGAGATCTACTTTGCAGACCTTGACCCGCACTATGGTTCTGAGCAGGGGGGTAAACGCCCTGTTATTGTGATTCAAAATAATACAGGAAATAAATTTGCGCCGACTGTGATCGTGGCTGCTGTAACCTCAAAAGTCTCCAAAAAGCCAAACCAGCCCACCCATGTTCTCATTGAGCAGAACCCTGCATTCAGCCGTCCGTCTGTGGTGCTGCTGGAACAGATTTTCACCATAGATAAAGAGCGCATCAAAAGTTTTATGGGAATGACCAGTGAGTGGGAGATGGCGCAAATTGAAAAAGCCCTGAAATGCAGTCTAGCATTGGATCGGGAAAATATGAACCCAGAAAGGGGGAATCTGTTTGGGTGAGGAAAATCTGAATGCGGTGAAGATTGACCTGATCCCCACCAACCCGGCAGATAAGGTCGAGCGTCCTAAGAAGAATGAGTTTAAAGGCAGCTATTACAGCGCCGAAGAGATTCATGCTTTGACGGAGGTCGCAGAGGGCACCAAGTTAGAGATCCCGGTTCTGCTGGCATCCTTCTACGGTCTGCGCCGCAGCGAGGTGCTGGGTCTAAAATGGGATGCCATCGACTTTGAAGCCAACACGCTGGAGATCAAGCACATTGTCACGCAGGCATCCATCGACGGCAAAAAGGTTCTGGTGCAGGCTGACCGTGCAAAAACGAAGTCCAGCCTGCGGACGCTGCCCCTTGTGCCGCCCATCCGTGACCGCCTGCTGATGCTGAAAGGTCAGCAGGAAACCTACCGCCGCCTGTGCGGTAAAAGCTACAACCGGGAGTATCTGGGCTATCTGTGTGTGGACGAGATTGGGAACATCATTCGACCCAACTACGTTTCCGAGCAGTTCCCGAAGCTGTTGGAGAAAAACGGTCTGCGTCCTATCCGCTTCCATGACCTGCGTCACAGCTGCGCCAGCCTTCTTCTGGCAAACGGCGTTCCCATGAAGCAGATTCAGGAATGGCTGGGTCACAGCGACTTCTCCACCACCGCCAATATTTACGCCCACCTCGATTACGCTTCCAAGCTCTCGTCTGCACAGGCGATGCTGGAGGGACTGGGCTATGGCAATGCGTCAGCATGATGCCATACGCCCCAAAGACAGGGTGGACGGGCGATGTTCCGGCAAAAAAGAATGGACAGACGAATAAAATTCATCTGCCCATTCGATTTGGCGGAGCATTGTCCACGGCACTCGAACCCAACACTTCCTCACGGGTGACCGTTTTGGCATCATCCGTGAAGTTGAAATTGAGTACGACCCGGTCATCAAAGACGTAGACCGAGTTGACAAAGGTATCAATGATCTGCCGCTGGTGTTCCGTGCTGCCCACGTCACCCTTGCGGAATTTCTCAAGCCAGAACCGAATCCACTCACGGGTCAGAACGGGCTTTTTCAGTTCTTCTTCCAGAATGCTGGTGTTCAGGGCTTCTTTCCGGGCTTCCAGTTCGTCCAACCGCTGCTTGGTGGTCGGGGTCAGGATGCCCTGTTCAATGGCTTCCAGAAGGTTTGCCAGCCGCTTCTCTGTG
>ERZ1694701.335-NODE-335-length-25710-cov-11.208069_pt1 | contig 25710 bp, 17 predicted proteins | sample MGYA00581721_ERZ1694701 | MGnify/ENA primary metagenome ERZ1694701 (study PRJEB42213, sample SAMN07424528) | human gut metagenome | biome: ENVO:00009003; feature: ENVO:2100002; material: ENVO:00002003 | host: Homo sapiens | place: USA | collected 2014 ...
TACACTTATGCGATCGTCGGCAGCGTCAGATGTGTATAAGAGACAGGAATAACAAATGACGTTATTCCGTGCTTTCTGTTGTTATTACATAGTATGATAATGTCGAAAATTAGCAAAATATGTCTGACATGTTAATAAGTATTAAGATAAATATAATGTATACTAAGCTGGTAGCTTATTGACAAAGCGGGTCGAATTTAGTATAAGATTGACATAAACAAAAGGTGCTTGGCGGTCATGTTACCGCAAATCGGCTATAACGAGCTCCCTCTGTATCGGACAGTATAAACCGACAAATTATTATGAAAAGGACGAAGAGATATGAAAACTAATGAAAAGAAGAATACTTCTGCTAAGAAGAAACTTATACCTGCAGTTGCAATGCTCACAACTTCCGCTGTAATGCTTTCTACTGCTACTTACGCTTGGTTTACTATGAGTAGAGAAGTTGAAGTAACAGGCATTAAGCTTACTGCTACAACTCCACAGACAATTGAAATTTCACTTGGTAAAGCTACAACTGGCAACACGCTGACTGCTGGACAAGAGGCAACTGCACCTGGTGCTGATGAAACACTTTGGTCACACACTGCTGCTACGGGTTCTGTATATAAAGATTTTGGTAAGCTTATTCCTGCATCTTCTGTTAATGGTTTTGATATGTTCTATACTGTAAAAGCAACAGAAAATGGTAAGAAAGTTTCTGATGTTGACAATCCTTTCAACAAGGCAACTACTGCTGCTGGCTGGGAATTTCAGGATGACGGTAAATCTTCTGAAAAAGGTGATGCTGTTACAGCTGTTGATAAGGAAGGCTCAGGATATTATCTTGACATTCCGGTTTGGTTCAGAACAACAAGCACTAGTGCTGTAAACCTTGGTCTTGACGTTGAAGTTAAACAGGGTAGTGATAGTGATACAACTACAGAACTTTACAAGGCTGCTCGTGTTGCAATACTCCCTGACACTAAGGCAGCACAGAGTGTGTTCCTTGGTGCAGAGGGAAATGCTACTACAAATTATTACACAGACGGTAAGGCTGTTTCGACCGCGGCAGCAACTTTAACTGCTTCATATGGTGAAGTTTCTGTTGCAACAGAGGTTAAAGCTACTGACGGAAAGGTTACTAATGCTGCTAATGCAACACATGTTGCTACTGTAACAAAATCAACGGGTACAGGTTATGGTGGCGCTGTTAAGTATTACATTCGTGTATGGCTTGAGGGAGAAGATGAGGCTTGTTGGAATGCTAATGCAGGTCAGGACTTCCAGATTAATCTTAAATTCTATGACCTTTCAAACACAGGCACAGGTGTTTAATCCATAACAATAAAACAAAAAAGACGCCGAAGAAATTCGGCGTTTTTTGGTAAATGGGCATAAAAAATAATTTTCCATATTTGGGGAAATCTCCCGATTTTTCTTTGTTTTTTGTCGAAAATATGCTATAATAATACATTGGAGCAGAAAGGAAGTGGCTTTGCTTTGGGCGAAAATTCTACAGTTGACGGCGTTCGTGCCGTGGAGCTTTTCTATAGACCTATAAAAAATACCGACAGCGGCAGGGTCACTTTTTTGCAGTCGCAAACAAGGCTCAATTCTCCTGTTATGGGAACGCTAATGCCTGCGGATTATCTCCCTGTGGCTCAGCTTTCCGACCGATGTGTTAGCATTTTCAAGCTTGCTTTCGTTCAGCTTTTGCAGGCTTTGGGTAAGTTTCACGAAAGGGAAGTGGACGTTGACTGGGCAAGCGTGTTCGTGCCTGCAAGATTTTTAAGGCAGACGGAAGCTCCGAGAATTGTGGCAGATTATTGCGGTAAGTTTGGCGTGAAGTATGAGCGTGTCTGCTTCGAGTTGTCGCCTGATGTGCTTGATGAAGCTGACAGCACAGCGGCAGATAACGTGGCTCTTATGAGAAGACAGGGCTTTCATTTTCTGCTCACAGGCTTCGGCACTGAGGGCTTTAAAATGCTTAAGACTGCTGAGTTCAAGGTAGATAATATCATGCTTGACGGCTCAGTGGCTCAGGTTCTTGGTAAGAGCGACAGGTATGATACCTGCGTGAACTCTCTGCTGAATTTCGTTTTTGACCTTAATGCTGAGGTCATAGCTGACGGCATTACTGATGATAAGCAGGTGAAACAGCTCAGCGGTATGCAGTGCCTTTACTATTCGGGAGAAAATGCAGGAAAATATATTGCGGAAAGATACGTTCGCAATAGAAATGAGTAATAAACGGGTGATACGGTTTTGGACGGTAAAAATATAGATAAAAATACAAGAGTAGTCGATACCCTTGCACTTCGCAGGACCGCCAAGGAAGCTAAACGCTATGTGGTATTGATGAGATTGCTTAAAATACTTGCCATTATACTTATCGCTATCGTGGCGGCGGCTTATGCGGTGTCTTATTTTTACGACAAGTATGGTAGCTTTACAGTTAAGATAAGTAAGTATGATATGATAAATCAGGGGCTTACTCTTTCGGAAACTCCTGACTATAACACGAGCAATTCAAGGCTCAATGCGGATATCCTCTATGATATGACAAATATCAGTGGCGAAGATCTCCCTGATAATATCGACAAGATAAACGGCAGCCATAATGGCGAGGGGTATATAGCTTATACTTTCTATCTCATAAATTCCGGTAAAGACACACTTAGCTATGACAGCGAAATGACTATCGAGAACGTCACGAACGGTGTTGATGAAGCTATCAGAGTGGAGCTTTTCGTGAATGGCGAGAAAACTGTTTACGGTAAAACAAAGTCTGACGGCAGCGGTAAGGAAAGCGATTGCGACAAGGAGTTCGCCTCCTCTACTGAGGTCATGAAGGACCGACGTGAAAAGCTTGGTCCTGGTGAGAAAGACAAGTATACAGTGGTCATATGGCTTGAGGGAAATGACCCTGATTGTGTTGACAAAATAATCGGTGGCACAATGAAGCTTGGTATGAATTTCAAGATCGTTGAAACAACTTAAAGAATTAGAAGGGAGGAAGCCTCGGGGTTCCGAGGTTTTGAATTATGAAAAAAGCTTTGAAGATCGTTTTTAATGTTATCGCATGGGTGGTGCTTATCTTTGCACTGCTTATAACAATTCTCGTGTTCTCGTCTGATAAGAATAATGGTACGGCAAGTCTGCTGGGATATGTCCCGCTCACAGTTGAATCTGACTCAATGAAGCCAACTTTCAAAAAAGGTGACCTTATTATCTCAAAGGAAATAGACGATATCAATTCTCTGAAAAAGGGCGACGTTATCACTTTCTGGACTCTTATAGAGGGCAAAAAGGTGAAGAATACCCACCGTATCGCAGAGGTACTCAATGATAACGGCTCTGTAGGCTTTATCACACGAGGCGATGCTAATAACGTAGATGATACATACACTGTTTATGCAGGCGATATAATCGGTCAGTGGAATGGTGCAAAAATAGGCGGTTTCGGCAAGGTAATGGATTTTCTCAGAACAAAAACGGGATTTTTCATTTGCATACTTTTGCCGATAGCACTGTTTTTCCTCTTTGAGCTTTATAAGCTTATCGCAACCATAATCGAGATAAAGCGTCCTGCTATCACAGAGAGCGATGAGGAAGAAATAAAAAGACGTGCAGTTGAGGAATACCTTGCACAGCAGAAGAAAAAGGAAGAGGAAAATGCACAGCAGGAGAAAAATGACAAATAACTGCTGCTTGGGTGATACATTATGAATGGATTTCTGAAATGGTTTTTTGTTTTCATGTCGTCAATGCTTGCAGGCTTTGGACAGATCTTCAAGGGTCTGTGGAACGGCATAAAACAGATCTTCAATATAAAAAACTACATAAGGATATTCAAGACCTACTCGGCAGACTTTGGTGCGCTGGGCTGGATACTTTCTGTGCTTGCAATTATCGTTGTTGTGGCTATCTTTGTGCTTATTATTTTTATGATAGTGCTTGCTGTGAGAAAGTACATAAGATTCAGACACTCTATCGTCAGCAACGAGGATCTTATCGAAGAAATATCTGACCTGCAGCGTCAGGTGGTCAAAATGACCAAGGAAAAAGATGAGATCATGGCAATGAAGGTGGCTCAGCTTGGCGTATATGATAACACCGCTCTTGCAGAGGGTGAAACAAAGCTTGCAGAGGGCGAGCAGATGCCTGCACAGGGCGAAGTTCAAACCACTGTGGACGGCGTTGTTCAGACAGCAGATTGCCGTTTTTCAAAGCTTATCGAGGTGGACAATTTCTACAAGACATACGAGCCTCCTGCTTACAATAATGACATCACCCTTAGTGGTATCTGCGAAGCATACAGAAACTTTGCCTGCTCAAGAATGCACCTTTATTATGACATAAAAACTATCCGACTTTTCATTGCAGGCATGGCTTCAACAAAGCTCATTATCCTGCAAGGTATCTCTGGTACAGGTAAAACATCATTGCCATATTCATTCGGTAAGTTCTTGCAGAAAGATACCACTATTGCTTCTGTTCAGCCGTCATGGCGTGACAGAACTGAGCTTTTCGGCTACTTCAATGAGTTCACGAAGAACTTTAATGAAACAGAAGTCCTCAAAAGAATTTATTCTTCTGAATACAATGACGATGTAAACTTCATACTCCTCGACGAGATGAACATTGCGAGAGTAGAATATTACTTTGCAGAAATGCTCTCAATTCTTGAAATGCCTGATCCTGCTGAGTGGGAGCTTGATCTTGTTCCTAATGTGTGGAGTACCGACCCTGTTCGCCTTGATAAGGGCAAGCTGCGTATTCCGCAGAACATTTGGTATATCGGTACTGCCAACAACGACGATTCCACGTTCACTATCTCAGATAAGGTATACGATCGTGCGCAGCCTATCAATCTTGACGCAAAGGGAGTTGCCTTTGACGCACCTGACACGCCGCCTATGAATTTAAGCTTTGAACATCTTGATACACTTTTCAAGGAGGCATTCCAGATGTATCCTGTTTCGCAGGACAGCTTAAAGAAGATACAGCAGCTTGACCTGTGGGTAATCGAAAAGCTGAGAGTGGCTTTCGGTAACCGTATACTTAAACAGATGAACTTGTTTGTTCCTGTATATGTTGCCTGCGGCGGAGAGGAGCTTGACGGCATTGACTATGTGCTTGCCACAAAGATATTCAGAAAATTTGAGTCGCTTAACTTGGCAATGCTAAGAGAAGAGCTGAAAGAGCTTTGCACCTATATGCAGAAGCTTTTTGGCAGAAACACTATGAAAGAATCTATAGCATATCTTGAAAGATTGCAAAAACTGTACTAAAATTTGTACTCATAAACTTTGAGAGGAGGGACGGGCATGAGCGAATACAACGAACAGCGTGCAGCTTTTGACAAAGCTGTAAAGACGTTTGACGGCAATGACAGCTTTGCGGCAGCCCGTGCCTTGCTTCTTTCGGGCGAAAAAACTGTATCTTTTAATCGTAAGATAATCGAGAAGAATATAGATTCGTCCTGGCTCACAGAGATAGAAAAAGCTTTGCCACATCTTGATACGGTAATAAGAAATCCCAGAAACACCATTAAAGAAGTGGAAGAGATCGTGCCTATCGCTATGTCAAGGAAGATAACGGTAGAGTCCATAAAACATCTGGGACAGCATACCGATCTTATTCAGGATATCGACAAAAAGACTGGAAAGATAACTCCGTCAAAGATACTCAACATTCATAAAGAGGAAACTCTCGATACATATGAAAATAGATTTGTAAATACCCTTATCGACAGGCTATACATTTTTATAAATATAAGATACAATAAGCTTGTCCAGACCGCAGAGGCGCAGGAGGCTTATTCTTTTAATTACGATACCGTGGCTGACAGCGGCGACGGCAGAAAGGTCAACATTAGTTTTAAGATAGAAACTGTTGACAGTCTTGTCGGCGGCAGCAAGGATACTGACGTTTGGGCAAGGCTTGAAAGGGTCAAAAAGGCTATCGAGGGCTATAAAGGCTCAGTGCTTTGTACCACTCTCGGCAACGCTTTTATCAGACCGCCTGTTATGAGAACAAACGCTATCACTAAAAATGTGGACCTTATGGCGTGTCTTACCCTTTGGCAGTTTATCGAAAGCTACGATAAGGCAGGCTACGAGGTCAACGTTTCCGATACTGCACAAAGACCTGATGATTCTTATATCGAGGATATATATGGTCTGACCGCAATGAACTATATGCTTTTCCGCTCCTATACCCATGGGGCAGACAAGTCGGAGGAGCTTAAAACCATAAAGAGCAAGACCCTCGCACCAAAGGTTGTCAGGCGTTTTGATAAGCAGACGTCTGATAAATATGATGTCATAGTTGGCGAGGGTGAACAAAGTAGTGCAAGTAAGACAGATATGGGTATGACTGCCGAAGAGGCAGGAAACCTTACGGCAGAGCTTGACCGTATAGTTGAGATAGAAAAGCAGTTTCTCAAAGACGAGGAAGACCGTAAGAGGGCTGAGGAGCTTGCGGCTGCAGAAGCTGAAAGAAAGCGTGCCGAGCAGGAGGAACTGGAGCGTCAGCGGCGTGAGGAAGAAGAGCGCATAAGGCTGGAGCATGAGGAAGCTGAACGCAGACGATTGGAGCTTATCCAAAAACAGCAGGCGGAGCAGGCTGCAAGAGAAAAGGCGGAGCGTGAGGAACGTGAACGCCGTGAAAAAGAGGAAGAGATCAAGCATATCGCAAGACGCAAAAGGCAAATGGAAGAGCGTCAGCGCCGTGAAGAGGAGCAGCGTGTCCGTGAGGAAAGAGCTAGGATCCGAGAGGAGAAAAAGCTCGTCCGCAGCAGCCTTGGATCTGCTATGGATCAGCAGATCAGCACGAATGAAGAAGCCGTGTCTTCAAGCTTTGTGTCAGAGTATGAGTCCCCTGAGATCGCTGCAAAAAAGGCGAAAGAAGCACAACAGCAGCGTGAGCAGGAACGTCGTGAGCGTGAACGTGCTGAGCGTCTTAAAGCTGAACGTGAAAGCTTTGAAAATAAAAATATCAATGAGATATTTAAAGAATATTCCAAAAATCCATATTACATGGCAAAACGTGGCTTAACATATGTTCTGGCTCACGCATTTGGGATCATACCTGTTGTGACGGATAATCCGGACTATATCAGAATGCTCAAAGTCAAGAAGGAAAAAGAACTGGCTGAGGCAGAGAGAAAACGTGCAGAGCGTGAAATTGAGATCATTTATGAAAAATATGCTCCGTATCTGAAATATGATGTAAAGAGGCGTATCAAAAACAGGCAGTTTAAAAAGAGAAAACGTCTTGAGCGAAAGAACAGACCGCCAAGACCATATATTCCGCCACAGCGCACCGCTGAGGAGCAGAAAGCTATCGACACTGAAATGAAACGACTCTATAAGGAGTATCATGTTTCAGCAGTTGGCAGAATGGCAAGGCATTTGAAAGAGAAATATAGGAAACAATAACACTGAGGGAGAGTCGTTATCATCGGCAAGGCGTTGAGGATAGTAAAAATAGCTTTGACAATACTTGGCTCTGCTGTGTTTGCGGCACTGCTGAGTGTGACGGTGTACATAATGGTCTGCGGCTGTATCGGCAAAACAGCAAGCATTTTTGGTTACAGCGTACTGAAGGTCGTGAGTGGAAGTATGGAGCCGTCTATACATGAGGGTGACTATATTTACATCAAAAGGACGGATACTGACAGCTTAAAGGCAGGGGATATCATTTCGTTCTACTCTCAAGATGATAGTATTAAAGGCGAGATAAATACTCACAGGATATCTGAGGTTTTGAGCGACGGCACTTTTGTTACTAAAGGCGATGCTAACAAAATAGAGGACAGCGTGACGGTGCAAAAAGTCAGCATTATTGGAAAATACTATGGAAAACTCAGATTTTTCAAGTGGCTTGGGTCATTTGCATCAACAAAGAAGCTCCTCATACTGCTTGTGATAATCCCAACAGTTTGCATGGCGGTGTATGAGGTAAAAACTATCGCTGAGATAAAAATATATTCAAACCGTGAGGAAGCCTTGAAAGCGGCTGAGGAAGAAAAAGAGAAGCTTATGCGTGAGGCTGTTGAAAAGGAAGTTCAGCGGCTGAAAATGCAGGAAAACGAGAAAAAGGAGGCGAACAGCTTTGAATCAGGAAAAGATAATGAAGGCTAAAATGATAACGGCTATTGTTATTTGTATTGCGGCACTTGCAGGGCTGTTCGTTTTTATCGGGCTTTATATGGACAAGTCCGAGGAAGTCAGAAAGACTTACATTGCTAAGTATATGGAAAATCTGTCTGCCGCCTCTGAGGAGATAGACACTTATCTTGAAAGCGGCAAGGATCTTCCAACGAGATATAACATGATACTTTCAGACATGGGTGCGGCAAGGTCGCTGGTGTTTCTTATCGACGATTATACGGAGGAGCAGAAGGTTATAAATGAGCTTCATTACTGCTTTGTGAAGTATCCCGAACAAATGCAGGGCAAGCTTGAGGACGTAAAAAAAGCACTTGACCATATCACCGAAAATCTTGACAAAGGCTATAGGGAAGTCAACGAGATAGTTGATTCGGTTGATAAAATGGGAAATTAATGCAAGGAGGACAATAACGTGAGCAGTAAAGGGCAGCTTAAAAGAGAAATAAAGAAATGCAGACTTACTATCGAGGAGATAGAGCGTAAGAGATCACGTTCACAATCAGCACTTGTTCAGGCAATTCTTTTGCAGGAAGAGCCTAGCGAAATGGACGTTGAGTGGTTCAACAAATACACAGGCGAGATAACCGCTTGCAGAAACCACATGATAGAATTGCAGAAAGAGCTTGACTCGATGAAATAATGGAGGTCGCCAAAGTGGCTGAGCATAAAGTGATAGAGAAAGCAGACAGCGAGGAAGAAAAGAAGAAACGCAAACTGCTTATTATAAAAATAATACCAGTTGCAGTGCTGGCATTTATACTTATTGCGGTCAGCTTGGCTTGGTTTACCATTGATAAAGCCCTTGATCTTGATTCATTTGGAATGAAAAGCGTAGATTCGCCATTTGAACTGAAAACAGTAGGCAGTGCCAATGTGCTTAAAGCTGAGATACTTGACAGCAATGACTACTCTAAGGTGTCTGATGGGAGCAACATCACTTCTGACGAGAACGACAAGATCTACTGGCTTCTTGATGAAGAAAGCGGTATGACGAATGGTATTAATCCTGGTAGTCATGGAAAGCTTACTTTTTATGTTGTCCCGAACCAGTCTGGAGAAATGGAGATACAGTTCAAGCTGAGTATCACGGGGTATGCAGAGAATAAAAACGAAGACGCTGTTTCTTATGAAAAGGTTACTGAAGAAGAAGTAACTAGATTTATGAATGGACATATCATGTTTTTTGAGAAATATGATGAAAACAATCACACATATTCCGATTTTCTTCATGATGAAACATTCACAAGGACGTTTAAAGATTGTAAAGTAGACGTTCCGCAGGAAGTGAACGTATATTGGGTGTGGCCGAACACGCTTGGTCAGATACTAATGAAAAGCACAGATGAAAATCTGACAGAGAAAAATGTGCTGTTTGATGATGACAGTAAAGAACGTTTGAATTTTGCGGAATATATGAAGGGTAATTTAAGCTTGTTCTTGTCAGGTGATGCCGATAAAGAACAAAATAAAAAGGTTATTGAGAATATACTTAATGGTGATAAATACAGCACAGCACAGTTATCATCACTAAGCTCCATGTATAATGACGCTGACGAAAAGATAGGTACAAAGGTGCAATATATCCTTGTTGAACTAAACGTATAGATAAGAATATTAACTTTGCACGGAGGCAGTTGAAAGTGAAAGCTAATAGAAATCAGAAAATTAATAGAATATGCCACAAGCTTTACAGCAAGTATCGCAAGAATGTTATTTCTTTAGTTACCGCTGCCGTATTGCTTGTCACGAGTATGCCGCTTGCAGACATTTCAGGTGTTGTGTCTAAAATGGTATCAACTGTCACCAATGCGATCTCAGCTACGGCGGCAGATACATATACTGACATAACTAACGATATCAAAAGTGGCGTTTTTACCATACAGAATGCAGACGATTTTAAAAAGCTTCTTAATGCAGATCCTGCTGACTATCAGAAAATCACAATATTGTTTTCAAACAACCAATCTCAGTTTAAGGCTTCTGATTTTACAGGAATAGAAAAAGGACTTGGCAATGAAGAATATCCTTTCATGGGAACAGTCAAAGCAAATGAGGGCTCAGCTATTAATCTTCCTATTAATTTTGCTCTGTTTGAATATCTTAGTGACAGTGCAAATTTAGATACTATTATTTTTGCTAGACCGGAAGAAAAAAATTCAGCTTTGCTTGCTGAGAATGTTGTACATGGTGATGTGGCTTCAGCTAATAAGTGGAAAATAAAAGCTGATAGATGATTCAGGTGCTACAATTTATAAATCCTTCACGTCTGTTATAGGCAATATGAAAAATGGAGCAAAGGTCGATCTGGATATCACTCTAAGTAATGATGTCCAGGTGGAAGTATCAGGCGGGGATAATGCAGGCCTTGCTTGCGGCACTATGGACGAAAACGCAAGTCTTGCCGTAAGCTTGTCAAGTAGTTCACTTGACGTTTCCGGTAAATCGAACGCAGGTGTATTTGTCGGGAAAATGAGTACTGGTGCAACACTGAACGTTGACAAGTGTGATGTCTTGACAGGCGTAAATGTATCCGCAAACAACGCAGGCGGACTTGTGGGCAGTGCAGAGAATGCAGAAATAAATGTCGGCGAAGGTGTCACCCTTACCATGACCGGAAGCGTTACAGGCTCTGTAACTGCGGGCGGTCTTTTCGGCTCTTATACATATAGTAAAGCCGACAGTAAAGAATTTGATATTTCAAAATTCAGTGGTATGAAAATGGCACTTGCTTGTTCATCAGGAGATACCGCTGACAGTGCGGCTGTTGGTTCTGTTTTCGGACTGCTGACAAATAGTACAGATAGTGCAAAAATTAGTATCACGGGCACCGCTAATGATACTATTACTTCAAACTTCAATGTCACTGTCAGGGCAGGCTTTTATGGTGGTATTGTCGGAAGATATTCTGCCAATGCTCTTAGCTCTGAACTAGCACTAAGTGATATCATTGTAAATGTGACTGGCTCATGCAATGCCCTTGATTTTGGCGGCCTTATTGGTAAGATAGGTGATAACAGCAAAGCTTATGTAAGCGTCAAGAATACCACTATAAGTATTAAGAATTCCACATCATCACAAAATAATTATGGCGGACTTGTGGGCTATGCAGATCAGGCTTTTATTGATGTTGGCGGCAAAGTCACAGTTACGGCAGCTGATGTTTCTGCAAATCAGAGCGTAGGTGGCATTGTTGGCAAATTTAATAAAAATGGCGTTGTAAGGCTTGGCGGTGAAACAGACCTTTCAGAATTTTATCCTAAAGACCCTAACAAAAACGGATGTCAGATAGTAGGAAATAGAGGCAATGCTTTGATCTATAGCTTAAGCGGCTGGTCATTTACAAGGACATCTTCAAAAGTCATAGACGATATGGATTGGGGCGGAGTGCTTCGCCTTAACAATTCCGATCTGCTTGAGAGTGCTGACGGTGTTCTGTCTTTTGATGGATCAGGGCATACTGTTACAATAAATGGATTTCCTAATAATAATATAACCATAAGCAATAGGGCAGATTTTGCCCGTGCAGCTTTGATAATGCAGCATGATAGCAATGATTTTGTTAAGTATAGCGGTGCTAGCAGGGCAGATATGCTTGCGGCAAATATCAGCCTTAGTGCAGATGTTGATATAAGCGACACAGGTCTAACCGGCTTTATGTGTGATAATGGTGAGGATAAATTCACAGGCACTCTGAATGGCACTAGTCATACAATTACTATGAGCGTAGGCAAAGACGCTAAGATAGTTTTCCATACTCACAACGGACTTTTTGCAAAGACAAACGGTGCAAAAATAAGCAATTTAACGCTTGTTTCAAAATTTAATATTGTCGGTGACAATGCTTCTGGCGGTGATGCTTGTTATATTGGTTCTGTGTCTGCATACAACAGCGGAGCTTTGACTATTGACAGCGTGACCGCTGATGTGACCGCATCTCCAAGTGGTGCGTATACTAATTTTGTCGGAGGTCTGGTTGGATATGTTGCTGACGCCACAAGTGAAGTTTCGTTCACTAATTCTGCTGTAACAGCAAATCTTACATACAATAATAGCACAACAAAGGTAGATTGTACTTGTCTTGGCGGAGTTATCGGAATGGTAGGAGCTGTTACATCAAAACCTACAACTGGTATTAAGTTTGATAATGTCACTGTTGGCGGAAAGATAACTGACAAACACACAGGAAGTAACTCCAGAGTTGGCGGACTCATTGCAGAGGTCGGTGCTAAGGATAATTCAGCTTCTGTTGTACCTAATAAGGTATCTATCACCAATGTTAATATTAATGCTTTAACAATAAATTCTAGTGGTAAATCAAATAGCGGTGGATTTTTAGGGCATAACTGGTATAGAGTAGAAATTGATCTGAATAGTTTGAATGTAAACAATTCAAGATTAACAGTGAACAATGGCACAGAACTGGGCGGTCTTGTACTTTCCACAACAGGTTATTGGAGCATAAAAGATGTTAGCTTTGACGGTGTGACAGTGAAAGCAACAAAATGTATAAATTTCGGTATGCTTGCCTCAACTCTTTTTGGTAGAGATTATGACTCTTATGGCTTTGACTATTTTAAAGGTGAAAATGTCAATAATTACAGAAGCTCACGAGATGCAACTTATTTTGAACTTACTAAACCTAATGGATATAAGATCTCACAAGATACTAAGATAAATATAAGCCCAAGCTATTCGTATTTTGATGAGATAGCTCGTTGTAGTATTTATTATTCTTCTTCAGCTAGTTTTATGTCTAATCGTCAAGCCATAATTTCAATTCCTGCTGTTAATGATAAAAATGAACGGTTGCTCTATATGGACGGCGAACACTGCAATACCTATCAAAATCAAACAAAAAATAATGGTGCGACATGGAAAGATAATCCTTGTGCAAGATATTATTACAACCTTGATGTATATAAAAATGGTAAAGCCTCCACAGGCGGAGCTAAAGCTACTGTATGGAGTGCAAGACTTTTTGCGGCGTCAAACATACAAAATTATATTTGTGATAAAGACCCTGGTTTCCCTAAAGATGAAACAATAGATCTGCGTGGATATTCTTACTATCCTGTTGATATGGATTCAAAAAATACTACTATCGATTCAAACTCAACCATTACTTTTTATAATAAGGAATTTAATGAGTCTGAAAGTGCATCAAGCGGTAATAGTGATAATTATGCCCGTACAACTGACGGCATAGATGGAACAAATTTAACTAATTACCATAATCAACATTACATGATGCAATGCGGACTTTTCAGAAATGAAAATGGAGCTGTTACTATAAGTGGTAAACTGACCTTTAAGGGAAATATAGGTAAAGTGAATGGTGGTTCAGGTGCATTGGTTTGCGGCTCGGTTGCTGACGACACCAATACTACAAAAAAATCTGTCAAAATTACCGGCAGTATCGTTCTTGATGATCTGTATGTGAATGATACTTCTTTAAGTTTAAATGGTGAAAATTCTTATGCCCCTTTGCTTATAAATAAGATAGGCAACATGACAGAGATCACTATACAGAATGTGTCACAGAAAAAACACAGTATGACTACTGCTAAATATGATAAAGGCGGTCAGGATTATGCTGCAACAAGCCTTATAGGCGATGTAGGAAGCGAAAAGGGTCAAAATATATCTCTGACTTTCTCAAATATCAAGCTTGACGCAAGTGATGTAAATTCAATTTTCAAAAATGCTACTTTGCTTGAAAGCTTTCAGCATTCTGACGGTGCAGGCTCTTCTGCAATATACAACTATAAATGGGACAACGATTGGGGTACAGACTCAGCTGGCAATATTAAGCATAATGTAACCTACGGAAAAGAAGTGTCTGACACCAAGAAGAATGTTGATGATTATGGAAATAGCAGGCAGAATAAATATCATGGTGATTGGAGTATGGATGACAGGTATACTTCTCCTGACCAAAATAACGCAACAGAGGAATATAGCTTTACTGAATACAAGCCATATGTTGCTAAATCGTATAATACCACCCAAAACTATGATGAGATAGACGTAAACCTTGAGCGACCATATCTGGACGAGGGTTGCGGAACATACTCTGATCCATATATCCTTGACGCTTCTACACTTGCAGAGGTCGCACGAGTTATCAGTACAGCCGCACCTACAAATGGCTGGGAAGTAAACTATAATGCAAATGTTTCTGCCGATAAATCGACTGTTAATGCTAATAGTGCTTTTTGTAAAGGCACTAATCATAAAACTTATACTTATGATGGAACAGGCAATTTCGTAAGCGGAAAGGAAACAGTTTTAAAAGATAACATTATCAAATATCTTTGCGAGGCTTATTACAAGATAAATGATGATATAGTTCTCGGCAGTTCTTTTGCAGGTCTTGGCGGAACATCAAACAGTTACGTTTTCAGGGGCGTTATTGTTGGACAGAAGAAATCCGACGGAACATATCCAACTATCACCAATAATTCTGCAAGCCCTCTCATCAGGTTCAGCAGCGGAAGTGTTGTAAAAGATATCAATATAGTATATACCAATGAAGTAACGCTTTCAAAAAACAATAATAATAAATTAAACTATAGTACCGGAAAGACGGAGTATTATGGCGGTGTTATGGGCGTTGTGTTCGGTGGAGATAATATCATTGATAATGTCAAGGTAACAAATCCTAATATAAAATTTGCGAATAACGATAACAGCAAACAACATCTCATTACTGCAGGCGGATATGTTGGTGCCATAGTTTACGGCGGTGTTATTTTCAGAAATATGGACATCGTTGCCAAAGATAGTGCGCTTACAACCAACAATACTGAGGCAGTGGGTGAAGACGTATATACCAATCTTTTTATCAATCCATATATAGGCAGAGTTGTAAACGGCTTTGCTATCGAAGAGGGAACAACGTTTGGTAAGTCAACTAACCTTAACAATGGCAGGAAAAATTATCTCATCACGCAGTTTAAGAGTGAGCTAAGTGATGGTGAGAAATTAAATGTTATTGCCGGCACGACCAATACCATTGAAGTACCTAATGCACAAGCGTTGTTTATGCTGTCTATCATATCACAGTCCGGTATGGGATATACAGACCGTAATAAAAATACTTGCGGCTATGGTCATTATACTTTTACTCGAAATGCAGACTATTCAAAAGTTGGCACAGCTACATTGACTTCTGATGATGAAGATTACAAAACTGCGCTCTCAGATTATCAAAGACTTGAAAAGGCTACAAGCAGGGAATATGAAAAGAAAAATTCTGTAATGCTAAAAAAATATACAAAGCCAAGTGAAAAAGGTCTTTATGAAGCAAAGTGGGCACACGAATTAAATAAGAACTTTACTGTTAAACTCACAGGAAATGGAACCTATGACCTCACCGGAACCGGTTTTCGTGGTATAAATCAGTTGTTTGATGCAACAAATAGTAACTTGGGCGACATTAAATGTGATTATACTTTGTCTTTGACAACTATCGAGGGAAATTATCAGACTATAAAGCTCGATACAGATATAAAAGCCTATGCTGTGAAAATAACAGATAACAAGAGCGGTAGCACTATTGAATTCCAAGATGTGGATAACTATAAATATCGTACCGCATTTGCCTCCGTAAAAGGAGTTGGGTTGATAAACTGTTCAACGTATGCTTTAACTGTAAATGACCTTAAGCTTTCCGGCAAGATCAGCGTTAAGACGTATAACAACGATGGACAATCGTATGTTAATGAAGACCTTTCTACAGGTGGTATTGTTGGCGGAGTACAGAGTTCTTGCACGTTTAGCGGAATAACATTGACTGATCTTGAAATATATGGTGCATATACTGTGGGAGGACTTATAGGAAAGTCAACAAATACTATCAATATAAGTAACGTTAAGTCTGAAAACAGTGGCGTTTATGTGTATGGCGGATTTGAAACAGGCGGTCTTGTGGGAAATTCTCAGAAAGGCAACGAATTCGCTGTTAAGGATTCTAAGATAAAAATTAATAAAGTTGAATTTGCTAATCTTGATAAAGGCACAAAAACTTGGTTTGGCGTAGGTGGAATCGCAGGCACTGCAAATATCAAAACGACAATAAGCAATGTTCAGCTTACAGCCTATAATGAAGATAGCTTTATCGGTTCAAAAAAAGACAATAAACCCCTTGCAACCCAGACAATGAACGAGGGCGGTCTTATAGGACTGTCTAACGGAGCCTGCACAATAACAAACACAAGCGTCAGCGTCGATGTTTATGGTAGTAATGCCGGTGGATTCGTTGGAATAAACAAAAACCAGTTGTCTATCAATGACTGTTACTATGGAGAAACATCTGAAACATCAGCTTGCGGTGTTTATGGCTATACAAGTTCAGGCGGAATGGTCGGCACACAGAATGCGGCTGTGACCATATCAAAGTCTGCTGTAAAAAATGCAACGATAGGTATACCAGCTGCTAAAAATGGTGATGCAGGTATCGGAGGTTATGTTGGTATAAAAGCTAATGGTAATCTGAAGATATCTGATTGTGAAGTCAACAATGTTACTCTTTCAGCAGAAGATAAGTCCAATGGTGCAGGTGCAGGCGGTGTGATCGGTCATAACGACGGCGGCAATACATATGCTTATGATATTCTCATAAATAAATTAGGCTATGTAAGAGGCAACAACAGCGTGTCTGTTTCTAACTTGATAGGTTGGAACAATGATAAAAATCTATCATCTAAATTTATCGGAGTATCAGTAAATAACACGGATTGTTTACCTGATATACAGTATAATAATTCAGAAGCACCTACCAACTTTATCGCAGTTCATACTGACTATAACGGCGTTCAGAATAATACTCAAAATATCGGTGATGGAAGCAGTTCACACGTTGATATCTATTCACCTTATGTCAATATAAACCCAAGCGTTACTGTCGGCGGTAAGACTTTCGCAGGTGATTTTGTTGGCGGAAATATGCAGAATATCATTAGTGACGCTGCTTCCTATACGAATGGCACAAAGACAAAATCCTATGGCATAAACAGTACTATAAAGACATATGCAGAGGATCTGGCTAATTCAAAGCTTACAACATTTCGTCAGGCCTCTGAGCTTGATGTTCAGGAGCTGAACGATCTTCCAGTTTTGCTTATAGATGATAACTCATCGTTGAATATCACACAAATGCTCGCAAAGTATATCTCAGTTCTGACAAATTGTGATGTTTGCGACAGCAGTTCAAATAAGCTGAAAACAACAGATCTTATGAATGTAAGCACAGCGACTTATGTGTATGATAACGATGTTTTGAAAAAATCAGACAAAAGCACTCTTACGTTTAACAGCAAGACAGGATATTTCAAGGTCACAGACGGTCAGTATGACAATGACGGCACAAACAGATTTACTGTCATTACTCTTGATTATATCGACCCAACGGGAAGTGGCAAAACTGCTCTTAGACTTCATATTCCTGTTTTTGTAAGAAAGGTGCTTGATTTCAGCTTCCAATCTTACGTTATCTCAGGCACAGACTATAACCATTCTCACTATACGGATAAAACAAAGCTTGCTTTTGAGAGCTTTGATGCACCTGTTACTACTTATTTTAAATATTCCTATTACAAATCCGCTAACGAATGGGAAAAAATGCTCAATAACGGTGACAGTCTGCTTTGGAGCTTTGATAAAAAGCTTTATCTTATTGGTGATAGTGCCACTGACAGTGGTGTGCTTACCGATGATACAAAGCTAACTCTTGTTGATGCAAATAACAATGACAAGACTTATCATTCTACCGCAAGTGATGCTAAGTTTAATAAAACAACTGGTGAGCTTGACTTGACAAATATAAGTGGCTTTAAACCGGTTACAATGAATGATGTACTGTTAAGATATGCGTCGGTAACAGCTAAAGAATCATCTGACGGAACACTTGTTGAGGCAGATGATGAAGCTACAGCTACTGTAAAAACAAGCGACGGCAAGTATTATAGACCTGCTGGGGAGGCTGAAACAGGCACTTATAAGATAACTGTTTCAGCGAATAGTGATACACCAAAAAATGATAATGACGAAATGATAATAAGCGAGAACTATTATCTCACTATCAATATTCCGGAAACGGGAAGCACAAAAAAAGTCATCAAGAACTTTGTGAATTATTATAGCGGTAATAAGCCAAGAAAGCTCAATGGCAATATTCCTACAAACCTTGTCCAAGTGACAAATAATGACACTGGCGCATATGTTATTGCAAACTTTTTTACACAGCTAGTAAGTGTGACGGCTCATGACCCAGAGGAGATAACAGCGTCAAATAATTTTGTCCGTGCGACAATGACGTCAAAGATAAGCATTGATCGGAGCCTTAGAGATACATTTAATGGCTATAAGAGTGACGATTTCAATATGTATCAGGCGTTTAAATTCTCTATGAAGAACTTTGATGAAAACGATGCGGGAGCTAATGCAAAGATCATTGCAGGAACTTCGGTGAATGTTGATTACAGCATTTTAAACAGTTCAGACACAGAGTTATCAAACGCAAAAATAAGCAAGACTGAGACACTTTCAGAAGCTAAAGACAGCTATATGCTGATGTATCCCGATTCGGTCTACGATTATATCAATAGTGACACAAATGGCTCTATAACTGTCAAGGCTGATATCAGCTTAACTTATGGTACTGCAGGGATCATAGATCAGTTTCCTGAGCGTAAGGACGGGGATACAAAAACCGGTATAGGAGTAAATGCGGCGTCTTATGTTGCATATAGCCAGAACAATATTGAGAACAGCTCTATCTCTAAAAGTGGAGTTATGCCTGCCAGACGCTACTATAGAAAGGCAATGACGGTGGCACAGCTAAACTATAACGTTGCAGAGTCAACAGTTCTTGAGTCGAAGGATTCACCATTTTCGCAGCTTGGTATCAATGCCAAAGATATGAATACAGAAGAAATGGCAATAACAGCAAATGCTATCTATGATCTGTCTGCTTTGAGTCGATCAACAAAGGACAGTGGCAAAAAAATACAGTATACAATGAGGTTGTATGTTAAGGACAATAGTGGCGATTATAAGCAGACAAACGATATTAGCAAATATCTCAGTAGCTTTACTTTGGAAAACGCCACATCAAGCAGCGGCCTGAATGGCAAAGAGTGCGTTTTTACCACTGTCTATAATGGGGAAGAACAAAACACAGCCGTTACGAAATTTACAGTAAAAACAGGCAAGGCTTTTGAGGAGCAGGGACTTACCTATGCAAACTACAGAGTTGAGCTTACCGCAGTATTGCTTAATGACAACAACTCAGTTGTTAATGGAACTACCTCAAGCGACTATGTTGTTTACACAAACGCAAAAATAGAAACAGGCTTTATAAATTCATAATAAGCAGGCATTTTCAGGAGAAAATTATGACAAAAAGCATTTTTGGAAAATTCAGAAAATTAGAAAAAAAGAAGAAGCTCCAGCTGGTCATAGCAGTATCCATCTCGGTGGTACTGCTTGTGGCATTGCCTGTTTATGCGTGGTTTACTCACAAACGTTCTATTGCACTTACAACAAAAATAAATGCCCCTACTCAGCTTTATATCACCGCAGGAAACAAAGAATCTGTGGCAAATCTTGAAATGGCAGATATAGACGTTGAGAACGGCAGTTATAAAGACTTTGTTTTCGGCATAGGCGGGGCAGACGTGCAACAATATCAAATACAGCTTGCACATACAACGAATATCCCTTTTGAGTATGAGATATATCGTGCGAAAAGCGTCAGTGAAACTGAAAAATCAGAAGCTGTCGTTTATGTTTCAGATGAAGAGAATAAAACGTTTTATTACAAAATAGACGGCAATAAGATCTCAGGACATTATCTCAATCAGCAAGACTCGGAGATACTTGCTGACAGCACACTTCACGAAAAGTCCTATGACAGCTACGGCAATGTTCAGAAAAATGCCGAAGCGCTTTATTGGCAATCGGATACACTGACGGTAATTGATAATAAAGATCCGTTTTGCGATTATTTTATAATCAGAGTAAAATGGAATGATAAAGTCCAAAACAATAAAGAAACTGATATGGTCTACCTGACAGTTCAGAGAAAGTAATAATTCACAAAATAGAGAGGAGGGTGGCTGTTATGAAAGACAAATTTATAAAAAAGCTTAAAAGATCGTGGCTTGCAATATGGATAGCTTTTGCGGCAGCCGCACTCAGTACTATTGGCGTGCTGGCGGCTTATACCAGCGTTTCAAGTGTAAAGCGAGTTGTGTCCACACAAAAGGGAGCTGGCATGCTGTTTTCATCTAATTATCTTACAACAGATGAAAATGATCTTCCAAGGACGATAACTTTTAGCAGTATGGAAAACTCGCCTTGTGTGACAGTCAATGTGTGCAACTATCCGCAAACATTGATAAAGCATAATGACAAGGATATCACATACACTTTGACAGTCGAGCTTGTGGACAGCAACGGAAATGCCGTTACCGGAGAAGAAACTGCAAAATACTCAGTTGAATATAACGGTGAAAAAAAGACTTTTGGAAGTAATTCAAAAATAGAGTTTTCACTTCTTAAACTTATGGCTGACGATTTCAACAAGCATGAATTTGTGCTGACTTTTGATAAGTCACAGCTCACAAAGTCTGACATATACATGAGAGTGACAGCCACTCCTACAAATCAGGCAGAGTTGAAACCACTCTCCGCAAAGCTTGGCGTTATCTATATAAATGATAACACATCAGCAACATGGACAGGCACATTCATCGACAATGCTACTTCGCCTAAAGACCTTGACGGCTTCAACTACTGCCTGTCAGGCAGTGGCGAGGGTACTGTCACCCTGACTTGGAATACGAACTATGTTGATATCAGCCCATGGTTTAAGAATACTTATGGCTTGACTATTTCAAAGGACAGTTCTGGCATAGCCACTGCAACTTTGAAAGTCAATTCTGCCGAGAAAAATCAATATGACATTCAGTTCTATCGAACGAACGGCATTAACAGTGCAGAGCAGTGGTCTGACGGTAATCATACCGATATTACGGTGACTGGTACGGGATTTGTTTCAATGAGTTTCACCCAAAGCGCAGCGACAGAAAATTAGAATATGTACAAAAAAACGGACTGCACACAAAATGCAGTCCGTGTATTTTTTCTGTAGGGGCGAACAGTGTTCGCCCGTTTTTTTATATCCGTATAATGTCCAAGTACGAAAGCTTAGAGTGCAGACTTCAAAGCCTCAGCAAGCTGAGCAGGACATGATGTGCCACGTCCGTTGCAGTCGATACCCTCAAGTCTGTCAATAACGTCTTGAACCTTCATGCCCTCAACAAGCTTTGATACACCCTGTGTGTTGCCGTTACAGCCACCTGTGAAATGCACTTTCTTTACGATACCGTCCTCGACCTCGATATCAATTTTTCTTGAACATACTCCCTTTGGAGTGTAGCTGATAGTTGCCATTTGAAAAACCTCCTAAATTCTTGCTACGCCTGTTTCTCTTGCAGCCTTTGCCACAGCCTCAGCCACAGCGACCGGTACTGACCTGTCAAAAGAGTTCGGCAGAATAAATTCCGCACTGAGCTTGTCCTCAGGAACACAGCCTGCGATAGCCTTTGCGGCAGCCATTTTCATTTCCTCGTTGATGTCAGAAGCCCTTACTGCAAGTGCACCCTTGAAAATTCCAGGGAAAGCGATAACGTTGTTTATCTGGTTAGGGAAGTCTGAACGTCCTGTGCCAACGATAAACGCACCTGCCGCCTTTGCCTCGTCAGGCATTATCTCAGGAGTCGGGTTAGCCATTGCGAAAAGTATAGGCTTATCATTCATGGATTTAACCATTTCAGCGGTCACAAGCTTTGGCTTGGAAACACCTACGAAAGCGTCTGCACCCTTGAGTGCGTCAGCAAGAGAGCCGTGAAGCTTGTTCTTGTTTGTTACCTTTGCCATTTCAGCGTGAGCCTCGTTAAGATAATTGTCGCCCTCGCAGATTATGCCCTCACGGTCTACCATGATAAGGTTTCCGATACCGAGAGAAAGCAGCAGCTTTCCTATAGCACAGCCAGCCGCACCTGCACCGTTAATTACCAGTGTAATGTCGCTTATTTTCTTGTTTGCTACCTTGCAGGCGTTCATAAGTGCCGCACCAACAACGATAGCAGTTCCGTGCTGATCGTCATGGAAAACAGGGATATCAACTCTCTCTTTGAGTTTTGCTTCTATCTCAAAGCACCTTGGAGCGGCGATATCTTCAAGATTTATGCCACCGAAGCTGTCTGATATCATAGCGATAGTGTTCACTATCTCATCAACATCATTGGACTTTATGCAAAGTGGGAAAGCGTCAACGTCTGCGAACTCCTTGAAAAGTGCACATTTTCCCTCCATAACAGGCATACCTGCCAGACCGCCAATATTGCCAAGACCAAGCACAGCAGAGCCGTCTGTGATAACAGCCACAAGATTTGCACGTCTTGTAAGCTCATATGAAAGGTCAGGATCTTTCTGTATCTCAAGGCAAGGCTGAGCAACGCCAGGTGTGTAAGCCAGCGTCAGGTCTTTTGCATTGTTTACCTTTGCTCTTGAGCAGACCTCTATCTTGCCTTTCCATTCTCTGTGTTTCTGTAGGGATTCTTCCATTACGTTCATTTTATACAGTCCTCTCTATTTTACGCATTAAAGGAACATTACCGCATGATAATGTCCCTTTATTATACCATATTATTTCTCTGTTTTCACAGCCGCTTTGTTAGCTTTTTGTGAATTTATATGAATGAGCTTGAAAAGCTTATCAAGATTTTCCTTGTCAGTGGTCATGCTTCCGATATGTGTCATAGTCTCATTGTACAGACCGTGGAAGTCAGAGCCACCAGTCACTATCAGGTCATGTTCCTTTGCGATATCCACAAGCTTCTGCTGTTGAGTTGGAGTAGCAGAGTAATGATAAGCTTCAATTCCGTCAAGCTTGCCTGCCTCAATAAGTTCAAGAAGCAGCTCCGTGTTGTTGAACATAACAGGGTGTGCCATAACAGCAATGCCCTTTGCGGAATGGATAAGGTCAAGCACAAAGTTTACGTCAGGATATTCACGGGTAACAAGACATTCACCATTTGGATAAGCAAAAAGCTTGTCGTTCACAGAGCCGTAAAGCTCTGTTGCATAGCCGTAATTTACCAATGCTCTCATGATATGCTGCTTGAAAATGCTCTTTGAACTTTTCGTGTAGTGCAGTACAGCATCGGCAGGGATAGGATATCTTGCCATTACCTTTTCTATCATTTCCTTTGCACAGTCTTTTCTTATCTGGCATGACTTCAGGCAAAGACCCTCGAGCCTGTCAGGTTTCTGCGGTGCATAGCAAAGAATGTGTACTTTTGAATTGCGCTTCTTGTCCCATGCGGAAAGCTCTACCGCAGGAATGACCTTGACCCCATAACGTTCGCCAAGTATTTGCGCTCTGTTTGATGATGAAAGAGTGTCATGGTCTGTTATCGCAAGAAAGTCAAGTCCCATTCTTTTTGCCTGAACAATGACCTCTTCTATACCAAGCGAGCCGTCAGACAGCGTTGTGTGACAATGCAGATCTCCTGTCATACCTTTGTTCCTCCAAATCTATAAAATATATCTGTCATTTTCTGTATATATAGTACAGCCGTTAAATTTGACTAAATAATTATAACATATTTTATATACATTTGCAAGCACTTTTGAACAATTTACACAAAATTTGCACGAAAATTATATTATTTTGTCGTATATGACAAATCCACAGTGTCGAAATAGTGCGATTTAACGAAATATCAGAGCTTATATCCGAAGAATTTTTCGCAAAACCATACGTCTTTAACCTGAAAGCTCTTGCCGTTTAGATATTCAAGTATGCCTGCGTCAGTGGTGAATTTAAAGGTGAGCTTGTACGAATAAAGTGCCTGCGTTTTCACATTGTATGCACGGTTGACTTTATTTATTCCGTATTTGCCGTCACCAAGGAGAGGATGACCAATGTGAGCAAGGTGCGCCCTTATCTGATGCGTCCTGCCTGTGATGAGGTCAACTTCAAGAAGTGCAAGATCATCAGCCTTGTTCTCCGCAAGCACACGATAAGAGGTTATCATGGTGCGGCTGCCTTCAAATTTCTTGTCGGATACCCTGACGGTTTTTGTCGCCTCGTCCTTCTGATGATAAGCCGTGAGCCGTGCTGACTTTTCCTTTGGTATGCCAACGGTCACGCAAAGATAAAGCTTTTCAAGTTCTCTGTCTTTAACTTTCTGATTAAGCACACGCAAACTTTCAGCATTTTTCGCACATATTACAATGCCGCCTGTGTTGCGGTCGATCCTGTTACAAAGGGCAGGAGCAAAAGACAGCTCCTCCTCAGGACGATATTCACCCTTTTCATAAAGATAGTGCTGTATCCTGTTTATGAGTGTGTCCGCCGAACCACTTTCGTCATCATGTACCACAAGTCCGCACTTTTTGTCGCAAAGGATAATATTCTCGTCCTCGTAAATAATATTCAAAGACGTTGGCGCACTGAGAAAAGCAGGTCTGTCAGCAACTTCGCCCTCGAAAAATTCGTCATTGATGTAAAGCTGCATAACGTCACCGCAAGCAAGCCGTGTGGATATCTCACAGCGTTTGCCGTTGACCTTGATACGCTTTAGGCGCAGATATTTGTACAGCAGATTTTTAGGCAGCTTCGGCACAGCCTTTGTGAGAAACTTGTCAACACGCTGACCTGCGTCATTCTGATTTATTATAAATTCTCTCATGCCATACCTCAGAGCTTCACACGAGCGGAGAATCCTCCGTCAATAAGCTCGTCAAGACCGGTGCTGTCAGCACCGCTTTCACGGAGAAGCAGAAGAATTTCTGACATATCGCAGGCTTTGCCTTTACGGCGAGATATCTCCTCTTCACATTTGATAGCATATTGTAAAGGCTTTTTGTCAGCAGGGAAGTTTACATCTGAGCCTTGAGCGATGAGCCATTTGATGAAATCAACACTTCGCTTGTCAGGCTTGAGAACGCCGTCCTGCTCAACAAAGTCAGCACTTTCGATTGCAGTGAGCAGGAAAGTAAGCCCATTGCTGTCAGTGTCGTTGTAGTCCACATCATCAGAGATGAATAAGAATTTAAGCTCTTCCAGTTCACGCTTTGAGAGGGTGTAGTTGTATTCGTCATATGATCTATTCATGTTACGTCCTCCTGAAATTATTACTATAGTGATATTATAACCTAAAGTGTGGGATAATGCAAGAGGGGGCGGTATTAAGTGAGGAGTGAGGAGTGTGGAGTGAGGAATGAGCAAAGCTGACCAAAGTTGTGCCCCCTGCACCGAGCGTAGCGATTTTGCGGCATGACAAACTCTCCCGAATAATCTGTAGGGGCGAACACCGTTCGCCCGTGCTCAGGATTTGCTGTAAATTCAGAATTGTCGGGGAGAATTTTTTGCTGCCGAACCTTGTTGTTACCGTGGGCTTATTACTTCGACGAGCGAACACCGTTCGCCCGTGCTCAGGATTTGCTGTAAATTCAGAATTGTCGGGGA
>ERZ1694701.346-NODE-346-length-24950-cov-12.486965_pt1 | contig 24950 bp, 18 predicted proteins | sample MGYA00581721_ERZ1694701 | MGnify/ENA primary metagenome ERZ1694701 (study PRJEB42213, sample SAMN07424528) | human gut metagenome | biome: ENVO:00009003; feature: ENVO:2100002; material: ENVO:00002003 | host: Homo sapiens | place: USA | collected 2014 ...
CGAGATTACTACGCGTCTCGTGGGCTCGGAGATGTGTATAAGAGACAGATAATGACCCTATTATAACAACTAATTATACCATATTTTTCGGTCAAATGCAAGCAAAACGCTGAGTTTTCACCTATTTCTCACAAGGCGAAAATGTAGAAATGCCACTTTGTGAAAAGTCTGTTTTTGGCTAAACTGACTATAGAACAAAACAGCGGTCATCAGGTATGCCCATGACGCCGCTGTTATCTTTTTATGCTGTATTTTCTAAGCGGCGACTTCCACAATCTTTGGAGGATAAGACCATTGAGCGTGCCTGTGAGAATGCCGCTTATTATGAGATAAGGCAAAAGGCTGAACACCGCCCATGTGCCTGATATCACTGCCGCCGCACAAAGCTGACCTATGTTATGGAAAAAGCCACCAAAAACTGATGTCACCCAAAGCTGGTTTTCACCAACTCTCGAAACCGCAATGCACATGGCGAGATACGCTAAAATTCCGCCTGTGAGTGAGAACGCAAAGCTTACCACAGTTCCGTAAAGCCCTGCCGCAAGGACTATCCTGAAAAGCAGCACCAAGCCTGCCTCTTTTCTGCCGATAAAAAGCATTGCTGCCATTGTGACGATATTGGCAAGCCCAAGCTTCATGCCGCCTATGGGCATAACAGGAAACTGTGCCTCCACCATGAAAATGATAAGTGACAAGGCGGTAAAAATTCCTATGAGGGTGATTTTTTGTACTGATATCTTCATGCTTCCACCCCTATATCACAGCGTCAGCAGAGGTCTCACCGACTATTTTTATCACAAGCTTGTGCGGTGCACAAATGACGGTCTGTCCTGCGTGGGATATCTTTCCTGCATGAACACAGGTCTGATTCGAGCAATCTGCGACAGACACCCAAATGCTTCCCTCGCCAACGGTTATGGTATTAGTGCCGTTTTCTGTTTTTATATCAAAGGAATACTCCTTATCGGGGGAAAGGTCAGAAATAGTCTTTATGAGCTTGCCGTTTTCATATATCTCGGCAGAATTTTCTCCGCTCTTTCCACCTGTGAGTAAAATAAATATCAGGCACGCAGCGATAACAGCCGCAAAAAATGCCGCCCATATGAGATTCTTTCTTTTTACCACTGCCGCACTCCCCTTTTTACAGTATATCTGTTGTTATGAGTATACCACAGCCGTTCTTTTTCGTCAAGACAAACGGCAAGTGTCTGATTTTTTGTACTTAAATATTACAGCAAGGTTACAATAAGGTACAAGATTTCGTACAGTTGTAACATTGCTGTAATTTTCGCCTAAAAAGCCGAAAAAATTGTCGAAAATTTATCAAAATATCCTTATTCACTATTGATTTTTTGAATGGGGTGTGTTAAAATATAAGAGTTGAGTATTCTATTGTTAAGAGTATGTGAACGTTTGTTCTTTTTATAGACCGCCATAGCCTGCATTATATGGGCAGATTTAACGATTGCTTGGGTGTATGTTAAATGATTTTAACCAAATCGTTGAAATTCTTGCTTTTTGCTTTTATTTTGCCTGTGGCTGTGGTATAATAATCTGAGCGTCGGCAGAGAGAGAAGCCGACAATCTCGTTAAGGAGTGTGTAAACTTGGAGAAGTTTGTTATACATGGAGGTAAGCCGCTGCATGGTACTGTGCAGATAAGCGGTGCAAAAAACGCTGCTGTTGCATTGGTTGCGGCAACTATCCTGTGCGACGAGCCGTGCGTTCTTGAGAACGTGCCTGAGATAAGCGATATAACTAAGTGCATGAAGATCCTGCGTGAAATGGGCGCAGAGGTCAGACTTTTAGATAAAAATACTATATATTTTGACACAAAGGGCATTGAAAAGCCTGAAGTGCCATATGAGCTTGCAAGAACCATGAGAGCGTCATGCTATTTTCTTGGCACGCTGCTTGGAAGATTTCACGAGGCTTTTGTTCCGATGCCGGGCGGCTGTGACCTTGGCGACAGACCTATAGATCAGCATTTGAAAGCTTTCAAGGCGCTTGGTGCGTCTGACGAGATAGTGAACGGAGCTAATCATGTCACAGCAGACGAGCTTGTGGGCAATCAGATATACTTTGACTTTGTTACAGTTGGCGCAACTATGAATGCAATATTTGCCGCTGTAAAGGCAAAGGGGCTTACTATAATCGAAAATGCGGCGAAAGAGCCTCATATCGTTGACCTTGCGAACTTCCTTAACTCAATGGGTGCTGATATCAGAGGCGCAGGTACAGACGTTATCAAGATAAGAGGCGTTGATTACCTCAAAGGCGTTACCTATGCGACTATCCCTGACCAGATAGAGGCAGGCACTTATATGGTAGCGGCGGCTGCCACAAAGGGCGACGTTGTTATCGCAAATGTTATCCCTAAACACCTTGAGTCTATTACGGCAAAGCTACGCAAGGTAGGCGTAAACGTTGAGGAAAGCGACGAGAGCGTTCATGTTTGGGTGGACGGTCCGCTCGTGAAAACTTCTATAAAAACTATGCCGCACCCTGGCTTCCCTACTGATATGCAGCCGCAGTTCTCAACACTGCTGACGCTTGCAGAGGGTACGAGCATCGTTACAGACGATATTTTTGACAACAGATTCAGATATGTGGCTGAGCTTAGAAGAATGGGCGCTGACATTTCTGTTGACGGCAAGGTGGCTGTTATACAGGGCGTTGGCAAGCTCAAAGGTGCTCCTGTTGTGGCAACTGACCTGAGAGCAGGCGCTGCCATGGTGATAGCAGGACTTGCCGCAGAGGGCACTACTGAAATAGACAATATTTTCTACATCGAAAGAGGATATGAAAAGATAGATGAGAAACTCAGAGGGCTTGGAGCTGACATTCAGCGTGTTTACAAGCCTGACGCTAACGAAATGGAACTTAGCGGCTGATAAATATCGATAACACTGCGGCGGCATATTATTTGCCGCCGTTTTTTACAGCATTTGAGAGGACATGATATGGAGCTTTTTATTTCCGACCTTGACGGAACGTTGCTTAACGGCAATGCAGAGGTGACGGAGTTCACAAGAGACACTTTGAACAGGCTCATGGCAAAGGGGCTTAACTTCACTGCCGCCACTGCAAGGACGCTTGCTTCAGCAGGAAAAATACTTTCGGGACTTGACCTGAAGCTTCCCGTTATACTTATGAACGGCGTGCTTATTTATGATATGACGGAGAAAAAATACGTCAAGATAAACAGCCTTTCCAGGGAGCTTTGCGGTCTTATCATAGGTCTTTCAAAAGAGCTTGGTTTAGAACCTTTTATGTACTCGGTTTCAGATAACCAGCTTTCCACAAGATATGAGAGGCTTATTTCTCCTGCTATGGAGAGCTTTTACAACGAACGCAGAGAGAAATATTACAAGTCTTTCACGCAGGTCAGTGACCTTTCTCAGTACATCGACAATGTGATATACTTCACATTTATTGCAGAAAAAGAAAAACTTGTACCGCTGTATGACGCTCTTAAAGAAAATGAAAAACTGAACATCACATACTATTATGATGTTTATGACCCCAAGCTTTGGTATCTTGAAGTGTTCTCTTCGATGGCTTCTAAGGAGCAAGGCGTGAGGTATCTTCGTGAGAATTACGGCTTTGACTTTGTCACGGCTTTTGGCGACAACACCAACGATCTGCCTATGTTCAAGGCGGCTGATAAAAGAGTGGCGGTAAAAAACGCCTGCAAAGAGGTGCTTGAAGACTGTGACGAGGTGACAGGCACAAATGAAGAAGACGGTGTTGCAGAGTATCTTCTGAAAACTTTTGAAGGGAATTAGTTATGGCAAGGATATATCCACTTTTTTCATCAAGCAAGGGCAACAGCTCTTTTATCGGCAACAGTGACGGCGGGATACTTGTTGACGCAGGAGTATCCTGCAAACGTCTTTGTGAGGCTTTGAAAGCTAACGAGATCGACCCTGCTGTGATACAGGGAATTTTTATTACACACACACATTCAGACCATGTTTCGGGGCTTAAAGTTCTCACGAAGAAATATCACATCCCTGTATTTGCCCAAAAGACCAATCTTGAGATACTTGTATCTGACGGCAAAATAGACCCAGCCTGTGATGTCAACGAGGTGGACGGCAATGAAGTCTGCATAGGAGATTATGCCGTAAAAGGTTTTGCCACATTTCACGATACCCCTGCAAGCTGTGGATATCAGATAAAGACCCCTGACGGCAAGCAGGTATGCGTATGCACCGACCTTGGCACTGTTACAAATGAGGTAAATATGCACCTGAGCGGTTCTGACCTTGTTTTGCTGGAGTCAAATTATGATGAGACAATGTTGAAAAATGGACCTTATCCATACGAGCTGAAAAGGCGCATCGCTTCAGACCACGGCCACCTTTCAAACTCTGCCTGCGGAGAACAGCTAAAAAAGCTTATGACAGCAGGTACATATAAATTTATTCTAGGGCATTTAAGTCAGGAAAACAACACGCCTTTGCAGGCTGAAAACTCGGCTGTGGGAGCGCTTGGGGATTACGAGCGCAACAGCGACTATATTTTACATATAGCAAAGCCTGAGGGCAGCGGAATGGCGGTGGCATTTTGATAAGGATAAATCTTATTACAGTTGGAAAGCTGAAAGAAAAATACTGGCGTGACGCTGCGGCGGAATACTCAAAGCGGCTTGGGGCGTTCTGCAAGCTTGAAATAGTTGAACTGAACGAGTCGAGGTTATCTGACAACCCCTCCGAAAAGGAGATAGCGGCGGCGCTTGAAAACGAGGCGAAAGCCATGAAAAGCTACACTGACATCAAGGGTGCATACAATATTGCAATGTGCATTGAGGGCAAGCAGCTTTCAAGTGAAAAGCTGTCCAAAAAGCTCAGCGAATGCGGTCTGAACGGATTCAGCACAGTGAATTTCATAATAGGCTCTTCATTCGGCATTGCCCCTGAGATAAAGGCGAAAGCTGACCTGCGCTTATCAATGTCAGAGATGACATTTCCGCACCAGCTTGCAAGGATAATGCTTTTGGAGCAGGTTTACAGGGCGTTTCAGATAAGTGCTAATACTAGGTATCATAAGTGAATTTCGGATATGACAAAACCGTCCTTTGTGCCTGTCATGTAGTGATGAACATCAAGATCGAGCATCTTATTGTAAAGTTCAAACAGCTCACTTTCGGTCTTGCTGGTCAAAAAATCATTGGCATTGATAATTTCAAGAACAAGCTTAAAACGGCTGATAAAAATATCGTTCAGCTTGTATGCACAGCTTTTGCTGTCCATAGAATCATCTGTAATTGAAATATGAGGATTTCTTGACTTAGTATTATAATATTATAATTCAGCATGCTGCGGAGGTATAACATGAAAAAAATATCAATGGTAATAAACGCAGACGACAGGCTCGGACATATCTCTCCCGAGATATACGGACATTTTTCCGAGCATCTCGGAAGATGTATCTACAATGGTATATATGTGGGTGAAAATTCACCTATTCCGAATACAGACGGAATAAGGAATGATATCATCGAGGCGCTCAGAAATATAAAAGCTCCCGTTTTCCGCTGGCCCGGTGGCTGCTTTGCAGAAGAATATCACTGGCAGGACGGTATCGGCGAAAAATCTCTGCGCCGAAAGATCGTGAACACGAACTGGGGCGGAGTTACGGAGGATAATTCTTTTGGCACGCACGAATTTATGCGCTTCTGTGAGCTTGTTGGCTGCAAGCCTTATATAAACGGCAATGTTGGCAGCGGCAGTGTTCGTGAATTATCCGAATGGATAGAATATATGACCTCAGATGCGGAATCACCTCTCACAGAGCAGAGAAAGAAGAACGGCAGAGCCGAGCCGTGGAAACTCGAATACCTCGGTATCGGCAATGAAAACTGGGGCTGCGGAGGAAATATGCGTCCAGAATATTACGCCGACGTTTATAAAAGGTATCAGACATTCTGCCGCAATTATTCGGGAAACAGACTTTACAGAATAGCCTGCGGTTCAAGCTCTGCCGACTATAACTGGACAGAAGTCATGATGAAAAATCTTGACAGCAATAATGTTGATGCTATCGACCTGCATTACTATACGATGCCAGTATGGCCAGAAATGGAGTCTGCCACCGATTTTGATGATGAGCTTTATTATAAAACTATCGCTGCAGCGAACTTTTCCGACGAGCTTATCACAAGACATTCGGAGATAATGAACCGCTATGATCCCGAAAAGAAAATAGGACTTGTAATAGGAGAGTGGGGCTGTTGGCATAAGGTAGAAGAGGGTACGAACCCGGGATTTTTATATCAGCAGAATACAATGCGTGATGCTATCGTTGCTGCAATAGAGCTGAATGTTTTTAACAGACACAGCGACCGTGTTGTAATGGCAAACCTTGCGCAGGCGGTGAATGTTCTCCAATCGGTCATTCTTACAGAGGGCGATAAGATGATAAAAACGCCTACATATCACGTTTTCGACCTTTTTAAAACACACCAAAACAACGAGGCAGTTTACTGCTATACGCAGAACGAAAATATGTCGGAAGGTAAAAATGCTCCGATGATCTCGGTTTCCGCATCGGTGAACGAAAAGAGTATGACCGTTACCGTCGCAAACTGTTCGCTTACGGAAGAGGCTGCTGTTGAATGCAGCATTTTCGGTTTTAAAGCATCATCAGTTTCTTGCAGGATACTTACAAATGAGGCACACAGCTATAACGACTTCGACTGTCCCGACAGAGTGAGCATTACCGAGCATACGGCAGTCATCAAGGACAATGTGTTAAAGCTGAATATTCCGCCTTGTGCTGTTGTGGAATGTGTTGTTGACTAAATATTGTGGCATATTCACAGTGCATTTCGTCTTTATAATAAAAATATAAGCATAAGAGCTGCGTTTCATTAAAGAAGCGCAGCTCTTTGTTTTATAAAGCCATAATATGTTGGGTATTGTACTCGCAAAAAAATAATGCATAAAAGTGGCTTCTGTTGATAAAATGTGAATGTGTTCACATTTTGGGATTTTCTCCTTATGTGCTACAATTGGGCAAGGATGAAACTGAAGGATTTGTCAACATGACAAAACCGCCGCAACCAAACTCGGTTGCGGCGGTAATTTTATCTGCTATGAATTATTGTTCTTGCTGTAATACTCTGTCTGCTTATCGTAGACCACTTTCGGTGTGTAACGCTTTATGGCCTTGTTGTTCACCTTGATGTCAAGCTTTTCTACCCAGCTTGTTAATTTCTTCTGAAATTCATCGCTCTTCATTTCTTTTAGAAGATCTTCATGATTGTCCTTGGCATATTCTGTATCTCTGTCCTTAACATCGCCCTTGATAAGAATGTAATATGCGTTATCGTCCTCATAAGCTGTTGCAACATCTGTGCTCATACCACTTACTTCTTTGAGTATCTTGCCGTTTGTGGTGTCTTTCTGTGAATCGTCCATTGCACCATAGTTCGCCATTTTCTCATTTGCATATGGGTCTGGCTCTGATGATGAGCTGTCTGTTGACGAGTCACTGTCTGCAGCGGAGCTTGATTCTGCTGTGCTGTCAGATACAGAAGATGTATCGTCGGAAGCTGTAGAACTTGTGTCGCTCTCTGCTACGGAAGATGTGTCGTCTGACGCTGTTGAACTGTCTGAGGCTGATGAATTGCTGCCAGTGGCGGAGCTTGAATCTGAGGCTTTCTTTGAAGCAACATAGTCGTTGTACTCATCTATAATGCTGTCGAAATCGTCAAACGAAACTCCCTGAGCCTTTTCAAGGAACTCATCTCTTTTTGCCTTGGCTTCCTCATTTGCAGCGTCTGCTGAGTCTGTAGAAGAATCGGTGGCTGATGATGAAGAATCAGTTGATGCTTTAGTTTTTGCAAAGGAAATGGATTTATATCTCAGGTAGTTATCATCAAGATACTTCACCATTTCATCGTCTGAAACGGCTTCCTCGCCGCCCTCTGCATAGTAGTGATCAAAAAGCTCTTCCCTCATTTTCGAGCCTTTGAGCGCAAGCTTTACTGATTCCTTTGAGATACCCTCTGACTCGTAAAACTCGCCCTGAGAATCCCATGTGCTGCTTATGCTGTCATTAATGGACTTTATATCCTCATCTGAAAGAGTAAGTCCAAGCTCGTTGAACTTGTCAACTACAGCCGCATACTCCTTAGTTGCAGTGAGAGCATAATCTGAAAGATACTCGTCAAATGCCTTTCCGTCTACCTTCTGATCGAAATAGTCCTTTTTGATGCCTTTCTGATAATACATCATCGTCATTTGATATGACATTTCTGTAAGCTCATTATAAATGTAGATACCTGCGTTTATCTTGCTGTCACCTGCTGTCATCACATAGCTTGTGTCTGAGCAAGAGGTAAGGCTTGCAGTACAAAGCAATGCGGCAGTAAGAGCAGCCGTTATTTTTTTAGCTTTAGCCATTTTATTATCCATTTCCTTTCCGAAAAAATCGTCTTACTAACAGGCAGAAAACCGCCTTAACTTTTACATTATACTACATTTGAGCCTATAAGTCAAGTGGATATGTGTCTCTCACACGCAAAAACGGACGATCACTGACCGTCCGTTGTAATGCACTGATATTTTATCTATTGCTATTTCCTGTTTTTATGTCTTTCCAATTTACTTGCGTACATTATCTTATCCGCCTGTGTAAACATATCTTCAAGCTCGTGGACATCTGTTATATGTTTACAAATACCGCCTATACTAACGCTGACCTCAAACTCGTTACCTGCAAACTTGTTATATACCCTAAGCCGGTCGTTGACCCTTGCAGAAAATCGTTCAGGATAGTTGTCGTTATAGTCGTTACAGCCTATCACCACAAACTCATCGCCGCCTACCCTTGCACATATCTCGTTATTTTTTGTCGATGCCAAAACTGCGTCTGCGATCGCTTTTATTGCAATATCACCGCAGTTATGGCCAAAATTATCATTTATCTTTTTAAGGCAGTCCAGATCGCAGACAGCGATAAAAGCCTTATTTTTCGGATTTGACATTCTGTCAACAACAAACTGGATATTTTTCTCAATGCCTATTCTCGAATAAACACCTGTCATAGCGTCACGGACTGCAAGATTAGCTATGGAGTTTCGTATCCGCATTGATTCCAGAGCATTGCTTACATGATTTGTCCAATTACGATAAGTGATATCTATCGATTTTATTTCGTCACCGTAAGACAATACAGCATAGCCATAGCACCGATCTATAAAATGTACCGGAGTGATAAAGAATGCACAAGGGCTTTCTCGTTCTTCATCCAGATCAGGAAATATCTCTTTGAGTTCAAAAGGATCATGAAGAGTTCTGCTTTTGCCGTCAACGTTTCTTATATAAAGCACCATATTTTCTTTATATTCCTTTGGAACAGTGGAGATCTCACCGACTATCTCATGCTCTCCAAGGCAATCCTCATTAAGGCAGAGATAATACCTCTCCTGACCAATGATAAGATAGAGAAAATATTGTATCCTGGCCATCAGATCATCGGGATCTTTAGAGCAAGCCATTATATCGGTCATATTGCTGTCCAAAAATTCATGATAATTCATCTTGTTCTGAGATGATAAAAGATCACGCTTTGTATAGCTGTAATCCTCATGACAGCCGCAGGAAGCACCTATCTCCACCTTGCCGCCGTCCTCTATAAGGCCCTGCGGTTCAACGCCTTTGATCCTTGCCTCAATGGTCATTACTGCGTTCACGCCAGTTTCAAAGATCGGCGGTGAGCAAGAGGTTATAGCTGGCACGCAATGGATAGCCTCGTCTATTGCGTCATAACCTGCAACTATCATATCCTCAGGCACGCTCAAACCGTTTTTCTGATATTCATGTACAACGCCTATAGCCATATAATCTCCACAGCAAACGATAGCGTCAGGCTTTTTACGTCTGCCATAGATGATATTATTTGCCACCTCTGCCGCTTTATCATACCAGAAGCCTCCGTCAAAGCAGACAAAGTCCGGATCATACTCTATGCCATGCTTTTCAAGGGCACGCTTATATCCCGCAAGCCGTTCACGAGTGGTGGCAGTCTCCAGCGCACCGCTCAGAAAAAGTATCTTCCTGCATCCATGGACCTCGATAAGGTGTTCTGTCAATTGCATAAAAGGTATTTCGTCACGGGTATAAATACTTTCATAGTCCTTATAGCTTCCATCTATAAAAACCACAGGAACATGACATTTCTCATCTATATCCCTGCATATTTTGTCAAAAAGCCCAGGCATTTTTAATGTATCTGCCAAAACGATAACGCCATCGAGCTTATCATAATTTATAGCGTCATATATCTGCATTTCTCCAGCAGACACTGCTTTTAAGAATGACACTTTGACAAAGCTTGTGAAGATAAGCACATCATAGTCAAGCTGAAAAGCCTTTGTCATTACGCCTCTCAGCAATCTTTCCTGATAATAGCTTTCTGCCTCAGACAATATCACTCCAATGCGTTTTCTTCCCAAAATGTCTCACCTTCTCTATAATGTTGCATTTAGACGCACTGCACCCTACAGTCATTTAAACATTATACCACATTTGCCTCGAGTTGTCAAAGGCATTTTGTGAATTTTCGTAAACTTTTTAACGACTTTTTTATTTTTGTGGTAAAATTATTAAGCTGTTTTCGATATTACCAATACATATATTTGATTAAATTTGTTATAAATCAACTAAATGATTTGCTTAATCGTTTTCGAGATTGCGAAAATTTTCGGTAACATGTTCATATAGAAAATAAAATGAAAACTTTTCAGAATATTGTTAATAAAGCATCGCAGAGAATACTTTTTTACACAGTACTTCTGAATAAGAAAAGAACAAAAAAAGTTTCAAAAATGTCTTGACAAGTAAAAGATCATATGGTATAATATTAAAGTCGCTTAGATAGTGTGACACATATGAAAAAATGATAAACTGGAGAAGTCGCCTAGCCCGGTTTATGGCGCACGACTGGAACTCGTGTATGGGTTAATAGCTCATCGAGGGTTCGAATCCCTCCTTCTCCGCCAAAAAGTCTCGTAAACACGTTGTTTGCGAGACTTTTTATTTTCTAAAGATATGACACGAAAAAACTTAATAAGAAAAAAAAAATCGGACAGCCAGAAGACTGTCCAATTGAATGTTTTGTGATTATTCTATGGTCGTGATGTCGCTTCCGAACCAAGTTGTTGATATCTCAGCAAGCTTGCCGTCCTGCTTCATTTCGTGAAGGATCTCCTCGATCTTGTCGCAAAGTGCCTGATCACCAAGTCTGAAGCCGATAGCGTACTCCTCTGGGTCAAGGCCGTCAGGAAGCACCTTGTAATCCTTGCCTGTTGTGGATATCTCGTAGTTTGCAACTACTGAGTCAAGGAACGCTGCGTCTACCATGTTAAGCTCCAACTGCTGGAGGGCTTCAACATTTGTTGCAAGCTCTGTTGTTGTCGCACCATTTGCTACAACGTCAGATGCAAGAAGTGTTTCCTGTGCTGTTGAGCCGTTCTGTACGGCAATGTTCTTGCCTGCAAGATCAGCCTGTGAAGCAACGTCGCTTGAGCCGTTTACAACGAACACCATTTCATTCTTCATGTAAGGCTCGCTCATGAGCATTACTTTCTTTCTCTCATCGCTGACAGAAAGACCATTCCAGATACAATCTATTGTGCCTGCATTAAGGTCCTGCTCCTTTGTATCCCAGTTTACAGAGTAAGTTTCAAGCTCTACACCAAGTCTTGAGCAAACTTCCTTTGCAACGTCGATATCAAAGCCTACGATGTTGTCGTTCTCGTCCGTGTAGCCCATTGGCTTGAATGTTGGGTCAAGACCAAGCACAAGCTTGCCTGAATCAAGAACTTTCTGAAGTGAGTTATCCTCGCCTGTTGCAGCGGCTGTGCTGTTTGTGCCTGCTGCTGATGAAGAATCAGATGTGCTTCCGCAGCCTACAGCCAAAAGCATCATGGCAGCAGCGGAAAGTGATGCGATAGTCTTAAAAATAGATCTTTTCATTATTAACTTCCTTTCGGGTATCGTCAAAATACCATTTCATACGTTTTAACACTTTAATATAATAACATATTATAACGTCACTGTCAATTATCATTATTGCCCAAACCTTTGCAGGCTGTGGGTGCTTTTTCATAGAAAATGACCGCAGATAGGCGAAAATCAGCACTTGCCCAGCTTTTTCGCTCTTTCCATAAACCTTGCATACTTGCCTATTACCGCTTCTCCCTGTGTGATACCTGCATTTTTTAGTATCTCCAAAGGCTTTTCGGGATAGTCGGCTGTATATTCAAGCTCCAACTCATAGTCTGTCAAGCCGAGATATTTGCTTTTGTCAAGGCATATCTCAACATGGTCGAAATCGGTGCAGAGCTTGCGCTGAGTATGCAAAGAGCCTGCAAGGTCAGCAGCAGGGAAATCTCTCCCCACAAGCTGTGAAAGCTCCTGTGCGGTGAGCTTTTCAGGCAGGCTGTCAAGCTGTTTCTCAAATTCTTTTTTCACATGAAGCGCACCGTTTTCGGAGATAGGTGCTTTAAGCTGCAAAAAATATTTTTCGCCTATCTGCCTGACACGGATACTTGTCATGCCCGTATCCTGCTGTGGAATATAATAAAAATTGGTCTGCTCGATTATTTTGTTCCACTGAAAAAGCTTTTCAGCGGTCTTGTACTGCTCCTGTGTGAGAGAAATTTTTATCTCACGCTCTATATTTTCGTTCATGATATCCTCCTGAATATATTATCATTTCACTATATTATAGCAGTATCATGCCCTAAAGTCAACTGGCGTAAAAGGTTGACAAAATCCCATAAAAATAGTAGAATTTAAGTATATGATTTTAAGGAGAGTTTGAGATGTCAAGAATATTGACGCCACAGCAGAAGATAGAGCGGAGCATCGTTACTGATTTTCGCAGAGATATATGGAACAAGTTCGTAATGGGATATGAGCGTTACGATATGATAAAGCCGGGGGACAAGATAGCGGTGTGCATATCAGGTGGAAAGGATTCTATGCTCCTTGCTAAGTGTATGCAGCATTTGCAGAAATATCAGGGCATGGACATAGGGCTAGAATTTATTGTGATGAACCCAGGCTACAGCGACGCAAACAGGCAGAGGATAATCGACAATGCAAAGCTTATGGGCATACCCATAAAGATGTTTGAAACAAAGGTCTTTGACATTGCATACAACACAAAACGCAACCCATGCTATCTTTGTGCAAGAATGAGGCGTGGCTGGCTTTACAAATTTGCGCAGGATCTTGGGTGCAACAAGATAGCTTTGGGACATCATTTTGATGATGTTATAGAAACCATACTCATGAGCATGGTATACGGAGGACAGATTCAGACTATGATGCCGAAGCTACACTCGAGGAACTACGCAGGCATGGAGCTTATCAGACCACTGTACATGGTGAAAGAGGCAGACATTATCCGCTGGGTGGAGCAGAACGATCTGCATTTTATCCGCTGTGCCTGCCGTTTCACTGAGAGCTACGAGGGGTCAGAGAAAAAGGGTGAGGTATCAAAGCGTCAGGAAATGAAGGAGCTTATAGCAAAGTTTCGTGCCACCAATCCCAACATCGAAAACAATATTTTCAAGAGCGTTTATAACGTCAATCTGCGCACTGTGATACAATACGAATACAAGGGTAAGAAGTACAATTTTATGGACACATACGATGATTACGACCCAAGTGTTCAGGCAGATGACGATGATGATGAGGGAATAGAGTAAAAAAGTTGTGAAAAGGGCTTGACAAAGCGGCAGAGATAGTGTATAATATATTACTGTAATTGGTTTGCTGCTATGGCTCAGTAGGTAGAGCACGTCCTTGGTAAGGACGAGGTCACCGGTTCAAGCCCGGTTAGCAGCTCCAGCAGGGACGTGTCCCTGCACCCAAATCCGCTATCATTTATGGTAGCGGATTTTTTGTCGCCGCCCATGGGTATGATACCCTACACACAAAAAACACCGCCCGAACTCCTCGGACGGTGTTATATTTTTACCTCGTATTACAGATTTGTATACTCCATAAGGCTCTTATCCACCTCACGGGCAACATCTCTGCCCTCTCTGATAGCCCATACTACAAGTGACTGTCCTCTGCGCACGTCGCCTGCGGCAAAGACGTTCTTCACGTTCGTCTGATGTGTGCCGTCGGCTGTTGCGATATTCGTTCTGCCGTCTACCTCAACACCAAAAGCCTTTGTGAGATAGCTTTCAGATCCCAGAAAGCCTGCCGCAATAAGAACAAGCTCGGTTTCTACCTTGTATTCGCTACCCTCAACAGGCTTCATTATCGTTCTGCCTGACTTAGGGTCTTTCTCCGGGGAGAGCTTTACAAGCACTGCGCCCTTAAGATTGCCCTTTTTGTCTTTGAGAAACTCCTTGACAGTTGTCTGATAAACTCTCGGGTCATGACCGAACACACCGATAGCTTCCTCCTGACCGTAATCTGTCTTGCAGACCATTGGCCACTGCGGCCATGGGTTGTTCTCAGCTCTCGTGTCAGGAAGCTTTGGCATCATTTCAAGCTGCAAAACGCTCTTTGCGCCATGTCTTACGCTTGTACCAACGCAGTCATTTCCTGTATCTCCGCCACCTATTACCATGACGTTCTTGCCCTTTGCGGAAATGTGGTTTTTATCCGTAAGACCGCCGTTCAGCAGCGCCTTAGTTGTGGATTTCAGAAAATCCACTGCAAAATAGATACCATTTGCATCTCTGCCCTCGGCTTTGATATCTCTAGGGTTTGAAGCACCACAACAAAGTATTACTCTGTCGAAGTCCTTGAGAAGCTCAGCCGCTGTGATATCCTTGCCCACATTAACGCCTGTGCGGAACTCGATGCCCTCTTCTTTCATTATGTTTATCTTACGCTCGATTATCTGCTTTTCAAGCTTCATGTTCGGTATGCCGTACATAAGCAGACCGCCCACTCTGTCCTCACGCTCGAAAACTGTTACACTGTGACCTCTCTGATTGAGCTGGTCAGCGGCAGCAAGACCTGACGGGCCTGAGCCTATAACAGCGATAGTCTTTCCTGTTCTTACCTTTGGCACTCTTGCTGAAGCATATCCGCAGGCATAGGCATTTTCGATAATGCCGTATTCGTTAGCCTTTGTGGTAACAGCGTCGCCATTAGCTCCGCAGGTGCAGGCTTTTTCGCAAAGTGCAGGACAAACTCTTGATGTAAACTCAGGAAAATTGTTCGTCATATGAAGTCTGTAATATGCCTGCTCCCAGTTGCCCTTGTATATAAGGTCGTTCCATTCAGGGATAAGATTGTTAAGCGGACAGCCTGAAAATGCGTTGCCTATCTTCATTCCTGCCTGACAGAACGGCACACCGCAGTCCATACATCTTGCACCCTGCTTTTGCTGCTCCTCCTTTGAAAGAGGAGTGTGAAATTCATTAAAATTCTTTATACGTTCCTCAACGGAGAACGCTGCTGCGTCCTCACGCTTATAGTCCATAAAACCAGTTGGCTTTCCCATATCTCAACTATACTTGCTTTCACAGCAAGTATATCCTCCTTTCGATTTTAAAAGTACAATATCTCATGTGCGCAGGCTTACTGCTTGCCGTTGATGATCTGATAGAATGCTTCTATCTGCGCCTGATCGCTACTCATACCCTTTTCTTCCATTGAAGCTATAGCAGACATCATCTTCTTGTAATCGTGAGGGATTATCTTCTTGAACTTAGGCAGATATTCCTCAAAGTTATCAAGAATACGCTTGCCCTTTTCAGAGCCTGTTGCATCAACGTGCTGCTGGATAAGGTCTTTGAGCTGAATGATATCGTACTTCTCCTTGACCTCAGAGAAAAGTACCATTTCCTTGTTGAGTCTTGTGTAAAGGTGTCTGTCCTCGTCAAGAACGTAAGCTACACCGCCCGACATACCTGCCGCAAAGTTTTTGCCCGTCTTGCCGATAACTACCACACAGCCGCCTGTCATATACTCACAGCCGTGGTCGCCAACGCCCTCGACAACTGCCACTGCGCCTGAATTTCTTACGCAGAAACGCTCGCCTGCAACACCGTCGATGAACGCCTTACCGCTTGTTGCGCCGTAAAGTGCAACGTTACCGATAATGATATTATCCTCGGCTTTGAAAGTGGAATCCTTCGGAGGATAAACAACGAGCTTACCGCCTGAAAGTCCCTTGCCGAAATAATCGTTAGAGTCGCCCACAAGCTCGAGGGTCAAGCCGTTCGGGATAAATGCGCCGAAGCTCTGTCCGCCTGAGCCGTTGCAGACTATCTTGTATGTATCGTCAGCAAGTGTGTTATAATACTTTCTTGTTATCTCTGAACCGAAGATAGTACCGAATGAACGGTCTGTGTTCTTGACATTTACTGTGATAGACTTCTTCTCACCACTCTTAAGATTTTTCTCGAACTCCTTCATGAGTACCTTTTCATCAAGAGTGTTTTCAAGTTTGAAGTCATACTTGGATTTCTTGTTGTATTCTACCTTTTCTGAAACGTAATCAGAGTTGATGATATTAGAAAGGTCAACTTGTGCCGCAGTGCCTGTGATACCAGCCTTTGGCTTGATAAGGTCAATTCTTCCCACAAGCTCGTCAACTGTTCTTACGCCAAGCTTTGACATATATTCTCTAAGCTCGGAAGCCACGAATATCATAAAGTTCATTACATATTCAGGCTTGCCGGGGAACTTCTTTCTAAGCTCCGGGTTCTGTGTTGCAACACCAAATGGGCAAGTATCAAGATTACATACTCTCATCATTGCACAGCCGAGTGTTATCAGCGGAGCTGTTGCAAAGCCGAACTCCTCTGCGCCAAGGATCGCTGCGATAACAACGTCACGGCCTGTCATGAGCTTGCCGTCTGTTTCGATAACGACCTTGTTTCTAAGACCGTTCTTGATAAGGGTCTGATGTGCTTCTGCAAGTCCAAGCTCCCATGGAAGTCCTGCATTGTAGATAGAGTTTCTCGGAGCCGCACCTGTACCGCCGTCATAGCCTGAGATAAGGATAACACCTGCGCCTGCCTTTGCAACGCCTGCTGCAACTGTACCAACACCGCACTCAGAAACGAGCTTTACAGAAATTCTTGCGTTCTTGTTTGCGTTTTTCAGGTCATAGATAAGCTGAGCCAAGTCCTCGATAGAGTAGATATCGTGGTGTGGCGGAGGTGAGATAAGCGACACGCCAGGTGTGGAGTGTCTTGTTTTAGCTATCCATGGATAAACCTTTTTGCCAGGAAGATGTCCGCCCTCGCCTGGCTTTGCGCCCTGTGCCATTTTTATCTGTATCTCATCAGCAGATGTGAGGTATCTTGAAGTTACACCGAAACGTCCCGAAGCCACCTGCTTGATAGCTGAACATCTGTCCTCAGAAGTACCCTTTGTGAGCAGTCTGTCAAGGCTCTCACCGCCCTCGCCTGAGTTTGACTTGCCGTGAAGTCTGTTCATTGCGATAGCAAGTGCTTCATGAGCTTCCTGAGAGATAGAGCCGTAGGACATAGCACCTGTCTTAAACCTTCTTACAATAGAGTCAACGCTCTCAACTTCCTCCAGCGGAACAGGATTTTCAGCAAAGTTGAAATCCATAAGACCTCTGATGTTCACAGGGTCCATTTCCTCGGAGATAAGCTTTGAATACTTCTTGTATGTTTCATAGTCGCCAGTCCTTGCAGCCTGCTGGAGCAGATAGATAGACTGAGGATTGTAGAGATGCTCCTCCTTGCCGCTTCTGAACTTGTGACTTCCTCTTGATTCAAGCTCTGTGTCTGTGCCAAGTCCAAGAGGGTCAAAGGCTGATGTATGAAGTCTGTCAACGTTTTTCTCGATGTCAGAGATAGTGATACCGCCTATTCTGCTGACAGTGCCTGTGAAATACTTGTTTATAACATCCTGACCGATACCGATAGCCTCGAATATCTGTGAGCCTTGATATGACTGTATAGTAGAGATACCCATTTTTGAAGCTATCTTTACGATACCATGGAGAACAGCCGCATTATAATCGTCAACAGCGGCATAGTAATCCTTGTCGAGAAGGTCGTCAGCAATAAGCTCGTGGATAGTTTCCTGAGCAAGATAAGGGTTGATAGCGGAAGCGCCGTAGCCAAGCAGTGTTGCAAAGTGATGAACTTCTCTAGGCTCGCCGCTTTCGAGGATAATAGCAAGATATGTTCTCTTCTTTGTAACAACAAGGTGCTGATGAAGCGCTGATACTGCAAGCAGTGACGGGATAGCAAGGTGGTTCTCGTCAACTCCCCTGTCTGAAAGGATAAGGATATTTGCGCCCTCGCTGAATGCCTTGTCTGCTTCTATATAAAGTCTGTTTATGGCCTTTTCAAGTCTTGTGTTCTTATAATAAAGTATAGGGATAACAGCTACCTTAAAGCCAGGAATGTGCATATTCTTTATTTTAAGGATATCTGTTGAGGTAAGGATAGGGTCGTGTATCTTCATTACCTTGCAATTTTCAGGCTTTTCTTCAAGAATGTTGCCGTCCTCACCGATATAGACAGTTGTGGAGGTAACTATTTCCTCTCTGATAGCGTCTATAGGCGGATTTGTTACCTGTGCAAAGAGCTGTTTGAAGTAGTTGAACAGTGGCTGAGGCTCTTTTGAAAGCACTGCAAGCGGGCTGTCTGTACCCATAGCGGCAATAGACTCAGAGCCGTTCTTTGCCATTGGCAGGATAGATGTCATAACGTCCTCATAGGTATAGCCAAAAGCTTTCTGAAGTCTTTGTCTTTCCTCGTAGCCGTGTTCCTCTACCTTGATGTTTGGTATCTTAAGGTCTTTAAGTCTGACTAGGTTGCTGTCAAGCCACTCGCCGTAAGGCTGCTTTGAAGCATAGTATTCCTTAAGCTCATCATCGTCGATAACTCTGCCCTGAACAGTATCAACAAGAAGCATTTTGCCTGGGCGAAGTCTTTCCTTTTCAACGATATTGTCTGACGGGATAGGAAGTGCGCCAACCTCAGATGAAAGGATAAGATTGCCGTCCTTTGTGATATAATATCTTGACGGACGCAGACCGTTTCTGTCAAGCACTGCACCCATGATATCTCCGTCAGAGAAAAGGATAGAAGCAGGTCCGTCCCATGGCTCCATCATAGTTGCGTAATACTGATAGAAGTCTTTCTTAGCCTGACTCATCGTGCCGTTGTTATCCCATGGCTCAGGGATCGTTATCATGACAGCCAGTGGCAGATCCATTCCACTCATGACCAAAAATTCAAGTGTGTTGTCGAGCATTGCAGAGTCTGAACCTTCTGTGTTTACAACAGGTGTGACCTTATCAAGGTCGCCCTTCAAATGCTCAGACTTCATCGTTTCCTCACGAGCGAGCATTTTATCAGCATTGCCTCTGATAGTGTTTATCTCACCGTTGTGAACGATCATTCTGTTAGGATGCGCCCTCTGCCAGCTTGGGTTTGTGTTGGTAGAAAATCTTGAATGTACCATAGCGATAGCAGACTCGTAGTCCTTATCCTGAAGGTCAGGGAAGAACTTTCTGAGATCCTGCACAAGGAACATTCCTTTATATACTATAGTTCTGCTTGAAAGTGATACAACGTAGGTGTCCTCATTTGACTGTTCAAACACACGTCTTGCAACATATAGCTTGCGGTCAAAGTCAAGACCCTTTTTAACGCCCTTTGGACGCTTTATAAAGCACTGCATGATCGCAGGCATACACTCTACGGCTCTCTTGCCAAGCACCTCAGGCTTTGCAGGAACGACTCTCCAGCCAAGGATCTCCAGACCCTCTTTCTCGGCGATTATCTCAAACATCTTCTTTGCCTGATTTCTCGCAAGCTCGTTCTGTGGGAAGAAGAACATACCAACGGCATAATCTCTCTCCTCGCCAAGCGTGATGCCAAGCTCAGCGGCAGCGATCTTCTTGAAGAATTTATGTGAGATCTGAAGCAGGATACCTACTCCGTCACCTGTTTTGCCCTCTGCGTCCTTACCAGCACGATGCTCAAGCGTTTCAACGATAGTCAGCGCATTTGCAACAGTATCGTGGCTCTTTTTGCCCTTAATGTTCACAACAGCACCTATTCCGCAGTTATCATGCTCGAATTTCGGTGAATACAGGCTTTTTACATTAGTCATATCCTCCATGCGTTCCATTTTTATCACCCTTTCCTGCCAAACTGTAAAAAAATTATAGCTTATCGTTCAGCAACGTATGTTATTTCACGGCTCATAGCCGATTTTTAGCTGTTTTTAACAAAAAATTTGCAGGAAGAAATTAAAATCCTGCAATCCTGCATAAGTACAAACAAACTCAAAGCGTGATTTTTCGCACAAATGCAAGAAAATAGCCTTTTGCCGTCTTTTCTGACGGCTTAATCATTATAACACACATTACAGCAAAATGCAAGAGTGAATGATAAAACTTGCATAAAATCATTATTAATTTTTAGTTAATCGGTATACATATATAACTTATGATTTCATATCGCTTTCCTAGGTAAACCTTGCAAACTAACGTAACAACGCTCTTTTCAGCTTATTTACAGCCATTTTCAATGGGGAATCGTACTCTTTGTAAAAATGCTGATAATCCTTAGAATTGTTCCAGTCACCACCCCATTTCCAGCCGTGACGCCTGAAAATGCAATAGCAAAGGTCTGTTCTGTCAATCTTGTGATCAAAAGCCTTGTCACGGTCTGCATACTCTGTAGCATTGGCAGGCATGACCTTATTCCCCACTATATAAGGATTTATAAGAGGGTTTATGTCTATCGCCCTGCCGTAGCTGTGAGCCGAAATAGTGTTGGTACCAGCCACCACCCTATAGTTGAAGGCAGAGGAATTGTTATCCGCCATTGACCTTTCATCATCAGCGTCATACTCGTCCACGAGCCTGATTTTTTCTATCTCATAACCGCCCTCGAAAAGCTCATAGAAGATATCCAGAACCTCCTGTGCAAGCTTCCTCGCCACGATAAGCTCCCCCGACTGCACCTTATGCTCAAAGTCATAATATCTCACACGCAGATAGGCAAGGTCGCCCAGCTTCACATAGGGATTTTCCTTATAGGAAACGCCTTTGATACGCTCTATCACCTCGTTTGGAAGCTCCTCAGCCGTAAAGCCCTCTCTGTATAATATCTTTTCCATAAAAAACACTCCTTACAAAAAGCGGTCAAGGCATGATACCTTGACCGTCCTTATTATTTATCCGCAGACTTGTAGTACATAACAACAGGCGTACCGTAAGGCACGTTGTCATAAACATATTTGGCGTCATCATAGCTCATATTTATACAGCCGTGAGAGCCGTTGTATTTGTATATCTCACCGCCGAAATATCCGCCTCGCCACGTTGAATCGTGAAGACCTATTCCGCAGAGAGAAACGTTGTTCCAGAAGTTGCACTTTGTATCCCACTCGTCGCCGTCGGCATTTGTGTCTTTCATACGCTTGTTGGTCTCCTTTGACCACAGCTTATAAACACCAGGGAGAGTTGTTCTCGCCTCAGATGTGGTCTGACCTGAAACTATATAGGTATCGAGCTTTTTCTTGCCCTTTTCATAATACCACAAGTGCTGGTCGGTAAGGTCTATCTCAATATAAGTGTCGCCTATATCATCGTCCTTGCTTCTCGCAGACTCAACGCCTGTAAAGTCAAAATAACCGGTACTGTAATAGATAGGGTCTACCTTGTCAACGCTCTCGCCCTTTTCAAGCATATCCACAAGATCGTCACAAGTCTTTTCCTGATCTATCCACCAGCCGTATTTAGCATCAGAGCTTGTCGGCACGATTATGTCGCCCTGCAAAGTGGCGTGGAATTTTCTCTTAGTATTATATGTATCATACTTCTTTGCGAGCTTTTCCACATACTCCATGGCTTTCTTTCTATCCACAGTGTAGCTTCCGTCATCTTTGAGCTTTATCATCTTCATAAGCTCCTCGCCCGTGAGAGTTTCTGTGGTGTAGTCAAAATCGTATGTGATAGAAAGCTGGAAAACATCATTTCGTTTCTTGCAATCGTCCTCAAGGTCTGCGCTCTTCACCTCAGGAAGGGAATAACAACCTGTGTCTTTGTCAAGCTCAACGCTAAGCTCACCTGTCGCCACGCTTTGCGTAACATAAGCTTCAAGCTTTTTCATATCGGTTATCTTGTTTCCCTGCACCTCAGGGGTGATAACATAAGCCGTCTTATCCTCGTTAAGACCAAGCTTTGCATCGGCAGTTTCAACATCGCCCCAGTTTGCTTTCTCCACAAGCTTCTGAAGCTTCTCAACATCAAATGTGATGTCCTCATTAAAACTATAGGTGGAGTTCTGTATAAATCCAGAGAACCATGTTTTTCTGTTCACGCTGTCATAGATCTTCTGAAGCTCGTCCTTGCCGCTTAGTCTGTAATCAAAATCAGCCGTCTTGAAAACAACAGGCGTGCCGTCGATAGTTTTGACCGTAAGCTCATAAGGCATATCGTTCACCCCGAGCAGATCGCAAGCCTGTTCAAATGTCTTTCCGCCCACGTCAACGCCATTCACTGTTGTGCCGCTCAGAAATCTGTTGCTATAGTAAGCTCTTCCAATGAAATATCCTCCGCCCACAACTATCACGATAGCCGCTGCCGCAGTGCCGCAGATAATGCCGATATTGTTGCGTTTTTTCTTTCTTTTCTTATTCTTTGACGAACCTTTGACAGAGCTGTTTTTCTTCACTGATGTCGCAGGCTTTTTCGTTATCTTTGTGGAATTTTCCGTCATCAATTATCCTCCTGTACAAAATGACGTTCGGCATTTGCCGACAATGTATCAAGAATAATTATATCATGCTTTTTTCCTTTTGTCTATAGGATAGGCTGAAAAATTTGTCACAAAAAGAGTGCCGGATATTCTTATTTAATGTACAAATAAACGTACTGCAAAAAAACTACACGCAAACACAGTAAAAAAATATCGGGCAGATAACTCCACCCGATACAATATCAGTCTTTTATATACTTGTTCTTGACCTCGCTGTAGGTCTTGCAGAAGCGGTCATGGGAGATATACGCTCCCCAGCTCATGTTATCGTCCACCTGAGGGTCCATAACATATACCTGACCGTTTATCGTTACCTCCACCCACATATGATAGCCGTAACCGCCTGCCGCCATAGCGGTCTTGCCGTCAACGGTCTTTGCGTCAAAGCCTATGTAGCCAAGCATTGCGGCGTAAACGTAAGAATATTCTGTGCAAGTGCCGTAACCGTCCTCAAGAACAGCCTTGACAGGATTTGCCCAGCCGCCGTAATCGTAGACCGTGTTCTTTATAATATAATCGTAGCAAGCCACAGCCTTTTCGTAGTTTGTCATATCATCTGATATTATCTTATTGAGATATTTCAGAAGTATCTTTTCTTCCTTTGCGCTGAGCGTCGCCTTTGGATCAAGCACTGCAGAATTAAGTCGCTGTGCAGGGGTCTTGCCGTTGTCGACAACAGGCGCAGTGGTTGTAGTTGTAACAGGCTTTTTAGTTGTTGTCACCCTAGCGGTGGTGGTCTTTTTCTTGGTAGTAGTCACCGCAGGTGTTGTGGTCGTAACAGGGGCAGTTGTCGTCTTTGCAGTGGTAGTAGTTTTTGCAGTAGTAGTTTTCACTGTTGTAGTCTTTTTTGTAGCCTTTGAGGCAACAGTATCGCTGTCAGTAGCGCTGACAGGGGCGGAAGTAACAGCAGAAACCTTTGTTTCAGACTTTGAAGCCTGCTGAGTTTTCTTTGTTACAAGGCTTACTGATATGCTAAGCTTTGTGTCAGCGGAAGTCACGCTCTGCGCTGCGGTCACTGACGCTGGCTTCTGTGATATTACAGAGGTCGTTACGCTCTCTGATCTCAAAGCTGTTTCGGAAGCTGACTTTGTTGTTTCGCTTTTTGCAGTTTTTACAGCCTTTACAGCCTCGGTCTGAGAATTTTTCGCAGTTTCCTTGACGGCTGATGTTGTAAGAACAGTTGTGATATCCCCGATCTGCTCAGATGTTTCCTTGTCAGAAACAGCAGAAATGACCTTTGCATTTTCAGGCGGCATGACCGCACATGGCTGGATAACGTTTTTATCAAGTGTCGCAAAAGTCACAGCAGATACTGTCACAACTCCACAGGCAGAAAGCACAGCCACACAGCGGGATATTCCCGACTTCAAATAACCCAATTCAGAACGCTCCTTTCAAATGTGATAAACTACACCATATTATAATGAATAAGGTTACAAAAGTCAAGGGGCATTGTAATCAAATTGTAATTTTCAAGCCGTTTTTTCACTCGTTTATGAAGTTTATATGAACGTCAAGTTACAATCATTGTATATTTTATATTCCAGAAACGACAATAAGGGTTCTATTTTTATCACTTTTAACAAATTTCGCAAAACTTTTATTAATAATACCGAAAAACGGACACCTGCGTTACAAAAGCCCATATTTTCCACGATATTTTACATATCTATCCACAAAATCACCCACGCAAAAAAAGAACGCAGACACAAGCCAGCGTTCCCTTTTTGAAGTATATGAAGTATATATGGAGAAAAAAGTATATGTGTAAATTTCATCTTTTTGTCTATCTCTTATCTTGTTTATATAATACTCCGCCAATGTGACAGTTTTATGATAATGTGCTGAAAACTAATACACAAAAAAATAAGTGCAAAAAAACGTCTGCCATATGACAGACGTTTTCTCTTAGTTTAAGTAAATTACTCAGCCTGAGGTGCTCCTACAGGGCAAGTACCTGCGCAAGAACCGCAGTCGATGCACTCGTCAGCGTTAATAGCACACTTACCGTCAGCCTCGGAGATAGCTCCTACTGGACATGCGTCCATGCAAGCGCCGCAGCCGATGCACTCATCACTAATCTTATAAGCCATTTTCACAGACCTCCTTGCATAAATTCTACAAGTATCATATCAAATACTATACCTGTCTCTTATACACATCTCCGAGCCCACGAGACGCGTAGTAAT
>ERZ1694701.363-NODE-363-length-23608-cov-28.805418_pt1 | contig 23608 bp, 17 predicted proteins | sample MGYA00581721_ERZ1694701 | MGnify/ENA primary metagenome ERZ1694701 (study PRJEB42213, sample SAMN07424528) | human gut metagenome | biome: ENVO:00009003; feature: ENVO:2100002; material: ENVO:00002003 | host: Homo sapiens | place: USA | collected 2014 ...
AATGCAATTTAGATTCTATTAAAGACGAAATGATAAACTTCTCATCATATAATATAGATCACAAACGCTTACTCCAAACTCAATCGCCACATCTGGTATTTTAGCATTTTTACTCGGATTTTGGGGTGACAGACCACCATTCTTTTTTTCAAATGTTACTATTGTTAATTTTCTTACTGCCGCAGTTGCAATTTGCCATGGATCTGCAACACTTTCTCTTGACCACTCTGCAAGCGCACTTTGCTTATAGCATGTATTGCTTTGAACTGCACCTAAAACTCTACTATATTTTTCTATGATTTCGGGAGTTCTATGGTCAATGATGTTTATCCCCTGTAATGACTTCATCCAATTTGAAAGTTCATCATGACCCTCTGTTATTTCATTTTTCACCATATCTAAGAGAACAACTGAACCATCTTTAAGTTTTTCTTCTAGCTGTTCCCAAAAGCTAGGTGCGAGGTCAAACGGATAATACATAAGATGCGGTGTCAGCAAAGCATTTGTATCTATTAGAAAAACTTCTTGATTCACTTCGACCCACCCCCCATTTTGTTAACCAAATTTTCAAAGGTAGATCTATTGGTATTAGTAAGTCTAAAAGCGTCCGTGTATAAAGTTTTTCCTTCGTGAACGCTTGAGACCAAGCTCTTGAAAAACCGTGTATCAATTCGGCTTGCCGCAGTTCTATAATAGTCTCCGCCACCGCCTTGCTCTTTTTCCTTTTTTCGTTTTTCATTGTAACGATTAACCGCAATTTGTGACAGCTTCCTATATACAGAATAATCAATATATCCGTTATCTAATGCTTTCCTTGCTATAACTGTCGTCCCACAGCTAAAATACTTTGTAAGCGCATCAATCGTTTTAATTGGATCATCAAATTTATCGATTTCTTTCCACTTTTTCTCAAACATGACCTGTGGAACTAAAATTTCCGCAGCCACTGCATTAGATACACTTTCCGCCTTACTAACCCTTGTTCCAGAGCTGTATCTGTCATTGTATAAACTATTATTTCCTATACATATATGAGCAAATTCGTGTAGCAAAGAAAATAGTTTCCCGCTAACCGAATCGTTTGAATTGATAAAAATTAATGGTACAAGATCATCTACCATCGCAAAAGCACGAAATTCATTTATGTCGAGCGGTCGATGCGTATTATTTCCAACAATACCACTCATCATAACAATAACGCCTGCTTGACTAATTTTATCTCTCAGTGTTTTAAAAGACTCTACAGCCGATTTGCTGTTTTCATACCATTTAATTTCTAACTCTAAAACTGTTCGGACATATTCGGCAAAGTCTTCAGTATCCACATTGTTTTTTTGGCTTCCAATAAATTCTGGAGCCTGCTGTTCTTCCTCTATAGCATGATTTCTAGCCCAATCCTGAACTTGTTCCATATCATGCATAACATCAATAATATTTCTGCTCGGATTCATTGCCGATGTGCTATCTATGGTTCTGTACTCTAATAACGGAAATTCTTCTTTGGGAGGTTCTTGGAGGAAAAAATACCCAAATGGGATTCCAGATGCTTTACTAACTTTTTCGATCTGATTAAAAGTGGGCAATTTTTCACCACTTTTCCATATTGTTAAATACTTTACAACATCCCGCGGAACATTTTCTTGTTGAATATGTGCCATAACCCAGTCTAGCACATCTGGAGACAACTTCACGTTAATCTGCATTATGACACCTCCCTTTAGTATTATAGCACAGATTATTTGCGATTAATAGTTCATTATCCTTAATTTTCATCTTCCACGGACACCTGCATTGAACTTTCCGAAGAAAACAAATAATCCGAACCCATCTCCTATCGGAAACAAGTTCGGATTATTTTTGTTTGGTCCGAGTGGCGAGAATCGAACTCACGGCCTCTTGAACCCCATTCAAGCGCGCTACCAAAACTGCGCTACACCCGGATATCTGTTTGCGTTTGTCGCTCACAGCTTGATTAGTATACCCGACTTTGCCCGTTTTGTCAAGCGCTTTTTCCAAATTTCTGATACGGTTTTTACATTTTATTATCCCGGCTTTTGCCTACGGGAAGGATGCGCGAAAGAACGTTATTTTCAAAAATCGCTGTATGCTTCTTCCTCGTCATCCTCGCAGATGGGGGTGGTGTCGTCCGGCGGTGTGTCAAACTCCACCGTGGCAAAGGCCAGCGCGAACACGCTGTCCGCCCCGGCGTGCAGCAGTGCCTGTGCGCAGGCGGCAGCCGTTGTGCCGGTGGTGATGACGTCATCCACCAGCAGGATGCGCTTGCCTTCCAGCTGCTGCGGCTGTGCCGTCCGGAAAGCGCCTGCAACGTTGGCCATGCGCTGCTCCAGCGGCAGACCGGCCTGATGCCGTTTGGCGCGGGTACGCTCCAATGCCTGCGGTGCCAGCGGTACCTCCATGGCCTTGGCCAGCGGCAGCGCCATCAGCTCCGGCACGTTATATCCGCGCTTTTTGCCGGAGGCCGGCACCGGCACGATCAGATCGTACCCGATGGCCGCCCACGGCACCGGCTGCGGGAGCAGCTCGCCGTACTGCACGGTCAGCTCCCCGCCAAAGGCCAGCTGCACCAGACGGTTGCCCATCTCTACTGCCCGCCACGGCTTGCCCTGATACTTTGCGTTCAGGATGCCGCGCCGCACACAGCCGTTGTAACGGTAGGGCGCAGCCGCACCGGTCAGATTGCCGATATAGTGCTGCGCCGGGTCCAGCCGGATGCCGGGCTTGCGGCGCAGCACTTCCAGCTGCTCTGCGCAGTCCGGGCAATCCCGTATATCTCCCAGCACCCGGCCGCAGAAGGGGCACTCGCGCGGGTAGAGCAGCTGCCGCACCGCCCGCAGCGCCCTGCGCCGGGGGGCATAGTAGTCCATCAGTCCTTTTTGACCGCCACGATCACTCGCACGCGCTTGCCTGCTGCGCAGCCAAAGTTATCGTACCAGCCAGTCAGGTAGTAGCCCTCGGAGTTCACCTCCGAAAGCTTGGTGGCGTAATACTGCCCCTTGTACCACAGGTACACCTGCATATCGTCAGCCGTTTCGTAGCGGGTGCCGTTGCTCATCACCGAGGCTGCGCCCACCTTGTCGATCTTCATGGGCATCAGCTGGATCATAGCCTTTACCGTGCCGTTCACGTTCTGCCGCACTGCCAGACCGCCCGCCAGCACCGGGTACTTGACGGAGGTGGAAAAGCTGGCCTGACTGCCGTTGACGTAGCAGATGTAAGTAGCGCCGCCGCCCACAAAGTTGAGGATGGTACTCATGGGCTGGCCGGTGATTTTGGCCAGCTGCTTGAGGCCGATGCTCAGCAGCGAACCGGAACTGCTGGTGATGCGATTCCAGACTGTGCTCAGCAGCGAGCCGTCAATAACGCCCCACAAGATCTCGCTGGTGGTGGGCACCAGCACACTGCGCAGATCATCCGCCACCGTGGTGGTGTTGGTGGTGCCGCCGGTAGAGCCGGAACCGGAAGAACTGTCCCCCTTAGAGCCGCTGCCGGAACCGGAAGAACTATTTCCCGAAGAACCATTCCCTGAGCCGGAGGAGCCGCTGCCGGTCAGGGTGCCCAGAATGGAACCGGCATTGACGGCCAGATTCTTCACATCGTCCAGCACGCCGTATTTCCACAGATCGCCGGTAACATCGTTCAAAATCAGACGGTCGATCTGCCCCTGCTCATTCAGCGTATAGTAGCGCACGGCCAGTGCGTTCAGCTTTGTCCCCGCTATTCGGCTGGGACGAACCGTCCCAGCCAACCCCTCCGATGTCGTTTCCAAGATTTGTACGTCATCGGCCAGAGTATAGTCTCCCAGCGCGGTGGCGGTGTCGTTGATGGTGCCGCTGACCGATTTGGACTTGATGGCGGTCACCTGCTCCCCTTCGGGTGTCACGCTGATCTCCACCAGCCAACCGGTGGGGTAGTTCAGGCTTTTGTCGATGTTCACGGTGCGGACGATGCCGTCGGTGCACATCACCGAGATCTTTTGCAGCACGTCTGCGCCGTTGTCCTCTACAAGGCTGCGGGTGGCGGTCTGCACCACGCCGTAGAACACGCTGTCGGCTTCCACGCCGGTGATCACATCGGCTACCTCGTTGTCCATGCCCAGCAGCAGGGTGACCACTTCGCCCACGCCGCCGCCGTTCAGGGAGGAGATCTTGGACGCCACGGCAGAGCTGCCCAGCGTGTAATTGCTGCCCGCCACGGTCAGTGCCGTGGGTGCGCTGGCGCTGGGCGATACTGCCGTAATGCGGCCTGCGGCGCGGCGGGTGTAGACCCACACCGTCTGCAGGCTCTCACTGTAATAGTACACATCGTATTTGTTCAGTTCTGCCGAGGCAGAGACCTTATCGTTGCGGTAGACGCTCACCGGCGTAAAGGGCAGCTGGGTGCCCTCCTCTGCCACAAAGGGACCCTTGCGGCTCTTGAGCAGCACCGAGGAGGTATCCACCTGACCGTTGGACACCGTAAAGCCCAGTGAGCTGCCGTAAGCGCTGCCGCTGGCGGTGTTGGCGCGCAGGGCGTTGTACAGCAGCAGGGTGCACTGCTCGTAGGTCATGGCCTGTCCCTGCGTGCAGGTCAGCTGGTCCCGCAGACCGATCTGCTGGGCCTTGTTCAGCTGTGCCTGCGGGAAGGAGCCGGTCAGGTCGGTAGTCTTATAGCTCAGCATCTTCAGCACCGCTGCACAGGCTTCCTCCAGCGTAACGGTGTTGTCCGGGCGGAAGGAACCATCGGTGTAGCCGTTCATCCAGCCCTGCTGCACTGCAATGCGGATGTAGGGGGCCCACTGGGAGGTGCCGGGCACATCCCGGTACAGGGTGCCCACCGTGCCCTGCGCGCCTACGCTCTCCCGGTAGGTGGAAAAGGACACCAGCATTTTGGCAAAAGCGCCGCGGGTAATGTTGGCGCCAAGCTCCTGACCGGTAGGCACAGCGCCCAGAGTAATAGCCGTCTGCAGAGCTGTGTTGTTGATGCTGGCCGCCGAGACCGGCAGCACCAGCACCGACACCGCAATGCTGACCGCCAGCAGAAATGCGAGAATCCGTTTTTTCATTGGTCGTACCTCTTGTTCTTTGTTTATCACGCCGCCGCGATCAATCGTAGCGCAATGCTTCAATGGGGTTCAGCCGGGCTGCGCGCCGCGCCGGCAGATAGCCGAACAGCACGCCGATGCCCACCGAGATGCCAAAGGCCACCACAATGGAGTTGAAGGAGGGGCTTACCGTAACGGTGGTATCGGTCATAAACATGGGCAGCACCCGGTTGGCTGCCATGGACACCGCATAGCCCAGCGCAATGCCCAAAACGCCGCCCAGCGCAGAGGTGGTGGCTGCTTCCACCACGAACTGCGCCAGAATGGTGCGTTCTTTTGCGCCCAGTGCCTTGCGGATGCCGATCTCGCGGGTGCGCTCGGTCACCGACACCAGCATGATGTTCATAATGCCGATGCCGCCCACCAGCAGCGAGATACTGGCAATGCCGGTAAGTATCACGATGACCATGTTGATCATCTTGTTCATTTCCTCCAGCCACTCGCTGGCGCTGTACACATAGTAGCCGTTTTCGGTCTTGAGGATCGACATCAGTTCCTCTTCCATGGTGGTCTTGGCCTCGTTGGCAAAGTTTTCGTCGGTCATCACCGCCGTATAGTTGTTGACCGAGCTCTGGCTGGAGAGCCGCATCACGGTGGTGTAGGGCAGGTAAACGCAGTCATCATCGCTGCCCTGCTGCATGGTGGGGTCACTGACCTTGGCCGCCAGCACGCCCACAATGCGGAACTTGTTGGCACCGATCTTGAGCGTCTGCCCCACACCGTTGCCGCCAAAGGCCACCCGGTTCAGGTAATCGCCAATGATGCAGACCTGCTTGTTGTCCTGCATATCCATGTACTGCAGGCCGCGTCCCTGTGCGAGCTGGTAGTTCTTCATTTCAGTGTAGTTCTCGTCCACACCGCTTATGTTGGACCAGCGGTAGCTGGTGGTACCAATCTTCAGCGTACCACTGGCATTGCCGCTGAACTCGATCTGGGGCGACACCGCCTTGATCAGGTCGGAATGCCGCTGGCATATATCGTACATCTCCTCCGCCGGCACGGTACGGGAGCCGTAGCCCCACACCTGAATGCTGAGGGTGTTGGTGCCCAGTGCGGAAAAGCTGTCCCGCATGCTCTTGGTCATGCCGTTGCCCAGACCCACAATGACGATGACCGCCATCACGCCGATGATGATGCCCAGCATGGTCAGAAAGGTGCGCAGCTTGTTGCTCCACACATTCTGGATGGCCTGCCGGAAGGTTTCAAAGATCATGCCTGTTCCTCCTTTTCCGGCGTTTCGGGCAGCAGGGTGGGCTGCACCATGGCCTCCGGTGCGTGGGAGTCGCCGTCATACACCACCTGACCGTCCTCCAGCCGGATGATGCGGTCGGCCTGCACGGCAATGGAGTTGTCGTGGGTAATCAGCACTACGGTGTGTCCCTGCTTGTGCAGCTGCTGCAAAAGCCCCAGCACCTCGCGGCCGGTATGGGAGTCCAGCGCGCCGGTGGGCTCGTCCGCCAGAATGACCGGCGGGTTGCGCACCAGTGCCCGCGCAATGGACACACGCTGCTGCTGGCCACCGGAAAGCTGGTTGGGGCGGTTTTTCAGCTTGTCGCCAAGCCCCACCTGTTCCAGCACCTCCCGGGCGCGGATGTGGCGCTCGGCGCGGGAGATGCCCGCATACACCAGCGGCACCTCCACATTTTCCATCAGGTTCAGCTTGGGCAGCAGATTGTATTGCTGGAAGATAAAGCCCAGCATCTCGTTGCGGACAGCGGCCAGCTCGTTGCGGTTCATCTTGCCCACGTCCCGGCCGTTGAGCCGGTAGGTACCGTGGGTGGGCACATCCAGACAGCCGATGATGTTCATGCAGGTGGATTTGCCCGAGCCGGACTGGCCCACGATGGCCACGAACTCGCCTTTTTCGATTTTCATAGTGATGTGGTCGGCAGCCTTTACCGTGGTATCGCCCATCTGGTAATATTTGCAGACCTCATCAAACTCGATCAGAGCGCTCATTCATCCCTCCTGCGTCAATCCACCACGACCGCGCCGGCCTCGGCGGGGTCGATGTCGTCTGCCGGCTCTTCAGCGTCCGCTGCGGGGGCTTCACCGTTTTCCGTCTCCTCGGGCAGCGTCTCCTCGCCGCCCTCAGTGAGGTCTGCGGCGTTTCCGGCATCCTCGAGCTCTCCGCCGTCCATATCGTCATAGCCGCCAGAGCCGTAGTCGTAGTAGCTGTCGCTGCTCACAGAGCTGGGGTCGTAGGCGATGGTATCGCTCTCGGACAGGCCGCTGGTCACCTGCGTATAGTTGTCATCGCTGACACCGGTCTTGACCTTGACGTACACATAGCCCTCCGGTGCGCTCATGGAGTCATCGGCGTTCACGGCGCTGGGCGAGTCCTGCCGCACCAGCACATAATTGCCCCGCACGATGGCGGCGTTAGGCACCGTGAGCGCATTTTTCGCCTGCGCCACCACGATCTCGGCGTTGGCGTTCATGCCCGGGCGCAGACCATCGGTCTCGTCGATGCGTACGGTCACCGGGTAGGTGGTAGTGCCGCCGCTGGTATCGCCCTTCATGGACACACGGGTGACCACGCCCTCGTAGGTCTTATCCTTCACGGCGTCTGCGGTCACCTGTACGGTCTGCCCCACCTTCAGGCTGCTGACCTGCAGCTCGTCCACGTTGATGGTCATTTCCAGATAACTCAGGTCGTAAATGGTACACAGGTCGCTGCCGGTGCTCAGGGCATCGCCCACCTTGGCATTCTTTTCGATGATGGTGCCGCTGATGGGTGAGGTGATGGTGTAGTTATCCATAGCGTCCTGCATATTCTGCATGGACAGCTCCGCACCGCGCAGGGTCTCGGAGGCAGACTGGATGGACTCGGTCAGGTCCTCACCGCTGAGGGTCAGGATGATGTCGTCCTTGTTCACGCTGCCACCCTCCCGCACATTGATAGCAGTCACGGTGCCGGAAGACAGCGCAGTCAGGGTGCGCTCGGCCTGATACTGGAAGTTTGCCGCTGCAATGGAGCTGACCCCGTTGACAGTAGCCGTTGCCGCCTGTGCCGTGGTCAGACCGCCTGCGTTGGACACCGAGAGGGTCACGGTGCGGGTAAGCAGATTGCCGGTGCTCAGGGCATCGGTGCCGGTCACGGAGGTAATAGTGCCGGGCAGCACCTCAAAGGTACCGTCCAGCGTCACCTCGGCGGTCTGCCCTACCGAGAAGTTGGCAGCATCCGCAGCCGGGAATTCCAGCACCAGATTCATCTTGGAGCTGTCCCGCACCACAGCCACTTCCTGACCGCTCTTTACCTCATCGCCCTTGTTCACCTTCAGGCTGCTGACGACGCCCGCCACCTCGGCGCGGACATACTGGCGGTCTGCGGTCTTATCGTAGCTGCGCTGCGCCTGCTGCAGGGTGATAGCTGCCTGCTCCACCTTGGTGGTAGCGTCGGAGGAATCCACCGTGTACAGCACAGTGCCCTCTTCCACGATATCGCCCTCTTCAAAGCTGCCGGTCAGCACCTTGCCGGTCACCAGCGACTTGACGCTGTAAGTATTGGCGGGCTTCAACGTGCCGGTGCCGCTGAGCGTGTTGGAGACATCCCGGGTCTCGGGCGCTGCTTCCGTATAGGAAGTATCCACGTTTGCGGGCTTTGCGCTCTTGGGCTTCAGCAGCCACCAACCGCCGGCCAGCACCACGATGGCTACCGGCACCAGCCACTTCCAGTTCTTTTTGGCAAATGCCGCCGCGCCGCCTTTTTTCGGTGCAGCCGCTGCGTCCTGCTGCGGGTCGGCGGGCTGTTTAGACTTTTTCCAGATCATTCTTGCCGTTCCTCCTAGGTTCTTTTATGACAAGATGCTTTTTTGTAAAAAGCATCCATCAGAAACTCTTATTTGTAGTGTATCGCATTTTGCCCCGATAAACAAGCGTCCAATTTTCGTTTCACGGCATTTCCACAAAGTTTCAGACTTTTTTTACAAAGAACGGCTTTTATTCAAGCAAAAAACAGCACCCGGAGGTTTCCCTCCGGGTGCCGTTTCCTTTGTTTTTACCCTGCGTCTGCGGTGGGCTCTACCACCACATACACCCCTGCGGGTACACAGGCGGCCCATGCGCCGTCCTTGTCCAGCCAGCCGAATTGCTCACAGACATGGTCCGGGCACTGACTGTCCAAAAACGCAATGGCGCCATCCTTTACCTGCAAGTGCACGATGTAGTCCCCTACCTCGTACAGGTAATCGTGATCCTGCGCAAGGGGCAAAGTCTCGGTAACGCCGTCACCGAAATCCACAACGGCCTGTAAGCCGCTGCCCTTTGCGGGGTGCTGCGCCCGCACCGCAAGAAAAATGCCTGCGGCAAGTGCCAGCACCACCAGTGCAAAGATCACATTTTTCTTCCACGCGCTGCCCTTGGGGGCGGCGGTGTCAGAATTTTTTTGCTTTATGCTCATGCAGCATACTTGCTGGCAGCTGCACCGGCAATGCGGCCAAAGACGGTAAAGTCGGCCACAGCGTTGCCGCCCAGACGGTTTGCACCGTGCACGCCGCCGGTCACCTCACCTGCTGCGAACAGGCCGGGGATCACAGAGCCGTCAGCCTTCAGCACCTCGGTGTTGGTGTTGATCTTCAGGCCGCCCATGGTGTGGTGCACACCTGCGGTGACCTTGATGGCGTAGTAGGGAGCGGTATCCAGAGCCTTTGCAAAGCTGGTGCGGCCAAAGTCGGGGTCGTTCTTGGCCTCAACGTAGCCGTTCCAGGTCTTCATGGTCTCGGCAAAAGCAGCCTCGTCCACGCCCATAGCCTTTGCCAGTTCCTCGTAGGTCTGGCCGGTCACGGTGTAGCCCTTCTTGATGTAGCCCTGAATGACGCTGGAAGCATCAACCATAGCCTGATCCACCACCAGCCAGCTGTAGCTGCCAGTCTGAGCGATCTCGGCAGCGGAAACCACGTCACGGGTGCCCACTTCATCGATAAAGCGCTTGCCCTCGGCGTTGATCAGCACAGCGCCATCGCCGCGCAGACCCTCGGTGATCAGAGCAGCAGTGTTAGCCTCCACGGTGGGGTGGATCTGGATCTGATCCATGTCCACAATGTCAGCACCCACAGCTGTAGCCATCTCAATGCCCTGACCCTGTGCGCCTGCGGCGTTGGTGGTCATAAAGCCCTTCAGCTCGGGCTTGTACTCGGTGACCATGTCCAGATTTGCGCCGAAGCCGCCGGTGGTCAGCACCACAGCCTTGGCATTCACGGTGATGGTCTCGCCGGTGGAACCGGTAGCCTTCACGCCCACAACGGCACCGTTTGCATCGGTCAGCAGCTCGGTAGCGGTGGTGTTCAGCAGGGTCTGCACGCCGGCCTTGTCGCAGTTCTCCTGCAGCAGGGGGATCATGTAGGAGCCCACAGAAAGGGTCTTGCCCTCAGCATCCACGGGGCGGTGGATACGCTTGACGGATGCGCCGCCGAAGCTGGAAACGCTGTGCAGGGTGATGCCGTGCTCGTCCAGCCAGTCGATGGCGTCAGCGCTGTTAGAGCACAGAGTCTCCACCAGAGCGGGGTCGTTGATGCCCTTGCCGCCGATCATGGTGTCCAGCTCCATCAGCTCCACAGAGTCGAAGTAGCCCTTGGGGTCTGCCTGATAAGCTGCCCACTGCTCAGAAACGGTCTTAGCCAGAGCGGTGATGGTGGCGTTGTCGGCATACTTTTCAGCAGCGGTCTTGAGGGTCTTTTCCACGCCTGCGGACTCGCCGAACTCGTTTTCGTCCTGATACACGGTGTCACCGGCGTTCATGCCGCCGGTAGCGCGCACGGAGTTGCCGCCCACCATGGGCTGGCTCTCCAGAATGACCACGCTCTTGCCCTCGGCAGCAGCAGTGATGGCAGCAGTCATACCTGCACCGCCTGCACCCACGATGGCAATGTCTGCATCAATGGTAGAGTCCTCGGCCTTGGTCGTGTCGGCCTTGACCTCGGTCTTGTAGTCATCAGCGTTCAGGCCGGCTGCGACCAGAGCGGCAGCAGCAGCCTCCTTGATGGCGTCGGAGGTGATGGTTGCAGTAGCCACGCCGTCCACGGCAATGCTGCCGCTCTCGGCAATCGCGCCGGGCAGCTGTTCCAAAGCCATAGTGCCGATGCCGGGGGTCTCGTCCTTGCCCTCGGCGGTACAGCCGGTGATCTTGCCGTCGGTCAAAGTCAGAGTGACGGTAACATCGCCGCCCATACCCTTGGCTGTACCGGTGAACTCGCCGGACACGCCTGCGGTGGAGGAGGCAGACTTGCTGCCGCAGCCGTAGCCCAACAGGCTGACGCTTACAACAGCCGCCATGGCCAGCGCAGCCACGCTCTTGCGGATCTGATTCTTTTTCATTGTTTCATCCTTCTTATTTTGGGTTGCTTGTGTTCGGATATCTATCAGCAAAAAAGGGGGAGCTGCTCATTCGGAAAGCAGCTCCCCCTCGCTGAAACTTAGGAAAGACTTAGGCGTTAGCCTGAGCTGCAGCAACAGCGCAGGCAACGGTAGCGCCGACCATGGGGTTGTTGCCCATGCCGATCAGACCCATCATCTCAACGTGTGCGGGCACAGAAGAGGAGCCTGCGAACTGAGCATCGCCGTGCACGCGGCCCAGAGAGTCGGTCAGGCCGTAGCTTGCGGGGCCTGCAGCCACGTTATCGGGGTGCAGGGTACGACCGGTGCCGCCGCCAGAAGCAACGGAGAAGTACTTCTTGCCGTTCTCGATAGCCCACTTCTTGTAGGTGCCGGCAACCAGATGCTGGAAGCGGACGGGGTTGGTGGAGTTGCCGGTGATGGAGCACTGAACGTCCTCCTTCTTCATAATGGCAACGCCTTCCATAACGTCGTTTGCGCCGTAGCACTTGACAGCTGCGCGCTCACCCTCGGAGAAGGGGATCTCCTTGACGACGGTCAGGGTCTGGGTGGGGATATCGTACTCGGTCTGCACATAGGTGAAGCCGTTGATACGGGAAATGATGTAAGCTGCATCCTTGCCCAGGCCGTTCAGGATGACGCGCAGGGGGGTCTTGCGGACCTTGTTTGCGGTGCGGGCGATGCCGATAGCACCCTCAGCAGCAGCAAAGGACTCGTGGCCTGCCAGGAAAGCGAAGCAGGTGGTGTCCTCGCTCAGCAGACGAGCGCCCAGGTTGCCGTGGCCCAGACCGACCTGACGCTGCTCAGCAACAGAGCCGGGGATGGTGAATGCTTCCAGACCCTCGCCGATGGCAGCAGCGCACTCGGCAGCGTCGGTCAGGCCGCGCTTGACGGCGATGGCGGTGCCCAGGGTGTATGCCCAGACAGCGTTATCAAAGCAGATGGGCTGCACGCCGCGCACGATCTTGTCGCAGTCGATGCCCTTAGCGAGGAGCATCTCGTTGCAAGCGTCCAGAGACTCCAGGCCGTTGGCCTTCAGGCATGCCTCGATCTTCGGCATGCGGCGATCCATAGATTCAAAAGTTGCCATGAGTTGTTCCTCCTCTCTTATTCCTCACGCGGGTCAATGTACTTCACAGCGCCCTGCTCCTTGCTGAAGCGGCCGTAAGTACCCACGTTCTTCTCGTAAGCCTCGTTGGGGGTCTTGCCGTGACGGATATCCTCCATCATCTTGCCCAGCTTAACGAACTGATAGCCGATGACCTCATCGTTAGCGTCCACTGCCAGCTTGTTGATGTAGCCCTCGGTCAGCTCCAGGTAACGCACACCCTTCTCCTTGGTGGAGAAGATGGTGCCGGTCATGGAGCGCAGACCCTTGCCCAGGTCGTCCAGACCTGCGCCGATGGGCAGACCGTCCTCAGAGAAAGCGGTCTGGCTGCGGCCGTAGACGATCTGCAGGAACAGCTCGCGCATAGCCACGTTGATGGCGTCGCACACCAGATCGGTGTTCAGAGCTTCCAGAATGGTCTTGCCGGGCAGGATCTCGCCTGCCATAGCAGCAGAGTGGGTCATGCCGGAGCAGCCGATGGTCTCCACCAGAGCTTCCTCGATGACGCCATTCTTGATGTTCAGGGACAGCTTGCAGGTGCCCTGCTGGGGTGCACACCAGCCCACACCATGGGTGTAGCCGCTGATGTCCTTGATCTCATAGGCCTTGACCCATGCGCCCTCTTCGGGGATGGGAGCCGGACCATGCTTAGGACCTTTGGTGATCGGGCACATATTCTGTACTTGCTGCGAATAGGTCATAATCATACTCTCCTTTTGACAAATGTCGCTTTGGCAGCATAAAACCGCCGCCGCGCCCTGCCGGCACAGCTGCTGCTCCATACTGCTTGCATCCGAACCGGGTGCGCTGCTCTCTTTCAGCGCCTGCACCGGTACTACCACGCATGATTTTATTATAGAGAAAACGGACGAATTTTGCAAGTCATTTCCTGCAAAAAGTACAGCCGGGTTTTACGGTCATGCAGAGCTAACTGGCATTTCCACCGCTTTACACAAAACAATCGTCAAGTTTTTGTCAATTCTGCCGTAAGCACCGGCAAACTTTTTTGCACTCTTTTCTTTTTGCGCGTTTCAGCGCGGGTCTTTCTGCACCGGATGCAGCGCCCAAATGGCTGCAAAACCCGCTGCCGCACCGGCCATGGCAAGCAGGTGCCGTCCGTTCTCCAGCGCCAGCAGATCAGCCGCAAAGGGGAACGCAAGACTGCCCACGCTCTGCCCCAGTGCCAGAAAGCCGTAGTTCACCCCGGCATGGGGCAGGCCGAACAGGTCGGTGGAAAGGGCGGGCAGCACCGCCGCCAGCGCCGAGTAGCAGAAGGTGAGCCCGGCGTAGCACACCACCACCCACCAGCCCTGCGCTGCCCAGAACGCCGCCGACAGCGCAAGCGAAGCTGCAAACAGTCCAAGGTCGGTGGCACGGCGGCCAATGTGGTCGCTGAGCATGGGCATCAGCATCCGTCCCGCAGCGCTGCCCACGCTGCCCAGTACGATGCTCCAAAGCGCAGCAGTCTCGTCCAGCCCGCGCTCCATGCCCAGCTTTAGGATGATGGGGCTGAACAGCAGCACCGCCGGTGTGGAAAAACACACCGCGCCCGCGCACAGCCAGTACTGCTTTGTGCGCAGCATCTGCCCCGGGGAAAGGTCGAGGGTGTTTTTGCCGCTTGGCTGCTGCTTTTTCTGCGGCGGGTCGCTGAGTACCGCACTGCCCGCAAGGCACACTGGCAAAGTGAGCGCCCCCAGCGCCCAGAACGCGCCCCGGATGCCCTGCACCGGGCCAAAGCCCCGCAGCGCCGCCCGGACGAACAGGGTAAGGAACGCGCCGGAAAGTCCCACCGCTCCGCCGATGACCCCGGTGGCCAGCCCCTTGCGCCCCGCATACCACTTTTGGGCACAGGACTGGATAGAGGGGTACAAAAAGGCTGTGCCCAGCCCCGCCGGGATGCTGAAGGCCAGAAAGAACCCCCACCCTGTCCTGCCCGGCAGAAAGGCCGCTGCAAAAAATCCGCCGCAGAGCAGGGCTGTGCCCCACAACGCCGCGCAGCGCGGCCCCTTTTTATCCTGTAAAAAGCCGCCCAGCACACACCCCACCCCAAAGGCGGCGATGAGCAAGGCAAAGGCGTAGCCCGCCCCCTGCTCCGAAAGGCCGTATTCCTCCATGACCGGCTGCTGAAAGACGCCCCACGCCGCCGGTAAGCCGGTAAGCACCTGAATGGCTGCCCCCGCAGCCAGAATCGTCCACGGGTGTTTTGCTGCAAACTGCTGCTTCATACTTTCACCTCAAAGATTTGTGCAATTTGCGATAGTGTGCCCATTTGGATTGACAATCCGGCATTATCCTTTATAATGGTAAAGTATTGAGTTAAAAACGCTCCCGCCCCTTTTCAGGCATCGAGGGCGGGTACAATTTACAGATAGAGAGGAATTACTGTTATGAAAACACAGGCTTTGAAGGGTATGCGGGACCTGCTGCCCGCCGAACAGACCCTGCGCGACTACATTCAGGGCAAGATTCTGGAGACCTACCGCTCTGCCGGTTTTGAGCGCATCTCTACCCCCATGCTGGAGGATATGGAAAATTTGGACAAATCTGAGGGCGGCGACAACCTGAACCTGATCTTCAAGGTGCTCAAGCGCGGCGATAAGCTGACCGCTGCCCTGAACACCGGCGATCCCAAGCAGCTGTCCGATATGGGTCTGCGCTACGACCTTACCCTGCCGCTGAGCCGCTACTACGCCGCCAACAAGGATAAGCTGCCCAGCCCCTTCAAGGTCATCCAGACCGACCGGGTGTTCCGCGCCGAGCGCCCGCAGAAGGGCCGTCTGCGGGAGTTCGTGCAGTGCGATATCGACATTCTGGGTGACGCTTCCCCCAACGCCGAGGTGGAGCTGATTGATGTGACCACCCGCGCCTTGCTGAACATCGGCTTTACCGGCTTTACCGTCAACATCAACGACCGCCGCATCCTGCGCGGTATGCTGGAGAGCATGGGCTTTGCCGCCGACACGTTGGATTCCGTCTGCATCACCTTTGACAAGATGGACAAGATCGGTGCCGAGGGCGTGAAGGCTGAGCTGACCGAGAAGCAGCTGCCGGAAAGCGCCATCCAAGCACTGGCAGACTTTATTGCCGCCGGGGACGTGACGCTGGACGCCGTAGCTGCCCGCTGCGCCGACCCCGCCATCGCCGACGACCTGAAGTATGTGCTGGCCACCGCCAACACGCTGGCTGCCGGCCGCTATCAGGTGGCCTACTGCCCCAGTCTGGTGCGCGGTCAGGGCTACTACACCGGCATGGTGTTCGAGGTGACCTGCCCGCAGTTCAGCGGTGCTGTGGCCGGCGGTGGACGCTACGACAACATGGTGGGCAAGTTCCTTGGCGTGCAGGTGCCCGCCGTGGGCTTCTCCATCGGCTTCGAGCGGGTGTGCGGCATCCTGCTGGAGCAGGGATACCAGATTCCCGGCGCAAAGCAGAAGATCGCCCTGCTGTACGGCAAGGACACCGACTTCCCCGCCGTGCTGCGCAAAGCTGCTGCGCTGCGTGAGCAGTACAACGTCACCGTGCTGCCGCAGGGCAAAAAGCTGGGCAAGCAGCTGGGTCAGCTGGAAGCAGCAGGCTTTGCGGGCGCTGCCTTTATGGACAAGGACGAGGTCAAGATCTTTGCCCAGCAGTAAACCGCCCGCCTGACGATTTTAGATTTTGTGGCTCAGAAACGTCTGCGGATGTTTCTGAGCCACTTTTTTCAGCCGTCATAATACTAAAAAGCAGCCCCGCCGGTGCTCCGGCGGGGCTGCTTTTGTGCATGATAGTGTATTTTTAGAACTCGATCTTGCTCTCGATGTAGCTCTTCAGCTCGCTGATGGGCATACGCACCTGCTCCATGGTGTCGCGGTCACGGACGGTGACGCAGTTGTCGGCAGCAATGCCCTTGGCCTCGTCGCCCACGGTGTCAAAGTCCACGGTGATGCAGAACGGGGTGCCGATCTCGTCCTCGCGGCGGTAACGCTTGCCGATAGAACCGGTATCGTCGTAGTCAACCATGAAGTACTTGCTCAGCTCGTTGCGGATCTCCATGGCCTTCTCACCCAGCTTCTTGCTCAGGGGCAGCACAGCGCACTTGTAGGGAGCCAGAGCCGGATGCAGACGCAGCACGGTGCGGATATCCTCCTTGCCCTTGCTGTCGGTCAGGTGCTCCTCGTCGTAGGCTTCGCACAGGAAAGCCAGAGCCACACGGTCACAGCCCAGAGACGGCTCAATGACGTAGGGGATGTAGTGCTCGTTGGTCTCGCTGTCGAAGTACTCCAGGCTCTTGCCGGAAGCCTCCTGATGGCGGGTCAGGTCGTAGTTGGTACGGTCTGCAATGCCCCACAGCTCGCCCCAGTCTGTGAACGGGAAGGCATACTCGATATCGGTGGTAGCGCGGCTGTAGAAAGCCAGCTCTGCAGGCTCGTGGTCACGCAGGCGCAGGTGTTCCTTCTTGATGCCAAGGCTCAGCAGCCAGTTCTCGCAGTAGTCCTTCCAGTAAGCAAACCAGTCCAGATCGGTGCCGGGCTTGCAGAAGAACTCGCACTCCATCTGCTCGAACTCGCGGGTGCGGAAGGTGAAGTTGCCCGGGGTGATCTCGTTGCGGAAGGCCTTGCCCACCTGACACACACCGAAGGGCAGCTTGCGGCGGGTGGTGCGCTGGATGTTGGCAAAGTTGACAAAGATGCCCTGTGCGGTCTCGGGACGCAGATAGCAGGTGGAGGAGCTATCCTCGGTCACGCCGATGGCAGTCTTGAACATCAGGTTGAACTTGCGGATGGGGGTAAAATCGTGCTTACCGCACACAGGGCAGACGATATCCTCGTGCTCTGCGATGAAAGCGTCCATCTCGTCAAAGCTCATGGCATCCACGTTCACCTCGGGGTGCTCCTCACCGATCAGCTTGTCGGCGCGGTGGCGTGCCTTGCAGGCGCGGCAGTCCAGCAGGGGGTCCGAGAAGCTGGATACATGGCCGGTAGTCACCCATGTCTGCGGGTTCATGATAATGGCAGCATCCAAGCCCACGTTATAGGGGCTTTCCTGCACAAACTTTTTCAGCCATGCTTTTTTGACGTTGTTCTTGAACTCCACGCCAAGGGGGCCGTAGTCCCAGCTGTTGGCCAGACCGCCGTAGATCTCGGAACCGGGGAACACATAACCACGGTTCTTGCAGAGATTGACGATCATATCAAGGGTCTTTTCGCTCTGTTCCATTGTAGTACATCCTTTCCGTCCGCGGCTGGTTTGCCGTGTCGTATCGTGTTGTGTGCCGACGGCTTTCCCACCGCCGGGCGTGCTTGCGGCTTGCGCAAGCACAGTATATTTACTGTACCATGTTTTGCCCCGCTTGTAAAGCCCGGCAGACAGTTCAGCTGCGCTCTGTCAGGTATTTTACCAGCAGGCGGTACAGGGCATCCGGGTCGATTGGTTTAGGCAGGTGCTCGTTCATGCCGGATTCCAGCGCCTTACGGCGATCCTCTGTAAAGGCGTTTGCCGTCATGGCAAAGATGGGGATGGTCTTTGCATCCGGACGGTCCATGGCGCGGATGGCGCGGGTGGCCTCGTGGCCGTCCCGCACCGGCATCATCACGTCCATCAGAATGGCGTCAAAGCCGCCCACCGGCGAGGCTGCAAAGGCTTCCACTGCCTGCTGTCCGTCGGCGGCTTTGGTCACTTTTACACCCACATCGTTCAGTAAAAACTCCATGATCTCCATGTTCAGGGCATTGTCCTCGGCCAGCAGCAGCTGCCGCCCACGCAGCACGGTAAGGTCTGTCTGCTGCCGCTCCGGCTCTTCCGTTGCAGTACTGTCGATGGCAAAAGGCAGGGTGATGGTGTAGGTTGTGCCCACGCCCTGCTTGCTTTCCACCCCGATGGTACCGCCCATCTTATCCACAAGACTTTTGGCAATGGACATGCCAAGGCCGGTGCCGCCGTATACCGAGCGTGCCCCGGCATTCTCCTGTGCAAAGGGCTCGAACATTCGCTTCTGGAACTCCTCGCTCATGCCGATGCCAGTGTCCGCGCAGACAAAGCAGATCTGCGCCTTGTCCCCGTTGCTGCTCAATTCAAAGCAGTCCAGCATCACCCGGCCCTTTTCCCGGTTATACTTGATGGCATTGCTGAGCACATTCATCAGCAGCCGCTTGACGTGCAGCGGGCTGCCCACCAGCCGTGGATGCGGCAGCCTGCCGTATTCCCGGTGCAGAACGATTCCGCGTTCTGCCGCCTGTTTTTCCAGCACGTCCGTGATCTCGTGCATCAGCTCGGGCAGATCAAAGGGCACGTTTTCCAGCACCACCTCGCCGGACTCCAGCTTGCCCATGTCCAGCACCTCGTTCACCAGCTCCAGCAGCAGGGTGGAAGCCTCCCAGATCTTTTTGCGGCAGTCGGCCTGCCGTGCCATATCCTCCGGGCAGCGGTCGCCGATCTCCACCATGCCCCGGATGCCGTTGATGGGAGTGCGGATATCGTGGCTCATACGCTGCAAAAACTCGGTCTTGGCAAGGTTTGCGCTCTCCGCTTTCAGTGCGGCTGCCTTGAGGGTCTTTTGGTACTCCTGCTCCCGGCGCAGCTGCTGTTCCCGGTAGCGCTGGTCTGTCTTGCCGCGCAGCAACTGCAGCAGGAACAGAACGACCATGTAAGCAAAGGCAGCCATGCTCACATCGCGCATGGTAGAGACATATACCTCCTGCTCCGGGCGGTAAACATAGATATAAAAACTGCGTCCCTGCCCTACGATGCCGTAGGCGTACTGCTGCCCGGTGGCGCTGTGCACATGGATCACGCCGCCATCGGTGCTGCGCGCCTTTAGGGCAGAAAGGGTGGGGTTTTCGTCCACGGTGGTATCCAGCAGGGCGGTATCGTTGCTGGCCACAATGCGGTCACCACGGGTCACCACGATGGTGCCGTCCACAGCGGGGTTATAGCCCTGCACGCAGTTCTGGTAGGAAAGACTGTAATTGCGCACATATTCTGCCGTGGTGCGGTAGTACACCACAAGCACCCCGTCTCCGTCCTTCCGGGCACAGGCTGCGGTATCTACATAGGAGCTGTCCTCCTTTTCCGTCCGTCCGGCATAGACCTGTTCCGGGTGGTCGGCCACCTTCAGCACGATAGAACCGGCCAGTTCCTTTTCCATCTGTTCCCGGATCTGCGGGTCTGACACCCGGCCATCCTGTGAGGCACCGCACAAAATTTTGCCCTCTGCCGAAAGCACAAGGATGCCGCTGAGGGTATAGTCCTGCAGATATTCTTCCATGGCGGCATCGTCCAGCACCCGCCCGTGGTTTTCCTGCTGGTCCCGAGCGATCTCACTGCACAGATGCTGCGCGTTTTCCATCATCCGCATCAGGCTTTTGGTCTCCGTGGCAAGGTTCAGGTTATCGTAGCCGGTGCACTGCTCCTTAACATAGCTGATGGTATCCTCAAACTGCTTTTCAGCATTTTGCAGATCACTGTGCGCCGAAAGCCCCAGCACGCCGCCCAGCAGCAACAGTCCCGCAAGTGCACACACCATAATGAACTGCTTCCGGTTGAAAATACTCTGGCTCTTTTCCATTCGGTCATGCATGGGTGCTGTCCTCCAGTCCATCCAGATAGTGCTCAGGATCGTCCAGATAGTGGCTCACGATCTGCCGGACGGTGCCGTCCGCCAGCATCTCCTGAAACACCTCCGTCAGCTGCTGCGGCAGGTCATCGCTGCGATTTTTGGAAAAAGCCACGCCCAGCCGCGCCGTCATCAGCGGCTCGTCCAGAATGCGATATTCTACGCTGTAATCCTTCATGAACTGCCGGATGGCGCTTTCGTGGGTGGCCAGGGCATCCGCATAGCCCTTGATCAGGGTGGTGTAGATCAGGTCCCGGTTCTGCAACGAATATAGTCTGCGCAGCCGGGGCAGTCCGTTCTGCTCTGCGTTCAAAAACAGCTCCTCCGGCTTTGTGGTGGACTGCACCGCCACTACCTTGCCGGCCAGATCCTGCAGGGTATAGATGTCGCTGTCGGAGCGCACTGCCACCACCTGACGGCTGTACAGATAAGGCCCTGCCCATTGGTATTCTTCCTCGCGGCCGTCCATGGTAAAACTGCCCCAGATGCAGTCGATGGTGTCGTTTTCCACCAGTTCCTTCTTCTTTTCCCAGTCGATGGTCACAAATTTTGCCTGGCAGCCCAGCCGCCTAAACGCCTCGGTGGCCAGTTCTACGTCAATGCCGGTGGGCGTGCCGTCCGTACTCATATAGTTGAAGGGCGGGTAGTTATCGCTGCCCACCACGATGACCGGCATTGCAGCCGTATAGCTGTCGGCTTTTCCGGTGCAGCTGCAAAGCAGCGTCGCACACATTGCCAGCGCCAGCAGACATACCGCCAGCCGCAGTTCTCTTCCGTGTTTTTTCATGGTTTTTTCCTACCATTTTTGTTTCATTTTGCAACAGAATAATCCATGCTATCAGTATAATAAAAACCGCTCCAAAAGAAAAGCCAAAAATTGTTTTTTCGGCAGATTTTCCATGTTTCTATAAAAATGGCTCCCGGAGCGCCTGCGAACGCTCCGGGAGCCAAAAATGGTACTTTACTTATGGTACTTCATACCCGCATTGATGGTGCAGGCGCGGTAGATCTGTTCTGTGAGCACCAGCCGTGCCAGCTGATGGGGCATGGTGATGCGCCCCATGCTGAACTTGAGGGCAGCGGCCTTTTTCACCTCGTCGGACAGGCCATGGGACGAGCCGATGACAAAGGCCACATCCCCTGCCCCGCTGCCGGCGCGCTGTGCCAGAAACTGCGCCAGCTCGTCGGAGGAGATCTGCTTGCCCTCGATGCACATGGCTACAATAGCAGCACCCTTGCGCACATTGGAAAGGATGGCTTTTCCCTCTTTATCCAGTGCCTTTTTCACCACGGCGTACGAGGCGTTTTTCTCCTCGATCTTTTCCTCCGGCAGTTCAATGATGCGGAAGGCAGCAAAGGCCGCCAACCGCTTCTGGTACTCTGCCACGCCCTCGGCAAAATATTTGGCATTCAGCTTGCCCACACAGATCAGGTCGATATTTTGCATAACAGCTTCCTCTTTTCAGGCTCAACGATTTAAAATCGTCTCCGCTTCGCTCTGACATTAACAGTGGAAAGAATATTTTTGTTTTCGGGGAAACGGCACGCCTGCGGGCGCTCCGTTTCCCTATTTTCACAAGAGGGGACTTTTCGGAAAGGCAGCGGGGAGTTTCCTGAGCAAATTCCGGCGAAGTGGGGCCCCGGTGCGCAGCACTGGGGCGGAACAAGGGGTTCCGGGCTCATTTGCGAAGGAAAGCTCCCCGCTGCCCGCCAATCAAAGCAGGCTCATCTGTTCGCCCTCGTCCTCGGCGCGGATCAGCGCACCGGTGGCGGGCAGGCTGCGCACGCGATAGCGGTGGGGGTTGGCCAGCTCTAAGGTGTCGGCCGGTACCACCGAGGCGATGGTCTGGTTCTTTTTCAGGGTGACCACTGCCACGCCCTGACTATCGCGGGTGGTCTTGGCGGCGATCTGCGCCGTGCCCACCAGCAGCATCCGGCTGGCGCTGGTGCGGATGGCAAGCTCGGTCTCCTCCGGCAGGTAAAGCATCATGGCAAGCGGTTCTTTATCGCTGTACGCTTTCAGCAGCTTGCGGCGGTTCTGCTTGGTGGCGTAGGAGCTGAGGGGGATCTTTGCGCACTTACCGCTGGCAAAGAAGAACAGCATAAAGCCGCTGTAATCGCCGGTAATGACCATGCTCAGTACGTTTTCGCCCTCGTCCATGCCCAGCCGCCCCGGGATGAAGATGCCCATCTGGGCTACCTTGCCGTCCTCCAGCTCTGCCAGACGCACCTTGTACACCTGCTGCTTGTCGGTAAAGAACAGCGCCTCCACATTGTTGCGGGTCTCCAGCTGCTGGATGATCTCGTCGCCCTCCTTCAGCTTGTGCGCACCGGCGGTACGCAGGCTCTGGGGCGGGATCTTTTTAAAGTAGCCCTCCCGGGTAAAGAACACAGTCACCGGGTAATCCGGCACAGCTTCTTCCTCGGCGGCGGCGTCCTCTTCGGGCAGGTCATACAAGATCTCACTGCAGCGGGGCTTGCCGTATTTTTTCGCTACATCGTTCAGTTCATTGATAATGATGCGGCGGATGCGGGCAGGCTTTGCCAGCACATCGTTCAGGTCGGCAATATCCTTTTCCAGCTGCTCGATCTCGCCGGTGCGCTTGAGGATGTATTCCCGGTTCAGATGGCGCAGCTTGATCTCTGCCACATAGTCCGCCTGCACCTCGTCGATGCCAAAGCCGATCATCAGGTTGGGCACCACCTCGGTCTCCTCCTCAGTAGTGCGGATGATGCGGATGGCCTTGTCGATATCCAGCAGGATGGCGGCAAGACCCTGCAACAGGTGCAGCCGCTTTTCCTTGCCGTGCAGGTCGTAGTAGGTGCGGCGGCGCACGCACTCAACGCGGAAGGCCGTCCACTCCTTCAGGATCTCCCGCACACCCATGACCCGGGGCTGGCCGGACACCAGAATGTTGAAGTTGCAGCTGAAGCTGTCCTCCAGCGGGGTGGCCTTGAACAGCTTCGCCATCAGCTTGTCGGCATCCACGCCGCGCTTGAGATCCAGCGTCAGCTTCAGACCATTCAGGTCAGTCTCATCGCGCATATCGCTGATCTCCTTGACCTTGCCGGTCTTGACCAGCTCCGCGATCTTATCCATGATGGCCTCCACCGTGGTGGTGGGCGGGATCTGGGTGACCTCGATCATATTTTCGCCGGGCACTGCATTGTAGCGGGCGCGCACCTTTACGCTGCCGCGGCCGTTCTCGTAAATTTCACGCATCTGCGCTTCATCATACAAAATTTGGCCGCCGCCCACAAAGTCCGGGGCGGGCATGGTGGTGCCGATATCGTGGTGCTCGTCCTTCATCAGTGCCACGGTGGTGGCGCACAGCTCTGCCAGATTGAAGGAGCAGATGTTGCAGGCCATGCCCACCGCAATGCCCAGCGTATTGTTGGCCAGAATGGTGGGGAAAGTGACCGGCAGCAGGGTGGGCTGTCTCTTATACACATCTGACGCTGCCGACGATCGCATAAG
>ERZ1694701.384-NODE-384-length-22081-cov-12.916190_pt1 | contig 22081 bp, 17 predicted proteins | sample MGYA00581721_ERZ1694701 | MGnify/ENA primary metagenome ERZ1694701 (study PRJEB42213, sample SAMN07424528) | human gut metagenome | biome: ENVO:00009003; feature: ENVO:2100002; material: ENVO:00002003 | host: Homo sapiens | place: USA | collected 2014 ...
GATCGTCGGCAGCGTCAGATGTGTATAAGAGACAGCTATATAACAATCGTATTCGCCAGTGGTTTTGGCGGTGTTTTCCATGATTTTCTGCACTCAAAAACGCATGAAATAGGTGGAAAACTCCATTATGATACAGTATACTATTATATAATATTAGCAAGCCCTTGTCAAGCATTTTAGCTTACACATCTCGCCGATTTTCCTATTTTCTCCGATTTGAACAAAAATCGCACAATTCGACGCAGAAACTTCTACTATTACCAATGTGTTATCAAATCGTAAATTTTTCGTTTACCAGCCTGCTTTTATCACCCTCCGCCTCATTACCTCCACCCTAACCTACCCTTTATTTCATCACTATCTGCACCAACTTGTCTGCCATTACATAATAATTCCGATTTACTTGTCATATCCAACAAAAACTCACTTAACAAATTGTGCAAACAAATGATTTATATTTTAATTTGGCAACATTTCTGCAATTGTTGCATTTTTTATGCAACAAAAAGGGTACTTTTCGTGTATAAGTAGAAAGCGTTTTGATACTTGCGGGCACATACAAGCCCTGCGACTTAGTGAAACCGAGGTGAGTTTCTGGAACAGGCTGTAGAGAACTTGTGTCAAAGCGTGGGTGTGCATTGCGGTATTTTGTATATGCAAAACCTAGGGCATTATACTCGGTGACACACCCCGGACGAAACTTGAAAATTGAATATATATATATCGGTCAAAATTACGGTAACAAATCTGTAGGGGCGAACAGCGTTCGCCCGCCGAAGAAACCAGTCCACGATTACAACCATTGTAGGACAGAACAAAAAACTATCCTATCACGCTTGTAGGGGCTTGGCGAAATTTCTGTTCGCAAGCTCACAGAAATGCGACAGCCCGCTCGAAGTGACGAGGTTTGAATTTACCATAAAGTCATGCAGATGTACAAAGACGTGCGAACGCTGTTCGCCCCTACAGTTATTTAGGCAAGTCCTACCTCCGCAAAATCGCTCCGCTCTTTGCGTATCTACGTTTTGCTATGGGATAGAAAAGCGGTGCAGATTTAATTCTCCGATATCACTTTCATCTAATATTTGACTTCTATATGCTATTTTCATTAAATCTGCACCTTGTCGGCTTGCGCCGAATGAGGCTCTGCCTCATACTCCGCTAGGGGCTTTGCCCCTAGACCCCACAAGCCCTCTAGCGCCGGGCTTGAGCGTGCGCTTTATCTCTCGCTTCGCTCGGTGCTTTATTTTACTTTATGCTTGCAATTTACTTTGGTCTGCTATGCTCATTCCTCATTCCTCATTTCTCATTCCTCACTCCTAACTCCTCACTTAAACTCCGCTCCTCACTCAAAAAAACTTCCCCTTGATTATTCCCCCAAAAAGTGCTATACTATTGATAAGTAAAATTGTACGAAATCCTAACCCCAAGGAGGTAAATTTCTATGAATTGTACTCATTTCAAAAGCTACTATCTGTCCTCTGACGGACTTCATAAGATCGCGTATTACGTTCGTTTCCCTATCGGCACAGTAAGAGGTGTCGTTCAGATATCCCACGGTATGTGCGAATATTTCAGACGTTATGACGACCTCGCTGAGTTTCTCACAGGCTTAGGCTTCGCAGTATGCGGAAACGACCACCTCGGTCATGGCGATAGCGTGAACGACAGCTCCGAGCTTGGCTACTTCTCCCCTGAACATGGCTGGGAAAACGCTGTCGAGGATATGTATACTCTCACAAAAATGATGAAACACAACTACCCTGACAAGCCGTATTTTCTTCTCGGCCACAGCATGGGAAGCTTCCTTGCAAGAGCTTTTGTCACCAAGCATGGCAAAAACCTCACAGCGGCTATCTTCTGTGGAACGAGCGGCGGCATGGAAGGTATCCCTGCTTTGCTCACCCTTGTTGACAGCTTGAAAATTCTCCATGGCGACAAATACAGAAGCAAAGCTGTAAACAAGCTTGCTTTCGGTGCTTATACAAAAAAAATAACCGATAAGGTCAGCGAGTATGATTGGATATCCCGTGACCCTGAGATAGTTTCCACCTACGAAAAAGACCCTAAATGCAACTTTATTTTCACCCTCAACGGCTTTGAAAATCTTGCAAAGCTTTTGTGGTATGTTTCAAACGAAAAGTGGTTCTCCACCTATCCGAAAACTTTACCTACCTATCTTATAGCAGGCAGTGCCGACCCTGTGGGAAACTACGGAAAAGGCGTACTAAGCGTGTTCAACAGGCTGTCCCTCAACGGCTGTGACGTTGAGATGAAGATATACGAAAATGCACGTCACGAGCTTGTGAACGAAACCAACCGCCGTGAGGTGTATAATGATATTGCAGATTTTCTGCTCGATATCATAAGCTCTGAAATGTGTTCAGATTAAGCTGTAAGGGAGAGAAATCAACGTGTTTGCTGTAATAAACAGTGTGGGTCTGCTGGGGCTTAACGCCTTTGCGGTCAAGGTGGAGATAGAAGCTTCAAAGGGTCTGCCCTCTTTCGATATCGTGGGGCTTGCAGACGCATCTGTAAAAGAAAGTCGTGAACGTGTGCGTTCTGCTCTGCGTTCAAGCGAGATAACATTGCCTTTGAGAAAAATAATCATAAATCTTGCACCTGCCGACGTGAGAAAAACAGGCTCGGTCTATGACTTAGCCGTGGCAGTTGCACTCTTGCGAATGGCTGACCTTGTTGATGACAGTATGCTTTCAACCTCCGCTTTTATCGGAGAGCTTTCTCTCAGCGGAGAAGTAAGACCTGTTCAGGGCGTTTTGCCTATGACCATAATGGCACAGAAAATGGGACTTTCTGAGATATATGTTCCTGCCGACAATGTTCGTGAAGCTTCCGTTGTTGAGGGTATAAAAGCCTATGGCGTAAGGTCTTTGCGAGAGCTTGTTTTTCACTTTGAGAAAAAGGCGTCGATAGTTCCTGCGGCACACTATAAGCCCACCGCTGAAAGCTATTTCGGAAGCCTTGATTTTGCTGACGTAAAAGGACAATCAGCGGCAAAAAAAGCCTTGGAAGTTGCGGCGGCAGGCGGTCACAACGTCCTTATGATAGGTTCGCCAGGCTCAGGAAAATCAATGCTTGCAAAACGTATGCCGTCCATACTTCCTGCCATGACCTTTGAGGAATCTATAGAAACCACAAATATCCATTCTGTGGCAGGACTTTTGGACAGCAACAGTCCTCTTATCACCGCCAGGCCTTTCCGCTCGCCGCATCATACTGTTTCTCCTGCGGGACTTTCAGGTGGCGGCTCAGTGCCAAAGCCCGGAGAGATATCCCTTGCACATAACGGCTTGCTTTTTCTTGACGAGCTTGCAGAGTTTTCACGCCCTGCCCTTGAGATCTTACGACAGCCTTTAGAGGACAGGCAGGTGACCATATCCAGAGTGTCAGGGTCGATAACATACCCATGTTCGTTCATGCTTATCGCTGCAATGAATCCATGTCCATGCGGATATTTTGGTCACCCTACAAGAAAGTGTATATGCTCGCCAAAACAGGTGTCAGGTTATCTTTCCAAAGTCAGCGGACCTCTTCTCGATCGTTTCGACATCCATTTAGAGGTCGCACCTGTTGAGTTTGCAGATCTTTCTTCCACTGCCAAAGAGGAGTCATCAGCGTCCATAAGAGAACGTGTTCAAAAAGCCCGTGACATACAAAACGAGCGTTTCAAAGGCACTAGCATAACCTGCAACGCACGAATAACCTCTGATATTCTTCACGAGGTCTGCCCTGTGACAGATGAGGCTTCAAAGCTTTTGGAGAACGTTTTTGACAGGCTGGGACTTTCAGCAAGAGCCTATGACCGCATACTTAAAGTCGCACGAACTGTTGCGGATATGGACGATGCAAAGGTCATAGACAAAAAGCATATCGCAATGGCTGTTCAGTATCGAAGCCTTGACAGAAAATATTGGAATGGGTGATATGTGCGTCACATAAAAGCTGACAGGAAACGGGCGAACACTGTTCGCCCCTACTATGGTGTATTCAAATACAATGATAATTGCAGACGGTTTTTATGCCGTCTGTTTTTTGTGCAAAAAAGTACGGGAACGCCCGAAACATTCCCGTACTGTCCTTATCACAATTCTATAATTATCCCTTAAAAATTCTATTTCAAAAAAATCAATCTGCCACTGCGTTCTTTGCGATAACGTCTGCAACAAGATTTGCAGGAAGCGGCTCGTAACGTGCTTTTTCAAAGGTGAACACGCCCTGACCCTGCGTCATTTGTCTCAGAAGCAGTGTGAAGTCTGCCATTTCAGCCATTGGAACTTCCGCAACTATCTCGGTCATACCCTTCTTTTCGGCAGGATTCATGCCCAGAACTCTGCCTCTTCTCTTATTAAGTTCGCCCATCATGTCGCCAGTGTTATCGTCAGGTACGAAAACGCTCAAGGAGCCGATCGGTTCGAGGAGAACAGGCTCTGCCTGACGCATACCCTCTTTGTATGCGATAGAAGCTGCCATTTTGAATGCCATTTCTGAGCTGTCAACAGGGTGATATGAGCCGTCCACAAGGATAGCTTTCAGACCTACTACAGGGAAACCTGCGAGAACGCCTTTCTTTACGCTTTCCTGCAAGCCCTTTTCTACGGCTGGGAAGAAGTTCTTCGGAACTGCTCCGCCAAACACCTTTTCTTCAAATACAAGGTCGTCAGATACGCATGGCTCAAATTCTATCCAAACGTCGCCATACTGACCGTGACCGCCTGACTGCTTCTTATGTCTGCCCTGCACCTTGACTTTCTTTCTGATAGTTTCACGATAAGAGATCTTAGGCACAGAAGTTTCTACTTCAACGCCGAATGTTCCTGCAAGTCTGCCCACAACAGAATCAAGGTGAATTCCGCCCAAGGTGCTGAGTATCATTTCGTTTGTGGACGGGTCGAGCTTGTAATCTATAGTAAGATCTTCTTCCATAAGTCTTGTCATTGCGGCGGATATCTTGCTTTCATCGCCCTGCTTTTTAGCTCTTACTGCCATTTTGTAGCATGGCTTAGGGAATGTCATAGGTGCAAACTTAACAACTCTTGCGGAGTCACAGATAGTATCGTTGGTGTTCACGTTCATCTTCATTGCAACAACGATATCTCCACAGCCTGCTTCGGCAACGTCTATCTGCTTTTTGCCCTGAAGCGTAACAAGCTTTCCGACCTTTTCGGTGCTTCCTGTGGTAGCGTTCACAACCTCCTTGTTAGGTGTAAGCTTTCCTGAAAATACCTTTATATATGACATCTTGCCAACAAATGGGTCAGCAACTGTCTTGAATACAAATGCGCTCATAGGGTCGCTTTCAACGCAAGCGACCTCAACAGCTTCGCCGTCTGCTGTTTCGCCTATCATAGCGTCCTTTTCTGACGGAGGAGGGAGCAGTAGGTCTATCTCCTTAAGGAGCATATCAACACCTGAGAGGTCTGTGGAAGAAACGCAGGTAACAGGAGTTATAATGCCTGAGTTCATGCCGCTATGTATTCCGTCGATAAGCTCTTTCTGTGTGAATGCTTCGCCTGAGAAGAACTTTTCAAAAAGCGCCTCGTCAGTTTCTGCAACGGCTTCGGACACGGCTTCGATAAGTCCGTCGATACGATAACCCATTTTCTCTGATACATCAGCTGTAGGCATATCGGTTTCAACTGCCTTGCCGTCCTCATACTTATATGCTTTCATCTCAATGAGATTTACATAAGAAACTATCTTTCTGTCTGCGATAACAGGCACAACAACAGGGCAAACTGTAGGTCCGAACTCTGCTTTGAGCTGAGTAAGAACGTTATTGAAGTTTGCGTTATCGTCATCAAGCTTTGTTACAACGAACATTGTAGGCTTGCCCATTTCCTTTGCAAGGTCATAAGCCTTGTGGGTACCTACACGAACGCCTGATTTACCTGATACAGTGATGAGTACGCAACCGCTTGCGGCAATGCCCTCAACAGCTTCGCCCTCGTAATCGAACATACCGGGAGTATCGAGAAGATTTACCTTGAACTCGCCAGTTTCCAAAGAAGAAAGAGATGTGTAAACAGAACATTTTCTCTTTATCTCATCAGGAGTATAATCAGAAACAGTGTTTCCGTCAGTTATCTTGCCGAGCCTGTCAGTAGCTCCGCTTTTATATAGCAGTGCCTCAGTCAGAGAGGTCTTTCCAGAACCTGCCTGACCTGCAATAGCAATATTTTTTATTTTTGTGCTGTCGTATTTTTTCAAGTTGATCGCTCCAATCTATGCCGTTGGACGGCTTAATGTGATATGCAGTATAATTATATGTATCATTTACACAAAATATATCAACCGCATAAGATAATTATATACTATTTTCACATAAATAGCAAGGGTGGAAAGAAAAATTTCTTTCGTGAATGTGAACAAAGTTTAGACTTGTTATAAAGCAGATTGCACAAGGGCGGAAGAAGTGAGGAGTGAGGAATGAGAAATGAGGAATGAGCAAAGCTGCCCCCAAGCATCGAGCGAAGCGATTTTGCGGCGGCAGGACTTGCCCGAATATCTGTAGGGGTGCGGTTATCAGAGATGTGTGAATGCAAAAAAAGCTCCCCGAGCGTTTCGGAGAGCTTTGCGTTATTTTACCCTTATGATAGGCTGAAGCTGTATCCCTTCAAGAGCCGACTGAATAGTTTCGGGTATGAGTTCAAACTCAGCCACTATGGAGTTTGGCTTCTTTTCGCAGTTGTCCTGCGCATATGGTACGAAATAGTAGTTTCTCAGATTTTGCAGATAACCTATGTTTTTAGCACACCCTGCCAGTGCGTCATTTGTCGATATGGCGATGACCACGGGACGAGCATTTCTCAGGTGACTTTTTACCGCCATGGTGGCTGGAGTGTCCGTCAAGCCAAGAGCAAGCTTTGCTGCCGTGTTTGAGGTGCAGGGTGCTACTACCATGATATCACACATCTTTTTCGGTCCGATCGGCTCGGCTTCTTCTATGGTGCATATGACCTTGCGGCCTGCTATGGATTCAAGGCGTTTGATGTTTTCTTCCGCTGTGCCAAAACGTGTAGATATAGATGCGGCGTTGAAAGACATTATTGGCACAAGCTTTGCGCCCTGCTGCACAAGCCGTTCTGCGGCGGCAAATGCCTTTTCAAAGGTGCAGAAGGAGCCGGTCATGCAAAAGCCTATTCGTATGCCGTCAAGTGACATTCTTTGTTCCCCTTTCATTCAAAATGTCCGTGACTGTTCGGGCGATTATCTCTCCTGCAGTCATAGGTGCGGCTTTGGCTGGAAGTCCCAATGCCCATACCACGCGCCTGTTCAGCTTTGCGGCAGTTTCAAAATCTACTCCGCCAGGTCGGGAGGCAAGGTCTATGATAAGAGAGTTTTTATCCATTACGCCCAAAAGCTTTTCATCAAGTATCATGGCAGGGACGGTGTTTATTATTATAGTATACTCCGAAATATTTTCTGCAAGAGCTGTGATAAGCTCTGCCTTATAGCCTGCGCCCTCAGCTTCTGCAAGCGCAGAAAGCTTTCTTGCGGATATAGTCACATCTGCGCCGACAGCCCGAAAAAGCTTAGCGCAGGCTTTCGCTACTCTGCCATAGCCAATAACTAGGACGGTGGAACCGTTCACGGTGACAGCAAGCTCCTGCATGGCTATTTGCAAAGCGCCCTCAGCTGTGGGGATACAATTTCTTATAACAAGCTCCTCTCGCTTATAGTAATCCTTAACATCGAAGCCGAGAGAGGAGAAATATTCTATTTGATCACGGCGGAGCAGACCGCCTGCCACGAGTGCATTTTTCTTTAAATGCGTTGAAACGTCACTGCATGATACCTTTACATTACGGCTAAAAGAGATATCCAGCCCGTCAGCTTTCATGAGAGGAAGTACGAGAACGTCCGCCTTTTCGGTGAGCTGATCGAGATGAGCGAGGGGGATAGTGTCCTCGCCTTTATCGTCCATGCCGTAAGTATAGACCCTGCCGATTTTAGTGAGAGTCTGAGCTGTATATGTTTGTCTTGCGTCACCGCCGACGCAGAGGAAAACTGTTTTTTTCATATGGATACCTCCTGTGGGACTATGCCTGATAGAGTTATATATAATTATATGTATCGGTGGGCTAAATGTTACCGGCAAAACAAAACGCCCTATCCCTGCAAAGCAAGAATCGCGGCGCTTTGATATGATATCATATTTCTATCTTGATAAACTTCGGCTCATGCTTTTTGAAATAGGTCAGATACTTAAAGCCTGCCGCCTGCGCCATTTCTACGCCTGCGGAAATATCTCTGCCGATATCTGCGGTGCAGTGGGCGTCTGAGCCTATGGTCAATATCTCGCCGCCGAGGGCTTTGTAGAGCTTCACATAGCCAAGGTCCGGGAGTGGCTTGCCGTATTTTTGCCTAAGTCCCGACACATTTATCTCTATGCCCTTGCCTTTTTGGATAAGTGTACAAAAAATTTCTCTGATAATATCTTCATATGGGGAAAGATCTATTTGTATACCGCAATCTCCTTGGATATATCGCAGAGGATAGGTGAGGTGTCCTAAAACGTCTAACTTGCCCCATTTGCACATTTCAAGCATTTCTTTGAAATAGTCGTCAAGGAGAGCATAGATTTGCGACAAGTCCATATTTTTGTACTTTATCCAATAGAAATCGTCCTTGCCTTTATTCTGATGATGCGAGCCGATGATAAAATCAAGGCGTTTGTCGGAGGCTATCTCTTCGGCAAATTCTATATCCTGCAAAGGCTGACCAAGCTCTATTCCGCAGAGAAAATTTAAACCCTCCAGATGCTGGGAAGCTTCATACTGGGCGACTATGCTTGCGGGGGCATACTCCCCCGAGCCGTACATCATGCCGTCTTTCAGGGCTTCAGGGTCACCGTAATGGTCGGCTTTGTAGCGGAAATTGCAATCGCAATGGTCAGTTATGGCAAATGCCGCCAAGCCAAGCTCTTTGGCTTTTGCTAAAGACTGTTCTACAGTTCCTTCACCATCGGGGGAAAAGCCTGTGTGGGTGTGCATATCTATAAGAGTTTTCATAGGTTCTCCTATCTGTACAAAAGTTTGTACTTATATAGAATTGTAAAGCTTTTCAAGCTGTTTTGCCGCTTCTGCCGCACGTCTTACAAAGCTGTCAGGTGCAGCATTTCGGTACATGGTGGACTTTGACATATAAAGCTCTAATGACAATGGTGGCTGGTGGTCGAGGTTTTTGAGCTTTCTGAGAAATTTCTCAAAGTTCAGGTTGCCGTCAAACGGTATCATGTGTCCGTCGGTGTTGCCGTCGTTATCGTGGATATGCAGGCAGGCAAGCTTGCTGCCGAACTTTGTCAGGCAATCGGTATGCTTTGAGAAGCAATTCTCATGACCTGTGTCATAGCAAAATTTCACGTTATCGAGGCTGCCGAACTTGTCAAACAGCACGTCAAGAAACTGCGGGAGCTGGATATTCTCAAAGGCGATATCGACGCCGTTTTCTTCTCCGCACTGTATTATCTTGGCGAAATTCTCTACACCAAAACGAGATACCTCGGGCGGAACAAGCCCGTCAGTGGGGTGACATATCATGGTTTTTATGCCGTTTTCACCGCACACTCTTACACATTCAAGTGTTCGTTGGAGGATATATTCGCTCTCTGGGCATATTGTCCAAAGGGCGTTCATGCGGTCAAACTGTGAATGGACATTTTCTATTTCCAGTCCAAAATTTCGTACAATATCATACTGCGTGTATTTTAGTCCGTCAGAAAAACCAAGCATTACACCGTCAAAGCCGTTCTCTTTTATAAGTCTTATGCGCTCCTCAAAGGGTATTTTGAAGGTGAAGTCTGCAAACATACAGCGTTTCAATCTGTTTTCCTCCTTACCAAAAACAGCGGCAGAATTGCTCTGCCGCCGTGAAAATTTAGTTTTTGAGAGAATGGAGTGGTGCAGGGATCTGTCCGCCACGATTGATGAACTTGGAAGGCGACTCTTTTTTGAGCGGCATAACAGGTCCGCAGCCAAAAAGTCCGCCCCAATCAAGTTCTTCGCCAACGCCCTTGCCAATAGCAGGGATAACTCTTACGGCGGTGGTCTTGTTGTTTACCATACCGATAGCAGCTTCGTCTGCGATGATAGCGGAAATAGTATCGGCTGGGGTATCACCCGGAATACATATCATATCAAGACCAACTGAACATACAGCAGTCATAGCTTCAAGTTTTTCAATGCAGAGCGCACCGCTCTTTGCGGCATCGATCATGCCCGCGTCCTCAGAAACAGGGATAAATGCACCTGAAAGTCCGCCTATTCTTGAGCAAGCCATTACGCCGCCCTTTTTAACTGCGTCATTGAGCAGGGCGAGAGCTGCTGTTGTGCCATGTGTACCGCACTTTTCAAGACCTATTTCCTCGAGGATATGGGCAACAGAGTCGCCTACGGCCGGAGTTGGTGCAAGTGAAAGGTCAACGATACCGAATGGAACGCCAAGACGCTTGGAAGCGATAGTTCCAACGAGCTGACCCACTCTTGTTATCTTATATGAGATCTCCTTGATAACGTCGGATATCTTTGTGATATCAGCGTCAGGATATTTTCTCAAAGCGGCTCTTACAACACCAGGACCTGATACGCCCACGTTTATCATGCAATCAGGCTCGCCAACTCCGTGGAAAGCACCTGCCATGAACGGGTTATCCTCAACTGCGTTACAGAAAACAACGAGTTTTGCTGCGCCAAAGCAGGCAGAGTCAACTGTTCTTTCTGCACACTCTCTTACAACGCCACCCATCATTTTGCAGGCATCCAGATTGATACCTGTTTTTGTTGAACCGATATTTACAGAGGAACATACTCTCTCAGTAGTAGCAAGTGCCTCTGGGATAGACTTGATAAGCTCGATATCGCCTGCGGAGAAGCCCTTTGGAACGAGGGCTGTATATCCACCGATAAGGTTTACGCCAACGTCCTTTGCGGCTCTGTCCATAGCGTGTGCAAATGGAACAGGTGAACACTTGCAGGCAGCAGACACGATAGCGATAGGGGTAACGGAAATTCTCTTATTTATGATCGGGATTCCAAGCTCCTTTTCTATCTGTTCGCCCACCTCAACAAGCCTTGCAGCTTTTGCGGTTATCTTCTTATAGACATTTTCGCAGGCAACGTTTATATCGCTGTCGATACAATCAAGCAGAGAAATGCCCATTGTGATAGTACGAATATCAAGACAATCGTCCTGTATCATTCGTATCGTTTCCAACACGTCATATGTATTAATCATTTTACAGAAATCTCCTCTTTAGATATGGTGCATACAGTTAAAAATATCCTCGTGCATTGTGTGTATCTTAACACCCATTGTCTGACCAAGCTCTGTAAGTCCGTCTGCCATGGTAGCAAAATCGGAGTTGAGCTTTGTGATGTCAACAAGCATTATCATAGCAAAGAGGTCCTGCAAAACTGACTGAGTGACCTCGATAACATTCGCATTATATTCTGCACACTTTGTGCTTACCTTTGCAAGGATACCTACAGCGTCCTTACCTATAACCGTAACAACAGCTCTCATTAATAAGACCAGCCTTTCCAAATTCATTTATATATCTTCTATTATACCACACAGCGGAGATTTTGCCAAGAGTTTTAATTATAAATATTTTATTAACGTTGAAAAATGCGTGTTACGGGTCGACAATCAAGGTAGTCGGGCGAATGATGCTCGCCCCTACCCATATTTGTACGAATTACAAAAAAATTCGTAAAAAAAATCAAAAACGTTGAAGTGCAAAAAAAGTGGTGTGTCAGATTTCTGCAAAAAAAGTTTGATGAGCAGGACGTCGAGGGCGCCGTCCCCTACAAAAAACGCCCCCATTTAGGGGACGTTCTTGTATTATTTTTCTGTTCTGAATGGTGCGAGTGGTATGCCTGTTTCGTTGAAGATAGTTACCTCGCAATAGTTGAACCAGTTATATCTTGCATAGAGAGGTTTTTCAACGGCGTCTGATTTGATGAAAATTTTGCTGCCATTTATAGTGATATCGGCTTTTACGAACTCTTCGTCCTTGCCTGCTATCTCAAAGCCCTGTGCTTCGCCCTTTACTACAAAGCCATTTTCGGCATGGTCAAAGCTAAGCTCTATACCGCCATTTTTATACTCCAGCGACTTATAGATAGGACCGAATGCTTTTACGTCCATGCCGTAGAAAAGCTTTTCTGCCTGCAAACAAAGTCTTTCGCCAACGGGTACTTTATTCTTTGGGTGGATCTCGTTGAACTCGCCGCAATCTGAGATAACAGCTATTCCTGTATTTTTCACTGTCTTATATGCTCTCATTTGTGCTTCTCTTATTTTACACCAATGCTTATAATCAGGGTCGGCGGCATATTTGAACATTGGGAGCTGGACGATTATGAACGGAAGCTCATCGTCGCCCCACTTCTCTCTCCAAAGCTTGATAAGAGATGTGAGGAGGGTGTAATAGCTGTCCGGCTTATGGTCGTCAGACTCGCCCTGATAATAGAGGAAGCCTTTTATTGTATAAGGGCAGACTCTTGACACCATGGTCTCAAAAAGTCCTGTTGGGCGGAATGGGTTTACGCAGTTTATTGGACCCGGCCAATTCTTATCGCCAAGGATCTCGTTGGCTTTCTCCCAGCTCATTGTTGGGTCTTTTTGCAGAAGCTCACCGTATTTTTTATCCCACACACGCTCAAATTTCTGATAATCTCTGTATTCTTTTATCTGCTCCTCGACAGTTTTGCCCTCAATACGTTTTTCATACTCGTCTATGTAGCTTCTTATTTCAGCGTTGTTTTCAAGGGTCGGTCTGTCTACCCATGCGGAGGCTGATGTGCCGCCCCAGTTACAGCCGATAAGTCCTACTGTTACGCCAAGGTCTTTGGCAAGTTTTCTTCCAAAGAAAAAGCCGACTGCACTCCATGCCCTTGAATTATCCTTTGAAGCCTGCGACCATGCGGTATTGTTTTCGTCCTCATAGAACATTTCGTCAAGAGTGCCACGCTTTTGAGTGTAATAAAATCTTACGTTGCAATCAGGGGTGAGGTTTTCGAGGACTTCTTTGCCGCCCTTTGCGTTTTGAAGTTCAAGCTCCATATTTGACTGGCCGCCGCAGAACCACACTTCGCCTATCATGATACGGCAGAATTTTTTCTCTGTACAGCCGTCTGAAACTGTCATTTCGTACTCTCCGCCTGCACTCATTGGAGGGAGGACGGCTGTCCACCTGCCGTCGCAGACCTGCGTCTGGACTGACACGCCGTTAAGAGTAACTGTGACAGTTCTTTCCTCGTCCCCAAGTCCCCAGACTGTTATGTTCTTGTCACGCTGGAGCACCATATCGTTTGAAAAAATATTTGCTACCTTTAACATACTTTTTCTCCTTTCAATATCTATAAAAATTCAAAAAAACATCATCGCCGCAGGCGATACCTTAATTCCTCACTCCTAACTCCTCACTAATCAAAGAGTGTGGTAGAAAAGAATGATATCCTCAAAGACGCCTTCCTTATTTTCAAAGCCCTGCGGAACTGTTCCGAGGCGGACAAAGCCCAATGCCTCGTAAAGCTTTACCGCCTTGACGTTTGATGCAACAACGGCATTGAACTGGAGCACCTTAAAGCCTTTCTGCTTTGCTATGAAAAGACAATGTTCGACTATGACCTTTCCTGCTCCTTTTCCACGGCAGGTGCTTTTTACGGCATAGCTTGCGTTTGCGATATGTCCGCATCTGCCAACGTTATTAGGGTGGAGGATATACATTCCTACAGTTTCGCCCTCATACTCTTCAACACCGCAGAATGTTTGTGAAGCAAAAAACTTTTTCGCACCCTCATAGTCGAGGGTCTCTTTCTGTGGGAAGGCATTGCCCTCTTTTACAACTTCGTTCCATATCTTTGCCATTGCAGGAACGTCATCAATATTGTAACCTCTTACGGTCACGTTTTTCATTTTTGCCATTTTGGATACTTCTCCATAATAAAATTACTCTATAAATGACTTCATGCCACGCTCACGTCGCCAATCAAGGAACTCCTCATATGTTCCCTGTCTGTCGATACAGCCGTCGGAGGTTATCTCGATTATTCTGTTTGCAACTGTCTGAACTATTTCGTGGTCATGAGATGCGAAAATTACGACGCCTTTGAAATCTCTAAGTCCGTTATTTACGGCTGTGATAGATTCGAGGTCGAGGTGGTTGGTAGGTCTGTCAAGCATTATAACGTTTGAGCCGAAGAGCATCATACGGCTGAACATACATCTTACCTTTTCACCGCCTGAGAGAACTTTTACAGGCTTATATATCTCGTCCCCTGAGAAGAGCATTTTGCCGAGGAATCCTCTGAGGTAGGTGTCTGTTACCTCGGAAGTGGAATATTTTCTTATCCAGTCAACTATACTTTCGTCATTATCGTTGAAGTAGGCTGAGTTGTCAATAGGGAAATATGAACGTGATGTGGAAACGCCCCACTTAATGCTACCCTCGTCAGGCTCTTCTTCCTCTGCAAGTATCTTGAAAAGCATTGTGATAGCCTGCTCGGACTCGCCGATGAAAGCGACCTTATCGGTACGGCTGAGGGTAAAGGAAACATTATTTAGGAGCTTTACGCCGTCAACTGTTTTGGATATGCCGTTGACTTTGAGTACGTCTTTGCCAAGCTCTCTATCCATATTAAAGCCTATGAAAGGATATTTTCTTGATGAGGCAGGCATTTCCTCGACAGTGAGCTTATCAAGAAGCTTTCTTCTTGCGGTAGCCTGCTTGGACTTTGATTTATTTGCTGAGAAGCGGTTGATGAACTCCTGGAGTTCCTTTATCTTCTCCTCGGCTTTCTTGTTCTGGTTCTTTATCATTCTCTGCATAAGCTGTGAGGACTCATACCAGAACTCGTAGTTACCAACATACATTTTTATCTTTGTATAGTCGATATCCACGATATGGGTACAAACATTATTAAGGAAGTGTCTGTCATGAGATACGACGAGGACTGTTCCGAAATAGTCGGCAAGAAAGTCCTCAAGCCAGCTTATAGCGTCGATATCAAGGTGGTTTGTAGGCTCGTCCAGCATGATGATATCAGGATTGCCGAAAAGTGCCTGTGCAAGAAGCACCTTGACTTTTTCGTTACCTGAGAGGGTGGACATCTGTGAATAGAGGATATCCTCGGAAAGGCCAAGACCCTGAATGAGCTTTGAAGCGTCAGACTCAGCTTCCCAGCCGTTAAGCTCTGCGAACTCGCTTTCAAGCTGACCTGCTCTGTCGCCGTCCTCCTCGGTGAAGTCCTCCTTGGCGTAAAGCTCGTCCTTTTCTTTCATTATCTCATAAAGTCGCTTATTGCCCATTATTACAGTTTCGAGAACTGTATACTCGTCGAATGCAAAGTGATCCTGACGAAGCACTGAAAGTCTGTCCTCTTTTGAGATCACTACCTCGCCTGTGGTAGGCTCTATCTCACCGCAGAGGATCTTCAGAAATGTTGACTTTCCTGCACCGTTTGCACCGATTATGCCATAGCAGTTGCCGTTTGTAAATTTAAGGTCAACGTCCTTGAAAAGAAGCTGACCACCGAATGAAAGGCTTACGTTTGATACTGTTATCATTTTAACTCTCCTATATCTGATAATTATACTTTGACACTTTATTATACCACACAAAGTGGCTTATGTCTACTTTTAATTATTAATTTTTCATCACTGCGCTTTTATGGTGCAAACGAGGTTTTGCTCTTGACGTTTTCAACAAAAAGTGTTATAATTGTTATGTACACATTGGCAATAGCGATAATTATTGCCCTGAAAATTCAAGAAATTAAGTCGGAAAGGATAACTTGAATATGAAAAAAGTTTTGTTTGCTTCTTCGGAGTGTGTTCCGTTTATCAAGACAGGCGGTCTTGCCGACGTTGTTGGCTCTCTGCCTAAGTGCTTTGACAAGAGGTATTATGATGTCAGAGTAATTCTTCCTAAATATTCCTGCATGAAACAGCAGTGGAAAGACATGATGCAGTACAAAACGCATTTCTACATGGACTTTGCAGGTCAGAGCCAATATGTGGGCGTACTTGAATGCGTTTATGATGGCGTTACGTTCTATTTTATCGACAACGAACATTATTTCACCGGTGACAAGCCTTACACTGAGCATCACTGGGATATAGAAAAGTTCATGTACTTTGACAGAGCTGTGCTTTCTGCTCTGCCGCTTCTTGATTTCCGTCCTGACGTTATACACTGTCACGACTGGCAGACGGGTCTTATACCTGTATATCTTCATGACAGCTTTGCAGGTGGCGATTTCTTCCGCGGCATAAAGACCGTTATGACTATACACAATCTGAAATTCCAGGGAAATGACGGAGTTGAGCAGTTCAAGAGGATATCCGGTCTGTCTGACTACTACTTCACTATTGACAAGCTGAGAACGGGCGTTGACGGAAATATGCTCAAGGGCGGTCTTGTTTATGCTGACGCTATCACAACTGTCAGCAACACATACGCAGAGGAGATAAAGACGCAGTTCTACGGTGAGGGTCTTGACGGACTTATGAGGGCAAGGGCTAACGATCTCCGCGGTATCGTAAATGGTATCGACTACGTTGATTACAACCCTGACACTGACAAGAACATTGTTGTAAGATACAATTATGACAACGTGCTTGAGAAGAAGATACACAACAAGAGAGCAATTCAGGCTGAGCTTGGTCTTGCGCAGGACGACAATCGCTTTATGATAGGCATTGTTAGCCGTTTGACAGATCAGAAGGGCTTTGACCTTATTGCATACATGATGGAAAGAATGTGCGAACAGGGCATACAGTTCGTTGTGCTTGGCACGGGTGAGCAGAAGTATGAGGATATGTTCCGCTGGTTTGCAGGCAAGTATCCTGACAGGGTTTCCGCTAACATTTACTACAGTGAGGAAATGAGCCACCGCATTTACGCTTCCGCTGACGCATTCCTTATGCCGTCACTTTTCGAGCCATGCGGACTTTCACAGCTTATGTCACTGCGTTACGGCACGTTGCCTATCGTTCGTGAAACTGGCGGTTTGAGAGATACTGTTCAGCCGTTCAATCAGTTTGAGAGGACCGGCACTGGTTTCAGCTTTGCAAACTACAATGCACACGAGATGTACAACACTGTTATGTTCGCAAAATACATATTTGATGACAGACGTGACGAATGGAACGGACTTATCAAATCTGCAATGGCACAGGATTTCTCATGGCAGGCTTCTGCTAACAAATATCAGGAAATGTATGACTGGCTTATCGGCTAAGATATATACAAGAAAAGCTCCGCAGAAAGGCGGAGCTTTTTTTATGTTATAGGTTTTGTGGCAAGTATATGATTTGTTGGAGATCAGGTGGGCGACCTCAGATCGCCGCCACAGAAACAAACATAAAAAGCGGCACAGTTTAGGCTGCGCCGCTTTTGTTTTGCATTTATCAGTCACCGAAAGCGACGCCCAGAGCCTTTGCGGTCTTGACGAGCTGGTGGTCGGCAGGGACGAATTTTGTTTTGCCTGCGACTTCTGAAAGTGGATTTTCTGACACAACTTCATTTATCATTGCCACTGCATAGCCGTATTTATCGGCTGCGATAAGCTCTGCGGCATGGACGCCGAACTTTGTGGCAAGCACTCTGTCATAAGCTGACGGGCTACCGCCTCTGAGCATATGACCAGGAACGCAAACTCTTGTTTCTCTGCCTGTAAGCTCTTCTATCTGCTTTGCAATTCTAGGGGTAGCAGTTGTAAGACCCTGCTCTGCACGGAGTTTTGCTCTTTCCTTCTTTTTAAGCTTTGCCTCTTCTTTATCAAAAGCACCCTCGGCTACGGCGAGGATAGAAAATCCCTTTGATTCTCTCTTTTCGCAGGCAGCGGCAAGCTTTTCGATATCATATGGTATTTCAGGAATGACTATCATATCTGCACCGCCTGCGATACCTGAATAGAGGGTGAGCCAGCCGGCTTTATTGCCCATTATTTCTGCAACGAGTATTCTTCCGTGGGAATTAGCTGTGGAATGAAGTCTGTCGATAACGTCTGTGGCTGTGTCAACAGCGGTATGGAAGCCGAACGTTACGCTTGTGCCCCAGATATCGTTGTCGATAGTTTTTGGCAGACCGATAACGTTAAGTCCCTCGGTTGAAAGGAGGTTAGCGGTCTTATGAGTGCCGTTGCCGCCCAAGGTGAGCAGGCAATCGAGCTTCTGCTTTTTATAGGTTTCTTTCATAGCCTTTACTTTATCCACGTTATCTTCTTCGATGACCTGCATTTTCTTGAAAGGTGTTCTCTTTGTGCCGAAAATAGTTCCGCCTGTGGTAAGGATACCAGAAAAATCAGACTGCTTCATTTCCTTGCACATATTATTGATAAGCCCATAATAGCCGTCCTCTATGCCGATTATCTGGACGTCTTCGCCGAACTTTTCATAGCAAGCCTTTGCAACGCCTCTGATAGTTGCGTTAAGTCCCGGACAATCTCCTCCGCTTGTGAGTATGCCTATTCTTTTCTTCATTTTACCAAGTCCTTTCAATGAAATTCTATCATTATCAACGATATCAATACTTATCGCTTGTGCTGAAATCTTCTATATCGGCTTCGTCGGAAGGAGTGATATCCTGCTGAGTTTCCTCAGGGGTGGCCTCGCTTTCAGGCTCATCGTCAATATATGTGAACCTTGAAGTCTGATGCTCTTTCTTATCCTTTTCACTGTTCTCGCTAAGTTTGAAACGTGCTATCATATTCTTTAGTATAAGCGACTGGCTTGAAAGCTCTTCACTTGCGGAAGCTGAACCGACTGCAGTTGAGGTATTGGCTGATACAACGGCTGATATTTGGTCTACTCCCGTATTTACCTGAACGATAGCTTCTGCCTGCGCCTCAGAAGCGTCTGAGATATTCTTTACGAGATCCTTTATAGTATTTGAATTGCTTACGATATTGTTCAGTGAATCAGCAGTTTCTTCGGCTATCTTAGAGCCCTTTGAAACAGCGGCAGACTGGTTTTCGATAAGTGAAGCGGTCTGCTTTGCGGCTTCGGCTGATCTTGATGCCAGACGTCTTACCTCGTCTGCTACCACGCCAAAGCCCTTTGAACCCTCTCTTGCGGCCTCTACGGCGGCGTTAAGGGCAAGGATATTTGTTTGGAATGCGATCTCGTCAATGACCTTGATTATCTTTGAGATCTCATCGGAAGCAGCATGGATAGCATTCATGGCATTTACCATGTTGCCCATATCGCTGTTGCAGTTGTCAACGGCTTCGGTATTCTTAAGTACGATATTATAAGCGTTCTTAGAGTCCTCAGAGTTCTGAGTTATCTGCTTTGAAACATCACTGAGGGTAGCGGAAAGCTCCTCGATCGCGGAAGCCTGCTGTGTAGAACCCTGTGATACAGACTGTGCGATATTTGACACCTGAACCGCTCCTGAGTTCACCTGCTCGGCTGACATATTGATAGAAGCAAAGGTATCAGACAGTGAGTCGAGTATCTCGTTAAACGTACTCTTTATCTTATAGAAGTCGCCCTTGAAAGTACCCTCCATTCTGTGGCAAAGGTTACCCTCGGATATCTGGGTAAGAGCCACTGTGATAAGGTTGATATACTGTCTGAGGCAGACGATAGTTTCTTCCAGAGAGTTTGAAAGGACGCCAAGCTCGTCCTTTGAATACCACACGTCAACAGGGTCGGTAAGGTTGCCCTGTGCGAGAGAACGAAGTCTGTTTGTGGTAGAAATGATAGGCTTTGTTATCCTCTTTGCAAAAAGCAGAGAGAACAGCACCGTCAGGCACATAAGCACAACGCCCATTACAATGATATTAGTAAGTGCGCTGGAGCTTGCAGTGGTGAAGTCGGCAACATTTGTAACCATGACGACAGTACCGTCAAAATATGACGAACCATAATAGCCCACGATATAATTGTTATCCTTAAATTTATACTCTGTTGTACCGCTATTATTTGCAAGTATTTTCTCAACGGCATTTGTCACTTCCGTATATTCTTCATCTTTCTTACCGATCTCAAGGGCATTTTTACCTATCTGATCTGTATCCTTATGAAGAAGGATCTCTCCGTCTTTACCAACAAGATAAACATAGCCGGATTTTCCGAAGGTATATTCATTAAGAGCATTGACAAGCATATCGCTCTGAATGGTAATACAAGCGACTTTTTGTTCTGTGTTGCCAGACTTTGTTGAAGCAAGTATAGAAAAATAATTCTTACCGCCAAAGGTATATATATCGGTTATATAAGCCGAGCTTCTTTCGCAAGCGCTTATGATGTGCTCCTTTTCAACTGATGACGATACCATTTCATTATCTGTTGCAAGCACAATGCCATTGCCGTCATAAACTGTAAAATTCAGATAAAAGCCTGTGTTGTCTGCAAAGCCACTTTTTACCGCCTTCAGTCTGTCAGCGTCAGTTTTTGCCCCTAAAAAAGAATCAGACTTTACGGTCGAAACTATATTATTCGTATAAGAGCTGATCGTCGAGTCAAAATTCTTAGCCGCCTGAACAGCCAGTGGTTCAGCGGTGCTTTTGAGCGTATCCTTTGCAGAAACGTTTATAAAATACACGGAAACCAAGCTGAGCAGCACCGTGATGATAAGTGCGATTGAAAGCATTGCCAAAAGCAGCTTTGAACGCAACGTTTTCATATACAGTTCCCCCTTATGAACTTGTTTTTAACGCAGCAAACAACACTGCGATATTACGTGTTTATTATATCATAATTGCACAATTATTTCAAGTACCACAAGCATATTTTTTGTGAACTTATGATGCAATTAATGATATAGAGGTGAATAAGAATAGGTAAAAAAGGGGGTAAATAAAATATGTACATATGTCTAAGGATAAGAAAAAGGGTGATGCTTTGTGTTATAGCTGTGCTTTCTATGCTGGCGGCGGTGGCTGTTATGCCAACCTTTGCAAAAGAAGAAAAAACAGATGGGATAAAGCTTCCGATCATAATGTATCACAGCATTGTAAAAAACGAAGATCGCAGCGGTGAGTATGTCATAACGCCTATCGAGCTTGAAAAGGATCTGCTTTATCTGAAGCAGAACGGCTACACTACTGTTTTTGTAAATGACGTTATAAGATATGTGAAGCGTGGGGGCGAGCTGCCTGAGAAGCCTATCATACTGTCCTTTGATGACGGCACTTACAACTACAGAGAATATCTTCTGCCGCTTCTTGAAAAATACGATATGAAAGCCACTGTATCTATTGTGGGGGCTTACACTGACGCTGCCTGCGAGGAGGCTGAGCCTGATCCTGCTTACTCTTATCTTGACTGGCAGGACGTTTCGGTGCTTCGTGACAGCGGTCATGTGGAGATATGCAATCACTCTTACGATATGCACAATCTTGAAGGCAGGCGTGGAGTCGGTCAGCTGGAGGGAGAAAGCTACGAGGATTACCGAAAGGTATTTCTTAACGACACCACGAAGCTTCAAACGCTTTGCGATGAACACTGTGGTTTTCAGCCAAACGTTTACACCTATCCTTTCGGCATAACCTGCGAAAGTGCAAGTCGGCTCGTAAAGAACATGGGGTTTGAGGCTAGTCTTGGAGTAGAGGAAAAAATCAATATAATAAAAAAAGAAGATGAGCGCTGCCTTTTTGGTCTTTACAGATACAATCGCAGCGGGATCATCTCCACAGAAGAATTCATGAAAAAAGTTTTTGGAGCATAAAAAAAAGCAGCCCCTATTGGAGCCACTCTCTAAACTGAATCACCATCAGCATATTCACATTATACTCTGGCAGGTGTCGAAATTATACTTGTTTTTGTGTGATTTTTGTAAAAAAAATGTGTATTCGTGTAAACAGGGTGACAAATGCTGTCACAAACAGCCAAAAGCACGTTGATACGTCACTTTTGGCTGTTTATCATCTCTTTACACAGAACTTATTTATCCTTTTTGCCGCCTTTGATCTTTCCTCTTATCCAGATAATTATTACGACAAGTGCAATAACAAGGACAATAAGGACGATAGCAAGGGCGGTATTGAGCATCTTTTTATACCTGTCTCTTATACACATCTGACGCTGCCGACGATCGCATAAGTGT
>ERZ1694701.386-NODE-386-length-21987-cov-13.171074_pt1 | contig 21987 bp, 28 predicted proteins | sample MGYA00581721_ERZ1694701 | MGnify/ENA primary metagenome ERZ1694701 (study PRJEB42213, sample SAMN07424528) | human gut metagenome | biome: ENVO:00009003; feature: ENVO:2100002; material: ENVO:00002003 | host: Homo sapiens | place: USA | collected 2014 ...
GCAGGTGGAGACGGGCGTGGAAGAATGTGGGCAAAATGTGGGCAAAAACGTTTTGAAGCCCGTCTGAAACCCTTAAAAACGTTGGAATCACGCCATTCCTGCGAATGGTGGTTTCTTCGCAAGTTCCGAAGGACGCACTGAGCTGAGAACGGGTTGGAAAATGGCCGCTTTGCCTTGCGGGAGTAGGGCTGAGCGGCTTTTTCGTTTTAACCAGTTTTAACGGTTTTTAACCTGTTTTTACGGAAAATGTGGGCAAAATGTGGGCAGAAATCGAGCCCGCGAAGCCCTCTGCCACAACGCGAAATCGGCCCCGTCCGGCAGCAGTCAAGCTCTGTGCGAGCTGTCTGCGATGCCGGGCGGGGCCGAACTATGTGTGGTTATGCGGCGCGGTCGAGGCGTTGTTTGATGGCGCTGACGCCGATGAGCGCGCCGGCGAGGATGCCGAGCGCGTTGAGCGTGGTCACTATCGCGTCCACGTGAGTCCAACCCCATGCGGGGCCGACCGTGCCCACGAACAGGGCGAGTGCGGGCAGGACGATGAGGCCCAGCCATTTGAGGATGTCGTAGACGCGGCTGGGGATGAGCCAGTCGGGCACGATGTCGGTGGATGCCGGTGTATCGGTTGGATTGTCGGTCATGTTTGCTCCGATCGTAAAAATAATGGTGATGCCGTCACCCGCATAATCGGGTGGCGGCATCGGTTTGGGTTAGCGGCAGGTCACCGTGTCGCCCACGTAGTAGACGTTGATGTTGCCGCTGGGGACCGAACACTGGGAGACGCTGTAGCCGTGGGATGTGGCGAACTCCCACACGGTGTCGCCCCACTGGAGGACCTTGGAGACCCCGGTGGACGGTGCGGGGGTGGCAGTAGAGCCGCCGCCGTAGGTTACGACGTCGCCCACGTAGTAGCGGTTGATGTCACCGCTTGGCGTGTGCCATGCGGACAGGGGCCAAGCATCGTAGGCGACGGCGAGTCCCCAGATGGTTTCTCCCCACTGCATGACGTGGCTGATGCCACCCGTGTTGGTGTCGGCCGGGGGAGTGCTCGGCTGCACGGGCGCGGGCGTTGCCGGGGCCGGGGCTGTGGAGCCGGTGGGGTTGGCGTACAAATCCCACTGCCAGCCTTCGCCACGGAAGATGTTGAGGTCGATGGGACTCCACGTGTTGACCACGCCGGTGCCACTGTACTGTCGCATGGCCTCGCCGTACGCGCCCAGCATCCACGGGTTGGCCTGATAGCCGGTCGGGCTCATGTTCGCGTACTGCGCGATCCACAAACCGTAGTTGGCGCGGATGTCGCCGGGGATGGTGCCGGCCACGGGGCCGGTGTAGAGCAGCGGCTTGACGCCGCCCGAGAGCCGTTCGCACTCCGCCATGAAGCGGCGCACCCAGTCCCAGTTACCCCACGCCGGATTATCGTCCATCTCCCAGTCAAGGGCGACGATGCCGTGACGCCAATAGTTGCTGGTGTTGCGGTAGAAGAATTGGGCTTCGGCTTCCGGGTTGCCGCCCATGGCGTAATGGTAGAGGCCGAATTTCTTGCCGGATGCCTGCGCCTGGTAGATCATGCGGTTGGCGTCGGTGTTCACGCCGGACACGAGGCAGTTGTTGTTGACCTGTCCGGTGCCCCATGTGGTGCCGACCACCACGAAGTCCGCCTGCATGTTATACACGTCAGCGCCGCACTGCCAGTTGGACATGTCCACGCCCTGCATGTCCGCGTGCGCGGTCGCCGGGAGCAGCATCATGCACACGGCGGCGGACAACGCCATACCCTTGGCGAGCAGACGCTTCCACCACGGCTTGTCCTTGTTTTTAACCAATTTTTCCCCTTTCTCTGAGGTGAATATTGTTTTGTGGCCCACGGTCGTGGGTCAGGATTATCGGGGCCCACTCGGGGCCGTCAATGGAAAAGCCCCACACGGTATGGTGTGGGGCTAGAATCAGTCGATCTTGTACAGGCGGGGAGTGAACGTCTTATCGACCTCGCCCGTGGTGTTGATGAAAATGTTGCATTGGAGAGTGCCGGCCTTCAAGGTTTTCGGCCCATAGTTACGAGGTTCGAACACACTTGCTCCTTCGCTCCCGTCGTCGTAGGAGATATGGGCTTGTATGCCCATCAGCCATGAATTGTTGCCCAGCGGCCAGTCCGTGGCGTCCAGCGTGTACGTGCCCGCATCCACATGCACCACACTGGTCAAGTTATTCCACGAGCCGGCCTCTGTCGTGGTGGAGCCTTTGAAACGGTACGTGCCCGGTGTCGGTGCCGTGACCGTGATCCCCGGGGCGGCACCCACTGTCTTAGGCAGTCCGGTGACACGCGGATACAGGTTCGCTAAGTCACCACCCCCCCCCCTAAGGCTCGTGTTGTCGGGTCGCATCCACTCGTGCGCGGTGTCGCCGGATTCGAGCTGGACTCGGAGGTCGCCGTCCTTCGCGGTGGGCGTGGCCTCGCTGGACAGGATTTCGAAGCGCAGGCTGACGGTGCCGGCAGGGATTGCAACGGCATTGCTGCCCGAGGCGACCTGACCTCCTAGCCGGTGTCCTTTGGCGTCGAGGAATTTGACGCTGAAGCTCAAACCGGCGATACTAGTGCCGCTGAGTTTCACGGTGCCCTGTACCGGGCATGGGAACGTCCACGACAGGCCATGCCATTGACCGGTGGCGGTGCCGGTGACGTGCAGCGACCCGTCAGTGTTGACGGTGGCGGTCAACCCGTTGCCCTCGGCGGGACCGTAGGACAGCAGGTTGCGGGATTTGACGGTGACCGGGATGGTCTTGGTGACGGAGCCGGCCTTGATGTCGAGACTGGTCGACCCCATCAGAAGTCCGGTGACTCGTATTCCACCCATGTTGGGTTTCCTTTCTATGAGGTAAGCCCCACACGATGGTGGGGCTTGTTTGTGAGAGTTTTCGTAGGACCGGGGTGATGTCCGCGCCGATGGTGGTGTCGTGGACACGGGGATAAGGCACCCATCATCGTCGGCGCGTTCGTGTTCCGCTCGTTTCAAGCCGTGGTCGCGATGGTCCGATCCTTGACCGTGGGGGTGAATTCCTGCGACGCTTCCGTGGGCAGGACACGCACCTGGAGGTACTTTTCCTCGCCCACACGCAGGGTGATGTTGTCGATGGGTTTGCCGGAATCGTCCGTGACCTTGATGGACTCGGGCGCGTAGGCCGCGCTGATGGACACGGCGGCGGAAGTGAAACCGTTGACCGTGGCCGTCACCAATATGGTTCCGCCATGCCTCCACGTGAGCGTGTTGCCCGAAACCGTGGCGGTGGAAGTGTCCCGGCTTGTGAACGTCACGTTCTTGGTGGTCAGCAGGTCGCCAACATGACCGTCCGCATACGTGGCCTTCGCCCCCAGTTTCAAAGTGCCGGACACGGCCAGCGACTTGGGCAGCGGCTTGCCCTTATCATCCGTGATCTCGATGGAGACCACCGTGTCCTTGTCCAGCGGCCATACGAGTTTGCCGTTGAACATGGCGTTGTACGTGTGGCCGTTCAATAATGGTTTGCCGACACGTTTGCCGGCGTAAAAGGCTGGCATGATCAGGCCCCCTTCACAGTGGCCTTGGCTGCGGGCTCCTCCGACACGGTTCCGGTCGGCGTTTCCCCGGTGGAGTCCTTGCCGGTTTCCTCCGTGGTGCCTTCAGGGGTGCCGGCGGAAGGCAGTTCGGCGGAAGCGCTCTCGGCCTTGTCCTTGACCGCCCGCACCGTCGAATCGATGGCGGCGATGGCCGTCTCGCCCTTCGCCGCGACCATGGAAGCGGTGTCGGCCACGGTCTGCGAATCGTTGGCGACGGAAGCCGCCGCCATACTGGCGTTCGACGCGAGACTGCTCAGGTCGGACTGGGTGGCGGTCGCGGAATCCGCGGAGGACTGGGCGCTCAGCATGGCGCTCTTCGCCAGCATGGCGTTCGTCTGCGCTTCGGCCGTGATGGACTCCAGCGTGCTCATGGCCATAGCGGCCTTCATGGTCGTGGCGGTTTCGTCGAAGAACACCAGCTCGTCCGGGTATTGTGCGGAAAGTGTCTCCGCCTCCGACTGGGTGGAAGCGTGGCGAACCTTCAACAGTTGGGAGCCCTGCATGTCCTTCGGGACGAACGTGCCCGCGTCCACTTCCACGAGGTCCGCGTATTCGACCTTGGTCTTGGAGTCCGTCACCTCGACGTAGCGCGTGTACGCCTGCGGCGTGTCCGCCAACTCGATGACCTGCCAAACAAACGCGCTAGTCGTGGGCAGCAGGTCAACCGTCAGCTCGCCGCTTTCGGACAGGTCCGCGTCGAACGAGGCCGCGATGACAAGATTCTTTTCCGCGTCGAAATGACGACGCACCGGGCGGAACCTCATCGTGCCGGTGACCGGGTCCAGGCCGCCGGTCTTCGGCTTCCTGATGCTGATATGGATTTGGGTCATGATTATTACTCCTCCTTAATGGATTCGGTTATGGTTTCCGGAGCTACGTCCGGGCGAAGCTCGTCCGGCAATGATGGCTTGGGATGACGTTTCAAATTGTTGACCATGTTTCCCTTTTCTCTGGGATGGATATTGTTTGTGGCCCACGGTCGTGGGTCAGGACTGTCGGGGCGCTATCGGCGCGGATTGGATGTCATTGTTGAGTGCTGTCCCGTGGCCGTTGCCGCCCAGGCTGTGATAGCTGTCGTAGAGGCGTTGGGAGCGTGCTTTGAGGTCCTCGTCCGCCACTCCGTCGTGCTCGATGACCATTTCGCGGCGCAGGTCCTCCAACTGGCACAGCAGGAGCTCGCGCAGCCCGTTGACCATGGCTTTGCCCCATCGCCGCATCAGGCCCAAAACCGTGGCCACTCCGCCACAGATAAAAGGCACGAGCCAATCGACGACGTGAGTGAGCAAAGACATGGAAAAGCTCCTTTACGGTGGGTAAAACCCACACGTTCGTCCCCGTTGGATAGGCCAACGGGCGTGTGGGTTTTGGAGGTTGAAAATGCTGTTACGAGAGTTTTGGAACGACCGGTTTTGGCCGTACTGCATGGCGAATCTGCGTGAGAGCACGTGTGTGGGGTACGAGTCCGCTTGGCGTCTGCATGTCATGCCGGTTTTTCGGTGGCATGGACATGGGCGCGATAAGCGTGGAGCTCGTGGACAAGTGGCTCGCAGGTTTCGACAGTTCGGGCGCGGCGCGCAAGGCATGGGCCGTACTACGCGCGATACTGAGGCGGGCTATCCGTTGGAACCTTTTGGACGTGGACATCACGAGACGTGACATCCAACTGCCGGCCAAACCTCATTACGAGCCGCAAATATTGACCATCCGTCAGCAGCGCGCACTGTTGCAGGGCTTTTACGGTCATCTGCTTGAGGCGTGGCTTATCTGCGCCGTCTCATGCGGACTCCGCACCGAAGAGGGCTACGGGCTTGAATGGTCGGATATTGACCTGCGCTCAGGTGTCCTGCACGTGGAGCGTGGCCTGCAATGGGTGAGCGGGCATGAGGTCACAGTGCCGCCTAAAACCGAACTGTCCCGCCGCACACTCCCGTTGCCGCGCTTCGCCGTCAAACGATTGCGCGAAATCAAACCACGCGAAGGAGGCCGACTCATCGGCACCCTCACCCCGCCGCAAACCGCACGCCAATACGCGGGCTGGTGCAAACGGCATAACCTGCCGCACGTGCCCGCACGCAACCTGCGCCACTCATGGGCGACGAACACTCTGGCCGCCGGGGCTGACATCGCCATCGTGAGCAAAATGCTCGGCCACAGCGACATCAAAACCACCGCAAAGTACTACCTCAAACCGGATATCTCAGCCCTGCGAGACGCGCAACGCCTCTGGGAACGAGCCCTAATAGCCTGAACGGGATTCCCTAACCCAGCGTTCTACGACGTGGCGAGTACCTTACAGCAGCGACAGCATTTTGCTTACGCGCATCGGTGATATCTGTTTCATGGGTGGCAACGTAAAATTCAACAGTAGCGGGCAGAACAATTACACGAAGGCTCAGGAGAAGCTCCCCGAAGGGTATCGACCCGTCACCGTCAATACGCCCGTGGCCGTTTTCGGTGGTGAAACGACATTCATCTGTTACGGCGAGGCCAATGGCACCGTCACGATGCTTGGCAATCCGAACAGCGCGTACGCGGGATGCACCGGCGTATGGAGGACCGCCGACCCGATGCCCGCCGCATAGCTTCGGGACACTGGCTCAGGCGGTTGCACTGTCTTGCAGTGACCCCACGGGTCATAGCGCGTATGAGACGGTCATGCCGAACGCGTTCGTGCCCTGCGTGCCGCCCTGATTGGCGTAGGTCATGGTTCCGTTCGCGTTTACGTTGATGATCTTCTGGTTCGCGCCGTCGCGTCCGCCGTAGGAGAAGTTCAAGTCCATCGGGGGACGCCATCCTTCGGGCAGAGTGCCGAACGTGCCGCTGTTCCAGGAGCCGGAGGCCGACGACTTCCAGTCGATGCGCAACGTGACGAGCGAGCCGCGACGGTAGCCTTTGACGGTACCGTAAGTGGAGTTAATCAGCGTCAGCACTTCGGTCTGGGTTAGGGAAAGCTACGCGGTAATCCAACAGCCGGATATACCGACGAATCGGCCGGTATATCCGGTGCCGTTCAACACCATTTTCCCCTCCGGCGTGCCGTAAAGGTAGAAACTGGTCGCGCCGCCGTTGTCGGTGCCGCGCATGACCGCGCGGGAATCGCCGGACGGTCTGAAACCCTTCGGGATTGTCCCGTTGACGGATGTGTTGCCGGCCTGATTGAAATTGCTTGTCAGCGTGATATACGCGCAGGCGGTGACAATACGGCCGACACGAACCAGAGTGATATACCTGTCGGAATACGGCATCTTGACTTGGCCCGTGACAGGGGTTAGGGAATCCCACACGTCGCTCATCGGCTTCAACACGTTGAACAATGCGACTGGTGTGCCGATGGTGATGCCGTCCAGCGGGATGCGGTACAAGGGCATGTCGTAGGTGGTGCCCCCGTCCAACGGGCTGGTGGTGTTCACGGCGGGGTCGGTGGGCGTGCCCGTGGTGGGCGTGCCCCTGACCACCACCAGTTTCGCGCTCTCAACCGACTGCGAGCCCTTCGCATAGCGGCATACGATCAGGTCGTTGCGTTTCTGACCCTGCGACCCGTTGGTGACGATCAGGTCCTCGGGCGTGCCTTGGCTGACGTGACGGCCCTGCATGACCAGCTCGCCCGTGCCGATGGTCACCTTGTTCGCCGAAACGACCGTGATCTTGAGCTTGTCGTGCACGTTCAGGACATAATCATCCAAGCCGAGAATGCCGGCGTTCAATCCCGCCGCCTGCTCCGCTGTCGCGTGCGCCTTGCCCGCATGACCGGTGACGAGTTCAGCCATTCCGCTTGCCTCCGTTCTGCATCCAACTGTCGAAGCTGTTATCAAAATCCTTGAGCTTGTTCACATAATCCGCGTAATCCTGATCGCAAAACAGGTAGTCGTGGCCCGTGCCGGTGGAGTCCAACCGGTTGACGTTGTACCACGTCTTGATATCCGGGTCGTCCAAGTCCTTGTACCATTTGTTTCTGCCGCAACGGTCGCATTGCATGACCGTCGCATTGTCGATACGCGCCATAATGGCCCCCTTCCTAATCGGCCTCGTAATCGACGGACAAGACGCCGCCCGAGACCTTGACGATTTTCTTGGTTATCGAAGCGTTGACGGTGAAGCCGGTGAGATTATCCCTTGCGGTCACGGTGTCGCCCACGTCGAACACCACGTTCGCGTCATCACGGACGGTGACCTTCACGTCACCCTCGGATTGCAGTTCCTGCAACTTCTCACGTGTCTTCTGATTCAGCTCGGCGGTTTCGGCGTTGCTGTAGTCGTAGACCTGCGTTATCTCGTCCACGCCCTTGAGCGACTGGGATTGGCTGACATTGCCTTTGGCGTCCGCATACCAGTGGACGACGGTTCTCGCGGCCAAATCGCCCTTGCCCAGGCCGATGAGATGGTTCGGTTTGCGCCACGTGCGGGTCGCGTCGAAATCGATAAGGTCGCTGTCAATCGAGTCGCCGTAATGCGCGACAGGCTCAGCCCAGATGTTGACCCGGCCGGACGCATAGGCAAGCCTGAGTTTCAGTCCGTTGGCCTCGCACATCTTCCTCAAACCCGTATAGCAGTCCGTGTAGCGGTCGAACTGGTATTGTTTGATGGTTGGGTCGTCACTGCCGTCAGGCGGTACAACCGCGTCGAACACCGAATCAAGCCCTACGCGGCTGATGAGCGAGCCGATGACCGTGCTGGCCGTACCGCTCACTGTGAGATAATCCCTGCCCCTATCCGGCTCGAGGATTTTGTTCGCGAGCACGCCGTGCCATGTGCGCCCCGAGTAGGTGAGGGTGCTGACGCCGGACGTGAGCTGGTCTTCCATCGCATCGACCACGCCCCCGCATTCGCTGCCGTCGATGTAGATATAGGCACCCGCATCGATGGTGGACGCGCCGCTCACGACAAGTTCGAAATCGTTTTCCTCCTTGCCCCACGCGCAATCCAGAGTGTAGTCGACGGCGGAACGGACATCGACGTGATTGGAGTCGGTGATAATCAGGTCCACCATGACGGCGTGCTCCTCTCCTGGATCACTGTCAGGTCAAAGCCGAACCCGTTCCACTGCACCTGGTGTTCCCCGGCCGGCAACGGCTGGAAAATATAAGTGCCGCCGTTGAGGCCGCTGCCTCGTTCGCCCTTGTCGAACACGTTCGTGGTGTCGCCGTTTTCGGCGGTCATGACGATGCTGCGTTGCCCCTCCACGCTGTTGACGGTCACATACGAGCCCGAGGGGATGTCCACGTCGAGCGCGTACCGGTTGCCGCCGATGATGATGGCTGGCTGTGAGACCGGCCCGTAGACCACCAGTTCGAACGGCATCGGCGAGACGGCATCGTTCACGACCGAAGCGTTTCGTGCCGTTGGCAGGTAGTCGTGAGGGTAATCGTGCGGGTAATCAAGGTCGAGGCCCGGTTGCAGCGCATCCGACCAGAAATGCTGCACGTCGTCACGCTTGTGCCACAGGCCGTCAAGCAATGCGACCGTGAGCGCGTACTTCGCGGGGCCGGGCGGATCATAGGATGGTTCGATGCCGGTGATGAGCGCGGTCTGCGACCAGCCGTCCACGGTGAGCAGGCCGGCGTCGTCCTTGCTGCGGGATGACGCCACGGCCTTGACGTCCGCGTCGAACAGTTCGCTCGCCACGTCCAGCACGTTGAGGTCGGCGCACGTGGCCTCCAATTGGACGCTTGACGCGTTGAGGGAGGCGGAGTCAATGCCGTGCGCGGCCAACTCCACCTCCCACGCGTGCGTGCGCAGGCTCTCGATGCGTTTGACCATGAGACCGGCCGGGTCGATGAGATCAACGGCCCCAGCCGAAACGGCGCGGCTTGATCCTCCGCCTCGCCGGTAGGTCATCGACTGCATGACTGTCCTCCTGTTTTAGACGAGACCAAGCCTGCGCTTCTCCTCGCGGATGGTCATGGATGGCGTGTACTTAGCGATGGTCGGCCCCAAATCACCGTGCAATGCCTGCAGGTCGGAGCGCAGGCCGCGAAGCTCCACAAGCGTCGACGCGAGGTCTGCGAGCCCATTCCCGGTTTCAGGCAATGGGGCGGAGCCCTCCACACCAATGGCGGAGCGCAACGTCATCGGCTGGAATGCCGACTGTGCGGCGGCCGTGACACCCTGCATCCGCTTCGCGATGTCACGCTGCAATGCGGGGGTGGCCTTGTCAATGCCCTCGCTGATGCCGGGCGGGATGTAGCGGCCGACTTCGTCGCGGAACACGCGGGACGGCGAATGGATGCCGAGCGCTTCCTTCGCCTTATCGACCAGTCCGGAAAGCGCGCCCTTGATCTTGTCGTACAATCCGCCGATGGCACCGCTGATGCCGTTCCACAGACCACTGATGAGCTGCGAGCCGGCGTTTTTGAGCAGCGAGCCAGCTCCGGCGAACACGCCCTTGATGGCGCTCACGATGCCCGACACCAAGCCGCCGACCGCTCCGGCCGCGTTGGAAAGAATCGATTTGAAACTGTTCCAAGCTCCCGACCAGTTGCCGTTGATGAGGTTGGTGACCATGCTGATGACACCGGAAATAACGCCGACCACGCCCTGGATTACGCCTTGTATGCCGTCGATGACACCCGACACATATGGGAGCATCGCCTGCACCGCAGGCAACAACGTACCGGTGATGAATCCGATGATTGCGCTCACTACCGAGCCGACCACGCTGATGATGCTCTGGATGACCGGCATCAGCTGTTGGATGATGACTGTGATGCCCGAGACCGCATCGGTTATGACTGGCACGAGCTGTTGGATGAGCGGCGTGATGGCGGTGACCAGCTGGCTAACGAAATCCATGACCTGCTGGATTACCGGGACGAGCGCGGAGGCGAGCTGGCTGATGACTTGGCCTATCATCGACACGATCTGCGAGGCGACCGGCAGCAGCGCGGCGATGATGTCCGCCAACGGTGGCAGCAGGCTGGACACGAGCTGGCCGATGAGCGGCATGAGCGAGCTGAGCGCGTTCATGAGCGGTTCGATGATCGTCGGGATGAGCGGTGCCAGCGACTGGAGTATGTCGCCGAACACTGGGATGAGCTCCGCGACAGAAGCGGTGATCACCGGCATGACCTGTTTGAACATGTCCTGCAGGCTTTTGCCGAACGCATCGAACGTCGGCTTCATTCCCGCGATCGTGTTCTTGAACAGGTTGAACGCGCCGGTGACCTGCGTGCCGAAGGCGTTGCGCAGTTCCGGCACCGTGGCGATGAGCGTGCCCAACGCTGCGACGACGATGCCGATGGGTCCGCCCAACGCGCTCAACGGGCCGGACAATCCGCCGAGCACCCCGCCGAGCAACGGAATCTTGGACAGCAATGGTGCGATGCCGCCTGCTCCGAGGGCCATGAATGCAGCTATCAGAGGGGCGATGGCGCTCTGCACGGGTTTGAATATCTCGCCGAGCCCGTTGAATACGCTGCCGATGGCGTTGACCGCGTTCTGGAACGGTTCAGGCAGGAGCGTCACCAGATCCGAGAACAGGCTCGGGATGGCTTTGACGACGCTCTGGGCGATGACCTTCACGCGGGGCAGGATGTTCTTCAACGCAGTGCCGATGGAGTCGGCGAGCTGCTGGCTGAGAGCGCCCATGTCGGCGTTCTCGTTGCCCAGTCCGGCGAGCCAGTTCTGCCATGCGGCCTTCATCGAGTTCACGGACCCCTCGATGGTGGTCGCCGCCTCCTTGGCGGTCGTGCCGCTGATGCCGAGGCTCTTCTGCACTCGGCTGATGGCCTCGGTCACGTCGGCGAACGAATCGATGGAAAGGTCGTTGCCTTCCTTCATCACGCCCGGCAGCTTGTTCGCGTCGGCGATGAGCCGCTGCATTTCCGTCTTGGTGCCGCCGTAGCCGAGCTTGAGGTTGTCCAGCATCGCGTAATTGCCGCGAGCAAGCGACTGATACGTCTGTTGGATGGTCTGAATGTCGGTGCCCATCTTGTTGGCGTTGTCCGACATGTCGATGATGGCCTGATTGCCCATCTCTGCGGCCTTGGCGGTGTCCCCGCCAAGCGAACTGACCAACGAGGCCGCGAAGCTCGTGACCTGGTTCATATAGTCGTTCGCGCCGACGCCGGCCGTCTTGTACGCTTCGGCCGCGTACTTCTGCACAGTGCCGGAAGCGCCCTTGAACAGGGTGTCGACGCCGCCGACCGCCTGCTCCCACGTGGCATACGCGCCCAACGCCTGCTTGCCGGTGGCCACCAGCGTGCCGCCGATGGCTGCCACACCTGCTCCGATGGCGGCGACCGCTCCCGTGGCGAGGCCCTTGATATGGGCGACCGCGTTTTGGGCGAGGTTTTTGAACGAGTTGCCTGCGCTGGAGGCGAGGTTGCCGAGCGTGCTGCCGATTGCCCCGGCGACGGTCTGTGCTCCGGCGGGGAGTTTGGACCATACGGCTCCGGCGGCGGTGGCGATGTTGCCGAAGTAGTTCTTGGCTACGTTGGCTACCGGTGCGAGTTTCTGCCCTACTTTTCCTGCGGCATCTCCGATGGCGGAGCCGATTTTGTCGCCGAATGAGCGGATGGGTGCGGTCCAAGTAGCGACTGCCGTTTTGATGGTGTTGCCGGTTCTGCTTCCCCAGTCGCGAATCGGTTGCGTCCATGCGGTGATTGCCGCGCCGATTGGTTTGGCGATGCCTGACACGGTGGCTGCGATGCTGCCGCCCCAGCCTTTGAGGGTTTGCTGGGCGGCGCTGATGGCTCCCTTGAGTTCGGTTTGGATTTTCGCGCCGACCTGCACGGCGAAACCGCTCAATGAGGATACGGCCTTGTTCGCGAATCCGGCTATCTTGGAGCCGAGCGGTTTCCAAATGGCGTCTACGCCGAGCAGGCTACGCACGAGGCTGCCGAGCGCTCCAGAGAGTCCGGTGAAGGTGGATTGGCCCCGGCTGATGCTCGAGAATCCAGCCGAGAACGAGCTTGCCATCGTCTTCATGGAACCGGATACGGTGTTGGTGCCCTTGGCGAGTTCGTCCTCGGCGGCCTTGAGCGCCTTCTTCGCGTCCGCGAGCCGTTCGGCGGCGTCGTTGGACTTGTCGAGAGCGGTGGCCTGACGCAACTGGGCTTTTTCGAGATTGATGGAGGCGGTCTGCGCCTGAGTCGAATCCGACCCGTATCTGGCGATGGCCGAGTTGAGCCTCTCCTGCGCCTGCTGCACGTTGACCGTGGCCTGACGGTAGTTCAGGAGCGCGGCGCTGGCCTTGGAGGACGCCTGCGCCGCGTCACGCTTCAACGGTTTCAGCACATCGTCGGCGACGCCCCGGGCACTCGAACCGAATGCCTTTTTGAAGCTGTCGCCGAACGATTTGCCGATTTTCGAACCGTTGCCGAACGCCTGGGAGAAACGGTTGGAACCGGACTTGCCGGCCCCCCGCATCTCCTTGTCGACCGCGCTGCGGAAGCCCTTCATCGAGGGGAATATCGACACGTGGCCGGTTCCCACTTCCGATCCGAAAGCCATAAGGCGACTCCCCTCTTAGTTGATGGTTGTTTATCCGAAGAGCTTGCTCATATGCGTTTCGGCCTCGTGGATCTCCTCGGCGGTGGGCTCGTCCGTTTCGGGTTCGCCGTCCACGTCGCCGAGCAGCGTGGAAGCGCCGAGGAACTGCAATACGGTGATGTCGGTGGCGCTCATGGGGAACATGAGGCCGATGAGCGAGGCTCCCGTGTAGGAGGACGGGTCGCCGCACAGCGCCGTGTACAGGTCGATGGCGTCACGGTAGGGGAGACGCCGGCCGAGATCGTGTTCGATGCTCCACCCGAATCGGGCGAAGTCCGCTCGGACCTTTACTCCGTCATCGGAGTTGAGGATTCGGCAGAAGTCGGCGATTTTCCCGGTTCGACGCCCTGTGATTTGGCGAGCGTCTCCCCGTAGTCCTGGATGAGGTTGAACGCGACCTGCATGGGCTCCCTTTCGAGCTGCTTGGCCTGCTCGTCTCCGGCGAACACGGTGAGGATGCGTTTGACCTGGTCGAGGCTGTCGGTGTCGGTGGAAGCGCCGGACAGGGCCTCGAAGTCGGCGATGGAAAGATAGAGAGGCAGCTTGTAGACGGTGCCGCCGGGTGCCAGCGCCCAGTATTCGTTGTTCTTGATGATGTGTCGCACCTTGACCTGGTTGGCGACCTCGGCGAGGGCCTCGGCCTCCCTGGTCTCGTCCCAATCCTCGAATTCAGCGATCGAGGGTGCCGTGTTCTGCTGCTTTGCCATGATGGTTCTCCTGTCATACGTGTTTCTCCCGTCGTTGGTGTTGGGGCTCCCCGCATGCCGACAGGAGAGAGGTCATGCGGGGAGGGAATCGTTGTCAGGCCGCCGCGTAGGACTGCAGGTAGCGGCTGTTGCCGCCGTCCACGGCGGGATCGAGCTGCCATGTGGCGGTCAGCGAGAGGCCGGACACCTCGCCGCGCGTATCCTGCGCCGGCTCGTTGCCGGTGATCTGGATGACGCCGAGACGACGGCGTTTGCGGCCGAACTTGTAGATGGTTTCCTGATAGGCGAACCATTTGGTGTCCTGGATGATGTCCTTGACGTGGTAGACGCCGGTTTCATCGGGCTTTCCGATGGTCATGAGGCGGGTGAGGTCGTTGTCCTCGGCGGCGGTGAACGCGAGAGTCAGCGTCGGGTCGGCGTTGAGCGTGTAGCCCGGCTGGTGGAATTCGGTGGCGTCGTCGCCGTCGCGGGAGTCCTGCGGCGCTCCGTCGCTGGTGATGAGGCCCACGGCGGCGGAGTCGGAACCGAACACGTCGCCGAGTTCGGTGATTGGATCCGCCACGGAGGGCGCGATCTGCGAGGCGGTCAGCGTCTTGCCTGCCGCATAGGGGGCGACGATGATTTTCGATGTGAGTACGTTCTTGACAGAATCAAGGTCGTTGCCCTGGTTGTCTGCTGTCATTCCATTGTCCTTTCAAAATGAAAAGACCCCGCAACGCATGCAGGGTCTAGGAAAACGGTTAAGGGATTGGTTAGTGTTCGCCGACCGTCGAATATTCGACGATCAGGTAGTAGTGCGCGGTGTCGGAATCGTCGGACACCGGGTAGGGCCCGTTGCACGCGGAATCGTCCACGCTGATGACCGGCGAATCCTTGGCGAGGGCGATGGCGGGGTGTTCGGTGAGCGCCGCGTAGACGCGGCGGGCCAAATCCTTGCATGGCTTCTCGGCCTGTCGACTCCACCCGTACACGTTCACGCCGATGCTTCGGTCGAAATGGCCGAGCCCGTCAGCGTTGCCGCCATCGTCCCGGACGGTGACGAGCGGATACGCGCCCTGATAGTCAGGAGGTTTCTTGCTGCCCACCTGCAAGCCGGCCACATCGGTGATATGGGCGCGCAGGTAATCACAGAGGAAAGCCTCCATGTCGGGAGGCAGTATCAATGTCATATCTTCACCGCCTTCAACGCCTTGCGCAGATTGCCGGTCTTGGACTCGACCAGCATGGTCTTCGCGTCATGGCCGACCACCATGAAGGTGGTGCGGTGCGCGCGTTGAACGGCCTCGACCTGCAGTCCGTCGCGGTAGGCTCCCGTATCGACGGGCGCGTTGGCCTTGGCCACGCCGAGCGCCTTTTCGGCGGCTCCACGGGTCAGGGCCCTGACGCCGGCCGAGTTGAGGATCTGGTCGAAGAACGCGTCGTTGAACTTGATGCTGGTCTGTCCGCTTCCGGCCATCGGCTACCCCCTCCACTCGGTGAGCTGGACTTCCAATGTGGGCTGCCAGCCGGTAAAGGCGTTGACATCGCGGCTGGGAAAGCCGCTGACCTCCCACATGCGGCCATCGGCCGGTTCGGGGCGGATACGGTCACCAATCCGGATGTCCGCGTTCGGGTCGGCCACGGTGAGCACCGCAGTCGACGTGGTCTGCACGTCCAAAACGTCGGGCGTGCGAGTCGAACTGCTCGAAGCCAAAGCTCCTCGCACTTCCAATTCGACGGGTTTCGTCCAGTCCTCGGTGGTCTGCGCGGGATTGTACGGGTCGGGTTTGCGCGAGGCGCGCAGCCGCACGAACCGTGTGGCCGCAGGCAGGCCGGAGGCGTTGATGTCGTCGATGATGCTCACGGCAGCGCTCCTAGCTTGTACCGGTCGAGTTTCGCCAGCTCGTCGGCCATCAATGTCACGTTGTAGGTGACGCTGCTGCCGTTTACCGACTGGGATTGGACGATGCCGGCGGCTGCGCTGCTGGCCCGTTTCGCGGCGTTGATGAGCACCCCCTGCACATCCGGCACCTCGTCCGGCGCATAACCGGCGTGGATGCGGTAGCGTATCGCGGCGACGCCGGCCGGGAATGCGCCGGTGGTGCATTCTACCAAACCCGTGGTGGGGTCGTAGGCGTAGTGCAGCCGGTTGCCGGCGCTGTCGGTCAGCTCGTCGACGGAGGTGACATGGCGTGCGGGGAGACGAATCACCTTGCCTCCCCGCGAATTGGCTACGCCCGACAGTTCGATGTTCGGCGTGATATGCCAGCCGCACGTGCGGCGGATGGCCGCCTGCGCCGCCTTCAGCCAGAACTCGCCGTCAGCGTCGAAGCCTGACGGGTCGGTGATGATGTCGGGAATGGTTTCATCGGCCATCGTTCGCCTCCAGTCGATTCACGTTAGGCCACGGTGAAGGCGTGCGACTTGTCGTCGGTGCCGACCCAAGTGCCGCCGGTGATGGCATTGTCGGAGTTCTTGGTCAGGGAAATCGACTTCACGCCCACGCCGGCGGCACCGGGAGCACCATTCTTGCCGGCTGGCCCCGGATCGCCATTGCCGCCTTTCGCGCCGGCCGGAATGCCAAGCGTGAGCACGCCATCCGCGAGCGTCGCGGTGGGAGCCGCGCCGGCGGCGAGGGCCACGGCCGTCACCGAGGTGATGGCCGCACCGTTCGCCTTGGTCAGGTCGATGGGATTGCCGGCGGCGTCGACCACGACCACCGGCTGCGGATACGTGCTGCCATCACCGGTATCGACCCCGGTCTGCAGCACCTTGGTTGCGTCACTCATCGGCGGTCACCTCACTTGGCCTTCTTGCCGAGGGCGACGGACACGAACGCCTTCGGGTACTTGACCTGCAGGCCGAGGCGTTCGCGCACGCGGAACGTGATGAGATCGTTCGTGAAATCATCGGAATGCGAGTTGGTGGACTCGGCGCGCAGACCGCCCTTACGGATGACCGCGCCGCCGAGCTTGAACGCGCCGACCAGAGCGGTGCCCTGGGCGATGGCCTCGGTGACCACGGTCTTGAGGCCCCACAGCGGCGGATCCTGCATGATGGTGCCGTTGCCGTACTGGCCGTTGAAGTAGCCGCCGCCGTAGTACTGGCCGTTCGCGTCCTTGGAGAGGCGAATGGCCTCGTAGTCGGCGGGGTTGATGACCAGCGCGTCCGCGCGGAAACCGGTGGCCAGCGCGATCTTGGTGCGGGCCTTGAAGATGCGGTCCGGGTCGGAGTCGGTGTCCTGCACCATCTTCTGGATGTCGCGGGAGAGCAGACCCTTGATGTTCGCATCGGAGCCGTTGCCGGACAGCAGCTGGGTCTCTTCCAGCAGCTGCAGGTTGTAGCGGGCGTGGTTGTTGATTTCGGAGACGATGTAGGAGAGGTCTTCGGCCATGTTGTCGGTGACCTTCCACCAGGCGGCGACCTCCTTGAGGCTGTCGGACTCCCAGCGGGGGGCCGGCAGATGGGTCTGCGGCTTGGCACCGCCCTCGCCCACGGTTCCAGCGCCGCCCTCGAGCGCGCCATAGACGGGGTATTCCACGGTGTTGGCGTTGCCGCTCAGGGTGACGGAGCCGAACAGGTCGGCGACCACGAGCGGACGCTCGTAAGGCCACACGCCGTTCATGTCGATCTGGGTGACGACCGGCTGGTATCCGGTGCCAGCCGTGCCGGTGCCCGCCACGTGCATGTCGGTCGCGGCCTTGAACTCGCTGGAAGCGAACGGGTGCGCCTTGGTGCCGATGACGGTCATGCCGGCCTTCTTCAGCTCCTGCGCGTACAAGTCGCCCAGCGTCTTGGCGGCGGGAGCCGTCTTGGCCTCGGGCTTCACATCGTCCACGTTCAGGTCGTTCACGCCCTTGAACAGGTCGACGCGCTCCTGAAGACGCTTGGCCTCCTCGAAGCGGTTCTTCAGTTCGGTCGCCTCATCATCGGTGAGGTTCTCCATGCCCTTGTCGTACAGGGCCTTGACCGCCTTCTTCTCGGCGGCCAGCTTCTCCATGTAACCCATGGATCATCCTTTCTATTGGTTGTTTGCCAGCGAGAGGAAGTCGCTGATTTCCTTGGCCCACTGCGGGTCAAAACTCTTTTTCGCCTTGCCGTCGTCCGGCTCGGGCTTGTCCGAATCGTCCGGCGTATCGTCGTCCGGCTCGTCATCGGGTTTGGAATCGTCCGGCTCGTCGTCGGGGGTTTCGGTGATGGAATCAAGCAGTTCGCCCAATGCCTCGTAGGCCGTGCGAATCTTGTCCTCGTTCGCCTTGCTTATGGCCCGGCCGGCCTTGACCTCGAGCACCTCGGCCCCCTGATTGGCGGCGACCTGCACGAGACTGATCTCAAATAGTTTGAGCTGGCGAATCTCCCGGTAGCCGTCCCAAGGGCTCTTCGCCTCCTCGCTTTCGACCCACGCGGTCTTCTCGGCGATGAAACCGATGCTCATCTGGTGGATGAGGCCACGCTTGAGCAGGTCGTAGGCTCGCTTGCCCTCCGCGATGTCGGTGTCGAGCTTCGCGGTGATGAGCAGGCCATGCTCGTCCTCCACGGCGCTCAACGTCTCCCCGATCACATCGTTCGGAGAGCCGTCCTTGTGCTGCCAGTGAATCGGAATGCCCGCGCCGCCCGCCTTGAAGTCAGCGGATAAGGTCTGCTCGAAGGCACCCTTGACGATCACATCGTCGTACAGGTCTTTCTCCCACGTGCTCGCGTAGCCGGAGAACACTCCTCCGCCGCTGTTGTCGGTGGCCTTGAGCTCCTTGAGCTCGTAGCCGAGATAATCAAGACTCATCTGAGGTTTCTCCCTTCGTCATCGAGTCCCATGACGCGCGGAAACCGGCGTCATACGTGTAGAGGCGTTTGAATTCGGCGAGCATCTGCTTGCCGTTCGGACTCGCGCCCTGCTGCGCGTTCTGCGTCTGTCCGCCGTCCTGCGGGCTGGGCTGACCGCCCTCGCTCACGTTGAGCGGGGTTATCAACTGGTCGCCGCCCGGCAGTTTCGGCCGGTCGAGCAGTTCGCGCGCCTCGTCGGTGGTCATAAACGGCCGGCCGGTGGCGGTGGAGAGCGCCTGATACTGGGTCTCCATCGTGCCGCGCAGCTTCGCGTCCAAATTCGCCTTGATGTAGCAGTCCGGTTCGCCCACCGCCTCGGGCAGCGTGAGGTTCAACGCCTCCTCGAACGCCACCAGATACGGCAGCAATTCCACGTTCCACAGCTTTTCCTTGTATGCGGCGATGTTGCTGTTGGTGCCGGTGCGGAAGCCGATGTTTTCTGGGCTGATTTGGAATGCGAGGCACACCTGTTCGTTGATTTTTTCGCGTGCCTCCAAGTCGGCCATGTCCACCGGTTTAAACAGGTTGTCGACGGTGCGGATCTCCATGCCGTCTTTGAATACCGGCCATGTGCCGGCCATGCCGCCGCCTGCAACGTAGTTGCGCAGGCCTTGGGTGAAATCGTCGTAGTCGGCCTGTGACTCCCAGGGCATTTCCTTGGGCCGGTACACGTAGGCGGGTATCTGGTAGCCGTTTTCGGCTATCGATTTGCGGTATTTCGCCATCACCCTTGCCTCCGCGAGCAAGGGGCGCAGCACGTCGGTGATCGGGTCGCCGAGGTTCAGGCCGTCGATGTAGCCGATGTCGAGCACGATTCGCGGATCCGGCAGCCGATAGGTGCCGCCCTTGTTCTCGGCGACGCTGCTGATGGTCACACCTGTCAGCTCGCCGAAACCGTTCGCCGTGAGACTGTATCCGTCCGGGGGGATGCGGCGCAGCGTATTCCCGTCACCCGCACGATTGCTGCCGAGCGTGCACAACCACCTGTCCTCGAGCAGCATGTCACGGATGAGAGTCGCGTAAAACCTATAGCGGCTCATGCCCGGCAAATCGCTCGGATGGCGGATGAGCTTGGCCAGTGCGCCGTCGCGCACCTCTTCCGCGTCGCCGTCCGCGTTCTTCCGATACACCTTGAGCGGCAGGGAGGCGAGTTGGCGGCTGATGAAGTCCACGACAACGCGGACCGCGTATTCGCGACAGTACATGCCGTTCGCATAGCCGGCGAATTCGGCGTCGGTGGGCCAGCTGATGGCCTCGGGCATCGAATCCATGATGGTCGGTGTCTCCGGTTCAGCGTTCTTCATCGCCAGCACGGCCGGGCCGTGCAGCAGATTGTTCAGAAATCCCATCCACGGCTCCTTCGGAAGATGGCTAGAATGTGACTCGCACGTTGTGCGAGGGCTCGTATTTCGGTTTCTCTGGCTCGCCGCTCATCGTCTCGAGCGCGTACAAGGCCTGACTTTCGGCGATGAGGCCGGAAATGTGCATAGCGCTCTGGTTCCGGTCCCACACCTCGACCTCACCCAATCGTCGGGTCACGGCCACGCTCACCTGTTGTTCGATGGCGGGCTGGGGGAGGTGCCGGAGCTTGTTTTCCTTCACCCGGTCGCGGAAACGGCCGGTCGCGGCTCCCAAGCGGAAGCCCTCGATGAGGTGCACCGTCCAACCGGCCTCCGCGAGCGGATCCGCGAAGTCCACCGCCGGGCAGCCCTTGGACTGCACGGCGATTTCATGGATGTTCGGCCATGCCTCGCGAAGCAGCTTCAAGTACTTCGGCACCCAGAGCATGCCGTCACGGCGCACGATCAGTTCGACGTGCGGCAGGCCATCCTCGCGGTAGCCTGCGGCGGCGATATACGTGGTCTCTCTATCGGCGGAAGTATCCACGGAAAGCACCACGCGCCCGTCATCGGGGATACAGGACTTCGGGTCGATGCCGCGCTTCCACAGCTTCGGATTGATGTACGGCGTGATGTCCGCCGTCACCCACTGGCACAAGACCTCGGTGCGATACGCGGCCTCGGTCATGCCGTTGATGTCAGCCGAGATGCTACGAAAAGTCATCGGCCCATAACCCATGGAGGGGTTCGCCTGACGGATACCGTCAAGGTCATCCAGCTCGCATTTATCCGGAGCCGACCACTCGAAATACCCATAGGATGGGTCGTGCTCCTCGGCCCATTCGTCCGGCGACTGCTTGCCGGTTTCAACCGAAGCGTTCCACGAATCCGCCAGGGCACGTCCCTCGTCGACGACTCGGCGCAGCACGACGCTGCGATAGTCGCCCGCGTTCGAGATACCCCACAACTGACTGGACCAGATGGCCTTCGTGGTCTGACTGACCGCGTTCCAGCCATCGTCGGTGTGCTGCTCTCGCAACTCGTCGAACACGACGCGGCTGGCGCTCTTGGAACGGATGTTCTTGTCGGCGCGCACGATGTACTGCGCCTTGTTCCGGCAGATGATCGCTTCCTCGCCGTGCGAATTGTTGACGCGCTGCACACGTTTTTGCAAAACCGGAACCGCAAGAGCGGCCTCGCCCTCGGAAGCCGGATTCGGATTACACCAGTTCAATACGGCCTGATATGGGGCGCGCGCGTTATCCAACGTCTGCGCGGCACCGACCACGAGAAACTTCCACGCCGGCGACAACTCCGGGTGGCGAGCGGAGTCGACGAACAGCCACCACGCGCACAGTACGCTCATGAGCGTGGTCTTGCCGTTCTGGCGCGCGACCTCGGTGACAACTCGGCGGAACCGGTAGGAGCCGTCCGGCAGAAGCTCAAGCCCGTGGATCAGCAGCCATTTCTGCCACGGGAAAAGATGCACGTGGAGAAACTTTTCGGCGAACTCGATGACCGCGTAGCCGTTTGATGTTTCCGGCGTCAGTTCGCGCAGCGGGGGAGTGAATATGCGTGGCGTGGTGATGCCGTGGGCATCGTCGTTGATTTCGCCGATGCCCATGACGCCTCCTAGCTGATTTTCGCCAGATACTCCTCAAGCTCATCCGCCACCGGAGTCGCCTCGGGCTTGGCGGCCTTGCCCCTCGCCGGTTTCGCCGGCTTCTCCTCCTCGGGAACCAGTCCGAGAGCCGCGCAATATTTCAGGAACGTCGGCAGCGAGGTATTGTCGTTCTGCGGCACAGCCGGACGGGTACCCTTTCCCTTCGCTTCGGCGTCCGATATGGCCTGTTCCGCCAATTCGTCCCAATGGTCGATTTTCCATGCAAGGGCCCGGGCGGCGGCGACCGTGGCTGCGTCCTTCGCGCGCAGATGCTTGGCGTTGCGCAGCGAACGCTCCAATGCGTCGGCCACCGTTTCCTGCGGAAACTGTTTCGGCATGGAACCTCCCTGTCTCTTATACACATCTCCGAGCCCACGAGACGCGTAGTAATCTCGT
>ERZ1694701.409-NODE-409-length-20923-cov-11.708166_pt1 | contig 20923 bp, 18 predicted proteins | sample MGYA00581721_ERZ1694701 | MGnify/ENA primary metagenome ERZ1694701 (study PRJEB42213, sample SAMN07424528) | human gut metagenome | biome: ENVO:00009003; feature: ENVO:2100002; material: ENVO:00002003 | host: Homo sapiens | place: USA | collected 2014 ...
ACTTATGCGATCGTCGGCAGCGTCAGATGTGTATAAGAGACAGGCAGTTTATATCCTTCTTTCTTATAATGTTGAATTTTGGCTTCTACTTCGTCGGAATAGTTTTTAGGAGTAAACCGGACTCCTTTCATGAACTTTTTCATTGTCTTTTCTTTTTTATGAGACTGCAAAAATACACAATAATGCAGGTGCTTGTACTATCAAGAGCCGAAAAAACATTCGTTTTCTTTATCCCGATACCAGCTTAGAGGGTATTCACCACTTTTATTTCGCTTCTTGAACTGTCTATCCTCCGTACTTGTATCTGGGTCTTTATGCGCTCTTTCAGTCCTTCCACGTGACTGATGATGCCTACCTTCTTGCCGCCCATCTGGTGCAGTTTTTCCAATGTGTCCATAACGGTGTTCAGGTAGTCGCTGCTCAGTGTGCCGAAACCTTCGTCGATGAACAGTGTGTCTACCGAGAGGCTCTGGCGGCTGAGGGAAGAAAGTCCGAGGGCAAGTGACAGAGATACTAGGAAGCTTTCGCCGCCCGATAAGGTGCATGCCGGACGTGCCGCACCTCCTTGATGGAAGTCGCGCAGCAGGATGGTGAGCGAACCGGCCTGGCATTCCAGTTCGTAGCGGTCGGTCAAGCGTTGCAGATAGAAATTGGCGCCTGCCAGCAGTTCTTTCAAGACGAAGCTTTGGGCGATGTTGCGGAAATTTTTTCCCCGTTCGTCACCGAAGTGGCGGCAGAGGCGATCCCACTTCAGATACTCTTCGCGCAGCCGGTCGGCACGTTCCTTTTCTTCCTTTATCCGGTCGATGTTGCGAGTGTTTTCTTCCAGGCGTAACTTCTGCTGGCCGATGGATTGGTTGCCGGCGGTTATCTTTTCTTCGAGATTTGCGATGAGTGCATCCAGGGTTTCGAAGTTCTCGTTTTCTTCTATTTCGGGCTTCCGGCCGATGTGCTCTTCCATTTGTTCGGTGGCCAGATGAAAGGCGGTCGATGCAGCTACTTCTTCCTCTTTAAGTGTCTGCAATGAGGCACGTAATGCTTCTATTCGGGAGCCGGACCAAGCGGATAGGACGGTGATACGCTCCTCGTCGAGAGTGGGGTTAGCGGCATAGAACCCGGTTAAATCCTTTTGCAGCCTTGCCATTTGGTCTGCGGTGGAGGATATGCTTTGTTTCAGTCCGCTTGCTTGTGTATTCAGATTATTCCAGGCAATCCCCAGGTCCTTGATTTCCATTTCCTGTGTTGCTGCAGGTGCGTTGCGCCAGTCGGGGAATGCGGCATCGATGCTTTCCTTGTTGATGTTTATCCCTTCCAGCTCTTTGTGGATAAGGGCAATGGCGGATTTCAGTTCTCTTTGTTTTTCCTGCGCCAGACGGTAGTTGCGCGTAGCTTGCGTCAGGCGGTCAATAAAGGAGAGGGGGGAGTTCTTCCATTCCGTGTTCCATCCTTCCCAGAGGATGTGGGGAGTGACGCGGTCCATGGTGGCACGTATGTTCTCCTTTTCGTTGGCGGTGAGCGACTCGTAATTGACGATGTTGTTTTTCAGCTCATTCAGCACTCTGTCGGCAGAGTTGAAGGCTTGGCGTGCAGCGTCCACATGTTTTTGGCATTCGTCCTTTTGCCGTTGCAGAGTTATGATTTGTGCGCTGAGCTTTTGAACTTCAGTGAGCTTTTCGTTCAGTTTGTCTGCTTCCAGCTTGTTCTCTTCCAGTAGCTTCTTCAGGGTTTCGCCGGTGGTTGTGGAGAGGCCGATGCCGTTGCATTGGGCGCATTTGGCTTGTGCGTCAGTACGGGCAAGGTTGTAGCTCCGGAGCGCTCTTGCTGTGGACTGACGGGCATTCTCTGCCAGCGTTCCGTAGGTCTTGGATTCTGTCCGATTGTTGTTCAATGCCTGCTCGGCTTCCTTGTATTCTTTCTCTTTTGTTTTCAGGGAGGTGCGTATGGGAGCAAGGACAGACTGGAAATCTTCATCTTTGCAAAGCGATTTTATTTCTTGTCCGCACACGGGGCAAGTATCCCCGACGACAAGCCGGGAGCGTGTTTCCTTTGCCCACTCTTCTACGGCTTCCTTTTGCTTGTCGTAGAGGGTGCGGATGTCATCATAACTTGTTTTCCTGCTGTCGAATGCCGTTTGCAGGAGGACGTATTGCTTTTGGCACGCCTCCACTTTGGCGTTCAAAGCCTTTTCGTTTTCCTTTGCCTCGTTCAGTGTCCTTTCCGTTTCAGCCAGTAAAGACAAGGCGCTCAATGCTTGCAGCAGGTTCTCCCGTCCGGCATCGAGTTTGTTTTTCTTGTCTTGCAGGGCAGGGCGGTCCATGGTTTCAAGCTGCTTGTTCCGGAGGTTTATTTCGTTTTGCAATGTATGGTTCTCTTGTTCTTTCCGGGTGAGGGCAGCTTCCTTGTCGGTACGCTCCTTGACTTTTACGGGTTGTTGCGCGGCAAGTCTTTCAAGGTGCGCGTTGTAGGTGCCGATGCGTGTTTGGGCATCGAGTGCGGATTTTAGGCCGGTAATGATGGATTGGCTTTGCTCGAACATGGGCAGTAAGGGCGAATGCTCTTGCAAGTACTTCTCGGCACGATGCAGCTTGTCTTCTTGCTCTTTCAGGAAACCGCATAGCCACTTGCTTCCTCCGTCCAGCCGGGCAAAGGATGCTCTTAACATTCCGGCTTGTGCATAGTTCTGTTGTTGCTGCTGTTGCTGCTGTTTCAAGGTAGAGAGCCAGTTGCGGGCATCGGCGGTGGCGTTCCATTCCTTAATCAGCAGTTCTTTCTGTTTGAATTCGTCCGATTGCAGTTGCGCTTGCTTCCCTTCCCACATCTTCTTTTGCTGTTCACGGGTGAGGAGGAGTTCGGAGTATTTCTTCAGCCAGTCCCTTTTTGCGAGGGCGATGGTTTTCTGCTCATTGGCTTCCTTGACTCCGGCATTTTGCGTGGCTATGGCTTCCTTGATTGTGGAGATTTCTTCTTCTGCCAGGATGTGGATGCCTTCCAGCTTCCGGTTCTGGTTTTCGTATTCCGTCCGTCTTTCCTTGGTGGCAGCATATATTTCGGCACCTATTTCGGAGTAGATACTTGTACCGGTCAGCTTTTCCAGAATATCCGATTTTTCGCTTTCCTTGCTTTGCAGGAACTTGGTGAAGTCGCCTTGCGCCAGCATGGTGGTGCGGCAGAATTGTTCGAAGGTCAACCCCACTGCAGCTTGTATTTCTGCCTTTATCTCATTCTTTTTGTTGAGCTGTGCGCCGCTTTTCTTGTTTTCCAGTGTCCAGCGCACATCCTGCACGGCTCCTGAAATCTTGCGGTGTGCCCGCGCCACGTACCATCGGGCGGTGTAGGGCGTTTCGTTCGAGCCGGTAAACTCCAGCTCCGTCCATGCTTCACTGGTGTTACGGCGCATCAGTTGCCGGCTGTCGTTGATGGCAACATCTTCCTTTTTGGCAGAGAAAGTCTGGCTCAGGTCTTTGTATTTTTCGTTCTCGGCATGGTCCATGCGGGGCGTTTCGTTGTAGAGTGCCAGGCAGATGGCGTCGAGAATGGTTGTCTTCCCTGCACCCGTCTCGCCGCAGATAAGGAAAAGGGATTCCTCGCTTAGCGGTCCGTTCTCAAAGTCGATGACGGCATCTTCTATGGAGGCAAGGTTCTTTATGGTCAGTTTCTGGAGTTTCATGGTTCGGACAAATGATTAGGAGTTGTTCTTGCTTTTCACTTTTTGCATGACAGTCTCCATCAGCTGGCAAAGTTCTGGGTCCATCTCTTCTCCTTCGGTTTCGCGGTAGTAGAGTCTGGCTATTTCCAGGGGAGACATTTCCTGCATCTCTTGGATGGAGATAGGCTTGCTCTCGTCAGTGTCGGCCTGTCGCTCTCGGGTAGTCTTGATGTAGCAATATTTGCATGCCTTGCCTTTGGCGGCGTTCGAGGCTTTTTCGTTGCAGTCGGGGGGCAGGTAGCCTTTTGTCAGCACGTTCAGGCGGAGGTATGCAGGTTTCTCTTCCGGATATTCTTCCAGCAGTTTCAAGGCGTCTTCGAAAGGTGTCGGGTCATGGGGAAGCGTGACGAGGGGAATCGGATTTTCAATTTCCCTTGTACTGATTTGTGGCTCTGCCCCTTTCTCCAACTCGATGATGGAGACGGAGTGCGGATAGGTTTCGTCGAAGCTGACGGGGAGGGGAGTGCCGCAATAGCGTGCGTGGTGATGACTGCCTTTGATGTCCTGAGGGCAATGGATGTGTCCGAGTGCCAGGTAGTCGTACCCTTCTCCCATAGCGCTGAGGGGAACATACTCTATTCCGCCGATACTCTCATCGTGCCCGCTACGGTCGCTGCCTTCAATAGAGAGATGGGCCATGAGGACGACGGGAAGCTGTGCCGTATTCCGTTTCTTCACTTCGTCCAGCAGTGCCTGGAAGAAGCGTGCCTGCCGTTGGTCGCGCGGTGTTTCAGTGTCCAGCAGGGGGAAGTTTTGCGGATAGACGTGGGGCACGGCAATGACGTAGCCTATTGTCTTTTTTTCATTGTTTATCTCGATGATGTGCTTGTCCAAATTCACTTCCTCGGCTGTACGTTCGATGTTTCCCACAACGTTCAAGCCGAAGTGCTGCCAGAGGTTGCTGTCTATCTCCAATTTGGAGCTGCTGTCGTGGTTTCCGGCGGTGACTACGATGGTCATTTCGGGGCAGGCTTGGTGAATGTTCAGCATGGCGTCGGTGTACATCTTCTGCGTGGCGGCAGCGGGAGAGGAGTAGTGGTAGATATCTCCGCTTACCACCATGGCGTCGGGCTGCTCTTCGGTTACTATGCGGGTGAGTTGCCGTAGGAAGGCCTGCTGTTCGACGGTGCGGTCGTAGTTGTAGAGGGTGTGTCCCAGGTGCCAGTCGCTGGTATGTAGTATCTTCATTGTTTTTGTTACTTCAATGGATGTGGGTTATGGTTTCCTTAGAATATAAATCTTGTGTGTTCCTCGTCCTTTGTAGTCGATGCCCGATTCGGGATTGGCTATCCATTCGCGCAACTCGCGGGAGGCGGCGGACTTCAATAAGCCGGTCAGTTGGCAATAGTCGGCTTGGGTCATGAAGCTGTTCTTTTCCAGGTATTTTTTTGCCCGTTCCAGCCGTTCCTGCGGAGAAAACACTTGTGAGGAGCGTTGGAATTTGTCGGTGGAACGTTTCAGGTGGCAATGGCGAGCGGTACGGTACAGTAGTTCTTTGTCCACCTTGAAATGTATGTCCTTCAGGCAGATGCTGACGGCGTTTCGCTTGGTGTCTCCTTCTTCGCCCGTCTCCCGTTCACGGTCTTGCCGCAGACCGAGGGCAGGGGTGAATACTCCTAAGTTGTCAATCTTCACGGAGTAACCTTGCCCCATTTGGTAGGCTATTTCGTCGGTGATGGCTTGCATCAGTCCGATGATGTCTCCTCGTGTGAAGGATGAGGCGTATGCTATCTTTTCGGTGATGGTTTCCAAGTCCACCTGCCCGTATAGTTTCATTCGTGGGTAGAGGATGCGTTTGCCGTCTTCTCCCGGCAGGTTCAGTTCCTGCATGTTGTATTCTGCCATGATGGTAGCGTTGTTATGAGGTTCGTTTGTTTATTGGGGCTTACAGAGTTTGTCCCAAGGTTGCGGATGTGTATGCCAAGGTTGGGGATTTCTATCCCAAGGCTTGGGATAGACAAACCAAGGGCGAAGGTAATTCTTTATCTCTATACTTGCAAACTTTACTATTAGTAGTTAGGAAGTTTTTTATTGGTAGTCGGGAAGTTTTTTGTTATAGGTTTGAGAGAGGAATTGAAAAAAACGTTATCTTTGTTACATAAGAGAAGTGCATGAATGATGAACAAAACTAAAATTAAGCGATATATGAAACATTATCCGGACTTATTATTGTTGTTTGCCTTATTGTCCGTTACCACAATGATTAAAGCACAAATATCGATAAGACCTTATAGCGAATGGGAAGCAACCCAGTTTGTTGCAGTGAACGGACATCAGCCCGAAGACTATGTAACGCCAGATAATAATTGGGAAATACTATACAATTTACGGACTCCACGTACTCAAGCCGAACTTCGTGAAATGGGTATTAAATGCTCTGATAGCCAATTATTGTTATTGGAAGTAGGTGGACTTGTCAGTAAAACAAAAGGAAAATGGAAAGCTACTATACCCATTCTCGACAAAGAACAGACCAATTCTCTAAGAAGCTTAAGTAAGGAGATTGCTGAATCCATGTATGTCAAAACAAAGGCAGACTTTATATCATTGGCACAAACTATCAGTGAAATGGGATTCAAGAACAATGTACTCTCACTTGTTTTTTCATACCTTCTGGATGGAAAAATGTGGACAAAGTTAGTCTTGTTTGAGGATGTTGACAATTATACAAGCTGGAGTGGCTGTTACTGGGTATTATACGAATCAAGAAATGGCTTTGCATGCGGTACGAATGGTTTCGGAGAACAGAATTTGATTTTGACTTATATCAATAGCGGCATTGCTCCTGACAACGACATTATGGACCATTGTGCTGATGAAATAGCACAGTTCGGAAAAGTAACAGATGCCAAACTCGTTTCTCAGTTAAAACCTTATGGGCTGGTAGATGATAATGGAGATGTATTATTTCCTATTATAAAGAAACGGCAAGACCGCTTTCATCAAATAACTGAAAAATTGGTAAACTCTATCAGTGTGGAACTAAAGAATAATTGTGGCTCCTTAGCAAGCCAATATGGTATTGACAATGAAAAAGTGGCAATGGTGATGCTGTACCATGAAGTCATGTGGGATTTGGTAGATAATCTGATTCAAGATAGGATAATCTTCACTCCAGCTATTTTCAAAGATGAAGAATCGAATAAAGAACGATTGAATGAAGTCGTTTTCTTCATAGAAGGAGGATTAATGCAATAATAATTCGATAGAGAAAAGGACATTTGACTTTGAAGAGTTTTCTGTAAATGCATTTCAAGTGCATAGAAAATAGCCAATTAAAAATAAAGAATTATGTACGAATGGGCCAATGAAATGAACTGTGCCGTAACTGTATGCGACACAAAGGGAATCATCCTATATATGAACGAGAAAGCATGCCGTACGTTTGCCAAACACGGTGATCTGATAGGCAAGAATCTCTTTGATTGCCACAACCCGCAATCGCAAACCAAGATACGCGAACTGCTGGAGACGGGGGGAGTGAATGCCTACACCATTGAGAAGAACGGTGTCAGGAAAATGATTTATCAGACGGCATGGAAGCAGGACGGAGTGGTCGGTGGTCTGGTGGAGATTTCGATGGAAATACCCGGAGAGATGCCACACTATATGAGAAAATAACAAAATGATATATGATATGAAAACACTTTCTAATTCAGAACTGACAATTAAAGTTTCACCGCATGGAGCCGAGTTATGCAGTATCTTGCATGATGGAAAAGAATATCTTTGGCAGGCAGACCCCGCTTTTTGGAAACGGCATTCTCCGGTGCTTTTTCCCATTGTAGGTAGCGTTTGGGAGAATGAATACCGCCACGAAGGCGTTTCCTACGCATTGACGCAACACGGTTTTGCCCGCGATATGGATTTTGAATTGATGCTTGAACTGGAAGATGAAGTGCGTTATCGACTGGTTGACAGTGAGGAAACACGCAAGAAATATCCTTTCCCGTTTTGCCTTGAGATAGGCTATCGGATAGAGGGAAAGAAGATTGAGGTGCTTTGGAAAGTCATCAATACCGGAACACGCGAAATGCACTTCCAGATAGGGGCCCATCCGGCTTTCTATTACCCGGACTATGATGCGGAGACAACGGACCGTGGATATTTCGGCTTTGATAAGACGGAAGGTTTGCACTATATCCTTATCTCCGAGAAAGGATGTGCCGCTCCGGATAAGGAATATTTGCTTGAGTTGACAGGTGGCCTGCTGCCTTTGAACATCCACTCCTTTGATAAAGATGCCCTGATTCTGGAAAACAGTCAAGTGAAAGAAGTTACATTATATAATAAGGAGAAGAAGCCCTATCTCAGTCTGTATTTCGACACTCCGGTGGTGGGGTTATGGTCGCCTCCGGCCAAGAATGCTCCGTTTGTCTGCATCGAGCCGTGGTACGGGCGTTGTGACCGTGCCCATTATAAGGATGAATATAAGGATAAGGACTGGATGCAGCATTTGGCGCCGGGAGGAGTCTTTAAAGGTGGGTATACAATTGATATAAAATAAAAAATGAAGAAGGATACTGAAAATAATTCGGTATCCTTTTTATTTGGAGAATGCAATGTCATTATCTTTGCGCCCGGTAAAAAATATAGGTTGTTTTTTAAGGTATGAAGAAGAGTCTTATTGCATTGGCGTTCGGTACATTGGGGCTGGGGATTGCCGAATTTACGATGATGGGTATTTTGCCCTATGTGGCTACTGATTTGGGAATCAGCATTCCCGTGGCCGGTCATTTCATTTCTGCGTATGCGTTGGGTGTTTGTTTTGGTGCGCCCATGCTGCTCCTGGCCCGTAAACGCCCGTTGAAGCAGATTCTGCTGGTCTTGATGTCATTAATGATTGTGGGTAATATTTGTGCGTCTATGGCACCCAATTATTGGGTCTTGCTGTTGGGACGTTTTGTTTCCGGGCTTCCTCATGGCGCTTATTTTGGAGTAGCTTCCATTGTTGCGGGAAAATTGGCTGATAAAGGGAGAAGCTCGGAGGCGGTTTCAATTATGATAGCGGGAATGACTGTGGCCAATCTGTTTGGGGTGCCGTTGGGTACTTCGTTGAGCCATACACTGTCTTGGCGTGCCACGTTTCTGCTGGTAGGTGCCTGGGGATTGATAACACTGTACTACATTTGGCGTTGGGTACCGCAGGTCGAAGGACTGAAAGACACGGGATTTAAAGGACAGTTCCGTTTTTTGAAGAAGCCGGCGCCGTGGTTCATATTGGGAGCTACGGCTTTGGGCAACGGTGGTGTATTCTGCTGGTATAGCTATATCACTCCGTTGCTGACCGAGGTTTCCGGTTTTAGTGCGGACAGCATTACGGCACTGATGGTACTGGCAGGATTCGGAATGGTTGCCGGCAATCTGGTCAGTGGGCGCATGTCCGACCGGTACACTCCGGGGAAGGTCGGTACGGTGGTGCAAGGGATGATATGTGTTATTTTATTATTGATATTTTTACTCTCGCCCCATCCGTGGTGTTCGACAATATTGATGATACTCTGTACGGCAGGTTTGTTTGCCGTCTCCAGTCCGGAGCAGGTGTTGATGATTCGTGTGGCCCCTGGAGGAGAAATGTTGGGAGGCGCTTGTGTGCAGATGGCCTTCAATTTGGGGAATGCTATCGGAGCCTATATCGGAGGTCTTGCCTTGAGTGGAGGATACCGTTATCCCGCATTGGCAGGCGTACCGTTTGCACTGATGGGATTTATTTTATTCCTTGTCTTCTACAAGAAATTCCAGGATAAGTATTAAGTGTTTCATTTTTTTTGTGTATGTTTGTCCGCAAGTATTAACTAAACTCGATAACTTATGAAGACTTTGAATTATGTGAAGATATTGCTGTTGTGTGTATTTACGATTGGGCTGGCGTCTTGTGGGGATGATGTATATTATACCATGCAGAATAGCGACGACAAATTGTGTGGGAAGACGTGGATAGAAGAATATCAGACGGAAAACAAAGATGGAGTTGAAGTGTTATGCAGTCATCAGCTGAAGTTTGCCAAGGCTGATAATTCTGGACAGGAAATCTGGGAGTATTATCGCGGAGGCGAGTCCCGTCCCTATGAAACGACTTCACGTACTTTTACTTGGAAATGGATGGATAAGTCTATGGAGGGGTTGACTCTGAATTATGGTGCCGGTGAAATCAAGTATTTTGATAATGTATGGGTGCGCGAACATTATTTATCCGGTAAACTGGATGGAGTGGTTGTTATGATGGTAGATGCTAATTATAAATAAAGTATGGCTTATGAATAATATGTTGAAATACACAAAAATGTTATTGTTGTTTGTCCTTGTATTAGGATTGACATCATGTGATAGTGAGGAAGAAACGGAATATAATCTGCCCGGTGAATGGTATACATCTGAAGAAATAGATTTCGGGGCATATACTTGGGGTAGGGGGACGATTATGACCTTTAACGCGCGCAACCAAGGTACTATTGGTTCATATGGCGACCCGAATTATTTGCTTTTCAGATGGAATTGGGTTAGTGGGGCTTACAATCTGATGGAATTGGAATTCTATGATGGTGGCAGCATGGCTTACATTGAAGGAGCCATGGCTGATTCTTATTCTTTCAGTGGTACTTGGTATAATAGCTGGAGGGAATATCAAGATAATATTCACGGACAGCCTTTTCGTATGCGTCGGCAATGACGACATGCTTATCAATAAAAAACGGAGCAAATCAATTGCTCCGTTTTTTATTGTATGTCAGCTTTTTACTTATTCTTCAAAACCAATTTCTTGAACTCTCCCGGATAAGGTGTTTCAAACCGCATCAGCTCTCCCGTGACGGGATGATAGAAACAGAGTTTGAAAGCATGCAGGGCCAAGCGTCCGATAGGATTTACGTCTTCCAGTCCATAGCGTCCGTCGCCGATAATGGGATGCCCCAAATCCTGCATGTGTACACGTATCTGGTTTTTTCGTCCCGTTTCCAGGTTCAGTTCAACGAGAGAGTATCCATTGGCTCGTTTGATGGTACGGTAATGCGTAATGGATTCTTGTCCCCCGTCATCTGTCGGGCTGGAGTATACATACAGCTTACGGTCTGTCAACCAAGAAACCACGGTTCCTGCATCTTTTTCCATCTCGCCGACCACTACGGCTACGTATCGCCGGTCTGTTACAATGTCATGCCAGTTATCGCGTAGTGTACGTTGGGTCTTCTCGTCTTTGGCAAACATCATCAAGCCGGAGGTGTCACGGTCCAGGCGGTGCACGATGTGTACACGGTGCTGCTTGCCCGAGCGTTGCACGTATTCATTCAAGATAGTATAGGCGGTACGTTCCTTTTGCCGGTCAGTGTTGACGGACAGCAAACCCTGCATCTTCTCTATCACGATGATATAGGCATCCTCGTATACAATCTTCATCAGTTTATGGTTGAACTCTTTACGTCCCTTCTCACGGCTGATTTGTACTTTCATACCCGGTTTCAGGGGAAAATTGTATTGTGTAGTGATAACGCTGTCCACATATATAATGCGTTTGCTCAGCAATGATTTCAACTTGGTGCGGCTGGCGTCCGGCATTTTAGCTGCCAGAAACTCCATGAGCTCCATCGGTTCCTTCACCATGTAGTCCGTATATTGTGTGCGGGCTCTTGCTGTAATTTTTTCTTTTGCCACGACTGGTTTTAATTTACGATTAGACAATTTACAATTTACGATTGAAAACTACTTGGACTTTCAATCTTTTAATTCCAATAATACTACGTTTTCCACATGGTGGGTGTGCGGGAACATGTCTACCGGTTGAACGGCCTTCACTTTATATTTCGCATCGAGCAGTTGCAGGTCGCGCGCCTGCGTAGCCGGATTACAGCTGACGTATACGATGCGTTTGGGTTCGGCAAACAGAATGACATCCACTACATCCTGGTGCATTCCGGCACGGGGAGGGTCGGTGATGATGACATCGGGACGGCCGTATTGGTTGATGAAGTCTTGTGTCAGCATGTCTTTCATATCTCCGGCAAAGAACAATGTATTTTTAATTCCGTTAATCTCGGCATTGACCTTGGCGTCTTCAATGGCTTCGGGCACATATTCTATGCCGATTACCTGGCGTGCGTGCTTGGATACGAAATTGGCAATGGTACCCGTGCCGGTATAAAGGTCATAAACAAGCTCGTTACCGGTCAGTCCGGCAAAGTTGCGCGCTACTTTGTAGAGGTTGTAGGCTTGTTCGGAGTTGGTCTGATAGAAAGATTTGGGACCTACCTTGAAGCGCAGTCCCTCCATTTCCTCGAAGATGTGGTCTTTTCCCTTGAAGGTGTGTACCTCGAGGTCGGTGATGGTATCGTTGCACTTATTATTAATAATGTATAGCAGGGAAGTGATTTCGGGGAATGTATCTGCTATGTATTGCAGCATTTGCTTGAACAGAGCCATTTCCTCCTCTTTCTCTATCTTGCAGATGAGGATTACCATCAGTTCGCCGGTGGTAGAGGTACGCACAATCATATTGCGTAGCATTCCTTCATGCGTACGCAGGTTGATGAAGGAATAGTTGTGCTGGTAGGCATAGTCGCGTACCGCATTGCGGATGCGGTTGGATATATCGTCCTGCAACCAGCACTTCTCTATGGCAAGCACTTTATCGAAAGCATTGGGAATATGGAAGCCTACGGCATTCATCTGTTCGTACACTACATTCTGCTGAACCTCTTCTGTCGTCAGCCAACGTTTGTTGGAAAAAGTGTACTCCAGTTTATTCCGGTAGAACTGAGTTTTTTCTGAACCTAATATCGGAGAGATTTCCGGCAATTCGATTTTGCCGATGCGGGTGAGGTTGTCCGTTACTTGTTTTTGCTTATACTTGATTTGCTCGGAATAGGGGAGAACCTGCCATTTACAACCGCCGCATACACCATAATGTTGGCAGAATGGAACTGCCCGTACTGCCGAATATTCATGGAATTTCACAGCCTCGGCTTCAGCATAATGATGCTTTTTTCTCTTAATTTGCAGGTCAACTACATCGCCGGGGACGACATATGGTACGAAAATCACCAAATCATTGACTTTTGCGATGGCTTTTCCTTCGGCAGCCACATCCGTAATTGTCACCTTCTCCAGTAGGGGAAGTTCTTTTCTCTTTCTTGCCACTTTTACACCAATCTAATAAATTCTTCGGCAAAAATAGACATTTTTTCGGGATTTCTCTCTATGAAATGAAATATTAAAGATTGCAATGTCGAAATTGCATTTTAGCATAAAGTTTTTTCTGAAAAAGTTTTCTAGTCTGCGAAATATACTTAGATTTGCGAGCAGAAAAGAGAAATCACTATCAAAAACTTTAAATTTATATTATGGACAAAAAAAGAGTTTATACCTTTGGTAACGGCCAGGCAGAAGGAAAGGCCGATATGAGAAACCTTTTGGGTGGGAAAGGTGCCAACCTTGCAGAAATGAACCTTATAGGGGTTCCGGTTCCTCCGGGCTTTACAATAACGACAGAAGTTTGTACGGAATATTATGAAATGGGGCAGGATAAAGTCGTTGCTCTGTTGAAGAACGAAGTTGAACAGGCCATTGCCCATGTGGAGACGCTGATGCGTTCCAAATTCGGTGATGTGGAGAATCCGTTGCTGGTTTCCGTTCGTTCGGGTGCACGCGCTTCCATGCCGGGCATGATGGACACTATCCTGAATCTTGGCTTGAATGACGAAGTGGTGGAAGGCCTGACGCGCAAGACGGGCAATGCACGCTTTGCATGGGACTCTTACCGTCGTTTCGTGCAGATGTATGGCGACGTGGTGCTGGGCATGAAACCGGTGAACAAGGAAGATGTAGACCCGTTCGAGGCTATTATAGAAGAGGTGAAACATGCTAAAGGCGTGAAGCTGGATAACGAGCTTGAGGTGGAAGACCTTAAGGAACTCGTGAAGAAGTTCAAGGCTGCGGTGAAAGAACAAACCGGAAAAGACTTCCCGACTTGTGCCTACGAGCAGTTGTGGGGTGCCGTTTGTGCTGTATTCAACTCCTGGATGAACGAACGTGCTATTTTGTATCGTAAGATGGAGGGAATTCCTGACGAATGGGGTACTGCCGTAAGCGTTCAGGCTATGGTATTCGGTAATATGGGCGAGAGCTCTGCTACGGGTGTTTGCTTCAGCCGCGATGCTGCTACCGGTGAGGACCTTTTCAATGGCGAGTATTTGATTAATGCACAAGGTGAAGACGTGGTTGCCGGTATCCGTACTCCGCAACAGATTACAAAAATCGGTTCTCAACGTTGGGCTGAATTAGCCGGTGTAAGCGAAGAAGAACGTGTCAGCAAATATCCTTCCATGGAGGAGGCTATGCCGGAAATCTATAAGGAACTGGATGCTTTGCAGACAAAACTCGAAAACCACTACCGTGATATGCAGGATATGGAGTTTACAGTACAAGAGGGTAAACTCTGGTTCCTCCAGACCCGTAACGGTAAGCGTACCGGAGCCGCTATGGTGAAGATTGCCATGGACTTGCTCCATCAAGGTATGATTGACGAAAAGACTGCATTGATGCGTTGTGAGCCCAATAAGTTGGACGAACTGCTCCACCCGGTATTTGATAAGACAGCTCTGAAACAAGCTAAGGTGTTGACTCGTGGTCTTCCCGCTTCTCCGGGTGCCGCTACGGGACAAATCGTATTCTTTGCCGATGATGCTGCCGAATGGCATGCTGCCGGCAAGCGTGTGGTGATGGTACGTATCGAGACTTCTCCGGAAGATTTGGCAGGTATGGCAGTTGCCGAAGGTATCCTGACTGCCCGCGGTGGTATGACTTCGCATGCGGCAGTGGTTGCCCGTGGTATGGGTAAGTGCTGTGTGTCCGGTGCAGGTGCCTTGAACATCGACTACAAGGCGCGTACAGTGGAAGTGGATGGTGTACTGTTGAAAGAAGGTGACTATATCTCCTTGAACGGAAGCACCGGTGAAGTATATAAAGACAAGGTGGAGACAAAAGCGGCTGAGCTGTCCGGTGACTTTGCGGAACTGATGGATTTAGCAGACAAATATACGAAGCTGCAGGTTCGTACCAATGCGGATACTCCTCACGATGCAGAAGTGGCACGCAATTTTGGTGCGGTGGGTATCGGCCTTTGCCGTACGGAACACATGTTCTTCGAAGGCGAGAAGATTAAAGCCATGCGCGAGATGATTCTGGCAGAAAACGCCGAAGGACGTCGCAAGGCTCTGGCTAAGATTCTTCCTTACCAGCAAGCTGACTTCAAGGGCATCTTCAAAGCAATGGCCGGTTGTCCGGTGACGGTGCGTCTGCTCGACCCTCCTTTGCATGAGTTTGTTCCCCATGACCTGAAGGGACAGCAGGAAATGGCAGATACGATGGGCGTAAGCCTCCAGTATATCCAGCAACGTGTTGAGGCACTTTGTGAGCATAATCCGATGTTGGGTCATCGTGGTTGCCGTTTGGGAAATACATATCCTGAAATTACACAGATGCAGACGCGTGCCATCCTGGGTGCTGCTTTGGAATTGAAGAAGGAAGGTGTTGAAACCCATCCTGAAATCATGGTGCCTCTGACCGGTATCTTGTATGAGTTCAAGCAGCAGGAAGAAGTGATTCGTGCTGAGGCTGCCCAGTTGTTTGAAGAAGTGGGTGACAGCATCGACTTCAAGGTAGGTACAATGATTGAGATTCCGCGTGCCGCCTTGACTGCCGACCGCATTGCTTCCTCTGCCGAGTTCTTCTCATTCGGTACGAACGACTTGACTCAGATGACATTTGGTTATTCACGCGACGATATCGCTTCCTTCCTCCCGATTTATCTGGAGAAGAAGATTCTGAAAGTAGACCCGTTCCAGGTACTCGACCAGAATGGTGTAGGACAGTTGGTGCGCATGGCTACTGAAAAGGGACGTGCTATCCGTCCGGACTTGAAGTGCGGTATTTGCGGCGAGCATGGAGGTGAACCTTCTTCTGTGAAGTTCTGCCACAAAGTTGGCTTGAATTATGTCAGCTGTTCTCCGTTCCGTGTGCCTATTGCACGTCTGGCTGCGGCGCAGGCTGCCATTGAAGGCTGATTTCAATAATACTGAATAATGACATTTATGGGCTGCATGCTTTACTTGGTAATGGCATGCGGCCTATTTTGTTGGAAAAAACTGTAGTTTCTATTAATTTATTTGTATTTTCTTTAGTATATTTGCTTCCCATAATTTTATAGTTTCCAATAAGCAAGCAAAAAACGATGATATTGACAATTACGGCAGCATACGATGTTTGGACGAATGACTTCTATCAGAATAATGAAGCATTGGTATATAGTTTTGGGATAATTGTCATTCTGCTTTTGGTCATCATGATAATCATTTCCATCAGCAAGAGCAAAAGGTTGAAGACGTTGCAGCGCATCAATGAGGTTGCCGAAGAATCCAACCAGCTGAAGAATGCTTTCATCGCTAATATGACTCACGAAATTCGTACTCCTTTGAATGCCATTGTAGGCTTTACAACTATGCTTGCCGAAATGGATGATCTGGACAGAGAAACCCGTATGGCTTTTCTGAAGGAGATTAATGATAACAAGGACTCGCTGCTGCAACTGGTCAATGACTTGCTGGACTACTCGAAGATTGAGGCAAATACTCTGGAATATAACGATGGAGAAGTGGATGTAAACGCGCTGATTGATGAAGTCTGTACGACGGAGAATATGCGCTCGCATCCCACGGGCATTCAGGTGGAGTTTGTAGAACGGTTGCCTCAATGCCGTTTGGTGGTGGACCGCGTGCGTTTTGCCCAAGTCATAGGTAACTTGGTGAGGAACGCCTTGAAGTTTACGGAGATGGGCAGTGTGAAAATCGGTTGCAGGAGATTGAGCAACCATAACTTCTATTTTTATGTGGCAGATACAGGCTGTGGTATCGATGAAGTGGGAAGACATGCCATCTTTGAACGGTTTGTGAAGATGAACTACAATATCAAAGGTACGGGGTTGGGGCTTTCCATCACCAAATCTATTGTGGAGCACTATGGGGGAGGTATCGGTGTGGAGTCTAAGAAAGGGGAAGGCTCCACCTTCTATTTCACGTTGCCTGCCGGTATTGAATACAAAGAGTACGGTAAATTTTGATTTGCCAGTCCAAGAAGGCTCAATCAGCCATTTTCTTCAACTTCTTGAAGTGGCGGATTACTTCCAGATAATCGCGGTCGGTGCAGGCATTGAATTTATTCCATAAGTCACCCATTACAACGGCACCACCGAATCCGTAATCCTTAATCTCCAGTATGTTGTCGGGAGTAATGCCTCCCAAAGCCATGACTCTACTGTCTATGACCTTACTTTTTCCTGCTTGCCGCAACTCTTCGGCTGTGAAGCCGGACGTGACTCCGGACTTTGTGATGCAATTATATATCGGGCTTAGGAACAGATAGTCATAGAAATGCTTCTTGTTCTGCACTTCGTCCAGTGAATGGCAGGTGCAACTGATGTGGCCCGAATAGTCGTGGGGCTCTTTGGAATTGCGGGTGTTTAGATGAATCCCCATCAGGCTGAACTCTTCCTGCAGGTAGAAGTGCTCATGGGTAATGATGCGCTTATGGTATTTTTCGGGTATCAGCGTTAAAAGCCGTTCTGAATACATGGCGGGAGTTTCCGGCTTCCTCAGATGTAGAATATCCAGCCCCTCTTCGAATAGTGCCGTGATAATCTTGTCTTCTTCCACAAAAAATGTGGGTGCTGTTACTACGATGAGTTTCATTTCTTTTGTTTAACTTTTAAGTTTAGCAAAGTTAATGAATACTTATGGTAGAAGCCAAAGAATTTCTTTAAAATATGTTAGATGGCTATTTTAAACAAGAAAACGCATTCTTGAACCTTAGTTGCTCAAGAATGCGTCATTAACATGTTTAGTGGGACCTTGTTACTTATTTCAGTCTTTTACCTACTACATCCCAGTCGATGATGCTCCACAGTTCGTTCACATGGTCGGCACGGCGGTTCTGGTAATCAAGATAGTAGGCATGTTCCCACACGTCGAATCCGAGTAGCGGAACAAGACCGGCGCGTACCGGATTGCTACCGTTGGCTTCTTTGGTGATGTGGAGTTTGCCGTTCTTGTCGGCAGACAACCAAGCCCATCCGGAGCCGAACAAGCCGACAGCTGCCGCGTTGAATTCCTTCTTGAAATTCTCAAAGCTGCCGAAGTCGCGTTTGATGGCTTCTGCCAGCTTGCCGGTAGGCTCGCTGTGGGCAGGCTTCGGAGCAAACTGTAAGAAGTATAATGTGTGGTTCAACACTTGTCCTGCATTGTTGAAGATGGCACCGTCCGGTGCTGTGGCAACAATGGTTACCAGGTCTTTGCCTTCAAATTCCGTTCCCGGAACGAGGTTGTTGAGGTTGTTCACATAGGTTTGCAGATGTTTACCGTAGTGGTAATCTATGGTTTGCTGACTGATTACAGGTTCCAGTGCATTGTTGGTGTAGGGAAGTTTTGGCATTTCGTAAGTCATAACTGTTATCATTAAAATCGTTAATATTGTATTCATAAGTTTCAATTATTTAATTTTGGAACTTTACTATATAAACACTATAACCTATAGAAATGTTCGTACGTCTCCGAAGCTTTTTTTATCTTTGCCTCCGTAAAAACAAAGGAAGAAAAAATATCATCATTTTAAGATTATACGGATATGCCCGATTATATAGAGGAACTGAACGAAGGACAACGGAACGCGGTGTTATACAATGACGGTCCGTCACTGGTGATAGCCGGTGCCGGTTCGGGAAAGACGCGCGTGCTGACCTACAAGATTGCTTATCTGCTGGAGAATGGCTACCAGCCTTGGAACATTCTGGCATTGACCTTTACCAACAAGGCGGCGCGCGAAATGAAGGAGCGTATAGCCCGTCAGGTGGGGCCGGAGAGGGCGCGCCATCTGTGGATGGGAACCTTTCACTCCATGTTCCTGCGCATTCTGCATGTCGAGGCCGGGTATATCGGCTTCACTTCGCAGTTTACCATTTACGATACGGCAGACAGTAAAAGCTTGATACGTTCCATTATCAAGGAAATGGGGCTGGATGAGAAAGTGTACAAGCCGGGGATGGTGCAGGCGCGTATCTCGAATGCCAAGAATCATCTGGTTTCTCCGGCAGGCTATGCCAACAACAAGGAGGCTTACGAAGGAGACCGTGCAGCCAAGGTTCCGGCGCTTCGCGACATCTACCAGAGATATTGGGAGCGTTGCCGGCAGGCAGATGCGATGGACTTCGACGATTTGCTGTTCTACACATTCCTGCTGTTCCGGGACCACCCCGAGGTGTTGGCGCGTTATCAGGACCAGTTCCGTTACATTCTGGTAGATGAGTATCAGGATACCAATTTTGCACAGCACAGCATCGTGCTGCAACTTGCCAAGAACCATCAGCATGTCTGTGTGGTGGGGGATGATGCACAGAGTATCTACTCCTTCCGTGGTGCCGATATTGACAATATTCTCTACTTTACGAAAGTATATCCCGATACGAAGGTCTTCAAGCTGGAGCAGAATTACCGTTCCACCCAGACCATTGTCCGCGCGGCCAACAGCCTGATAGAAAAGAACCAGTGGCAGATACGCAAGGAAGTGTTCTCGGAAAAGGAGAAGGGAGAGGCCATTGGTGTGTACCAGGCATACAGTGATGTGGAAGAAGGGGATATTGTGGTGAATAAGATAGCTGAACTGCGGCGTGAAAAGCGCTATGCCTACTCTGATTTTGCGATACTCTACCGTACCAATGCGCAGAGCCGTATCTTTGAGGAAGCCATGCGCAAACGCAGTATGCCTTACCGTATTTACGGAGGCTTGTCGTTCTATCAACGCAAGGAAATCAAAGATGTAATCGCTTACTTCCGTCTGATAGTGAATCCCAATGATGAAGAGGCTTTCAAGCGTATTATCAATTATCCTGCGCGTGGTATCGGAGATACGACAGTGGGAAAAATCATTGCTGCCGCCACCGGGCACAATGTAAGTTTGTGGACCGTGCTTTGTGAGCCGTTGGCGTATGGCTTGAACTTCAATAAAGGTACGGTGGGAAAGTTGCAGGCATTCCGCGAACTTATATCCGCCTTTATCACAGATGCTGCGGAGAAGAATGCCTACGAGATCGGTGCCGACATTATTCGCCAATCGGGCATCATCAATGATGTGTGTCAGGACAACTCTCCCGAGAATCTGAGCCGTAAGGAGAATATAGAGGAGCTGGTGAACGGTATGAGTGATTTTTGTGCCCAACGGCAGGAGGAAGGAAACCCGAACGTGTTGTTGGGTGACTTCCTTTCGGAAGTTTCCCTTCTTACCGACCAGGATTCGGATAAGGATGGGGACGATGAGAAGATAACCCTGATGACTGTACATTCGGCCAAGGGATTGGAGTTCAAGAATGTGTTTGTAGTGGGGATGGAGGAGAATCTTTTTCCCAGCAGCATGGTGGGTGACTCTCCCCGGGCATTGGAGGAAGAACGGCGGCTGTTCTATGTAGCCATCACACGTGCCGAAGAACACTGTTTCCTATCGTATGCAAAGACGCGTTTCCGGTACGGTAAGATGGAGTTTGGCAGTCCCAGCCGTTTTCTGAAGGATATAGACGTACGGTTCCTGCGCCTGCCTCAGGATGCGGGAATGTTCCGCAGGGTAGAGGAGGAAGCTGCCGTTTTCCGCAGGGAGAACGCCAGAGGCTTTGCGCCTGATAAGGAAGATGCTCCGTATGGAGGAAAAGAGCGTGTGTCTGTACGGCCGAAGCAGCAGATTATTGCGCCGACCGTTCCACGTAACCTGAAACGGGTGGCGCCTTCTGCAAATACGGCAAGTACATCGCCTTCTGCCGGCGCGTCTGCCAACCGTGTACAGCAGGGACAACTGATAGAGCACGAACGTTTCGGCCTGGGTGAAGTTTTGAAAGTGGAGGGCGAAGGAGACAATGCGAAAGCCACCATCCGCTTCAAGAATGCGGGAGACAAACAACTTTTGCTGCGCTTCGCGCGTTTCAAAGTTATAGGGTGATGAATATTGTTTACAAAAGAATGACTTTGCAGAAGGGCGGCATCTGTTTTACTAAATATTCCCCGGAGAATTACTAAAATGAGGAGGACGATTTAGTAAATCTTCTCCGAAGTTTTACTAAATCGTTGGAGAGGGCTTGTCAACCCCTTGCGGCGTGTTTATTAGGATGGAATCATAAATGGTAAAAAAAATATATAT
>ERZ1694701.437-NODE-437-length-19719-cov-6.673871_pt1 | contig 19719 bp, 16 predicted proteins | sample MGYA00581721_ERZ1694701 | MGnify/ENA primary metagenome ERZ1694701 (study PRJEB42213, sample SAMN07424528) | human gut metagenome | biome: ENVO:00009003; feature: ENVO:2100002; material: ENVO:00002003 | host: Homo sapiens | place: USA | collected 2014 ...
TACGAGATTACTACGCGTCTCGTGGGCTCGGAGATGTGTATAAGAGACAGTCGGCGGACTGGGCCATAGCGAGAATGTGCAGCACGGTGTTGGTGGAACCACCCATGGCCACATCCATGGTCATGGCGTTCTCGAAGGCTTCCTTGGTGGCGATGGAGCGCGGCAGCACGGAATCGTCGGAATCGTCGTAGTACTGGTGGGCGATCTTGACGACCTGCTGGGCGGCGCGCTTGAACAGGTCCTTGCGGTAGGAGTGGGAGGCGAGGATGGTGCCGTTGCCGGGCAGGGCCAGGCCGATGGCCTCGGTCAGGCAGTTCATCGAGTTGGCGGTGAACATGCCGGCGCAGGAGCCGCAGGTCGGGCAGACGGTCTTCTCGTAGTTGAGCAGTTCCTCGTCGGACACGGAGTCGTCGGCGGTGGCGTACATCACGTCGATGAGGTCGGTGCTCTTGACGGTGCCGTCGGCGAGCACCGTGGTGCCGGCCTCCATCGGGCCGCCGGAGACGAACACGGTCGGGATGTTGAGGCGCAGGGCGGCCATCAGCATGCCCGGCACGACCTTGTCGCAGTTCGGGATGCAGATCAGGGCGTCGGCACAGTGCGCGTTGCACTGGTATTCGACGGTGTCAGCGATGATGTCGCGGGAAGGCAGGGAGTACAGCATGCCGGTGTGGCCCATGGCGATGCCGTCGTCCACAGCCATCGTGTTGAACTCGCGCGGGATACCGCCGGCTTCCCGGATGGCCTCGGAAACGATGCGTCCGACCTTGTTCAGATGAACGTGGCCAGGCAGGAACTCATCGAAGGAGTTGGCGATGGCGATGATGGGCTTCTTGCCCATGTCGTCTCCGCTGACGCCTGCAGCACGGTAAAGGGCTCGAGCGCCTGCAAAGACGCGCCCTGACATAATTTTTGCAGATCGCATTTCAGTCATGGTTCTATTCAAGCCTTTGCGAGGGACACGCCACTTGTCAAGAGTCGAATAGTGGAATTTTCAAAAACGTAACGTTTCTCACACATAAATTTTCTTGGAAGAAGTCGTCCCAAACCTCTATACTCGCCTCGTTGAGATAGATTTTCCAAGTCTGGAGATATGAATAATGGCTTTTGGCACTGACCCGACCCCTGATGGTCTCGCAAACCCGCCGATCGACGACCTGATGCAGCACGCCGATTCCAAGTACGCTCTGGCCATTTTCGCCGCCAAGCGCGCCCGTCAGATCAACTCCTACTTCACCCAGCTTAACGAGGGCCTGCTGCAGAACGTCGGCCCGCTGGTCGAATACCAGAACAACGAGAAGCCGCTGTCCATCGCGTTCCGCGAGATCGACGAGGGCCTGCTTGAGGAGACCCTGGGCGAGGACGACACCAACGAGGGCAACTGATTTCCCGCTGGCTTGGGCTTGAGTTAGACACTTACCCGATGCTTGCCGCATAGTTGCCGTCGATATGCTTTCGACTGATTTCGGGCGACACACTTGCTCATGTTGCGGCAATCGGCTATAACTCAAGTTCAGGAGCGAACGTGTTGTTAAGGGCTCGCGCCACCGTGTGGTTGGCACGAGCCCTTAACTATGTGTGCTTCATCAATAACTCAATACATAACAATCAACGACGTATCATTGTGCCTCGCTTTCCGCGGGGCGATAAGTCCTGAAGAAAGGGATGATATGACAGAAGAACATCGGCTTATTTCCGCCGAATCCGTGACCGAAGGTCACCCCGATAAGGTCTGCGATCAAATCTCCGACGCCATTCTTGATGATCTGCTGGCCCAGGATCCGTCCAGCCATGTGGCCGTGGAGACCTCCGCCGCCACCGGCGTGTTCCTGGTCTTCGGCGAAGTCACGTCTGAGGGATATTGCGACGTGCAGTCCAAGGTGCGCGAGACGCTGCGCAATATCGGCTACACCTCCTCCGAGGTCGGTCTCGATGCCGATTCCTGCGGCGTTGTGGTGGCCATCACCGAGCAAAGCGCCGAAATCAACCAAGGTGTTGCTCGACTGACCGGCGCGCAAGAGACCGCCGCCAGCCGTGAAGAGCGTTACGAGGCACAGGGCGCCGGCGATCAGGGCGTGATGTTCGGCTATGCCACCGACGAGACCCCGACTTTGATGCCGCTGCCGATTTATCTGGCACATCGTCTTGCCTTCCGCCTGACCGAGGTCCGCAAGTCCGGCGAAGTGCCGCACCTGCGTCCGGACGGCAAAACCCAGGTGACCATTGAATACGACGACAACGATCAGCCAGTTCGTCTGGACACCGTGCTGATCTCCACCCAGCACGATCCTGAGGTTACGCAGGATTGGCTTGCGGTTGAGCTGAAGAAACACGTGATTGACCCGGTGCTTGATGAAGTGCTGGGCTCCAAGGTGCCGCACGACAACTACCGCCAGCTGGTCAACCCGACCGGTTCGTTCGTGCTTGGCGGCCCGGCCGCCGACGCCGGCCTGACCGGACGCAAGATCATCGTGGACACCTACGGTGGCGCTGCTCACCACGGTGGCGGCGCGTTCTCCGGCAAGGACCCGTCCAAGGTCGACCGTTCCGCCGCGTACGCGACTCGCTGGGTTGCCAAGAACATCGTGGCCGCCGGTCTGGCCCACAAGGTTGAGATCCAGATCGCCTACGCCATTGGTGTTGCCGACCCGGTGTCCATTAACGTGGAGACTTTCGGCACCGAGCAGGGTGTGACGCGAGGCCAGATTGCCGCCGCCGTGCGCAAGGTCTTCGATCTGCGCCCCGCTGCGATTATCGACGAGCTGGATCTGAAACGTCCGATTTATCTGAAGACCGCCGCGTATGGTCACTTCGGCCGCACGGACGTTGAGTTCCCGTGGGAGAAGACTGACAAGGTCGAGGAGCTCAAGGCCGCGATTGCTGGGGAGTGAGCTGAATTAAGTTCCAATTGAATTCAACGGGTGCCTCCCACTTGTTACGGTGGAAGGCACCCGTTTTTCAAGCACTGCTAACATGCCTCTCCATTCAGAGGCATGTTAGTAGTAAACCCAGTAGTATATTCCAGTGCGCAGTAGCATGAAAACATATCTCGCCTAAATGCCAAAGGAGCCTAGCATGGAACGCGTCAGACTTGTCGACTGGCTAAAGAGCGAGCGAGACCAGCATGTTGGTGGAGGCCTGTACTACAACTCACAGATTCTATTTGCCTACAATTCCAACCACATGGAAGGCTCCACTCTTTCACCAGAACAAACCGCGCAGCTGTTCAACACGGGTGCCTTGCTCCCCGACAACATCAACGATGAAATCAGAGCAGACGATGTCGCCGAAACAACGAACCACTTCAATGCGTTCAATTGGGTCTTAGATCATGTAGACGACCCAGTAAACAAAAGCCTTGTATGCAGCCTTCATGGAATTCTCAAACGCGGCACCAGCCAAGAATTCGACGCCAACCGCAACGTCGGCGGATACAAAATAGTGCCCAACGTCATCAGCCAACTTGAGGGAATTCATACGGTACTCCCCGCGGATGTGCCTCTTGCCATGAAACAGGTATTCAGCTTGTACTCACAATTGGAAGATGATTCTTTTGCAATCGCAAAAGCACATTGGATGTTCGAATCCACGCACCCATTCTCCGACGGTAACGGTCGAATTGGGCGGCTCGTCATGTTTAAAGAACTCTTGCGCTTAGATTCCGTTCCAGCTCTGGTATTGGACGAACACCACAATCTTTATACTCGCGCACTAAAGAATTTCCCAAACGAACCCGGATATCTGGTGGACCTGCTTCTTAATGAACGCGATTACTATCAGCGAATGATCGAAACATACGCACCGAACCGTATCCGATACTCATACGTTGACCAGTGGAACCAAGCTGGTATCGTTACCCCCATCACAAATCCTTATATCAAGGATAGATGGGACGATACCGACATCAACCAACGTATTAATCCGGCATAGGAACCCACGCTCCCCAGATGGGGAGCGACGCTGGATTTGAGGGCTGCGCGGGGTATGGGGGCTTGATTTCAATCCACGCTCCCCGGATGGGGAGCGACCAGCCCTCGCTGCCGGTCTGAGCCTTGCCGTACAGATTTCAATCCACGCTCCCCGAATGGGGAGCGACTGTCCCGCTCCTTAGTACCAGTTGTGGGCGAGCCAATTTCAATCCACGCTCCCCGGATGGGGATCGACGTCGAAACATGTGTTTTCGCGCAACCTGAGATTTACATTTCAATCCACGCTCCCCGGATGGGGATCGACGTCCGATGCCTGCTGACAAGGACAGGAAAGCACTATTTCAATCCACGCTCCCCGGATGGGGAGCGACTAGTAGATTTTCGCACCGTTGGCCTGCGACTCGAAATTTCAATCCACGCCCCCCCCGGATGGGGAGCGACACGGCCTGCCATGCGGTGAGGTTGCGTCCCGGTTTATTTCAATCCACGCTCCCCGGATGGGGAGCGACAACGCGATCGGGGTCAGAGAGCCCTTTGCCAGAATATTTCAATCCACGCTCCCCGGATGGGGAGCGACCCATGATTTACTTCTCCTTTTCTTCGGTGGCTTTATTTCAATCCACGCTCCCCGGATGGGGAGCGACTTCGCCGCTGGCCGCATGCCGCCGTCATAGGCGGCATTTCAATCCACGCTCCCCGGATGGGGAGCGACTCGCCGTCCGCTCTCCCAAAGTCCGGGTTTTCGCATTTCAATCCACGCTCCCCGGATGGGGAGCGACTGCCGGTCAGCAGGTTCGCCATGCCCTCGCCGTCCAATTTCAATCCACGCTCCCCGGATGGGGAGCGACGTGGTCGGCGGGCAGAAGCCCTTCTGGTCGCTGAGATTTCAATCCACGCTCCCCGGATGGGGAGCGACAAAGGGTCGCCTCCGGACTGACCCTCCCAGTCAATTTCAATCCACGCTCCCCGTATGGGGAGCGACGACAACAAGGTGGACGCGGTCACGCAAGTCGTGATTTCAATCCACGCTCCCCGGATGGGGAGCGACGTGGTGTTGCCCGACACGTTCACCGTGGTGCTGGACATTTCAATCCACGCTCCCCGGATGGGGAGCGACCCACTTCCGCGGAACCCCTGTGGCTCGATAACCAATTTCAATCCACGCTCCCCGGATGGGGAGCGACCAGACCGGCCGGCGCAATGATGACCCAAGCATGATTTCAATCCACGCTCCCCGGATGGGGAGCGACCATAATCAAACCGGATGGGGAGCGACCATAATCAAAATCGCAATCACCGTACACATATTCAAATTTCAATCCACGCTCCCCGGATGGGGAGCGACGTCCATCGTCGCGCGTGATGTTGCGCACGTCCAATTTCAATCCACGCTCCCCGGATGGGGAGCGACGACCCGGATTGGCGTACTTGTCCCACTGGTCACGCATTTCAATCCACGCTCCCCGGATGGGGAGCGACATAGGCCACCAGATAATTCCAATCCGACGCCTCGTTATTTCAATCCACGCTCCCCGGATGGGGAGCGACGGTCATCTCATTGATAACGGGGATGTCAATGAGATTTCAATCCACGCTCCCCGGATGGGGAGCGACTTTCCAAGTCGGTGGTTCCTCCAAACGTTTCACGTATTTCAATCCACGCTCCCCGGATGGGGAGCGACCGGTTACGTTTTGAAACACCGCAAATCAAAGCGATTTCAATCCACGCTCCCCGGATGGGGAGCGACGCCGTGTCATGGCCCAGCTCTTGGCGTGGTACCAGATTTCAATCCACGCTCCCCGGATGGGGAGCGACATGAAGGTTACTTCGCCGAGTGATTTGATGCAGATATTTCAATCCACGCTCCCCGGATGGGGAGCGACATTACGTTGACACCCGCCGTTTGCTGCCCTGCTGATTTCAATCCACGCTCCCCGGATGGGGAGCGACGCATGCTCCACGACGCCGCCAACCTCAACTACTGATTTCAATCCACGCTCCCCGGATGGGGAGCGACCCGGCCTTCATCATCTTCCTGCCAAAGTTCAAAATATTTCAATCCACGCTCCCCGGATGGGGAGCGACCGGGGCAGGCTGTCGCGGAGAAATGGCTGTGCGGATTTCAATCCACGCTCCCCGGATGGGGAGCGACGAAACCATGCCCGGCACGAATGATATCACATATATTTCAATCCACGCTCCCCGGATGGGGAGCGACATGCGAAGGGCGAACTCGTCGCCGCGCCGGCCGATTTCAATCCACGCTCCCCGGATGGGGAGCGACCTACCTGGTGCGCGAGGGCACCTACGGCGCGGACAAATTTCAATCCACGCTCCCCGGATGGGGAGCGACGCGGTGTTCGCCATGCCCCAGGTGTGGTGGCGAATTTCAATCCACGCTCCCCGGATGGGGAGCGACCCAGCCGTCTGGGTGAGCATCATCGCCACGCTTTTATTTCAATCCACGCTCCCCGGATGGGGAGCGACCTGCTTGACGATTCGCTGATGAAGCAGCTTCAGGATTTCAATCCACGCTCCCCGGATGGGGAGCGACCGGAAGGGAAACAGGCTCCGCTCAAGACACTCGAAATTTCAATCCACGCTCCCCGGATGGGGAGCGACAGGCGTGTTATTTGAGCATATTCAGGCGCATAACCATTTCAATCCACGCTCCCCGGATGGGGAGCGACCATAATATTTTTTCTCCTCTATCGGTTAAAGCGTATTTCAATCCACGCTCCCCGGATGGGGAGCGACCTGGGATTCTCCCTCTTCATTCAGTGGAGCAAAGATTTCAATCCACGCTCCCCGGATGGGGAGCGACCTGAAATCGTTCGCCGACTGCTTGAAACCGTTTTTATTTCAATCCACGCTCCCCGGATGGGGAGCGACCGAAGGCACGCGCCCAACCCGCCGCGTCCTGGCTATTTCAATCCACGCTCCCCGGATGGGGAGCGACCGAACACGTCGGAAACCATGCGCTGCCATGGCAAATTTCAATCCACGCTCCCCGGATGGGGAGCGACTCCATGGTCGGGTTCCTTTCTGTCAGGCGTTGGCATTTCAATCCACGCTCCCCGGATGGGGAGCGACCAGCACCACCGCCGCGCGAACATCACCGGAGTCATTTCAATCCACGCTCCCCGGATGGGGAGCGACTTGCCGACGCTCTCCGGTTGCGGTTTGTTTCACGTATTTCAATCCACGCTCCCCGGATGGGGAGCGACGTCTTCGGGATCACTGCCGAACGGTATACCGAAATCATTTCAATCCACGCTCCCCGGATGGGGAGCGACGTGCCCCACGTGTTCGGCGGTCCCACTATCGTCAAATTTCAATCCACGCTCCCCGGATGGGGAGCGACGCGTCTACAGGCAATTCATCGATAAGACACTCAACATTTCAATCCACGCTCCCCGGATGGGGAGCGACCACGGCTTCCAGGGTGATTCGCTGACGTTGGATATTTCAATCCACGCTCCCCGGATGGGGAGCGACCGCGAAAATGGACATCTTCGCCCACGATATGGGCAAAATCATCCATTTTCAACACTGATTGTATCGCAGATCGTCGTTGACGTTTTGGGCACCGTCCGTAAAAGTCAAAAACACCAGCGCACTAGCCACTATGAAGTCATCAAGCAACCAGAGAGACAAAAATAACCCTCATCTCCACGTCATTCTACAGTGCGAAAGGACGAGTAATTCATGAGAACTTTAAGGTCGCACCGGCCACATGGCACGATATCGGCGACATCACCGTCCTCCCCTCGACGCAGCCAGTTCAGGCATTGCCATCCCATCAACAGGCAAATGTCACCGCCCACCACGATGCTCGACCCTTTGCGCATACCTCAATTGCAACGGAACAAACTACACGTAATAGTGCCATCTCCTTTTTCGACTGCCTCAACAGTTCGTAAGGCTGGCAGCCCAAGCTACTTAAACCATTCAGACTCTATGACCTCATTGGCCAAGCCATACTCGGCCTTGGCTTCGTCCTCATTCTTGGGATCGGACCAATCAAGACCGAATACGCCAGTATGCAATTCCCAATGCGTACACACCCGCATGACACGAATGAAACCGTTCGGACACGGCGGATAATACAACACGAGAACATCATCGAATGCGTGAAACAAACCTAACAGGAGAACGCCCCTCCCATACCCGCACACGAAAAAGCCCCGGCAACGGACGCCGGGGCTTTCCCACCACACAAACTGGCGAAGACACAAAAAACTTGTCGTTGTGGCTGGAATCCACACAATCCCAACCACAACGACAAGCTCATATCAATTGGCGTATCGAGTTTACTGGGCTGTCCACAACGTTCAATATTGACAACTCAGCAAACTCAATTCAGCGATCTCACGCCTTGGCGACCTCCACACCCAACTTGGCGCCTTCCTTCACTTCGAAGGAAGCAGCCAGCGTCTCGTGGGCGATCAGATCCTTGAACTGCTCGACCTTGGCCACATCGGCGGCCGGAACGGTCAGCACCAGGGAGATGCGATCGGCGATGTCCAGATCGGCGGCCTTGCGGGCGTCCTGCACGACGCGGATGGCGTCGCGGGCGTAGCCTTCAGCCAGCAGGTCGTCATCCAGAGCGGTGTCGAGGATCACGAAGCCACCGGTCGGCAGAGCGGCGGACACCGAAGCAGCGGCCTCGGCGGCATTCTCCTCCTCCACACGGTTGATGAGCTCGTACTCGCCTTCGACCAGTTCCAAATCGCCGGACGGCGTGGAAACCACCGGAGCGCCGGAAGCGTTTACGCTCCAGTCGCCGGACTTGGAGGCCTTGATAGCGAACTGCACCTGCTTGCCCAGACGCGGGCCGGCAGCGCGAGCGTTCACGCGCAGCTCGTGCACGATCTTCAGACCCCGGGAACCAGCGTCCTCCATCGTGCAGAATTCGATATCCTTGACGTTGAGCTCGGACTTCAGCAACTCGTCGTAGGCCTTGACTGCGTCCACATCCTCGGCCACCACAGTGAGCTTGGCGAGCGGCTGGCGCACGCGGATCTTGGCGGCCTTGCGCAGGGACAGAGTGCCGGAAACGACCTCGCGCACCTTCTCCATCGCGGAGACCAGAGCCGGATCGTCAACCAGAACGCGACCAAGTTCGGTATCCGCACCGGTCTTCTCGTCCACTACATACGGCCAGTCGGCCAGATGCACGGACTCGCCACCGGTCAGACCGCGCCACACGGACTCGGCTTCCATCGGAGCAAGCGGAGCAAGCACGCGCATGAACGCCTCAAGCACGGTGTACAGCGTATTGAACGCGTTCGCATCCTCGTTCCAGAAGCGGTCACGGGTGTTGCGGATGTACCAGTTGGTGAGCACGTCGATGAAGTCGGACACCACATCGCAGGCGTCAGAAATCGCAAACTCGTTCAGCGACTTCTCCACACACTCCACCAGGCGGCGGGTGCGGGCCAGCAGGTAGCGATCCATCTGCGGCAGGCCAGCGACCTCGTCGGCACGCAGCTGACGAGCGTCGAATCCGGCCCCGCCGTTGGCCGCGTTGGCGTACAGCGTGAAGAAGTAGTAGGAGCTCCACACCGGCAGCATAACCTGACGCACGGTGTCGCGGATGCCTTCGGCGGTGACGATCAGGTTGCCGCCGCGCAGAATCGGCGAGGACATGAGGAACCAGCGCATAGCGTCGGAACCGTACTTGTCGAACACGCCGTTCACGTCCGGGTAGTTGCGCAGATGCTTGGACATCTTCTGGCCGTCGGAGCCAAGCACGATGCCGTGGCAGATCACGTTCTTGAACGCCGGACGGTCGAACAGAGCAGTAGCCATGACGTGCAGCAGATAGAACCAGCCACGGGTCTGACCGATGTATTCGACGATGTAGTCGGCCGGGAAGTGCTGCTCGAACTTCTCCTTGTTCTCGAACGGGTAGTGGAACTGCGCGAACGACATGGAACCGGACTCGAACCAGCAATCGAGCACATCAGAGATACGGTGCATGTGCGATTTGCCGGTCGGGTCATCCGGGTTCACGCGCGTCAGGTTGTCGATCCACGGACGGTGCATATTGACGTTGCCGTCCTTGTCGCGCGGGTAGTCGCCAAAGTCGGCCTTGAGCTCTTCAAGCGAACCGTACACGTCCACGCGCGGGTATTTCGGGTCATCGGACACCCACACAGGAATCGGAGAACCCCAGAAACGGTTGCGGGAGATGGACCAGTCGCGCGCGTTGGCGAGCCACTTGCCAAACTGGCCATCCTTGACATTGCCCGGGATCCAGTTGATCTGCTGGTTCAATTCCAGCAGGCGCGGCTTGATCTTGGTCACGGACACGAACCAGGAGGAAACCGGCTTGTAGATCAGCGGGGTGGCGCAGCGCCAGCAGTGCGGGTAGGAGTGCACGTAGCTCTTCTCCTGGAAGAGGATCGCGCGCTGGTCTTCGGGAATCTCGGCGAGCGGGCCGTCGCCGGCACGCAGGTTGCGCAGGATCGGCAGGTTCGCGTCGAACACGTACATGCCCTCGTATTCCGGGCACTGGGAGGTGAAGCGGCAGCCGGCGTCGAGCACATCAGTGCTCTTGACCCCGTGCGCGTTCAGCGTGTTCATATCGTCCTCACCGTAGGGAGCCTGGTGAACCAGGCCGGTACCTTCGACGGTGTCGACATAGTCGGCGGTGAAGATCGTGTAGCCGTTCGGGCCGGGCACATTGCCTTCGGTCTCGGCCTTCTCCCCCGCGAAGTACGGGAATACCGGGTAGTAGCGACGACCAGCCAGCTCAGAGCCCTTGAGCTCGCGTACGACCTCGTAGTTCTCGCCGAGTTCCTTGGTGTAGTGCTCAAGCAGCGGCTTGCCGAAGTAGAACTTCTTGCCGGCGAACTTGCCCTCGGTCGGGCGCACCTCGACATAATCGATGTCGGCGCCGACCACGATGGCGAAGTTGGTGGGCACGGTCCACGGCGTAGTGGTCCAGAAGACGGCGTAGGCATCTTCCTCATCACGCATCTTGACGGCCACGGACACGGTGGTGTCCTGACGATCCTGGTACACATCGGCATCCATGCGCAGCTCGTGCGCGGAAAGCGGCGTCTGATCCTTCGGGCAGTACGGCAGCACGCGGTAGCCCTGGTAGGCCAGGCCCTTGTCGTAGAGCTGCTTGAAGGCCCACATCACCGATTCCATGTACGGGATGTTCAGAGTCTTGTAGCCGTGCTCGAAGTCGACCCAGCGGGCCTGACGATGCACGTAGTCCTGCCATTCATGCGTGTACTTCAGCACGGAGGCGCGGCAGGCGTCGTTGAACTTGTCGATGCCCATCTTCTCGATCTGGTCGACCGAGTCGATGCCGAGCTCCTTCTGCGCCTCGAGCTCAGCAGGCAGGCCGTGGGTGTCCCAACCGAACACGCGGTTGACCTTGCGGCCCTTCATGGTCTGGTAGCGCGGAATCACATCCTTGGCATAGCCGGTCAGCAGGTGGCCGTAGTGCGGCAGGCCGTTCGCGAAAGGCGGGCCGTCGAAGAACACGAATTCGTTCTGGCTGTGGTCGCCGGAGGGATTGCGCTCCACCGACTTCTGGAAGGTATCGTCCTTATCCCAATAGTTAAGAACGGTCTCCTCCATTTGGGGGAAGCTGGGGTTCGGCGCCACGTGTGCGGTCTCGCCGCCCTCGTTCGCCTTGGGATATACGTTTTCGCTCACCGTAAATCTCCTAGTTGTACTGTGCACTGGTCCTACAGGAGCATCATTGGTGGCGATTGATTCAAGTGGCCGCTTTAGTAGTCGTCTCGCCCGAACCCATCGTCGGATGATGTTCCTGCCTACGAGGACGATGACGAGCGTTTTGTACGCTCCGCACCGCGGTACCACCTCGCTTATCGCACCGGTTGCGCTCCGCCGAATTGTTGCACTCAGCGTAGCGCGGCCTGCACGACCGCTTGTGTTCGGCTGTCTCGGGCCGATCCCGTCGGTTCTACTAGGCGATTGCTGCCGTTCTTCCGAAGACTCCCCGCTGATAACGGATCACTGCCTCACAACGGTGCATATCCTAACACGCCACGCGGTCAAGTCTGCACGAATGTTCACTGAGAGACGCCGTTGACCGCGAACCCGTGAATGTTGCAGACATTTCTGTATCAGTTATCAGTCATGCAGACATATCCGTACAAGTTATCGCCGATTTATAGCCATAACTAGACGGATAATGACTGCATCCCGTTAATCCAACAGGTTATGTCTGCAAAATCCACCAGTACAACAACGGATTACGTCTGCATTCTCTTATGGTCAGTCCAATTCGTTCCCGCATAGCGTCTAAATGGACGTGTTAGGTCTGCATCCAATTCACGGCCTGCAAGACTCTGCACTCAGCAATTACTTCGCACCAAACCGCTCACGAATCTGAGCGGCAGTACCATAAGAGGCTTGCGCGCCGAACCCAGTCGCGGCGTACGCGGAAACGTATGAGGCCAACTGCGCACTGTCCGCCAACGCATGACCCGAGGCAAGTCCGGCCAGAACCGTGCCCATAAAGGCATCTCCACACCCGGTAGTGTCGATGGCCTCAACCGCAACTGGCGCAATACGATAGATATCATCACCATCGATGACTACCGACCCATCCCCGCCAAGCGTAATTACCGCCTGATTAAAGCCGAAGTCATGCATCTGCCGCGCCACATCAGACCAGTCCAGTCCATCCCAATCGTCATCGTCCGGCTCGGCGATGTCCAGCAGCTGCGCCATTTCATGCTCATTGACCAACAGAATGTCCGAAGCCTCGATAAGCTCAGCGGGCAGTTCAGCAACGAATGGCGAATCGTTGAGCAATACCTTGAGCCCGGCATCATGACAGAGGCGAGCGCATGCCGTGACCGTTTCCATCGGACTCTCTAAACACAGTCCCAACACATCGGCGGCAACCAATGCGTCAGATGACTGGCGCACATAGTCGACAGACACCTCACCATTGGAACCAGCCGAATATACGATGGTGTTCTCACCATTCGCGTCCACGGTAATTACCGTAGTGCCACTGGGACCTGCAACGGCAGCGATATGCGAAGTATCCACACCAGCATCGCGCAAATGCTCCAGCAGAAAATCCGCATTGGCATCTTCCCCGACTGCACCAAACATCCGCACCTGCGCTCCAATTCGCGCAGCCGCCGATGCCTGATTCGCTGATTTGCCTCCCGGCAATAAGGTCAGCGGGCCACCGTTGACGGTCTCTCCCGGTTTCGGCAACCGCTCAGTAACGACCGTGTAATCAACATTCATTGATCCGACCACGGACACACTGCCGTGCAGGTGGTCGAGCAAGTCAAGACATGATGCTGACATGATGCATTTCCTTTCGGCCTTCTTGTTTCGGCCTGTCTTCTATGTTCTGCGCTTGTTCTACGTTTCAGCAAAATCACGATGGAAACACAATCGTGCGGGTATGCGAATGCCCGGAGTCTGAAGTCAAATCCCGGGCATTGCACGTATTCGGGGCCAAATCGTCTGCGCGATTGATATGTTCTGCTGACGACTGACGCCTAGCGGATTGTGATGGTTATATCAGCATCACGCACCCATCGGCAGGAAGATTGCCATGGACAGGATGAACATGACGATTACGCCAGCGATCATCGGCACACTGGTACGGCGCACAATGTCGATTGGGCTCTTCTTGATGGAGCCGGCGACGATCATCACCACAGCGGAGACCGGCGAGACAGCGCGCAGCAGATTGCCAGCGAGACCCATCGGGATGGACACAGCGAGCACATTGATACCAGCAGCAGCGGCCAGCGGAACCATGAGCGGAACCATCGCGAAGAACAGTGCGGTACCGGAACCGGAGAGTAGCACGATGAGCGCAGTGAGGCCGACAAGGATAAGCGGCAGCACGAAGCCCATACCAGAGCCGGACAGGCCGGTCATTGCGTTCTGCAGTTCGGTGATCAGACCAATGGACTTAAGACCAACAACGAACACAGAAGCAGCGACCAACAGTGCCACAATCGGCATTGCGCCACCCATGCCCTTGAAGAAGGACTCGGTGCCAGCGAGGGTTTCCTTGCCCTTGCGAGTGCGGATGAGCTCGCAGATAATGGCGATCACGAAGGAGAGAATGGAAGCGAGTTCAACACTCAGGTCGATCTTTGCGCCGGTGGTGGAAGTGATGGCGAACACGATGAGAAGCATGATGATCGGCAGCAGCGGCAAAATCGCATACACAGTGCGGTAGAGAGCGCTACCTTCGACAGCCTTAACCTCAGCCAGGTCAACATCACCGTCGGTCAAATCCGAGCCAGCGCGCTTGTCCATGAACTTCTGCCAGAAGTAGTGTGCCAGTGCCATGACGAGCAAGGTCGGGATGGAAACGAGCACGTGATAACGGAAGACGTAATCGCTGGCGGTCAGGCCGGAGAACATGTCGGTCTTAGCGAGTTCAGCGGCGATGGCAACATTGTCGGAGCCAAGCGGGGTCGGCATAATCGTTGCAGTAGTGGCAATGACTGCAGCTGCGCTCAGCAGGCTCATACCAGCTTGGCGAAGCACCGGGTACAGCGTTGCCATAAGGATGATAGCCAGGTTGGAAGCACTCGGAATGACCAGAGACAACAGGTTGCCCAACAAGAAGGTAATCGGCACGAGGATATACGGGGACTTGATGTGCGCAATCGGCTTGGCGAGCACACTTACCGTGACTTCATTGGCTCCGATATGGGACATGTAGCCGGTGTAGCCACCAAGGATGAGGATGATGAAGCCAGCAGAAGTGAGCGTGCTCACGAACTGATCGCCTACAACCTTGAACGGATCAAGCCAAGTGACACCACTGGAAACGAAGTCGGTGAATGAGATGTCCTTGCCCATCAGCAATGCGATGTACATCAGCACAATGCCGATGAGGAACAGGGAAATCTTGATGTCCATTTTCTTCACGAGCATAAAGCCCACAATGCCAACCGCGGCAATTGCCACGAGGTACATAATCACCAGTTCCATCGGTCTGGTCCTTTCTTTGTTCTCTTATTCTCTGTTGTTGAATTCACGAATATTGATGCGCTCAGGGGCGCCGGTGTTAGCGGCGTCGAAGAGACAAGGGACTATGCACAATGGGCGATGCCGTCCATGAACCAGTCGCAGAATCGATCTGCGTGAACGCCGGTGGTGACGGTGGCATTCGGTTCGCGCTTAAGGTAGCCCTTAAGATCAACGACCGTACACCCTGCAGTGAGTTCGCCAGCGATTTCTACGTCCACAAATGCCTTAGTCATGTCGAATAGGTCAGGCTCCAGCAAGCATGCGACTGCGCAAGCGTCATACATTTTGAGACCGGTGCCGAAGCTGCGCTTGCGGTAGCGCTGGAACAGGTCATGAGCCATCAGACCGACCTTGCCCATATCCTTAAGCTGAGCGGTTTTCTCCGGCGGAATCACAGTTCCCAAGCCGGCGTCCAGTGTGGCCATAGTAATGTCAAGACCAGAAGTGAGCACAATCTTGGCGGCTTCAGGGTCAACGAAAATATTGAATTCGGCCATAACACCCTTGTTGCCGCGAGTGACCGAACCACCCATGAGCACAATGCGCTCAATACGCGACTTGACTTCCGGAAAAGTTTTTAGCAACAGTGCGATGTTGGTCAGCGGACCGATTGGCATGACGGTGACGGGTTCAGCAGAAGCCATGATCTCGTCGCGCATTGCTTCGACAGCATGCTTATCCAGCAGAAGTTCAGTTTTGGGCTCAGGGAAATCGAATCCCTCCATACCGGTTTTACCGTGGATATCGCTTGCATCATCAAGCTGACGGATCAGCGGTTCAGCAGCGCCACGAGCGACCGGTACATCCTTACCGTAGTAGGCCATCAGCTTGAGCGCGTTCGTCGTTGTCGCTTCAATGCTGACATTGCCAGCAACCGTAGTAATCAGCCGCACGTCGAAGCGCGGGTTGAACACTGCCAGTGCGATGGCGACGGCGTCATCGATGCCGGGGTCAGTGTCGATAATCAAAGGGATCTGCTTCATTGCTTGTTCGGTTCCTTTCGTGGTGTGTTGATATACGTGTTATGCGTAGTGCTCGGCGAGCCGATTACTTGATTCCGCTTGTGGCGGTGGATTCAGCTGCGCCGAGCGGAACGGGATCAACGAATTGGACTAATCCGCTGCCATAACCCGGTGCCGGCCGGCGCAGGAACCCATGCTCTTCGTAGAACGATTCCTTGCCAGGTGTTGCCATCAGGCCAATGTACGCATGGTTGCAGCAGTGTTCTCGAATGCGTGTGATAAGTGCGCGCAGCACCGCCGTACCGACTCCATCCCCTTGGTATTGCGGTAATACCACGAGATCTTTGATGAAGAATGCGATACGTCCATCGCCGACCACACGACCAATTCCGGCCACCTGACCATCAACGTAGGCAACCACGGAATACAGCCCACCATCCAGCGCCATACGCGCGTCTTCGCGGTCGTAATGGTAGAAACCCACAGCGTCGCGAACGCTGACGTACAGTTCGGCTGTCAGCGCGTCTTGCTGAATCGATATGCACATTGCCCGCTCACCTCCTCTGTGAGTCTCCTCCAAACCGATCATCGTTGATCATCGCCATTGATAAAACGTTTAATCAACTAATGAAAATTATGATATAACCTTTTACCAATGTTGTCAACGATGTCGGCACGTCAGCACTGTTCAGCGCATAAACCCAGCCTTCATGCACCTGATAAACGCTGCAATATCAGGGAACACGCCACATAGGAGCCCCAACCGAATCACGCAGTACAAACGATGACGGGACATAGCGCGATTCACCACGACTGCAATCATTATTTATAATCATGTCGAGCAACATATCCACGCCCTGGCGACCCATATCCTCAGCTTGCTGCGAAATAATCGCGACTTGCGGAGTCAGCAGACGGAATACGGCAATGTCATCGAATGAAATCACTGACATTTCACTACCAATATCAATGCCGCGGTCATGCAGCAAACCAATCATCGTGATCATGTCAGGCGAGTAAGCGCAAATAATCGTCGTAACACCTGCTCTTACAAGTTCATTTAGTCCTGCTTCGCGCGAAACATATGTAGAATCACAGTCGACAACTGCCGCAGTTCCCTCCCCCAACTGCGTCACCTGTGCCACAGCAGAACGGAATGCCGCTTCACGCTCATTTATATTGGACGAGCCCAGTGACGAGTGTGACACAAATCCAATGTGACGATGCCCTAAGCGCACAAGTTCGGCAACCGCCTCGCAAACACCTGGGTATGGGTCGGACACTACGAATGGCACCGAATTTACTCCCGATACCAAACGATCCACGAACACCAGTGGTAGCTCGCGCGCGATAAGCGACTGCATACCAGGCGAATTGACACCTTGCGGCACCACGATTGCCCCGTCAATACGTTGCCCAAGCAGATTGTCAATAAACGCATCCTGGCGTTCCACTGTTTCTGCTGAAGTACCAATCAGCGTGGAATAGCCCTGGGCATACAACTCGTCTTCCATTGACGAGACTAAATCAGCGAAATACGGATTGCGCAAATCAGGAACCAGCAGGCCAACAGTCTTAGTATCCGACGAGCGCATGGAACGAGCACGTTGATCGGGCACATACCCCATTTCCTCAACAGTTTTCAGCACCAACTGTCGCGTATCACTAGAAAAGCGGCCTTTATTGTGAAGTATCTGGGAAACAGCAGCAGCCGATACACCGGCACGTTGAGCAACATCCTTCAACGTCACGAACGCCATAGTCCCCTCCTTGCGGCCGATACATCGTCAAAGCAACAATTCAAATGTACCCTTTTCACCGCCAATATTCGCAATCCTGCGCCAACACACGGCTCTCAACATAGAAAACCGCACCCCAACCACCGGATGAGAATTGCTTCAACCCGATAATCGAGGTGCGGTTTTTGCAGGCGTACCGGCTACTCCAGCTCCACCGCGCCGGTGTACAGCTGGTAGTATTCGCCCTTCTGCGCGATCAGCTCGTCATGCGAGCCACGCTCGATGATGTTGCCATGGTCGAGCACCATGATCACATCGGAGTTGCGCACGGTGGACAGGCGGTGGGCGATGACGAAAACCGTACGGCCCTGCATCAGGTTATCCATGCCGGCCTGCACGACCTCCTCGGTACGGGTATCGATGGAAGACGTAGCCTCGTCAAGAATCAGCGCGGGCGGATCGGCCACCGCGGCGCGGGCGATGGAAATCAGCTGGCGCTGGCCTTGGGACAGACCGGAACCATCGCCCTCGAGCACCGTGTTGTAGCCCTTGGGCAGCATGCGAATGAAGCTGTCCGCATTGACCAGACGAGCAGCCTCGATACATTCCTCATCAGTGGCGTTCAGGCGGCCGTAACGGATGTTGTCCATCACGGTGCCGGTGAACAGGTTCACGTCCTGCAGCACGATGCCCAAAGACCTGCGCAGGTCAGGCTTCTTTATGCCGGCCACGGAGATGCCGTCGTACAGAATCTGGCCTTCCTGGATGTCGTAGAACCGGTTGATCAGGTTGGTCACGGTGGTTTTGCCGGCACCGGTGGCGCCGACGAGCGCGATCTTCTGGCCGGGCTTGGCGAACCAGGTGATGTCGTGCAGCACCGGCTTGTCCGGGTTGTAGCCGAAGGTCACGTTGGTGAAGCGCACGTCGCCGCGCAGCAGGGTCAGTCGGCCGTCGGGCGAGGTGATCGCCTGCTCCTTGGCCTTCATCGCCACCTCGCGGGCCGAGCCCTTGAGCTTTTCTGCGGCCTTCAGAGACCTCGTACCGTCGTCGCCGACCTCACGCTTCCATGCCCAGTGGCCGGTCTCGTGGTCGACTTCGGTCATGGTGCGGCCATCCTCGCCAAGTTCCACATTGACGAGCGTCACGGTGCCCTTGTCTTCCTCGATGGGCTCATCCATCAGCTTGAAGATACGGGAAGCACCGGCGAGCGCCATCATCACCATGGTCAGCTGCTGGGAGACCTGGCCGATCGGGTTGATGAACGAACGGGACAGGGTCAGCAAGGAGACGAGCGTACCGAGGGTGAGCGGCTTGACACCAGTCAGACCGATGTCGTTGACGCCGGCCAGCGAGACGGCGGCGCCGATGATGGCGAGCAGGATGTACAGCAGGTAGCCCATGTTGCCGACGACCGGCATGGTGACGTTGCCCCATGTGTTCGCTTCGGCGGACGCCTCGAAGAGCTCCTCGTTCTTCTCGTCGAAGGTCTTCTGGGTGGCGTCTTCGTGGTTGAAGACCTTGATGACCTTCTGGCCGTTGACGGATTCCTCCACGAAGGCGTTCACGTCGCCGATCCACTGCTGCTGCTTGACGAAGTAGCGGCCGGAGCGGCTCACGATCTTGCGCACGATGAAGTAGAGCAGAACGGTGAACACGATTACGAACGCGGTGAATGGAATGGACAGCCACAGCATGGACAGCAGCGCCGCGGCCGCGGAGATAATCGAGGAGAACATCTGCGGGAACGACTGCGAGATGGCCTGGCGCAGCGTATCGGTGTCGTTGGTGTAGTGGCTCATGATGTCGCCGTGCTCGTGGCTGTCGAAGTAGCGAATCGGCAGCTTCTGCTGGTGGGCGAACATATCATCACGAATCTTCTTGAGCGTGCCCTGTTCAACGGTGATAATCAGCCACTGCCAAGCCCAGGATGTCACGATACCAGCCACATACAGGCAGCCCATCAGACTGATGGCGCGTAGCAGCGGCGCCCAGTCGGGGTTCGACTCCCCCACCATCGGCAGGATGTACGTATCAATCAGCGACTGCAGCTGTCTCTTATACACATCTGACGC
>ERZ1694701.466-NODE-466-length-18375-cov-7.635044_pt1 | contig 18375 bp, 7 predicted proteins | sample MGYA00581721_ERZ1694701 | MGnify/ENA primary metagenome ERZ1694701 (study PRJEB42213, sample SAMN07424528) | human gut metagenome | biome: ENVO:00009003; feature: ENVO:2100002; material: ENVO:00002003 | host: Homo sapiens | place: USA | collected 2014 ...
ACCTATTTTCAATTTAGGAACGCATTATTTATCGTCCTACTAAATTATAGCCCTCCGGTGCAAGCTCAATGCTCGTGACTACCTCGCCAAAGGTGGAGGCCCAGGAATCAAACAGTCCAAGTCCCATATTTTGTAATTTGCTGTTCTGTAGATACCGCTGCATAACATATAATTCCGTCATGCTGTTGCTGATTGGTGTGCCCGTAGCAAAGGTAATGCCTTTTCCTCCGGTAATCTCGTCCAGATACTGACATTTATTGAACATATCCGCCGACTTCTGTGCTTCATTCTGTGCAATTCCGGCTACATTTCTCATTTTTGTATAAAGAAATGCGTTTTTATAACTGTGTGCTTCATCTACATATAAATGATCCACTCCCAGTTCTTCAAACGTAACTACCTGATCTTTTTTCTCTTTCTGATTCAGTTTCTCCAGCCTCGTCTGCAATGTTTTTCTTGTCTTTTCAATCTGTTTGACGGTATAACGTCCACCATCTTGTTCATACCTTGCACTCTGGATTGCCATTTCCAGATCATCAATCTGCCTCTGAAGCATGGCTTCCTGTTTCTCATCAGAGATTGGAATACGCTCAAACTGGGAATGACCAATAATAACAGCATCGTAATTTCCCATAGCGATTCTGGCACAGAACTTCTTTCGATTTGCCGGTTCAAAATCCTTTTTCGTTGCTACCAGAATGTTCGCCCCTGGATATAACTGCAGGAATTCTGCTCCCCATTGCTCCGTCAAATGGTTTGGAACTACAAAAAGATTTTTCTGAGATAATCCCAGACGTTTGCTCTCCATTGCCGCCGCTACCATTTCGTAGGTCTTCCCAGCACCTACCACATGAGCAAGAAGCACATTATCACCATATAGCTGATGTGCGACTGCATTTTTCTGATGCGGTCGAAGTTCTATTTCCGGATTCATTCCTGGGAAAGTCAGATGACTTCCATCGTATTCACGGGGACGGATACTATTGAAACGTTCATTGTACACGCTTACCAGTCTTTCTCTCCTCTGCTGATCCTTAAAAATCCAATCTTGGAATGCAGCCTTCAAGGCATCCTGCTTTTGTGATGCCAACATAGTTTCTTTTTTATTCAAAACTCGCACTTCATCCCCATTGTCATTTACGACTTTATCATAGATTCTAACATCTTTTAGATTCAAGGTATCTTCCAGAATCCGGTAGGCATTTGCTCTCTCCGTTCCATACGTTGCATAGGCAAACGCATTTCTTGGACTATCGGCGTTCTTTCCTGTAATCCTCCACTCACCATTTACCTCAGAGAATTTTACCTGTATTTCCTTCTGTGCAAGATACCTCGGCGTATGAAGCAGTTCCACCATAAAATCCTGATAATCCGAAGGTTCAATCCATGTGGCTCCAACACGCACCTCAATCTCGGATGCTTCCAGATCTCTCGGCTGAACTGCCTCCAATGCACGGACATTCGGTGTGAATTCTGGATGATTCTCTGCAAAAGTTCTCGCAGTGTTTAATTTATCCCTGACGTTTCCAGAGAGATATTCATCTCCGCTTTCCCACTGGTCTGTCAGTGGATTTTTGAAGATAACTCCAACCAGCTCTTCTGTGATTTTCTCTTCGGTCTTTCCGGTCAACTGTGCCATATATGGGAGATCTACTTTAGCCTTTTCATTTAGGGACAGAGCAAGTGCTTCTGTGGCTGTTTCCACACTTGTCACAGCGACCGCCTTTTTAATGGTTCGTTTGGTGAACATGTCTGCTTTCCGCTTCAATGTTCCATCTTCATTCAAGTCTTCCAGGGAACACAGCAGACAATAAGAAGAGTCATCAGAAAATGCACGTTTGTTAGCATTACTTCCAATAACTCCATACTTTGCTGTGTAGGTATCATACACCTGATTCAGTTTTTTCTGCTGTTTCTGGATTTCTTCGTCTGTGACAAATTCTTCCATCTGCATGGCGATCAGTTCACGAACGGTATCACGGATTGCAACCATGCCTTTTACACGTTCTGCAGTGGCTGCGGGCATTTTCACCTGATTCATCAAAGAATTGACACGGTAATACACCTGATCATCTACCACTGTATAGCTGTAATTTCGAACATTCGGATCTGCCGGAATACTCTCTGGCATCTCATCCAGTTCTGCCTCTATATCTACTGCCGCTACCATGCTTCCCTTGATGTGTTTTACAGCTTCTTGTAACTGTAATTCCAGATCAGCTCCTTCCATTGGAGCACAGGTTGTTTCCATACCATACGGACCGGACACTTCTTTCATCTCACCAAGAATCAATCCCGGATGCTGAACAAAATACTTGTTAATGGTAACCCCATTTGCATCACTCTCCAAATTCACCCAGTCTGGCATCTCTTTTGTGAAACTCTCACGCTTCTGGAAAAACAAAATATCAGCACTGACTTCTGTTCCTGCATTTGCCTTAAAAGCTGTGTTCGGCAGTCGGATTGCCCCCAGCAAGTCTGCACGCTCTGCCAAATATTTCCGAACTTCCGGTGATGCCTTGTCCATAGTTCCCTTTGTTGTGATCAACGCAGCTACACCACCTGGACGTAACTGATCTATAGTCTTGGCAAGAAAGTAATCATGAATCATAAAATTGTAGCGGTCATACTGACGGTCATTGACCTTATATGCACCGAATGGCACATTTCCGATTGCCACGTCAAAGAAATCATTGGGATAATCCGTCTTCTCAAAGCCTTTGATCTGGATATTGGCATCTGGATAGAGCAACTTTGCAATTCTACCACTGATGCTGTCCAGTTCCACACCATAGAGTTTGGACTGGTTTAGATTCTCCGGAAGCATTCCAAAGAAGTTACCAACTCCCATAGACGGCTCCAGAATATTTCCTTTTGTAAATCCCAGATTCTCCAACACCTGATACATACTTTCAATCACAATCGGCTGTGTATAATGAGCATTTAAGGTGGAAGCTCTGGCTGCAGCATATTCCTCTGGTGTAAGAACCGTCTTTAATTCCAAATATTCTGTCTCCCATGCAGCTTTTGTCTCATCAAATGCATCTGCAAGACCTCCCCAGCCAACGTACCTGGATAAGATTTCCTGTTCTTCCGGTGTTGCATTGCGATTCTCATCCTCACATTTCTTTAACAACTGGATAGCCATGATATTGGCACGGAACTTTTCTTTTGCTGTACCCTGTCCAAGCTCATCATCTGTGATGCGGAAGTTCGTTGCTGGAATCGTTTCTGATATTCCGTTAATCTCTTCCAAAGATTCTTTTTCTTCCGATACCTCAACTTCTCCAGATAATTCTTTTTCTTTTTTATCATAATCTGTCCACACACGTTGAGAAATAGCAGTAAAATACGAGGACTCTTCCTCCATAATTTCTTCCCTGATTTCCCGTAATTCATCTAAAGTATCCGCATTTACAGTTTTGTTGTGATAATGATAATAAAGTACTTCTTGTCCGAGTTTTACATCCAGACGTTCCAATTCTTGTGTTGACATTCGATTCCAAATATCATCTTTTTCCGTATGAATCGTGAAACCTTCTCCATCATCATGATATTCTAATGTGTATTGAAGTCGATTCGCTTCTCCCTTAACTTTGCAATCAAAATCGTGGATTTTTGTTCTGGTACCAGACATATATTCTGAATCAACTAATCGCAAATCAGTTATATCTTCCGCTGTCAAAGTATCCTGCTCCAGCTGTTCTCCTAACATCTGCTGTGCTTCTTCCAAATCTGCCAGTCTTTGTGCTTCCTGTCGTTCTTCGTACTTTTCCATTTCTTCCGGTGACAAATAATCATCTGTGCGGATTAACTGGCGAACACGTTCTGCAACCTTGTTCCACTTTAATAAAACTTCTACCTCTGGACTGCCAATTTTCCCTTTTGCAAGTTTTAATCCTTTTGCATCATGGGATGCGTCGGAAGCATCTGCTCCTGGTATTCCGGGTGAGGAACCACCTGTTCCATACTCATTTTTCAGGAACTCAGCTGCATCTTTCATATCATGATGTTCCATAAAATACTCATAGATTCGGTTACGTCCTCCTGCAGTAATGCCGCCTCTTCTTAACACTGCGTCAATTTCATCCTGTGTGATAAAGGATAGTGCCGGACGTTCGACCGTAAATTTCTGGTCTACCCAGGAACGCTCCCTCTGAAGATCCTGAAAGCGTTGGAAATATTCCGGATTATGCTGAATCTCCCAGCGGTGATAATCTCCCGGATTCTCATCCATATATTTCTGCAGCCATTCAAAACGATAGACAATCGCATCTGCTTCCTCTTGATCTGTCCATGCTCCACTCACTACATCCTGCCAGTCTGAATATGATTGTTTCTTTTCCCAGTTTCTGCAAGTATCCCGAAAATGAAGTGCAAGAAGATTGGTCATTTCTTCCTGCTCCTGTTCAATGGCATTATTGGAAATCAAATTATCCACGTAATTTCCATCCTCATACATATCCCGAATTCTGTTCGCTGCTTCTTCCCACGTAACCATGCGGTCAAAGTTTCTTCTGGCAGAGTCCCCTCGCCGGATACGGATACCATCATTGTCATACCAGATACTGATTTTCTGACCATCTATGGTAAATCCTTTGCCACCAGTTCCATATTCATCTTTCAGAAAACTCCGCATTTCTTCATTATCCAGACCTTCAATCAGTCTTGCTGTAATATGAAACAGTGTATTTTTCTGTCCGCTTCCCGTGCGGAGAATATCATTTACCACTTCATCGGAAATAAGAAAAGCGGCTGGCTGTTCCAATGCAGCTGCCGCTTTCCTTATTTCTCCTAACTGTTCCTCTTCTGTTGGGAACAGACTTAACTGTAAATAATCTCCTGAATCACCAGCTCCTCTGCCTGTGCCTTGATCTGGTTCATGTGTCTGGTCCATGCCATCCCGTCTGCCATTTTGTCCGGTGCCGAATCTTTCTCCAGAAGTTCGTTCATCAGGTCGTCTACTCTCTGTCTTGCCTGGCTGTCGATCTCCATCAGATGACTGTCCAGACGGTTCTGCAGTGTCAGAATGTTGAACCTGGCTACCTTGTGATTTCTCAGATACTCTTTCCGCATCATTCCGTACTTGCCGATGGTTCCTCTCGTCTCTTCCAGGCTGATATCTGGAATCTGATACTCTCCGTTCTGGCTGTAACTGATCTCTCTCATAGTCTGTTTCCTCCTTTTTTTCTTCTCTATCTTCTGTGTTATCTGTATTGCTTTCGCGAATTAACGTGTTAAATTCATTATAAGCTACTTCTTTTTCTTTTGCAACCGTTTTCAGGTCATTTTCCAGATCATTCAGAACATATCGTCCAATCTGCATCAGAACTGGTCTGCTGATCTCGTTGACTGCACTTCCCAGATGTCCTAATACTTTCAGCTGATTGAAGTCCGTAATATGCCGAAAATCCTCTGCATCCAGATATTCCTGTACATCCAGTCCACACCTGTTTAGTAATACATACCAGACACTATTGGTCATCAGTTCCCGGAATTCTACTTCCTGATTCTGTTCGTCCAGTTCTTCCAAAAATGTCCCTGTCACATCCAGTCTCAGTTCTTCCAATGCATCTGGAAGCCATTCCTGCATACTCTCCTTCGCTGCCTGATGCAGACTTTCAGCAAGTCCTCCTTCTGTATCTTCCAGTGATAACTGCTCCTGCAGATAATCTGCCACCAGATGTTCTCCTTCTACTGGAAGATTCCATAACTGAGGATCCTTTCCAAGATTCCGCACTTTATAAGTGTCCTGCACATCAAATACATACCGAAGTTTTGTTTTCGGTCCGGAAGTATTGTCAATCAAGGCAATCCCCTTAGATCCCTTTTTGATCCATCGGTACATCTTCTGATTCCAGATTTCCATGGATGCTACGGCAGTTGCTTCCGGTCGCTGTGCATAAATTAAAAGCTGTTCTGGAAAAGTGTATTTGTACAGTCTGGATGCAGTGTTTAGGAACCGCATCCATTCCTGCGGACTGGCAGCTACATCTTTTGCCACCTCTTCCGTCAGCTGTTCCATTGCATATAATTTATTTGCCATGCGCTACTCCTTTTCATAAAATCAGGGACTGCTTAGCACAGTCCCCTTAAAATCATCGTTGCTTCTCTTTATAATGCTGTGGCAAGATCTTTTGACTTATTCTTCGGCACTTTCTCTGCTTCTTTTGCCTTGATCTCTGCCTTGGCTTTCTCCAGCTTTCCGTGTATTCCTCCTTTGGCTTCTTTTTTTACAGCTGTTTTTTCTGCTTCTTTTGCTTTTTCTAGCCGTGCTTCCCTGCGTTCAGCATTTTCCATGACTGCTGTCTTTCCATCACAGAACTGAACCTTATCTGACAGCTGTTCCTCTCTTTCTACCTGTGTCTCATTGACTTCTTTTACCATCGCATTTAGTTCCGGGACCTGAAAAATTCCGTTATCAGGGAGAATCAGCACTTCATGAATGGAAGATGGGATGACAAAATAATCACTACCCAGGCATTCCCCAATCTGTTTACGAATATCTTCCTGCAGTAACAGGGAAGCTCCATTCATCTTAGCTTTGTTTGTCAGACAGAACATTGGGTTTTCCATGGCTTCCATATCCATTTTTTCATTCAGCAGGTTTTCTGGTTCTTCACCAAAAATCGTAGATTTGATAATCTCATTCATATCCATAAGTGTGACACCACGTTTTCGGTCTGCCACCATCGCATCCGCTTGAATCTGTTCGGCAGATACTCCCCACTCGTTCATCAGAGAAACAGTTACCGGAATACTGCTGATCCCTTCTCCATTTTCCTCCAGATTTACTGCATAATAAGCTGCAAAATCTCCGTGTTCTGTGACTACTTTATCTGCAAGAAGATCGGTATTCCATTCCTTATCACAAATTCTCATCTGTAATTTGTCCTTCATCTTTTCATAATCCAGAATATCTGGAACTCCCATATCAAAAAATTCTGCTTTTCCCTGTGCCTCAATACGCATATCAGCCACATCGCCAACACAAGAGTCTACATCTTTTCCATGGATATATTCCTGGTAGAGAGAATCCAGATAGACTGTCGGTACGATTCTCTGATCTCCATTCGGAATCGTAATACCTGTCAGCTTCAAACCATTGTTTTTTTCTACTTCCTGAAGTTTAATTTCTGCGTCCTTATAAGACTCTGGCAGATACTCCTTTACATTGTCTTTGACATATTCATAAAATTCTTTTCTGTTCATCATACGCTTTTACCCCTTTCTGATCATGTGATGGTTCATTCTTTTTCTGTTGACCATCTGCTCGGATTTCTTCTGATAAGCCATCATTCTCTTTAAAGTTTTCTCCTGGTTTTTTCGTGCTTCCTGTCTTTTTTCCATTGCTTTCATCATAGTTTTCTGTTCCTTTCTGTGATATTTTTGTATGAAAAAGGGAGCCTCACATAGAAGCTCCCAATCATAACCGTTGGTTTTAGTTTCCTTATTTCCTTTTCCTGCTGATATACAGTCCTGCCATACCTCCTGTGGAGATTACAAGAAGCAGGATCGGCAGCCAGATATTCGTGCTGTCACCTGTTTTCGGTGCGTTTGATACCTTTGTCTCTTCATGGGATTGTGGTGTGTTCGGTGTTTCTGGAACTTCCGGTTTCTCATTTGTCAGATTAAAGGTAACTTCTACAACCGGTGTACTGTCATCTGCATAGGCAAATGTCACTTCATGCTTGGTCTGATCCAGTGTGTATCCGTCCAGTGTCTTTGTTTCCACCAGATAATACTTGATAGCGGTATCATATTTGCCGTTCTTAAATGTGGCAATCTCATACAGCTTACTTTCTGCATGACCGGCAGCATCTGTCTTTAAGGTTTCCAGAACTTTTCCTTTGCTGTCACGAAGTTCAAATTCTACCCCTTTCAGCGGTTCTCCTGATGATTTATCTGTCTTATTGAGAATCACTTTTCCCTTGGCAGTGTCATCTTTCATAGCTACTTTCTGGATCTTTCCAGTATCCTTTACTTCAAAACTAACATCCGATGTCAGAAGATATCCTTTCGGTGCCTGCTCTTCACGTAAGGTATATTTACCGATTGGAAGTTTTTCGATATAGTGTGCTTCCTCTGTGGAAGTCCAGCTCTCTACTACCTGATCATCCTCATCGAGAATCGTCAGTTTCGCACCTGGAATCTCAGTTTCTCCTGTGATATCAGTCTTACTGATCTCTACTTTTGTCACATCATCTTTCATCTCATGCTTCTGAACCTCTGCTGTATTCTCTACTGTGAAAGTAATACTTTCTGCAGTGACATATCCATCTGCCGGTTTTGTCTCTGTCATGGTGTATTTCTTACCAACAACCAGTTCTTTGATCACATGGGATTCTTCCGTAGAAGTCCATTCATCTACTGTATTGCCATCTGAATCCGTTACTTTCAGGTGTGCACCTGGAAGTTCTTTACCTGTTGTCAGGTCTGTTTTGGACAGCTCCACTGTGGTTGGCTGATTTTCAAAAGTAAAGTCGTAGCTTACTTCTGCCTGGTCTTCTCCGGCATATTCAAAGGTAAATTCCTGTACTTCTTCTGTTGTAACAAATCCGTCCGGCGCAAAGATTTCTTTCACATAGTATTTTCCGTCTACCGGAAGATCTGCCGTAAAAGTAATCTGTCCTTTTTCATCCGTTACCCGCTGCTCGATCAGACTGTCTTTCTCAAGGAGTACCTCGCCCTTTGCATTTTTGATATCTTCACTGGTATAAAGACCAAAGACACCACCTGCAAGAACACGTTCTGTATCTTTTTCTTTCTTCAGAACCGTAACCTTTACTTTCTGACGGGCATTCTGCCATTTCTCATCATAAGTGATGACTGGTGTGTCCTGATCACGGTAGGAAAGGTCAACATATCTCGGCTCTTTGTCCAGCACATAACCGTGAGCTGTTTTTACTTCCTTCACATAGTATTTTCCAGCCGGGAGATCTCCCATCTGTGCAATACCATTGGAATCTGTGGTAATGGTTCCTACTTTTTCATCTGCTTTGAAATAATCTTCACTGACACCATCTGCCGCTTTGATATCTTCCGCAGCAAATACATCGAAAGCCACATCTGAAAGGCTTCCGGTTACATACTCAAAAAGATGCTCCACGGTACCTTTTACATGATCCAAAAGTGTCACCTTATCCAGAAACTCTCCATTTTTGTTGATGATCAGAAGTCCTGTTGGAACTTCATCTTTCATCTCTACTTTCTGAATCTCGGCAGTATCTTCCAGTGTGAACTTCACATCCGTCGCTTTCAGATATCCATACGGTGCAATTTCCTCTCGAAGGGTGTATTCTTTACCCACAGTCAGTCGTTTGATCACATGTGGCTGATCTTTTACAGAAGTCCACTGATCCACAACATTTCCTTCTTTATCAAGAACGGTGAGTTTTGCCCCATCCAGTTCCACACCTGTTGTTACATCAGATTTTGTGATTTCAACTGTTGTCGGCTGGTTCTTTTTCACTGTTTTCAGTTTTACTGTCTTCACATCCTGCCCCTGGTAAGAAGCATCCAGATTCAGAACTTCATCAGAGGATACAAATCCCGCCGGTGCTTTTAACTCTTTCACATAATACTGTCCAAGCGGCAGATCCAGCGTACATGCTGCAAGACCATCGTTATCAGAAGTCATTTCCTGCAGAAGTGTATCTGCCTTTACAATGATCTCACCTTTCTCATTCTTCAGATCTTCTGTGTTATAGATGCCAAAGACAGCTCCTGCTACGGGTGCACCATTTTCTGCATCCTGTTTTTCTACCTGGATTGCAACTTTCTGGCGGTCATCGCCAACCATCACTTCCTGTTCGATCACAGGTGTATCCTGATCCGCATAGACAAATGAGACATCCGATCTGTCATGGTTCAGGACGAATCCTTCCGGTGCAGTCTTTTCTACCACATAGTAAGAACCAAGCGGCAGGTTATCAGCAACTGCTTTTCCGTCTTCCCCGGTCGTTACCGTTGTTACCAGTGCATCTTTTGCATAGATCAGCTGTCTGTTTCCGTTTTCATCTTTCTGATAATCCGGTGTATAGATATTTTCAGCTGCATAGACATGAAATGATGCACCCTTCAGGTATCTTTCTTCATAAACAAAATCCTTTTTAAATCCGGTCAGCATCTCACCTTTTTTATAGATCGTCAGCTTTCCTTTTACCGGATGGTTCTCGTAGTCTACCGTAATAATGGCATCTCCGCTCTCAGAATCCATCTGGTATGCTGTATTTGCATCCACCGCAATCTCTACATAGTTCTTATTGATTGTGTACCCTTCCGGTGCGTTGACTTCCTCAATCCGGTAATGTCCGATCTTCAGATTCTTCGGCATGATCAGATATCCCTGGCTGTCCGTAAAATAGGACTTGTGAGTAGTTGTCACTGGGTAAGTTGTTACCTGCTCCACATACTTCTTGTTGTCCAGGTCATATACCTTAAATTCTGTTCCGGCAATCAATACAGATTTCTTTGTTTCATCGTCTTTTTTCACGATTTTCAGTTTTGCCTTAAACTCTTCATCCAGAAGCACTCGCCAGATCTGTGGCTCGTTTGGATGATGTTCTGTGATATTCACTTCAAAATCATCGACTGGCTTGTAATTGTGCGGTGTTGTAGTTTCACGCACGATATAGCTTCCAAATGGTAATGGAATACTGCAGGCATACCCTTTTTCATCTGTGAAAATCTCAGTTGCTCCATTTTCTCTACTCACTACTGGTTTGGCAGAATCAAAATCATAGCTTCCATCTGCTTTCTTTGTAAGGGAAGATTTCAGATAAACTGTAAATCCGGCTCCGGATAACAGATCTGCATCGGTCTTTCCATTGTTGGCTGCTTTGATGATCTGAAATGGCTGTTTGATGACCTGCTCACTGGAAGTGCACTCTCTTTTTACTTCTGCTGTCATATCTCCTTCATAACTGCACACAAGATCATGCTCTTCTGTATCTGCCAGGTATCCGGTCGGCGGTGTGATCTCTTTGACATAATATTTGCCAAGATATAAACCTTTTACAGAAGACTGTCCTTTGTCATCTGTTGTAAGAGATGCTACCTGTTCTCCTGCTTTATAAATAGTTCCAGTTGCTCCGTCCGGATGCACGATATCTTCACGGGCATACAGACCATAAACTGCACCTTTCAGTGTGGCATCTCCCTGTGGTACTGCTTTTCCTGTTTCTTTATCAACTTTGAATAAATTGATCTTTGCTGTCACACGGTCATTGCTGAAGGTATGGGCAAATAATACGGTTGCTTCTTTATCATTGGTGTAAGAAAACTTGAACGTATACACATCTTCTGTATTTCTTACATAGCCTTCCGGCGCCTGATCTTCTTTTACGGAATAGGAATATCCAATCGGAAGATCTGCTGTGAATTTTGCAGTTCCATCTGCTCCAGTAGTTGCTTTCTCAATCAGTGTTCCTTTTTTCACAACAACGGTTCCGTCTGCATTTCTAATATCATCGGATGCATACAGAGCAAAAATACCGCCATTCAGTGGTTTCTTTGTATCTTTATCCTGTTTTACTACGGAAACATCTGCTTTCTGTCTTTCGTTGTTAAAAGTCACATCTGCAAATACAACTTCTTTATTCTGTCCGGCATAAGTCAGAGTCACTGGCTTTTCTTCGCTGCCGTTATAGAAATTGTCCGGTGCTTTTGCTTCTTTCACCACATAGCTTCCAAGATGCAGGTTCTTCAGTGTAACAGAACCATTCTCTCCCGTAGTCAGATTATCTTTTACCAGGTCACCTTTACTGTACACTTTTGTGCCATAAGCAGTTACGATATCTGCCCCGGCATACACGTTATACACTGCATTTTTCTGTCTGCGGTTTTCATACTGGAATACCGTTCCATTTTCACTGACATCTGCTCCGGTAAGAACCTGTCCTTCTTTGTAAATGGTAAGCTCTGCCAGCTGTTCCTTATTTTCCACAGTTACCGATGAGGTTTTACTTGCTACCAGTTTTACATTTGTTGCCGTTGCATTTACCACATATCCCTGTGGTGCGGTGATCTCTTTCAGATAAACAGTATCCTGTGTCTTGATGATCGTAACAGAAGATTTTCCATTCTTATCTGTTGCCGGCATCTGAATGATCAGCTTTGTACAAGCCTCATCGCTGTATACACCGAACACTGCACCTGCAAGATTAACATCCGCTGTATCGTCTTTCTTTACGATTTCGATCGTAGCCTGTTCAATCCAGGACACCTTTAAGCTTACATATTTTTCATCAGCGACACCTTCTCCAAACACAAATGCCAGATCCTGAACACTTGCATTCGTAGTCAGTTTATATGCTGAATAATCTTTTGTAATACTTCCCTTCATTTTTGCAGAAAAAGTAGCACTTACATCTCTTGTCTGTGTCAGAGGAGCTGAAAGATAAAACGTGGTTCCGCCTCCAATTGTTACGCTTGCACCTGCCGCACTTACATTTCCAGTAGATACATTATAAAGCTTCACTCCCTTTGGTAAGTCCATTGTGATTTTCTGCTGGGAAGATGCATTGAACTTAATGTTCTCCGTTCTCTGAACATTTCCATCTACATAAGCTTTTACATTCGGTTTGGAAAATGACATCGCTACATCTGGTATTTCCGGCTTATTTGCACAATAATTATAGAGTTCTTTTGCCAAAGCCTCGCCTGTAGCATTTGTTCCATAGAATGCATCACTGCTTCCATTGGCATAAGATGCAGCCATGTGAATAATGATGAATCTTTTTCCTTCTGAAAAATCCGTGTGTTTATTCGCAAAAAAACTTTCGCTTCCTGCGGCATCTGTACCGTAATAACACACTTTTGCTAACGCCTGATTGTCCCCGATCTTTGTGATTGTATAATTTCCAGATCCTGGTCCTGGTTTTGCCGGCTGTACACAATACGCAGTTGCTCTGACGCTTCCGTAGCTGATATAGTACGGCTCTGTCAGATAGGTTCCAAGATTATAATCTGCATATCTATACAGAGGTCCTTTTTCGATTGTTACCTGCTGTGTACTTCTTGCTGAATAAGCCGAAACTGCTTCAAATGTTGCAATCTCTCCCTCTTCCATAGAATCAAGATCCACACCTTCGTCTCCTGCCTGTTCCAAAACATCGTGAAGCTCTAACCTGGATTCTTCATCATAGGTATCCTGATTCTGTGCCTGCTCTACTAAATCATCAAATTCATCAGCATCAATATCGGTAATTTCCGAGTCTGATTCTGAATCCTCCGCTTCTTCTGTCTGCTGTTCACTGCCAGCTGTTTCAGATTCGGTTACTGCTTCACTCCCTGCAGTTTCTGTCTGCACTTCTGTTTCTTTCTCACGCACAATCAGCTTTCGGCTGATCTGATACTTCGGATGCTCCTGATTTACCGGTTCCACATAATAGACCGCTTTGTAAGTGTCCACATGATCTGTCGTAAAATCCTCATTCTTGTCGTTCTTTGCTTCCTCAAATGTGACTTTAACCTTTTCATCATCCTTGATTTCCAGTCCTGTGTAGTCTGATTTCACATCAAATACACTGCCTGTTTCAAGTTCATAATCTTTGGCAGTCACCACCTCATCTTCATCCAGAAGGTCTTTCACTTCCTCATAAAGTGGCGGTTTTTCCTCTGGCTGGATCTCCGCTGCATATGCAGTCATCGGAGACAACACTGTACTAAGCATTGTCATGCCTGCCAGCAATCCAGATACTACTTTCCTAAAATTACCTTTTTTCTTCATGCTAAGGTCCTCTCTTTCATAATATTTGTATGAAAACAGACAGTCCTTAGACTGCCTGCAATACATTACTTATCGTTGTGGGAAAATCAGATTGAACTGCACATTTCCCTCGCCGGGATCAATCATTTCCACAGTTGCTTCATACTGTCTCCCTGTTTTTCTGGATACCAGATCCTTATAATGGATTTTTCCTTTAGACAGGAACTTCTTTGCTGCCGCCTTATCCATCTTTTTCCCCTGGCTTGCAAGGAATTTATCATTCTTCCATAAGGTAAAAGCACAGTTCCGGTCGGAACAGTAAAAGTTTACTTTTCCTTCCCTGACATCAGCTCCACATCGGGGACATTTGCCAATGACTTCCCCTTTTGCTTTTCCCTGAAACTGCTCTTTCTTTTCTTCTGAAATAGCCTGATATCTGGCAACCAGTTCCTGCATCAGCTCTGTAATCCCATTTAGGAATTCATCTGCTGTCTCTGTATTCTGGGCAATGTGATTCAATGCCATTTCCCACTCTGCTGTCATCTTCGGAGATTTAATCTCATCCGGCAAAACCGTAATCAGTACATTGCCATCATCTGTCGGCACCAGATTTTTCTTTTCCCTTTTCACAAAACCAGACTGAATCAGTTTTTCAATGATTGCTGCCCTTGTTGCCGGAGTACCAAGTCCTTTCTTTTCCGTATCTTCGGTCAGTTCTTCATTCCCAGCACGTTCCATCGCAGAAAGCAGGGTATCTTCTGTGTACTGTTTCGGTGGCTGTGTAAAATGCTCCGATACAAAAGAATCACAAGGACCGTAATGCTTACCTGCCCAGATATCCAGCTCCGGCTCTTCTTTCTCACTCTTTACGCCAAAGAACTGTTTCATTTTATTTTCGATTGCCTTGAATCCTTCCTGCTTTGTTTTCTTTGCCGTGAGATAAAACGTATGATAATTACAGGTAATCTGGCTTTTATGGCTTTCATAAATATAAGGATCTGCAGTTGCTGTCAGTACCCTGGCACTGATCAGATACAAAATCTTGCGGTTTCGCTCTTTCAGTTTACCTATATCTGCCTTTGCTACTTCCATGGTCGGGATAATTGCATGGTGATCAGATACTTTCTTTGAATTTAATACCTTACTCACGTCCGGTTGATATTCCAGGCTTTCAGCATAAGGCATTTCCCCAAGTAACATCTGAATCAGAGTTTCTGTGCTTTCTCCCATCTCATCTGTCAGATACTGGCTGTCTGTTCTCGGATAAGTGACAAGCTTCTGCTCATACATCTCCTGCACTGCATCCAATGTCTGCTGTGCGGTATAGCCAAACATTCTGTTAGCTTCCCTCTGAAGGGTGGTCAGATCATAAAGCTTCGGAGGGCGGACTGTTTTCTCTTTCACATCATCCTTTTCCACTTCGCACATCCGCTCCAGGCAGTCCGCAGCCACTTTATCTGCATCCTCTTTTTTCTGAAAATGCTCTGTAACTGCATCCATATCATCAAACTTGATATGAGCCATATAATATTTTTCTTTGGTAAATTCCTTGATCTTCTGATTTCGATCCACGATCATGGCAAGTGTTGGTGTCTGCACTCTTCCGACTTTCAGATTCTGGTTATACAGAACGGAAAAAAGACGGCTCGCATTGATTCCCACCAGCCAGTCTGCCTTTGCCCTGCAAAGTGCTGACTGATAGAGACTGTCATAACACGAACCGTCTTTTAATGACGCAAATCCATCTTTAATTGCCTGTTCTTCCATGGAAGAAATCCAGAGCCGCTTCATCGGCTTTTTGCATCCTGCCTGCTCATACACCAGACGAAAGATTAACTCTCCTTCACGTCCTGCATCAGTAGCACAGATCACTTCATCTACATTGGAATCTCTCATCAGTTTTTTCAAGATTCCGTACTGCTTCTTTGTTCCATCCAAAACCTTGTGTCTCCAGCATTCCGGCACAATCGGCAGATCTTCATATCTCCATTTTTTATATTTTTCATCGTATTCCGATGCATCGCATAATCCAACTAGATGTCCTACGCACCAGGAAACGATATAACCGTTTCCCTCCACGTAGCCATCTTTTCTTGTTCTGGCTCCCAGTACCGAAGCCAGTGCCATCGCAACCGATGGCTTTTCTGCAATCACTAATTTCATTTACTCCTACTCCTCTTCTTCATCTTCCAGTACATCATCATTGAAATCTTCATCTCTCAGGATTTCCGGTTCTGCACTTTCTTCCTGCTCATCTGCATCGTCTACTTCCCGTTTTTCTGACTCTGAATCTTCGGATTCATCTTCATCCTCTTCCATCTCATCCTCGTCATCATATTCATGCTTTGGTTTATAGACTTTGAAGTAATATCCTCCTGCCGCAGCTCCGACTGCTACCAGCGCAATCAGAAGATACGTTCCAAATGGGCTTTTATCTTCTGGCATCTGGATTTCATCCTCCACCTTATCTTTCTCATCTGTCTCTGTCGTTTCCGGTTTTTCTTCCTCTGCTTTTTTCTCTGGTTCTGCATAAACCGTATCCACTTCCGGAAGTGTCACTGAATCAGAAAGTGTGAAGTTCATCAGATCTTTCTCACTGACTTCTGTAAGGAAATACACATTATCCTGAGATTTTGAATTGTCAATAATCAAATAGAAAATCTTACCACTCTTCGTTGAAATGGTATAAAACTCTTTTGTGCCTTCCGTAGCTGTTTTGGTAACGGCTTCTGCCGTCTCGCCTTCTTTATTAAGCTGTTCCTCAATACCTGTTACTGTCCGATCATCCACGGTTCCTTTTGCATCTGTCGGCTCAGAAGCCTGTGCATCCTGCGGAAGCGGAGAAGTCGTTGTTTTCTCAGTCCCCGTTGCATCTGCACTGGTCGTAGTTGCCATTGCACCATTGCTGTCCCTGGAAGATTTCTGTTTTTCTGCCTGCTTCTTTGCCCATTCATAGTAAGGATTCTGCAACACATACTTTTCAGAAGTATTTCCAGCACCATCTGTTACCGTAATCTCAATCTGTTTTGTAGTAAAATCTTTCTGTGTCAGTTGCACTCTCAGCATTCCATCCTTCAAGTCTGTATAAGTGGTGCCATTGACGGTTACCGCAGTAATCCCGGATACTGTATCATTCCCCTGAATCGTCAGCACACCATCTGTCAGGGAAGCAGAGAGTGTCGGCTTTTCCGTGTCATAACACTTAATAGAGCGATTCTGCTCATAGACCTTCCCCTCACCATCTGTCACACGCACATACACTGTCTGGTTTCCAGTGATCGTGATACTTCCGCTTCCGGTTACATCCTGCCAGCTTCCATCTTTTCCTGCTTTTGCTTCAATCTTTGCTATTGAGAAACCTTCCGGCATATGGCTGGCATCTACCGTAACAGCAATGGTTGTTTCACCCTGTTTCCAGCCATCCGGTTTCTCAATCGTAATCGCAGGTGTGGTATTCTCAGCTGCATAAGCAGTCTGTGTCTGGAGCAAAGGTGTTGTCAGGCAAAGAAATGTCGTTGCTGCAAGCAAGCTCTTTTTTACCCTGCTTTTAGTAATTGTTCTCTTCTTCTGTTTCATTTTTTCCAGATTCATCATCGGCTTTTGTTTCCTCCTTCTGTATTTCTACCCTGCCGGGCAATTCATTTTTCATTCTCTTTTTGAAAGCTTCCAATTCCGGAATACTCATATCCATTGCACGGATAATTTTTACAATTTCCAGATTTTCTGCTTCTGTTTTTGCAATCTCCGCAGCCTTGAAACGCTTTAAGTCTGCTTCATATCTGGCTTTGGATGCTTCCATTTTTTCCTTGGCTTTCTCATAATCTGCCGTTGCTTTTTCAAGACTTTTCATCGCTTCTCCTTTCCGGACGGCTGATGCAGCCGCCCTTTTTTCTTACCATCGTCCAAATCCATAGAAATGGCTCTGCCAGTATGGAGAATTGATGGACGTATACTGCACCGGATGTCCACAATGGATCATCTGACCATTGCCTACATAGATTCCGATATGCGTTACCGGCTCCCCTGCGTCGTAAGTTCCAGTAAAGAAAATCAAATCTCCCGGCTGTGCCTCCGACTGGGATACTGGTGTACAAATGTTGTACAGTCCCTGTGCAGTCAATCTTCCTGTATTTCTTACACCAGAGTTTGTCAGGCAGTAACTTACAAATCCAGAACAATCAAATCCACTTGGAGAATATCCACCCCACACATACGGTGTTCCCAGATATCTCGCTGCTTCGTTCAACAAACGCTGTGCCGCTTCACTGGTGTATTCATTGCCGCCAAAGCCTGTCCCTTCTCCAGTTTCCAGATAAAAGATCGGGTTTAAGCGCTCTCCATTTTTCAGAAGTTCAATATGAAGATGGCTTCCTGTAGAATTTCCAGTATTTCCTACAAGACCAATCTCATCACCTTTCGTGACGGATGCACCTGCAGATACACTCCGGCTGCTTAAATGTGCATACCGCAGTTCATAGCCTTTACTGTCCTTAATCACAACATAATTGCCATAGCTATCGTTATAAGCAGAAGTTGTAACCGTTCCGGTCAGCCCTGCCATTACTTTCGTTCCCTCCGGTGCTCCGATATCCATACCATTATGAAGCTGATTTGCCTGTCTCTTATACACATCTCCGAGCCCACGAGACGCGTAGTAATCTCGT
>ERZ1694701.468-NODE-468-length-18258-cov-6.584519_pt1 | contig 18258 bp, 23 predicted proteins | sample MGYA00581721_ERZ1694701 | MGnify/ENA primary metagenome ERZ1694701 (study PRJEB42213, sample SAMN07424528) | human gut metagenome | biome: ENVO:00009003; feature: ENVO:2100002; material: ENVO:00002003 | host: Homo sapiens | place: USA | collected 2014 ...
GAGATTACTACGCGTCTCGTGGGCTCGGAGATGTGTATAAGAGACAGGTACAGCCTCACAAGCCGTCAAAAGCTGCTTGCGTTTATATCCGTGAAAGAACTCTACGACAACCGTGACAAATACCGGAGCGACACGAAACTGCTTGCCTCTGCTGCCTCCTCGATGCTTTTGAAAGAAATATACGGAGGTGCAGCACAATGACAGGCAGAATCAAGATAATTCGCAAGGTGTCGAGCGTTGTTGATGGCAGACGGCAGCAGGAGGAAACGGAGTTTTATTCCTGTTGGTGCGAGGTCAAGAGTTTGGGGACAAATGAGAAATACACAGCCTTGCAGACCGGACTTGAAAACACAATCGTTTTTGAGACACGAACGTGCGACAAGATGGAAGAAATCCGACTGAATTTGAAAGAGTTCTATGCGGTGTATAAAGGCGTTGAGTTCAAGATATATGATGCGTCTCCGATGTTCACAGACGACAGGAAATATCAGTTGAAATGTAGAGCGGGAGCATAGTGTCATAATCTGACACCGGAGGGATGCGATGAAAATTGAAATGGAATTTCAAGGATTGCAGGAACTTGTGAAAGCGTTTGAGGATGCAGCAAGCGACGAGGACATCCGAGCGATCAACAAAAAGATTGTTGAGCAGGGTGAACCCGTCGTGAAACGCATTATGTCGGGGAAGATTCCAAAATCGGCAGATATAAAGTTAAGCGGTCGAGGATTCGGCTCAAAATCATCGGTCACATCACACGCAGCGGACAGCGTTCCACTGGGGGCGGTCAAGGTGAAAGACACCGAAGCGTCAGCGGATGTCGGATGGGAAAAGTCGGATAATAGCGAACACTTTTATGTGAAATTCATTAACTGGGGAACTATTTACAGACCGCCTCAAGAATTTATCTATGCGACAGGGCGTGAGGCAGATGCGGAACTGCAAAAAATCGCAGAACAGGAGTATCAATCCTATTTAGACAACACAATGAAATGAGGTGATAGCGTGAACAGTCCGGACATCATAAAAGACGCATCGGGTGCGTTGCAGCAGATTTCAGACAGGGGAATCACTGTCATGCAAGGGTGGTATGACAAGAACATCCATAAAACACATGTGACCTTGTGGGATTTGGGAGAAGTCGACGAGAACTTTTCGGATGATGATGCGGAGGGGGTGACGCTGTCATTGCAGGTCACTATTTTTTCAGAGAGTGACGAGGTTGAGCTTGCGAGGGAAATCAAGAAACTCATGAAAGAAAAAGACTTTTCATTTGAGGGCAGGAACGGAGACGATTCCAAGCCGGAGGATGGAATCTATATGAAAGCACAAAGGTTTTCAAAATTTTATGAAATGGAGGAATAGACATGACTGAAACAGTAACACCATTAAGCGAAACAGTATCACAGATTGTCAGAAGTAGAACATGCGGTTGTAGGGATTTCTACATCGCAAAAATCACACAGAATGATGCAACAGGATATGTTGCGGGAACTCCAGTGAAACTGGCAAGAGCAATCAAAGCGAAAGTTGATGAAAAATGGACTTCTGAAAAGATTTACTCCGATGACGGAACAGAGGAGGTCATCAACTCATACGAGGGAACAGAGGTCGAACTTGAGGTCAATGCACTTGCACCACAGGACAGACAGATTTTATTCGGGCAGTTATACGAGAATGGTTTCCTCATTAAAACAGCCGACGACAAAGCACCGGAGGTCGCTGTCGGATGGCGTGAGAGAAAACTGAACGGAAAGTATGATTTCAAATGGTTATACGCCGGAAAGTTTGCAGAGGGAATCAGTGAGGAGGCAAGCACAAAAGAGGGCAAGCTGTCTCCGACAACAAAGAGCATCAAGGGTTCATTCTACGAGAGAAGTCTTGACAATGCGTATGAGATTTCGGTCGATGAATCAAACCTTGTGAAAGAGAACACAAAGGCAGCAGATGCAATCAAGAGTTGGTTTTCAAAGGTGCAGGAAAAGGACGACGCAGCAGCGTAACAAGGGATATATAACAGGAGGATAAACCATGAAAAGAAAAATCATCATCAATAACAAAGAGTTCACAATGCCGAAAATGTCAATCGACGCATACACGGAATATCTTGAACTTGCAGAGGTTGTCGACGCAAAACAGAGATATTCAAAACAGGACATCGAGGCGATGGGTCTTTTTATCTGCAAGGCATACGGAGACCAGTTCACCATTGAGGAATTGAAGAATCCGGAGACCGGACTTGATGCAGCGGGATTGATTCTTGAGTTCCAGTTCATTGACATGGGGATTGCAGACGAACTCACAAAGAGAATGGAGAACATCGAGAAAAATTTTCAGAGTGGCAAGTGATACCGGAAATCGAAATCACTTGCAAAGGGAAAAGGTTTTTCATCAATTCCGTAACAGTAGAACAGTATAAAAAATATATCAATCTCATGGAGAAAAATGACACGGAGGTATTTTCTGGAGTGATGTTTTTCAACAAAAAGATAATGCAGGAGATGTTCGGGAATGAACTGTCGCTTGCAGCAGTTGGGGAGATTGATGCAGTTGAATTTCTGACGGCAATCAAGACGGTTCATTTTATTATGCAGAACATTATCGCAGAGAAGATGTTGAACATTGTTGAGGTTGAGCAGATAGAGAAAGAGGCATCCGCATTCGATGAATATGACCGTGAAAACGGCTATGAGGAAGAGGAGCAACCGGAGGAAAATCAATGGAAAGTCTGCAGGGAAATTGTTGACCGTGTTGTAAAAATTGCGATTCGACTATTGAAAAACTCATACAGTCAATGCATGAAAGAAAACATTGTCACGTTATTGGACTATTTAAAATTTGAATTAGACACAATAAACGAAAATCAGTAAGAGAGGAGGCGACCGAATGGCTTATACGAGCGTCAAAATATCGGCAGATTCGAGCAGTTATCAATCACAAATGAAATCAGCAGCATCACAGATGAAAGTCCTGTCTGCGGAATATACGACAGCAGCAACAAAAGCAAAGTTGTTCGGTTCAGAGACAGACAGCCTCAAGGCAAAAGCCGAATCGCTCACTCAAAAGATAACAGTGCAAAAGAACATTGTGCAGTTAAACAGTGAGCAGCAGGAGAAATTGACAAAGAAACTGTCAGACCAAAAGACAAAGCAGGAGGAACTCAAAACAAAGATTGATGCTGCAAAAGAGGCTTATGAGAAATCGACAGCAGAGACCGGAAAGAACTCCGAGCAGTCAAAGGCACTAAAAGAGGAACTTGACAAGTTAGAGAAAGAGTTCACTGCAAATGAGACAGCAATCGGAAAGACAGAGACTGCACTTGCGAATCAGACGGTAAAGACGGAAAAGTCAAAAACTGCACTCATGAACATGGAGGCAGAACTGAAAAATGTTAATGAGCAGTTGAAAGACAATAAACTTGAAAAATTTGCGACCGCTTGCGATACGGCGGGAACAAAGATGGAGAGTTTCGGAAAGAAAATGTCGGTTGTCTCTGCCGGAATTGCGGGCATTGGCGCAGCATCAATCAAAGCATTCACGGAACTCGACGAGGGTTATGACACCATAGTGACAAAGACTGGAGCAACCGGAGAGACACTTGAGGGGTTGACAAAGTCTGCGGATAATGTTTTCGGAACAATGCCGGAGGACATGTCAACGGTAGGCGAGGCGATCGGAGAAGTCAACACAAGATTCCACTCAACAGGAACGGAACTTGAAAAGACCTCAAAACAGTTCATACAGTTTGCGTCAATCAACGGAACAAATGTCACACAGTCAGTCGACCAAGTTGACAAAATCATGAAAGCGTGGAATGTCGATGCATCACAGACGGGGAATCTGTTAGGATTACTCACGGCAAAGGCACAGGAAACCGGAATCTCTGTTGATACATTAGAGGGATATGTTCTCGACAATAACGCACAATTCAAAGAAATGGGATTGTCATTGCCTCAAGCAATCAATTTGATGGCTCAATTCGACGCAAACGGTGTTGATTCAACTCAAGCAATGGCGGGTCTGAAAAAAGCGTTACAGAACGCTACATCAGAGGGAAAATCAATGGACGAGGCGTTGTCAGATACTATCGGCAGCATCAAGAACGCAAAGACAGAGACCGAGGCGATGCAGATTGCAACGGAATTGTTCGGAAAAAAAGGTGCTGCGGAAATGACAAAGGCAATTCGTGAGAACAGGATTGACCTAACCAGTCTTTCGTCATCGATGGAGGAATACGGTTCAACAGTCGAGGACACATACAACGGAACACTCGACCCGATTGACAATGCAAAGGTCGCAATGAACAACGCAAAACTGGCGCTGTCGACACTGGCATCCACAGCACAGACATCCGCAGCACCTATGATTGAAAAATTGACCGGAAAGATTCAAGAGCTGACACAATGGTTCACGTCGCTCTCTCCGGCACAGCAAGAAACAATTCTCAAAGCCGGTCTCGTGGTCGCTGCTATCAGTCCATTGTCAATCGGATTCGGAAAAGTGGCAAAGGGAATCTCCGACACGGTAACGACCGGACAAAAATTTGTGTCCGGAGCTGCAAAGATAATCGCAAAGATTACGGCAAAGACAGCAGCCACGGCAGCAGGAACGGCAGCAGATACGGCAGGAACAGCAGCCACGGCAGCACATACGGCAGCCACAACAGCAGCCACAGCAACAACCGGAGGAATGACAGTAGCACAAACGGCACTCAATGCAGCTATGAACCTGTGTCCGATTATTTTGATTGTGACACTGATTGCCGGACTGATTGTAGCAGGTGTCGCCCTATATAAAAACTGGGATAAGGTCAAAGAAAAATCGTCCGAATTGTGGGGTAACATCAAAGAAAAATTCAATGCAATCAAAGAGACCATCACGGGAGCATTCACGAAAGCGAAAGAGGCGGCCACGAATAAGGTCAAGGAAATCGGTGACAACATAAAAAACAGCACAATAGGACAAGCTGCATCGAAAGTATTCAACGGCGTAAAGGACACGGTTCACAATGTCATGTCGGCAGCGACCGAAACGACAAAGGAAAAACTGGGGAACATGAAAACCGCATATGAAGAAAACGGAGGCGGTATCAAGGGCGTTGTTGCTGCCGGATGGGAGGGAATCAAAGGATATTATTCAGCGGGATTCGCATTCGTTGATAATTTATCCGGAGGGAAACTCTCTGGAATCAAAACAAAATTCTCTGAAAAGACATCGGAAATCAAAGCAAAGGTTTTCGATGGTTGGGAGAATATGAAAACCACCGTCACGACAAAAATGACGGAATGGAATACGAACGCAGGCAATAAGCTCACGGCACTAAAAAATGATTTTGCGAACAAAACCGAAAGTATAAAACAAGGGTGGTTGCAGAAATTTACGAGCATAAAAGAAAATGCAACAAATTTGACGGAGATCGCAAAGAATAACGTATCGGAGAGATTGGATAACATGAAAGCCGCCTACGAGGAAAAAGGTGGCGGTATGAAGGGCATTGTAGCGGCGACGTTTACTGGGATCAAAGATACAATGCACACATGTATGACCGCAGCCAATATTCTGACAGGCGGCAAGTTAGACAATATAAAAGAGGCGTTTTCATCAAAGCTGAACAATGCTCTATCAACGGTTAGCTCTGTGACGGAAAAGATACGGGCAAAATTCAGCGAAAAAATGGAGGCGGCAAAATCTGCCGTTTCAAATGCGATTGACAGAATCAGGGGTTTTTTCAACTTTTCATGGTCATTGCCTCATTTGAGCCTGCCGCATTTTAGCGTGTCCGGTTCATTCAGCCTAAACCCTCCGTCAGTTCCGACGTTTGGGATAAGCTGGTACAAATCCGGTGGCATCATGACAAAACCGACTGCGTTCGGAATCAACGGCAGTAGTCTCATGGTAGGAGGTGAAGCAGGTGACGAAGCAATATTGCCACTTACAGAATTTTACAATAAATTGAACAACATCCTCGACAAGAAACTGGATGCAGTTCAAAAATCAAATATTGTGTATGTGACGAATCACACATACATCGACGGAGACGAAGTTGCAAGTAGAACCGTGTCGAGGGTTGACGCACAGATGGTTACAGATAAAAGAAAAGGGAGGTAAAACAAGACGATGAAGATAAACGAAACAGATATCAGAGTATACAATGCAAAGCAGTTGACCGCCGATGTACAGCCTCCCTCAATCATAAATAATTATGAATGGCTGTCGGGAGCGACACTCCCGACGGAACTTGACACAGACATTCAGATGGGTCATTTGAAACTGGCAATCTATTTCAAGGGCAAGGACAGGAACAGCATCATCCGTTCTGCGTCAGAATTTATGATGAATTTCACAAAGCCGTGCAGGTTGGAACTTGACGGCTACAAAGGAACATATGTCGGGTTCATCACATCGAATGACTATGAGAAAAAGAATGTGAAACAGAGATACGTTGTAAACGTGGAATTTGATGGCTTTTTCGTCGATGACGACCTCTCAATCACATTCGACGGGAAAACCTCTGCATCGTTCTATAAAGTGGGTACAAGAGACACTCCGTGCATTGTAGAGGTATATGCAAAAAGCGCCCTGACGAATTATACAATCAGCGGACTGGGTGAGGACATCGTTGTCGAGAGCCTTGCAGCAGGAAAAACGGTTGTGATAGATGCGAAAACCGGGCTTGTGACAATAGACGGAGCGAACGCATTTGACAAGGTGGATTTGTGGGAATTTCCGGTATTAAAGGCAGGAGAAACGGCACTCACATTCTCCAACACAAAGGCAAGAGTGATAATCAGATACACTCCGATGTGGATTTAGGAGGTGAGAGCGTTGCAGATTTTTGATGATAAAAAGAAAAGAATCGGAACACTGTCCGGATTTAAGGACAGAGAAATCACCACGACACTGGATTCCGGAGATAAGGAATTGACGTTTGACTATCCTACATCGGGAGCGTTGGTCGACCTGCTCAAAGAAGAATATTATATACGCACAAAAACGGACGAATTTATTCTCAAAGCAGTTGAAAAAGGAGAACAGTTCAACAAATACAGCGCCGTTCTCAATGTGGAGGAATTGGAGGGAACAGCGTTCCCGTATGGGTTTGAATCGGACGAGCAGACAATCAAAGCGTGCCTTGAGTTTGCGTTCGAGGGTACAGGGTGGCATGTCGGAACATGCACAGTCACGAAGAAAAGAACCATTGACGAGCAGGAGAGCGTCACTGCATGGGATGTCTTACAAAAGTGTCTCACGACATACCGTTGTGAGTGCATTATTCACTCACTGGCAAAGACAATCGACATCTATGACAGGATAGGAAGTGACAAAGGGTGTTATTTCATGGAGGGATTGAACCTCCGGAAAATATCTTTGAAATCCGACACCTATGATTTTTATACAAGAATCTATCCGATAGGCAAGGACGGCATCACGCCGGAATGGTTGACCGGAAAAGATTACATCGACAATTTTCAATACAGTTCCAAAATCAAGGCGTATGTGTGGAAAGACGAGCGATACACCAACACCACAAGTCTGATTGAAGATGCGACGGCAAAGATTGAGGAAATGTCACGACCATACAAAGCATATACTGCGGAGGTGGTCGACCTTGCGAAAGCGTCGGGGGAATACAAAGACATTCTTTCGTACGGAATCGGAGACACGGTCACGCTTGTGTCAAAGAAAACCCGAACGAAAGAAAAACAGAGGATTGTCAAAATCACGGAATATCCGGAGGCACCGGAAAAGAACACGGTCGAAATTTCTAATGCAAGGAAGACGTTCGCCAAGATTCAAAAAGAAGAGACGAGAGCAGCCACGGATGAAGCAATCTCGATTGCTAACAGGGCGACTAAGAAAATTTTAGAAAACTATTCCACTACGCAGGAAATAGAAACAAAAATAACCGCTTCAAAGACAGCAGTAGAACTGGGTGTGATGCACACACTCCAAAGTTATTACGACAAAACGGAAACAGATTCGATCATAAACGCATCACTGGGAGAAATAAAACTGGAGGTGTCCGAGAAATACCAAACGAAAAATGAAATGAGAGAGTATTCCACAACATCGGAAACAAAGAGCCTGATAGACATAGCAACAGATGCAATCTCAATTGAAGTGTCAAAAAAGGTCGGAGAGAATGAAATCATTTCAAGGATCAACCAGTCGCCGGAAGAAATAAGCATAGAAGCGAGCAAAATAAACCTGAATGGAGTTGTTACCGCAAATGAAAATTTTAAAATTTTGCAAGACGGAAGCATCGAAGCGAAAAACGGGAAATTTGTCGGGACAATTACGGGATCGGTAATTCAGACGGCAGCGACAGGGGACAGGGTGCTAATGGACACCACAAGTGCGGTAAAAGGCTGTATAGGGGATGAAGTGTTAAACGTACTTGATTTTGTATCGGATAGTGACACGCGTGAGATGATTCTTGATGCGCAAAGTATGTTGGCACTACGCACGCCGAAGTTGGGGGTGATAAATCGTTCCTATGGGCTTGATGCGGGAGAAGTAAAGGTGACAAAAAACGGAAGCAGTTCGTATGTGACGCATGTCGAGAAAGATATGAACGGCTGCGTAGAGCAGTGGGTTGGAAGCGTTTATTGCACGCTGCCCGTAAAATTGCGTGTGAATTACGCAAAGGTGGATGTGATACACGGCATGCAAATCACAGGGGAAACCGCATGGACAAGCAACATCTAATTTCCGGCTAAGGAGGCAAATGATGATTATATTGGAAACGGGAGAAGTTGTGCAGTGCTTTTTGAGGCAGAACGGGATCGTTGTCCGCGATGGAGAATTTTCGATTTGCTTAGAGTACAGCCAGAAGCAAAAAGAACAGTATGCGGAAATTGCAGAACTCAAACAAAAATTAGCTGATACGGATTATAAAGCACTAAAATACGCAGACGGCGTATTGAGTAGAGAAGAGTACGAGCCGGTCAGAAAGCAGCGACAAAAATGGAGAGACAGAATAAATGAGATAGAAAAGGATTTTACAGAGCCAACGATAACGCGTGAGGAAATGGACAGGGCAGAAGAACGGGCGATGAAAAACGTGAGATGCAGGGAGGTATGACGTGAAAAGTTCAATTATTTTATTACTGGCAAAAGAAGAGATTCAAGGGACTGTCAACAGGGTACAGAAAGAGTATAATTTGCGACCGTGTGTGATGGAGGGCATTTTGTCGGCTGTGACGCTGGATTGTACAGAAAAGGTACAGAAAGAGGTTGCAGAGGATGTTAGGGAACTCCTTGAGCAGAAAAATGAGGAACTGGAGAAAGCAAAGGCAGCAGCTAAGAAAGTATTAAATGAAGCGGATGCGGAAAATGAATAAAAAATAACCGCAGGGAGGAGGTGAAAAGGAAATGGAAAACCTCAAGAAACATGTAACAAAGATAAATGTAGAAATGTCGGGAGACACAAAACGATACCTAGTGTCTGCGAAACAGGGAGATAAAAGCACACGACATGTTATTGCAACGCTGCTGAATGATGGCGCATTGTATGAAATTCCGGAAGAGGCGCGAGTTATAGCCAATATTGAAAAACCGGACGGGAAACATGTGTATAACGATTGTGAATTTTCAGGAGCAATTGTGACGCTGGTTTTGACAAATCAAATTCTTGCGGTAGCAGGAACAGCGTTTTGCGATATTGAGGTCAGGACACCGGACAATGAACAGGTGATTACGTCTGCGTCCTTTACGATCGAGATAGAAAAGACACAGAGAAATGATGCTGCGATTAAATCATCAAATGAGGTTACCGGACTTGAAAAATGGATAAATGAGCATATCGCTCAAATTGACAATACAAACAGCGGCGTAACCGATGCAGAAAATAAGAGAGCTGCACAAGAGAAAGAGCGAGTTTTAAACGAAAAGGAGCGAATAGAAGCAGAAAAAACAAGACAGGAAAATGAGAACATCCGCATCCAACAGGAGAAACAGAGGCAGCAGGACACAACACAGGTGGTCAAGAACGCCGAGGATGCGACCGCAGCGACCAAACAGGCGACAAAGGACTGCAAAGAGGCAACGGACAGGGCAGGGGACGCGTTACAGAATCAAGAGCAGCTTGAGGCGACTTTGAACACGGCGACGCAGATTCGACAGGAAGTGTCACAGATGCAGTCAGCAGTCGAGGCAGCAAAGAAACAGGTTGAACAGGATAAAAAGGATATTGACGACACGATTCAAAATTCACTGCTTGCATCCGCAGAAAAAATCCTTGAGAGTGTGCAGGGCTATTTTAAGAGAGCCGAGGCATTATATTCGAGCATGTATCTTGATTGTGACGGTGAAACGCCATACATGCGAACAGTGACACCGATTTTCATTGATGGAGCGACACCACAGGTAAGAAATGAGAATGAGGGTGTTGATTTCGACGGAGGAACGCCGACCTCCCGACAATTAGCAGTATAATTCCACGATACTGGAAACGAACGGCGAAACGAACACAAAAACGTGATTGTGTGATATATTCCATAATCACGGGGCAAAGGAGGTTGAACAGATGGCAGCAATCAGACCATGCACCGGAACAACGGCGGACTGGAAAGCGGTTGAGGACACACTGATTCTCAAGGAAAGAGAGGTCGGAGTTGAAATTGACACATCCGGTCATTATTTAGTCAGACAGGGAGATGGTAAAAACAAATTCTTTGATTTGCCGATTATCGTCAATAATGCACGTTATGAGGAAATACTGGAATTGACACAGGGGTACATGAACACCGTGAACAATTTCAGCAAGAACATGACGGAGGCGACCAACAGTGCAAACAGTGCAGCAAAGACGGCAAGCGATGCAGCAGCATCCGCAACCGCAGGAGCAAAGGCATGTGAGAGCATTGTGGACGGTCTCAATACTATGGTTGACACAGTAACAAAAAAGACCTGCGTTCTCTCGATTGAGGACGGGATTTTGACGATAAGGGAGGCTTGAGCATGACTTACAAGAAAGTAACACCGATTTCAAAAGGCGTGTTGAGAATCAGAAGTGAACCAGATGAAAGCGGGAGAGTGTGCGGTTCGGTATCTTATGGCGAGGAGGTCACGGTCGAAACGACAAAGGTGACATCGAAAAAAGGTAAAGAATATTACAGACTGGCGGGATATGGCTATATTTTAGCGTCACAGGTAAAAGATGCAGAATCACAGACGGAGGCAGAGGCGAAAGTGGATGCAGCGGTCAAGAAAGCGGAATCAGCAGCGAGAAAAGCAGAACAGGCAGCAAAGGCGTGTGACGGTATAGCTGCCGGAATGAATGTCATGATTGATTCCGTCACAGGGAAAGCGTGTGAGATTGGAATGACCGACGGAAATATTGTTGTAAGGGAGGCTTAACACATGGCAAGCGGAGATATTATCACAAAAGTAGCAGATAAAGATACACTCGACCGCGCGTATGCGAATACAAACGCAATACTGGCAGCAGTCGTGGAGGATGTAAGAGTAAAGGGCGTAAAGCGTTACGGACTGAAAATCAATAAAAATGACAGCAATCCGGCGACACGCTGCACATACCTTTTCGATGCGGTGGGAATGACACCCGCTGCAATGAACTATTCAACCGGAGCATTTGATTTCGGAGACTGGGGAGATGTCTTTTTTGTAAAGAACAACTATCCGGCAATGGTCAGATATGACGGTACAGAAGATTATAAACTTGACCCGAACGACCACACAAAGAAAGTGGACGGAACAACGGCATCCGATGTCTCAAACACGGCATACGGAGGAAATGCAATGAGTGTATTCGATGGCAGCGGTGACAAGGGCAAGATTTGGCTCTCACAGTTTGAAGTCGGAAATTATGAGTACATGATTATTTCAAACGTCCAGTACGATGAATCATACAACGATGACGCATATGTCAGAGAGGACGGTTCACATGCGGACAAACTCTATTTCCCGATGTTCGGCGGTTCGTATGATGGAACACGCATCCGCTCACTTGCAGGACAGGCACTCATGTACAACACAAACGCATCAACAGAGATTGCAAGAGCAAAGGCAAATGGTGACGGTTGGAACATCGGCTCATGGAGCAAGAGAAACCTGTTGAATTGTATGCTCAAGATTATGTCAAAGACAGACAATTCACAGACAGCGTTCGGACAGGGGCAGACAACCGGGTATGTGAATGACGCAGCACAGAATTACGGACACATTGCGACCGGAACATTGGCAAACAAAGGACAGTTTTTCGGATATAACGACACAACTCATGAGGTCAAAGTGTTCTACATTGAAAAATGGTGGGGCAACCGTTGGGATAGGATCAACGGTCTGTTGATGGTAGGCGGTGAAATCCTTGCAAAGATGACACCTCCGTACAATCTGACAGGAAAGGACTTTGAAAAGGTCGGAATCACATTCGAATCATCCGGCAACGGTTATCAGAAAGGAACAAAGTCAAACAGATTCGGACGCATTGTCAATTCAACAGGTGGCAGCAGTAGCACATACACATGTGACTATTTTTGGTGGAACGCCGGAACTACTGCGGTCGCCCTTGTCGGCGGTGCCTGTTACAATGGCGAGAGCTGCGGTGCGGATTACTTGAATTTGCGCAATTCTGCGGGCAATGCGAGCTGGACCGTCGGTGCGTCCGTTTTCTTAGAACAGCCTATCGCTGCGTAAGCAGCAGGGGGAGGAACGGAGGGGGAACGCCTCCGCTATTCCCGCCGTTAGGCGGTGTGGTCGTTTTTAGAAAAATGAATATAGGGATATAGGGTGCGGTGTCGGGCGTGTTCCTGCTCCCTGCGGTCGCCCTTGTCGGCGGTAACTGTAACAATGGCGAGAACTGCGGTGCGGATTACTTGAATTTGAACAATTCTGCGGGCAATGCGAACTGGAACATCGGTGCGTCCAATTTCTTCTCATATCGGAGCGTTTAATCAAATGCAGCCTATATCCCACGCCACAAGGCGAAAATCATTCCGGATATAGGGTCGGTTGAGTAAGCATCCGCACAAAAACCGATAGGAGATAAGAAAATACTATATGAGAAGTTACAACAACCTATATGAACCAATGTTACAAGACGACTACATAAAACAGTGTTTTATAAATGCATCCAAAAAGAAAAAGAACAGGAATGATGTGAGGGAGGTATTAGAGCACCTCGATGAACACACAGAGCTCTTGAAAAAGATGTTGGCAGAGGAGTTGTTCATTCCGGACTATCACAAACCGAGTATCATCAACGAGAGCAGCAGCAAGAAAACACGCTGCATATTGAAACCGTATTACAAATATGAGCAGGTTATTCATCATTGTGCAATAGGTCAGTTCAAACCGATTGTGATGAATGGATTGTATGAATTTTCATGCGGGAGCATTCCGGACAGAGGTGTTCATTATGGAAAGAAGTACATGAGAAAATGGCTTGATTCCTACGACGGAAAGAAATTCTTTGTTCTCAAGATGGATGTTCACCATTTCTTTGAATCCATAAACCGGAGAATCCTCAAAAGGAAACTCAAAGAGGTAATTCGAGATAAACGGTTTTATAGATTACTCTGCATACTGATTGAACATGACAAAATAGCACTCGTTGCAAAGATTTTGACGGATGCAGGTGTTGAGATAGATGCAGAGCAGACGAAAACGCTTGTCGGATGCATAGCATTTGACGACATCTCCGGAGCGTTGGAGATATTGCAGGAAATCGGCATCACAGGAGCGATGTTCGATGAACTGAAAGAAATTATTGAGGAGATGCGAGAAGGCGTTCCGTTGGGATATTTCACATCACAATGGTTCGGCAATTTTTACTTGAAAGCACTCGATCACTACATCAAAGAGGAACTCCATGCAGAACATTACATGCGATACATGGACGACATGGTGATACTGGGAAAGAGCAAAAAGAAACTGCATAAAATGCACAGAGCAATCGAAACGTATCTGAATGAAAACCTTGACCTTGAGATAAAAGGTGACTGGCAGGTGTTTAGATTTGAATATCCGGTTATGAAAGACGGGAAACCAGTGCTTGACGAGGACGGAAAGCAGATCGCAAAGGGACGTATGCTTGATTTTATGGGATTTAAATTTCATCACGACCGGACAACCATCCGGAAATCAAACATCGAGAGTGCGAGACGCAAGGCGAACCACATCTCAAAACAGGATAAAATCTCATGGTATAACGCATCGGTGATGTTGTCATATATGGGATTGTTCAAACATACGGACACATACAACTATTACATCGAATACATCAAGCCGAAAATAAATGTCAAGAAACTCAAGAGGATAGTTTCAAAGCATAGCAGAAAGGAGAATGAGAAACATGACAGACTGGAAAAAGGTGACAGGAACACAGCCGGAACGTCCGGAGGAGATCGACCGGACATCGTCTCCGTCAACGGTTTATCTGCGTAAGAACATCGAGCAGGTAGAGAAAGAGGTTGAGGGAGCAGACGGAAAGATGCAGACCGTGACCGAATGGCAGTATGACGAGAAAGAAATGACGGTCGAGGAATATGAGAACATGGCACTAATGAAGTCCATCGTCGAGGAGAACACATCCGGAATCGTCGAATCCGTGACACAGTTTCAGAAGGATGCGGTCATCGACGAATACACCGCACAGCTAATCGAGGAGGGTCTTATTTAATGAGAATACTTGTTGAAAGTCTGAAAAGAATGCACACAGTCAAAAAAACGCTCACAAAGGAGCAGGTTGCCGAGAGAGTGGCAAGAGGTAGCATTTCAACGGATGAATATGAATACATCACAGGAGAAAAATTCTCCGGCGGTGATACAGAATGAGTCCGCTTGAAATAATATCACGGTTGTGTGATGTGACGGAAAATCTATCCGCAATCGTGAAAAAGCAGCAAACAATCATTGAACAGTCGAAAATCGAGGAGACGGTCAGAGCGGAACTCCGGCAGGAGGTAGAGGAGACAGGCAGGGAAATGGGCATTCTTGAATACCACATGCGGAAATATTGTGACACCGACGACATCGAGGCGACAGAGTTCGGAAAGGAGAACACCGTTGACGATTGAGATTTCCCTGCTGCTCTCCGGAATATCTGTTGCGTTTGCGATTTTTTTGGGTATCTGCTCAAAGCAGAGAAATGAGAAAAAGGACACGCAGGAAGATGCGGAACAGAGAGCAACAACCGACACAATGGTGATGGTGAAGCTTGAGAACATTGCGGACGATCTCAAAGACATCAAGCGGGAATCGAGAGAGAACCGTGAGGAAATGAAACAGTTGAGAGAGCGTGTTGTCATCGTGGAACAGTCACTAAAGAGTTATCACAAGAGACTGGACGGAGAAAGAAATTCCGACCGATAACAGGAGGGCAGGAAACAGGCAAGGATCAACCTCACAGAAAAGAGGAAATACATGAGAATGGCAGAACAGGAACGTCGCATCAGAATCCGGCATCTGAAAAGAATGTACCGGATAAGGGAGCGAAAAGAGAGACATGACAAAAAGGTCTCAGGTCTGTTCATGAAACGTGTTGTATTCACAATGATTCTTGCGGCATTTATCTTTACAGTCGTGATGATATTTGTGTTTTTGCGGATGGGTTCAGAGCCGTCGACACTGATTGAGAATGTATTCAGATTTCTTTCAGTTGAGGGCGGCGCAATGGCACTCATTAAGTCCGTGAAAACGGTCAAGGGAACAAAATCAAGCGGAGAAATACAACACAATGATGAACTGGAGCAGAATGACGAGGAGGTACAGGGATGAAATACATCGTCGAGAATTGGTTTGTGATTGTGGGGCTGATTGCGGTATTAGCAACGGGAGGATATGCGGCATATGTTTTCATGAAAATGCCGTCAGATAAGCAGTTGAACAAGGTCAGAGAGTGGCTCTTGTATGCGGTGACAAAGGCAGAAAAGGAACTGGGAGCAGGAACAGGAAAACTCAAACTCCGGTATGTATATGACATGTTTGTGGCAAGGTTTGAGTGGCTTGCAAAAGTCATAACATTCGACATGTTCAGCATGATGGTGGACGAGGCTCTCGACAAAATGAGAACGATGCTCGAACAGAATGAGGCAGCATTGAAATTTGTAGAGAGTAGCGAGAGCATGGGAACGGAGGAATAATTGTGAGCATATCAAATTGTGGACATGATGAACGAGGGAAATATTCCGGAGGGAAAGCCGGAGATCAGACGGGGACGGAGTGGCAGGTTATAAACTGGTATAACAGACCGTGGAAATGTGTCCTCCGCCATCCGGATGCAAAGGTCAGAAAAATGATTGCGAGCATGGCAAAGGCAGCAGCAGTCAACAACAAAATCGGATATGACCAGTCAGAGAGATTCACATTTTGGGAGCATCTCAAGGCATCAAATTACGACCCTGCACAAATCACGATTGCGTGTGAGGCAGATTGTTCATCCGGTGTCGCTGCAATCGTAAAGGGTGCGGGTTACAGACTGGGAAATGAGAAAATGAAGAATGTGAGCATTTATCTCTATACCGGAAACATGAGAGCGGGTCTCAAGGCAGCAGGATTCGAGGTGTTGACAGACAGCAAATATCTGACATCGGATGCGTACTTGCTTGAGGGAGACATCCTCCTCAATGACAACGCTCACGTTGCAACAAACCTCACGGACGGGGCGAAGTCATCCGGAACAGGTGCGTCCAACACAACAACAGTCAAGAGCAACACAACGGTCGACGTCGCACACGGATTCAACAAGAGCCTTGCAGGAACTTACAAGGTGACTGCATCCGGATTGAATCTCCGTGCGGGAGCAGGAACAGGAAAGTCAATCCTTGCGGTGATGGGAAACGGCGAGGAAGTCCAGTGTTATGGATATTATAACGATTGCAACGGTGTGAAATGGTTGTATGTGGTTTACAAGAACATCGTCGGATATGCGTCAAGCAAGCATTTGAGCAAATAGGAGGGATAATCATGTTATACTATTTAGGCAAAGGAACAGAGTTCAAGAAAGAGGGCTGCAAAGAGTACAAGACCATCGAGGGAGCAATGAAAGCAGCAGCAAAGGACGAGAGTTTTGTTGTGTGGGATGAAAACGGAAACGTCATCGACTCACTCGCGGACAATGTTCCGGATGGAGCATTGCAGACAAATCCGGACGGTAGCGTCAACGCATACGATGCGGACGGAAACAAGGTCGGAACGGTCGATGCAGAAACCGTTGAGAAAATGACAACATTCAAGAGTGACGAGGATGCAGCAGGGCAGCCACAGGACACAGAGGACGAGCCAGAGGACAAAGTCATCATCCCGCAGGGGAAAATGAAAGTGACGGTCATTTGTGACGGCTCACTCAACATCAGACGTTCCGCAGTGTGGGGCAATGAGAACATCTGCGGTCGTGCTATCAGAGGACAGTCATATTATGTGAAAGAGATTCATGTTGTGGACGGAAAGAAGATGGTCAGAACAATCGGAGACCTCTATCTCTCCGGAGAATCCGAGCATGTACAATTTGAACAGTTGTGATATAATAAGACAGTTGAGGACGAGCCGAGAAAATTTGCGTAAAACACAGGTAACTAACAAATGCATTGAAAATGCCCGAAAAATGGGCGTTCGGAATTATGCAAGCGATAATCGACTGCTCAGACTATATCAAAATGGTTCAAAAAGCCCGGAAAATCAAGGTTTTCCGGGCTTTTGCTATATCTAAACGGGCTGATATGGTTTGACCAAATTTGGCAAAACGAGAGCCGATTTCACCCAATTTTTAGTGGTTAAATATAGGACAACCGGCAAAAATGGGGTCAAAAAACGGCCTTAGTGGTTAAAAAATAGGACAACCAGAGAGCAATTTCGGGGGTATTTTTGAGGGTGATTTGGCACTCTCAGACACCGGATTTTTCGCTGGAGGGTTTGGCATAATCTGGAATGAAAAGAAGCAGGACAATGGGAGATGAGACCCAATGCCCTGCTTCTTGGTTATTTGGAATGAACGGTAGTGTATTTCTGGTTTTTGCTTTTGGGTTTGTCTGGAAAAATCAATATATGCTTGCATTTCATCTCGACTTTTAGGATCTGCACAAAATTCCAATAGCAAGTTTTGCTTGCTGATCACAGATGTATCATGTGCGGCAACATGTACGGAAGCACCGCACATGTTGTAGTTTACATGATGTTGTATCATAAAAGTTGACAGCCTATTCTCAAGGATTTTGATATATAATCATAATCAATACGAGAACAGAAGAAACAACCTATGGCACAGAACCAAAAATCTTATGACAACGAATTTAAAGCACA
>ERZ1694701.473-NODE-473-length-18172-cov-28.243473_pt1 | contig 18172 bp, 17 predicted proteins | sample MGYA00581721_ERZ1694701 | MGnify/ENA primary metagenome ERZ1694701 (study PRJEB42213, sample SAMN07424528) | human gut metagenome | biome: ENVO:00009003; feature: ENVO:2100002; material: ENVO:00002003 | host: Homo sapiens | place: USA | collected 2014 ...
GGTCGTACACCGGGCGCTCTTCGGCGGTCTCCGGCTGGGTCTGGGGTGCGTTCTCAGCAGGGGCGGGTGCTTCCGGTGCGGCTTCCTCGGCAGCTTCTGCGGCGGCATCGGCAGCCTTTGCCTCTTCCTTGGCCTCGGCCTCTTCGTAGGCTTCGGCGGTCTTTTCGGCCTCCTCGGCGTCCTTTTCGGCTTCCTCCGGGAACTCGACCTCCTCCACATGGAGCGGGTCTTTCTGGTTCAGGATCTTGTCCAGCACCACGATAGCAGCGCCGGTGACGGCCACGGCAGCAGCCGTGCCAAGAATACGGAACAGAGTTTTCATACCAGAACCTCCTTGTTATAAAGAAACGTTAAGAGAACGTTACGACCTCTTCCAGGGGCTTTTCGGCAGGCTCTACCGACACGGCGGTCAGCACCGGGCCCTTGCCCCGGTAGATGTTGTGGAACTTGTACCCCACCTTTGCGGTCACCCGCACCCATGCGCGCTGCTCCAGCGCCTTGTAGCCATCGTAGCTGCAGGGGAAGCCCACAAACTGGATGTCCTGCACGCAGCAGGTCATGGCAAAGCGGCCGGGCACAAAGCTGTTTTTACCGGCGCGGTTGGTCTGGCAGACCTGTGCCAGAAAGCGCACCGTCTTGCCAGTGTACTTCTGGGGCTCGTCCTGACAGTCCATGTACCAGATGCCAAAATCGTCATCCGGGATGTCGATGGGGTCGGCGTTGATATCAAAGGGCAGCGGGTCGGGGATATCATCGTAGGCTACGCTGCCGTCCTTGAACTCGTAGGCGATATCGCACTTGCGGGAGGCCTGCCGCACCAGCTTGTGCAGCTCCTGCCGGGCGTCATCGTTGTTCACGGCTTCGGCGCGGTTGAACACGATCAGCTCGCTGCGGGCGATCTTGTCCAGCATCAGGCTGCGCATGGAGTTGTCGCGGGCGTAGGTCAGGGCGGTGGTGCCGTCGGCGGTGGCGATGCACTGGTACACCAGCCAGTTCTCGGGCAGGGCATCCGCTAAATCCTGCAGCAGCCACATGCCGTTGTACTCAATGACCACGCGGCCTGCGTCCGCTTCCTTGCCCAGCTTTGCAAGGTTCTGGGGGTTCAGCTCGGACTTGTCCTCCAGCACCTTCACGGTCACGCCGGGAAAGGCGAACTTCTTCTCGTTGTACTCCTCTTCGCCCTCCTCGCAGATCAGCAGCAGGGTCTTGTCGCCGGAGTCGAAATTAGGGTCTTCAAAGGTCTCCTGAATAAACTTGGTCTTGCCGCTTTCCAGAAAGCCCACAAACAGGTAGACCGGGATCTCTTTTGCCATAATAAATGGTTGCTCCTTCTCTCAATGATTTCTGCCGGAAGGGGTTCTCAGCAGCCGAACAGCTGGGCGATGGCGGTCTCGTTCAGCTTGGAACCGATGACCACCAGCTTGCCGCCCACGTCTGCGCTGCGGCTGCGCACTTCCCACTCGCCGGGCACATAGTCGAACTCCAGCCAGCCGTCTGCGCCGCCGTCCACGATGCCCTTGCTGCGCAGGATCATGCCGTAATTGCCGGTATCCAGTTCGGTGAGGGCGTGCTCCACCTCGGCCTTGGTGAACTTGCGGGCCGTCTCCACGCCCCAGCTGGTGAACACTTCATCGGCGTGGTGGTCGTGATGATGATGACCGCAGCAGCAGTGGTCATCATGATCGTGCTCGTCGTGGTCGTGGTGATGATGCTCGTGCTCATCCTCGTCGTCATCATCGTCATGGTCGTGATGATGGCCGCAGCTGCACACACCGTTCTCATGGTCGTGATGATGGTGATGCTCGTGCTCTTCTTCCTCGTCCTCGTGGGCGTGCTCTTCGTTGGCCTTGGCAGCCATGGCGATCAGCTCGGCCTTGAAGTCGTCCTTGGTGGACATGGCCTTCAGGATCTGCTCACCGGTCAGGTGATCCCACGCGGTGGTCACGATAGTGGCGGTGGGGTTCTTTTCCCGCAGCATTGCCACGGCAGCGGCGATCTTTTCCTCGCTGGCGGTCTGGGTGCGGCTGAGCAGGATGCAGCTTGCGTGGCTGATCTGGTCATCGTAGAACTCGCCGAAGTTCTTCATATACATCTTGACCTTGTTCACATCGGCCACGGTGACAAAGCTGTTCAGCTGCACGTCCAGATGCTCCGCCACGCCCTCCACGGCGCGGGTCACATCGCTCAGCTTGCCAACGCCCGAGGGCTCGATGACGATGCGGTCGGGGTGGTACTGCTCCACCACCTGCTGCAGAGCGGTGCGGAAATCGCCCACCAGAGAGCAGCAGATGCAGCCTGCGTTCAGCTCGTTGATCTGGATGCCGCTTTCCTTCAGAAAGCCGCCGTCAATGCCGATCTCGCCGAACTCGTTCTCGATCAGCACCACCTGCTGGCCTGCAAAGGCCTCGGTGATCAGCTTTTTGATCAGAGTGGTTTTGCCGGCGCCAAGGAAGCCGGAGAAGATATCGATTTTAGTCATGTTCCAAATGCCTCTTTCTTTTTATCGCAATATTCGCAATTGTTAGCGCAAAGGGCCGCAGAGTGCTGACCCATAAAAATACTACACCTCTATTATAACAAGGCTGTCAATGGGAAACCGGCCTTTTTCAAGAAAAAATTGTAACTTTTTTTTGCAAATTGACGGCGTTTTGGGGGGAGTTTTGCCCCCGCATTGCATTCTTCCCCGCAGAATGATACAATAGCAGCAGCAAACCATCGCCGCCGGACGTTTTTCCGGCAAACAACAGAAAGAGGGCTTTTGTTATGAGTATGAACACAGTTCCCGAGCGTCTGGCCACGCTGCGTGCCGCTATGAAGGCAAACGGCGTGGACGTCTATCTGATCCCGGTGGGCGACCCGCATTCCAGCGAGTATCTGCCCGACCACTACACCTCCCTGACCTACTTCTCCGGTTTCCACGGCGAAAACTCCAACTTTGTGGTCACCATGACCGAGAGCGCCGTCTGGGCAGATGGCCGGTACTTTGTGCAGGCGGAAAAGGAGATCGCCGGCACGGAGATCCAGCTGATGCGCATGGGCGAGCCGGGCGTGCCCACCGCCGAGGAATACTGCGGCAAGGTACTGCCCGAGGGCGGCACGCTGGGTCTGTGCGGCCTGACCGCTAACTGTGCACTGGTCAACAACCTGAAAAAGGAGCTGGAACCCAAGCACGGCAGCATCAAGACCCTGTTCTTGGAGGATGAGTTGTGGGTGGAGGGCCGCCCTGCCCGCCCGGCTACCCCGGCATGGATCCTGCCCAAGGAATACGCTGGCTTCTCCCCGGCTGAAAAGCTGGAGCAGCTGCGCGCAAAGCTGAAGGAGCTGGGCTGCACCGCCCAGCTGGTGGGCAAGCTGGATAATCTGGCATGGCTTTTGAACCTGCGCGCCATGGATATCGAGTGCACCCCCTACGCCATGGCCTACTGCTACGTTACCCCCAGCCGCGCCGTGCTGTTCATCGATCAGGCACGGGTCACCCCGGAGGCTAAGGCAGAGCTGGAAGCCAACGGCGTAACGCTGGCCGACTACGACAGCATTCTGGACGTGATGGCCGCCGAGACTGAGCCGCAGACCGTGCTGGCGGAAAGCGCTACCGTGAACTACGCCGTGTATCAGGTGCTGGAAAATAACCCCGCCCTGACCGTGAAGGACGCCGCCGACCCCCTGCTGGCCATGAAGGGTGTGAAGAACGAGGTGGAGCTGGCACACCTGCGCGAGTGCCATCTGCGGGATGCCGTTGCCATGGTACGGTTCCAGATCGAGCTGGAAAACCGTCTGGCTGCCGGTGAAACGCTGACCGAGCTGACCGTGGACGAGATCCTGCACAAGTACCGCAGCGCAAACGACAAGTTCCTTGTGGAGAGCTTTGGCACCATTGCAGCCTACGGCGGCAACGCAGCCATGATGCACTACCACGCCACCCCGGAGGATCACGCCGTTTTGCAGCGCAAGGGCTTTTTGCTGGTGGACAGCGGCGCAACCTACATGGACGGTACCACCGACATCACCCGCACCTACCCGCTGGGCGAACTGACCGAGGACGAGCGGCTGTTCTATACCTGGACTTTGCAGTGCCACATCGACATTGCCAAAGCTGTCTGGCTGGATTACTGCGACTGCCACATGCTGGACACCATCGCCCGCGAGCCGCTGTGGCGCCACCTGATCAACTACCGCTGCGGCACCGGCCACAGCGTCAGCTTTGTGGGCAACGTCCATGAGGGTCCCCACGCTCTGAACGGGCGCAACACCACCCTGATGCGCCCGGGCATGATCGTTACCGACGAGCCCGGCGTGTATGAAGCCGGCGAGGTGGGCATCCGCATCGAGAACGAGATCGAGTGCTACCACAAGGCCGACAACCAGTACGGCACCTTCCTTGCCTTCCGTCCCCTCACCTTTGTGCCCATTGCCACCTCTCCCATCGTGCCCGGCGTGCTGGACAAGGAGCAGGTCGCTTGGCTGAACGATTACCACCGCAAGGTGTTCGAGCAGCTGGCACCCCGCCTGACCGAGGACGAGCGCGCATGGCTGGCCGAGAAGTGCGCCGCCATCGGCTGCTAATGCTAAAAAGAACAAAAGTCAGCTGCCGCTTGCCGTCCTGACTCTTGCCGTAAAAATGCAATTCCGGGCAGACTGCGGTCTGCCCGGAATTGCTTAATTTAAAATAATTTTTCCGCTGAAAATATCCAGAGCACACGCGGAGGATATTTCAAATCGTCTACCCTGCAAAGGAAGCCAAACCATGATCTTTCACATTGCGATCTGCAGCCCGGACGGGGCACTGCGCAGCCGGCTGGAGCACCAGTGCATGGAGTTCTTTGCCCGGCGGGAGGACGCCTGCATCGTGGAGCAGCTGCAAAGCCCGGAAGCGCTTTTGCAGCAGGATGCCGCCGGGCTGCGGTACGAGCTGTACCTCATCGAGCTTGCGGCGGTAGCCCGGCCCGAAGGGCTTGCGGCGGCGGCAGAGCTGCGCCGCCGGGGCCGCCGCGCGCCGCTGGCCTTTGTGGCACGCACCCCGGCCCACGCATACAGCGCCTACCGGGTGGACGCCATGCAGTATTTGCTGCAGCCGGTACACCAGCCGGAAGTTTCTGCCCTGCTCAAGCGGGCGGTGGAGCCGGAATACGGCCCCACCCTTACCGTGACCACCGCAGACGGCGTGCGGGCGCTGGCCTATGCCGAAATTGAATATCTGGAATGCACCCACCACATCGTGCACTTCCACCTGACCACCGGAGAGGATGTGGCCTCTCTCTCGCTGCGGGTGCCCTTTTCCACTGTGGCGCAGCCGCTATTGGCAGATGGCCGCTTTGTGCAGCCGCACCGCTCCTATGTGGTCAATCTGAAAGCAGTACAGCTGCTGTCCCCCGGCGAGGTACGGATGCGCAGCGGGGCGCGCATCCCCATTCCCCGCGGGCGGGAAGCCGCCGTTCGGGAGGCTTTCTGCGCCAGATTGAGGTAAAGAAAAAAATGAAGAAGCCGCTGCACGCAAATTCGCTGTGCAGCGGCTTTTTTAGGATTCACAAAGGAAAACGCTTCACTCTGTCTTACGCCGGGGCTTTTTGGGCTCCTGCTGAGACTTTTTTGACTTACTCTGAGACTTTTTGGGTTTCTTCTGAGACTTTTGGGTGGAGGTTTTGGACTGGTCGGCGGTGTCGCTCAAATGAGCCATAACATCCAGCAAAGCACCCTGCAGACTGTTTGAGGGTGAACTGTTCTCCGAAAAAGCGAACAGATACTTGTAGATCTTGGCCGCCATCTCATCGTACAGTCCAAGGCGGGTATACACCTCCTTGAACAGCTGAAAGATTTGCGTTTTGTTCTCCACAATGTCGAGCAGACCGATCTGGGTATGGCAGAGACTCTGGGGGTTCTGGATATAATGATACCCGGCGGTGGAGATGGACACAAACACCTGCGCGTACTCCAGATAGCACATATTGAAGATCAGATCCTCAGCCCAGTGTATCTCGGGGGCAAAGCCGAGCTGATTTTCTGCAATGATATTCCGGCGGTAGAGCTTGTTCCACAGCACACCGTAGTAAAAGGATGCAGGCTGCTGCATCAGGCTGCGGGCGTAGTCCTCCCGGCTGTAAATGCCCTCCGGCAGAAAGCTATATTTGCGCACCTCAGTTTTCGGCGTTTCCGGTTCGATGCCCAGCGAAGTTTGCAGTGTCTCGAGGAAGTAACCCGTCTTGGTGGAATTTGGAGGAATCACCATCCAGTATGGGGCGATTACAAGGTCTGCGCTGTGCTGCAAAGCAGCCTGCACAAGGTTCTGGGTGTAATCGGGATCCAGTGCGTCATCACTGTCCACAAACTGGATATAGTCGCCGTGTGCAAGGACAAGCCCGGCATTCCGCGTGCAGGAAACGCCCTCGTTTTCCTTGTCCACCACCACAATGCGTGGATCCTTTGCCCGGAACTGCTCACAAATGGCAAGGCTGTCATCCGTAGAGCCATCGTTCAGCACGATGATCTCCAGCTCCTGATAGGTCTGGCCGCAAATACTTTCCAGACAGCGGGCAACATTATTCTGCGCATTATACACAGGCACGATAATGCTGACGAGCGGGTTTGTCATGACAGGGATCTCCTTTTGACGATAAGGTTTGGTTTTTTCGCTTCACCAAAGCACGTCTTTGTAAAAAAGACGTAATTATTTATATTATCATACTCCTATAGCACGCAAAATGCAAGAGGATAGGCGTTTTACCCATAGAGATCAATTTTCCCATTAAAGGCTTCCCCCGGAAGGGACAGATTCTCCCCGCGCCGGGGAGAAATGTCACCGCAGGTGACAAAGAGGGGAACAGCTGTCACCGCAGGTGACTGGTGAGGGCACAGGCAGTTTATACCTGCGCCCAGTCCAGCGCAGTCCAGTCCGGCAAAAACTGATTGCATACCCGGCGCAGGGCGGGGGCATCGGCAGCGCTGGTGGTATCCTGAATGCCCACCAGATAAAAACCGGCGTCGTGGGCGGTCTGGGCAGCGTAGAGCGCATCCTCGCACACGGCGCACCCGGCAGGCTCCGTGCCGCCAAGGCGGTGCAGCGCCTCCATAAAGGGGGCGGGGCTGCTCTTGCTCATAGCACCCCGCGCCTCGATGTAAAAATCAAAGTATTCATCCACCCCAAGGCGGGTCAGCACGGTGCGGCACTGGCTGCTCCATGTGTTGGAGCACACGCACATCCGCGCGCCCTCGGCCCGCAGCCGGGCAAGAGTGTCCCGCACGCCGGGCTTCAGCTCCACCTTTTCATACAGGGCGGCGATCACCTCGCGCATCACGTCCAAATAGCCGTTCCTGTCCAGCGGCAGCGCATATTCCCGGATGAGGTACTGTGCGCCGTCCTCCATGCCCATGGTCAGCAGGGTCTCGTGCAGGTCTGCCTTCGGGGTGCGGCCAAAGCGCGCCAGCAGCGCCTCCGGAGCACCCTCCCATACCACCACCATGCTGTCGGTCAGGGTGCCGTCCATATCAAAGATCCATTGTTTGCAGTGCATACTTTCCTCCTGTTGTGCGCCCCTCCGGGCTGTCTCTATACTTATCTCCGGCTAGTATAGCACGAAACTTTCACAGGAAAAAGGCATGATCTCCGAAAATTCGGGAGAATTTTATCCAAAAGTATGGTATAATTATAACAATCTTGGAAAATACCGGGAACGTGCACGGGAGGGCTGGATATGGAACGCAGAGAACCCACGCAAAAGGCGCTGGTGCTGGCAGGCGGCGGCGCGCGGGGCAGCTATCAGGTAGGCGTCTGGCGGGCTTTGATGGAGCTGGACTGGCACCCGCAGATCATCACCGGCACCAGCGTGGGCGGGCTGAACGGCGCCATGTTCGTGCTGGACCTGTACGAGACTGCCCGGGATATGTGGCTGACCATCCGCAGCCGGGATGTGATGGAGCTGCCGGAGGAAAACGCCGACTTTTCCGCCCTGCATCAGTTTCTGCGCCGGGTGGTAAAGGAAGGCGGCATGGACGTGACCCCGCTGGAGGAGATCGTGGAGCGGGTGCTGGACGAGGACGCGCTGCGGGCAGCGCCCATCCGGTTCGGCATCGTGACGGTGGAGCAGCGCGGGCTGCGCCCCCGGGAGCTGACGCTGGAGGATATCCCCGCCGGGCAGGTGCGGGACTACCTGATGGCTTCGGCGGCCTGCTTCCCCGCATTGCGGGCGCGGCAGATCGACGGGGTAAAGTTTCTGGACGGCGGGTACAGCGATAATATGCCCACCGGCCTTGCCAAGGCCATGGGCGCAGAGGAGCTGGTCTGTGTGGACCTTGAGGGCGTGGGCATCACCCGCCCCAACCTGACCGGCCTGCCCACCACCATGATCCGCAGCTACTGGGAGCTGGGGGATATTCTGCACTTCGACCCCGACACCGCAAAGCGCAACATGGAGCTGGGCTATTACGACACCCTGCGCGCCTTTGGCCGCATCCGGGGCTGTGCCTACGCGGTGGACAGCGATGCGGACAGCAGCGCCGATGCCGAAGCCTTCCGCGCAGCCTTTGACGCAGTGCAGAAGGAGGTGCGGGAGAAGTACCCCGTCACCCTTACCGCCGATGCCGCTTTACTGCTGGCACGGATGAAGGACGCCCAGCTTGCCCCGTTGGAAGCCGCCGCCGAGGACGCCGGGGTAGACCCCACCCACTTCTACACCACCCGGACGCTGGCCAAGGCGTTTCTGGCAGCGTGCGATAAAGACCGCATGGAAAGCTTTGCCCCGCTGTTTACGGGCAGCAGCACCGCCGGGCAGGCAGCGCTGGCCGCTTTGCTGCCCAATACATTCTTACAGGCGCTGGTGTGGCGCACTTTGACCGCATCGGCTTTGCCGGAGGTGACAGAAGATGAAGGTTTATAAAGGCGTATCCGCTTCCCCCGGGCTGGTGCTGGGACAGGTGAGCCGACTGGAACATCATGTGGAGACCTTCAGCCACGGGCCTTTCAACCCGGAGCGGGAGCTGCGGCTGCTGGCAAACGCCGTGCACACGGCGCAGAATGAACTGGACTCCATGGCGGAGCGCGCTGCCCCCACCGAGCAGGCCATCTTTTTGTTCCAGAGCATGATGCTGGACGACGAGGGCATGATGAACGAGGTGCGCTTTTGCATCAATGCGGGCATCAGCGCTTCGGCGGCGATGCATCAGGTGGGGCAGCGCTACGCCGACCAGCTTGCCAACATGAAGGATAACCCCTATATGCAGCTGCGCAGCGTGGATATTCTGGACGCCACCCGCCGGGTGATCAACATCCTGACCAACCGCCCCCGGGTGTGGCTGGCGCTGGATCATCCGGTGATCCTTGCCGCCGACCGGCTGATGCCCACTGACCTGTTCAGCGTGCCCTCCGGCATGATCTTGGGCGTCATCACCGCAGAGGGCAGCGGTCAGAGCCATGCCGCCATCATTGCCCGGGCAATGAACATCCCGGGCATCGTGCAGGTGGGCAAGGATTTTCTGGACGACTGCGACGGCCGCACCGTCATTCTGGACGCAACCAACGGCAACTGCATCCTTGACCCGGACGCCGTCGCCCGCCAGCAGGCAGAAGCCAGCATCTGCCAGCTCCAGCGCGAGGACGCGGAGATGAAGCAGCTGCACAGTCTGCCGGATGAAACGCGGGACGGCGAACCCTTTGAGCTGCTGGCCAACTGCTTTGGCCCGGAGGATATCGACACCGCCATGCAGTCCGGCGCCAAGGGCGTTGGGCTGCTGCGCAGCGGCTACATGATGCTGCCCGGGCGCATTCTGGACGAGCAGGAGCAGTATTTCTTCTACTGCTCCTGTCTGGCCGCCGCAAACGGCTGTCCGGTGACCGTGCGCACCTTCGACTTTGGCTCCGACCGCACCGTGGCCGACGCCAATCAGGGGCCGCAGTCCTCTAAACTCGGCCTGCGCGGCATCCGCAACAGCCTGCGCCAGCCCCAGCAGTTCCAGACCCAGATCTGCGCCTTGCTGCGCGCCGCTGCCCGGGGGCCGCTGCGGGTGATGTTCCCCATGGTGACCGATGTAGAGGACTGGGACGCCGCCATGAGCATTGTGGAGCACTGCCGCCAGAACCTGCGGGAGCGGGGCGTGCCCTTTAACGAAAATACCCAGTTTGGCGTGATGCTGAGCATCCCCGCCGCCTGCCTGACCGTGGAGGACTTTATAGCCCACGGCTGCGATTTTCTGGTCATCGGCACCAACGACCTGACCCAGTACACCCACGCCGCCGACCGGGAGCTTGCCAGCGCAGAGCACTACTACCGCCCCGCCAGCCCGGCCATGAAAAAGCTGATCACCATGGTGATGGATGCCGCCAGCGCGCACCACGTCCCTGTGACTATATGCGGCCTTGCCGTGGGCAACCCCGCCAACACGGCGCAGTACCTGCACCTCGGCCTGCGCAGCTTCTCGGTAAGCCCGCAGAATCTGCTCAAGACAAAGCAAGCCCTGCTGGACACCGATGCCCACCCGGATGCAGGGGAAAACGGCTGAAAACATTTACAAAACATAATATAACATAAAATAATAAGAGGCTGCTGCACAACCTCCTGTGCAGCAGCCTCTTTGACTATATAAATATTTTTGTTGTAACGAATAAAAAAGTATGCTACAATAAAAATACCGCCTGAAAAGGCGGTAGACTAGGTGTTGCCTGCATTGCAGGTGGTCATGCTTCCGTACCCGGCTCGCAAAACTCGTTCTTCGGAATGAATCAGGCGCAACGCCGGGAAAGGAACTTTTTTGAGAATTTGTGATCTTCCCGGAGCCTGACGGCAAAGGGGGGATGCCCTATGACGCTGCTGGAAACCTTGGCCTTGGCAACGCTTATCGTTACCGTGGTCTACGAAACGGTTGACGTTACGTTAAAAGTTTTACAGTACATCGAGAGCAAGCAAAACAAAAAAGATTGACCGCCACAGTTTTCCCGACTCAAACGGCCAATCTTTTCTGATTGTCTAGGGTATGGAAGCTGACCGTTGCCGGGCAGCACCTTTTCTGTTCTCAGTATAATCATTCCGGGCGTATTTGTCAAGCAGATACGTCCTTTTTTGTGCTTACTCCAGATTCCCCGTCAGGGTCATGACGGCGGAGAGCACCGCCAGCGGGGCGGTCTCGCAGCGGAGGATGCGGGGACCAAGACCCACCGTTTTTGCCCCGGCTTTGGCGGCCATTTCGGCCTCCTCGGCGGCAAAGCCGCCCTCGGCGCCGGTCACGATGGCAAGGCGCAGCTTCTGCCCGTCGGCGGGCTTTGCCTCTGCCAGCAGCTGGCGCAAGGGTGCGCCGCCGCACTCGTAGCAGAACAGCACAAGGTCGTACTGGTCAAAGCTGCGGCACACCGCCCCAAAGTTCGGCAGCGGCAGGGCTACGTCCGGCAGAACGCCCCGGCCGCACTGCTTGGCGGCTTCCAGCGCAATGCGGTTGTAGCGCTCGTTCTTCTGCTCCTCTTTTTTGGGTGCAGCCACGCAGTAACGGCTGAAGAAAGGCACGATATGCGCCGCGCCCAGCTCCACCCCGTGCTTGATGATCTGTTCCAGCTTGTCCTGCTTGGGGTAGCCCGCCAGCAACGTCACCTCCACGGTGGGCTCAGCGGCGCTGGGGTAGCCCGGCTCTACGGCAAAGTCTACCCTGTCCTCCCCAAAGCCGGTGATGGTGGCGGTGTACTCTACGGCGTTGCCGTCGCAGAGGATGACGGTCTCCCCCGGCTTTGCCCGCATCACCCGGGCAAGGTGATGGGCGTCCGCACCCCGCAGGGTGGCGGTGCCGTCAGAGATCTCGGTGGTAAAGTAGCGGTGCGGCATACTGTGCGCTCCCTTTCTATGGTTTTCCTTGGAAAAGGCTTCCCCCGGTCGGGGGAAGCTGTCACCGCAGGTGACTGATGAGGGCGCAGACAAGCAATAGCTTGTGGAAATTTACCCCTCATTCGTCTGCTCCCTGCGTTCGCAGCCACCTTCCCCCCAAGGGGGGAAGGCTTATGCAGTAATTACTTCTTCAGAATCTCAGGCCTTTTTGCAGATGATGCACTCCCAGCCGCGCTTTTCCTTGACTTCCACGACGGACAGACCGGCTTTTTCCAGCCCGGCGATCACCTCGTCCTTGCGGCTGTCGATGATGCCGCTGGCAATAAAGGTAGCGCCCTCGGCCATCAGGCCGGGCACGGCGGGGGCAAGGCTGAGGATGGCGTTTGCCACGATGTTGGCGGTGATGATATCATAGGTGCCGCTGGCCTTGTCGGACAAATCGCCCACCAGCACGGTCAGCTTATCCTGCACGCCGTTCAGGGCTGCGTTCTCCCCGGCAGTGCGCACCGCCACGGGGTCGATGTCCACACCTTCGGCGCTGGCAGCGCCCAGCTTGAGGGCGGCAATGGCAAGGATGCCGCTGCCGGTGCCGATATCCAGCACCCGCTCGCCGCCGCGCACCTGCTCGTCCAGCGCTTCAAGGCAAAGGCTGGTGGTCTCGTGACCGCCGGTGCCGAAGGCAAGGCCGGGGTCAAGGATCAGCTTGACCCGGTCGGTGTCGTACTGCTGCCACGAGGGCACCACAGCCAGACGGCTGCCGATCTCCATGGGGTGGTAGTATTTGCGCCAGCCGTTCTGCCAGTCCTCCTGCTCCACGCCCTCGGTCTCCACGGTGTAGGGGATGCCGGCGGCTTCCATGCGGGCGGCGATGAGCGCCAGCGTCTCCACCTGAGAAGCGCCCGGCTCCAGATACAGATGGATGATCACGGTATCCCGGGGCTTGTCCAGCAGCTCCTGCTCGATCAGGTCCACATGGGCGATCTCGGCCACCTGCTGCTCGATGTCGCTGTAATCCTCGATGTAGATGCCGCCCTCAGCGATCAGGGTGGCAACGGCTTCGGCGTTTTCGGCATCAGCCTTGGCCACGGTCAGGCGGATATCGGTCCATTCCATAGTACAAGTCTCCTTTTTGTATCTTGGGGTGTATCTGAAAAGTCGAAAATTTAGCCTATTTCTACAAACACAGCTGGATTTTGCGTTAAACAGCCTTGAAATCCACAAAGGATTCCTGCGGCTATTTGCCTTAAATCCCGCTTGTGCTTGCGAAATATTCGTCATTTTCTTTGTTTTCAGATACACCTTAGCCCTTCCGGCAGTGCCGGAGGGAAAAATTCTGTCACCTGTATAGTACCCGATTCTGCGCCCGGATGCAAGCCCCTTGGCAAAACCGGCGGCGCTGGTACAATGTTTGCACAGATTGACTTTCGGTAAAACATCCGGTATGCTATACTGGACAAGGTAAAAAAATATGATGCTGCGCAAAGGAGCATCGGAAAGGGTTCTTTATCGTATGTGTACCAAAACCTTCACATGGCGGCTGCTCACCGGCCCCGAGCTGACCGAGGTGTATCTGAACGAGATGCGTCGGGACTTCCCCGCCGGGGAGCTGAAGCCCCTGAGCATGATCCTGACCAGCGAAGCGGACGGCACCGCCCACACTTGGGGCGTGTTTGACGGCGACACGCTGGCGGCTTATCTTTTGATGGTGCGGCCGGAAGGCTGCCGGGTGAGCCAGCTGGATTATTTTGCCGTCGTGCCCGCCTACCGCGCCCACGGCATCGGAGCACAGCTGCTGGCGCAGCTGCCCGCCCAGGAGGGCGACGCCAAAGCCATCCTGATTGAAGCCGAAATGCCGGAAAAGGCCGGGGACGCCGCTATGGCGGTGCGGCGTCTGGGCTTTTACGCCCGCTGCGGCGCGTGGGACACCCACTACACCGAGCATCTTTTTGACGCATGGTTCCGCATTCTGGTGCTGGACTGCCCGGGCTGCGCCTCCCTTGCCCCGGAGGCCGCAGTGGAGGCGCTGACCGACTGCTACCGCCGCACCATCAGCCCTACCCAGTGGCAAAAGCACGTTCAGTTCTTTGCCCCGGACGGCAGTACATACTGCTGATCGCGCAGGAGACCACCTATAACAAAGCCCGCCCACCTGTGGAGACCCACGGTGGGCGGGCATTTTGCGTTTTATTGTTCGTGCCGCTGTAAAAGCATTCAGAGGGCGGCGGTCTGGGGTACCAGCCGGAAGAGCATCACGGGCAGCTCGCTGTTTGCATAATCCAGCGTAAGGATGATCTTTCCGCGCTTTGTTTCAAAAGGCATCTCCGTCTGTGTGCCGTCCGGGGCAATGCGCACAAGCGTTTTGCCTTCCAGCAATCCGGCGGGCAGCGCGAGCCTTACCCGGCCGGTGGGCTGCGTCAAGCTGCCTGCGGTTTCAAAGGCCACACTCAGGTATTCCCCGTTCGTCCGTGCGGTCACATCCTCCGCAGAAAGACTGCCGATGAGCGGCCACGCCGTTGCGGCATCGATCTTTTCCAGCTGCGCGGCGTTTTCTGCCTGCCCGCACACGGGGCAGAAGATCAGCGTTTCGCCTTCCGCAGTGCGGAAAGTAAACTTCCGGCAATCAGTGCTGCCAGTGTGCCCGCAGCCCTGCCGCAGACAATCGGCGCTCTGAGAGCCGGTTCCGTTCGGGGACCATGCACCGAACTGGTGCCCCAGCTTATCGGTCGGGTCTGCGGTGTAGCTGTCTTTGCAACGGGAGCAGGTAAAAACAGTATAGCCGTCTGTTTCACAGGTAGGCTCTACGGTAACAGCCTGATAATCATGGTTCAGCGCGGGCTGCTCCGCATAGGTGGTATAGTTGCAGCGGGAGCAGGTTTCGTAAGCGTTCCAGCCGATTTCCGTACAGGTGGGGGCTTGCGCGTCATGATGCACTAGAGCATGCTGTGCAGGCAGCTCCGCATAGGTGGTATAGTCGCAGCGGGAGCAGGTTTCGTAGGCATCCCAGCCCTTTTCCGTACAGGTTGGGGCTTTTGCTGCGTGCTGCTTTAAATCATGATTCAGTGCGGGCAGCACCAGATTTTTGAAATAGCCGCAGCGCCAGCAGGCAACGGAAGCAAAGCCGATTTCCTTACAGGTGGGGGATTTTGCTTGGTGGTACACAAAATCATGCTGTGCGGGCAATTCTTTGCGGGTGGTATAGCCGCAGCGGACGCAGAGGTCGTAAGCGTCCCAGCCGGGTTCCGTACAGGTGGGGGCTTTTGCATCGGGATGCACCAGAGCATGGTTATTTGGGTCTTTTTCGCCGTATTCCCCACCACACGCCTCACAGACCGCTTTGGCGGTGCAGGTTGCTGTGCCACCGGTACAGCTTGCAGTATCAACTTTGTAGCAGTTCTTGCAGTTGCGGATGTGTGTGCCGTTGCCGGCGGATGACCACTCGCCCCATGCGTGATCGAGAATGCCGTATTTCGCGCCGCATAAGGCACAGGTTTTGCCTGTGGTGCAGGTGGGGGTTTCGGTGCCGCCGGAGTGATCCTCATATGGGGAATAGGGAATGAGCTTGTAGCCGCAATGGGTGCACTGGTAACGGCCGCGGTGCTTTTTGCCGAAATTAACATACTCGATGAACGTGTGAACTCGATCCTCGCCTTCACATGGCAGGGTTATTTGCGCCGGAAGCTCCGCCGCTGCGGGCAGACAGGCAGCAAAAAGGGTGAGCAGCAGAAAGAGAATGGCAACTCTCGTCTTTTTCATGACTTGCCTCCTTGTCATCAAACCTTGTTATCCTTTCAGATCAAACTGCACGGACAGCGATGCAAGCACGGCATCTACCACCTTCCGCGCCTCGGCAAGCATATCGATCTCCGCCACAAAAGCGATGACCTGCTCGCGCTCCTGCGCGGGGACCTGCAGCGCACTCAGGCTCATGCTCAGATAGCGCCGTATTTTGCGCTCCAGCGTAAAGTAGGGGTCGCACCGCCGTGCCATGTAGCCGCGCATCATGCCAGCCGTGCCCAGCTCCATCTCGTAGAAATCGCACTCGGCGCACCCGGGCAGATACGCGCTGAACGCCGCCTGCAGCTCGGCCGTGGTGCTGCGGTGGATGATCTCCGCCGTGGCGGGGAAGGTGTACGCTTCCACATAGATATCCCGCAGATTCTCGCTCAGCTCGGTCACCGCCAGCTGCAAAGCCGTTTCCACCGCGTAGAGGTACACCGGCGAGGGGGCGTTTGCCGCCAGCGGCCTTACCGCGCCGAACTGCCTGCTGAACATCATGCCGATCAGCTCGGTCAGCACACCGTCCTTGGTGCGGAAAATATTCTGGAACGACCCGGCGGAAACATCTGCTTCCTTTAAAATTTCTGCAACCTTGGTGTTCGTGTAGCCTTTTTCCAGAAAAAGCCGGACACAGGCGGTCAGTATCCGCCGTTTTGCTTCTTTGCTGTCGTATCTGCGCGCCATTGGAAATCATCCTTTTCTATAATTGGTTTCTAACCCAATTATATATTGATTTGAAAATCGCGTCAAGTAAACTTTTCAGGGCGTATTTTGGGCAATTTACCAGTTTTCAAAAAATTGACGCATCTCATGGGGATGCGTGACTGCAAGAGCAAGTCGGAAATAGAGAAAGAGAAATGCCCACTTGCTCGAGAACTTCTCAGGGGAGTGGCCATCTGCGCCGACCCGAAGCTGGCTTCCAGCGTAGCGTTGATCACCGACGGACGCTTCTCCGGCGCAAGCCGCGGCCCGGTCATCGGCCATGTCAGCCCGGAGGCTGCGGTGGGCGGCCCCATCGCACTGGTAGAGCAGGACGATCTGATCCAAATCGATGTGCATAACCGCAAGCTGGCCATTGTGGGCGTGAAGGGCGAGCCCAAGACCCCCGAAGAGATGGACGCCATCCTCGCCGAACGCCGCGCCAACTGGAAGCCCAAAGCACCCAAGTATACCAAGGGTCTGCTGAAGCTCTACTCTCAGCACGCCGTCAGCCCCATGAAGGGCGCATACATGGAGTAAACCGCTCCACACAAACAACAGAAAGTAAACTGTCCGGCGGGTTTTTCCGGACGGCTTGGATAAGTGCAACCAAAAATCACGAAATGGAGGAAATTTCTATGACAGCAGTTGCAACGCCCGATGCGGCACGGCTGGTTTTTGCTGCCGTGGCAGGTCTGATCCTATTGCTCATTCTCATTATCAAGTTTAAAGTACACGCCATGATCTCCATCCTGATCGGTGCGGTGGGCATCGGCCTGATGGCCGGTATGCCCCTGTCCGACATCATCGGCTCGGTGAACGAGGGCATCGGCAACACCTTAAAGGGCATCGCCCTTCTGGTAGGTCTGGCGGTCGGCCACGCCTTCATCCCGCCCACGCCGGGCCCCGTTCTGGTGGCTACCATGCTGGGCGTTGACCTTGGCTGGGTCATCCTCATCGGCATCTTCTGCGGCATCTTTGCCATGATTGCCGCCGGTCCCATCTGGGGCAGCATCTGCGGCAAAAAGTACATGGTTGAAGTCCCCGAGCACATTGCACAGCAGGCAGACATCGACGAGAGCAAGCTGCCCAAGTTCGGCACCATCGTGGGCATCATCATGATCCCGCTGCTGCTCATCATCGCAAACTCCGTGGCAAAGGTAGTGCCCGCACTGGCAGGCATCCAGCCCGTTCTGGCCTTCTTCGGCGAGCCCTTCATGGCGCTGCTGCTGGCTACCATCGCTGCTATGTACCTGCTGGGCACCCGTCACGGCTACACCACGCCCAACTGGAAAAGATCATGACCAAGTCTCTGGAGCCCACCGGTATGATCCTGCTGGTCACTGCCTGCGGCGGCGTGCTGCGCTACATGCTGCAGAACTCCGGTCTGGGCGATGTCATCGGCAACGCCGTGGCAAACGCCAGCCTGCCGCTGGTGCTGGTGGCCTTCATCGTGGCTGCTCTGGTGCGCATCTCGGTGGGTTCCTCTACCGTGGCTATGACCATGGCAGCAGGCACCATCTCCGCCATGCCCGGCCTCAGCGCGCTGAGCCCGCTGTACCTTGCCTGCGTGACCGCTGCCATTGCAGGCGGTTCCACCGTCTGCTCCCACTTCAATGACTCCGGCTTCTGGCTGGTGAAGAGCCTTGTGGGCATGGACGAAAAAACCACCCTCAAGACCTGGACCATCATGGAAACGCTGGTGGGCGGCGTGGGCTTCCTGGTAGCACTTGTCATTTCCTTTTTTGCCTGAGCGCCTGTCCGGGGCCTGCACCCCGGGATAAGCGTTGGGAGATATCCTTATTCATTTACCTCGTTACCTCCTTCAAAAACAGCCGCTTCGGGTGCGTGAACTGCACCCCATTTGTTAGACAGTATGATATACTGTTTAGGAAATGGGGTGT
>ERZ1694701.474-NODE-474-length-18159-cov-26.407589_pt1 | contig 18159 bp, 28 predicted proteins | sample MGYA00581721_ERZ1694701 | MGnify/ENA primary metagenome ERZ1694701 (study PRJEB42213, sample SAMN07424528) | human gut metagenome | biome: ENVO:00009003; feature: ENVO:2100002; material: ENVO:00002003 | host: Homo sapiens | place: USA | collected 2014 ...
AGTGAATCCCGAGGCGTTGGTAGCGGGGCATGGATTTGAACCATGGACCTCTGGGTTACTACCCAGAGGTCCCAAGGTTCAAATCCATGAGGCCACGCCGCTTTCGCTCATTTTAGCGGCATAGTGGTATGGCGGTGTGTCATGCCTACCAAGAAGTTAGCGGCGCCTGATTGGCGCGAAGATGTAGACAAGTGGCTTGACACGCTCAAAGCCGGAGCACGTTCGTCGGAGACCATCAAGACTCGGAAACGCCAGTTGGTCACCTTATCCAACGCGATAGGTGTTTCGCCTGGCGAAGTCACTGGCGAGCAACTGGTCTCTTGGTTCGCCTCGCGTGACTGGAAACCGGAGACTCGCAAGGGTTATCGCAATGCAGTACACAGTTTCTTCAGCTGGATGCTAGCGACCGGCAGACGCGATGATGACCCAAGTGATGCGTTGCCGAGCGTGAAACGTCCGCAACCACACCCAAGACCATGCCCTGACAGGATCATCATGCGAGCGTTGGCGAAGGCGGATGAATCCGAAATCGTCATGCTGAGACTTGGCGCCGAATGCGGGTTGCGGCGCCACGAGATCTGCCGCGTGCATTCCGATGACGTGATGCACGATCTTATCGGTTATTCGCTCATAGTCAGGGGCAAGGGCGACAAACAGCGTCTAGTGCCCTTACCGGACGACCTGGCGGAAACCATCACGAAAGCCAACGGCTATATGTTCCCCGGACGTTTCGCCCCTCATTGCGAGGTCACTTATGTCGGCAAACACCTGGCAACGCTGCTGGGAGACGGTTGGACAGCCCATAGCCTTCGTCACAGGTACGCCACGACAACCTATGCGGCCACCCACGATCTTTACCTGGTGTCGAAATTGCTGGGGCATGCGTCCGTCGAGACAACGCAACGATATGTAGCGTTGCCCGACGAACGCCTTCGCGCGGCTCTTGCCGCAGTGACTCTAGCCGGCTAACTGACCCCACTTGAGCAGTTTGAACGCCGCTTGGATCTGAGCGGTTGTCGGAGCCGGGCCTTGCGGGCCTGTAGGGCCTTGAGGTCCTGTGGCTCCTGTTGCGCCTTTCACGCCTTGCGGGCCGGTGGCTCCGGTCGCTCCGCGTGATGGTTTGCCGGTGTCGGTGGAACCGATGTACCAGTTGCCGTTCGCTCCGATCAACGGTGTGATGCCGGCCGGGCCGGTCGCGCCGGTTGCTCCCTTGGCTCCCTGCGGGCCGGTCGGGCCTCTGGGACCTACCAGATTGATTTTCTTGATGAATCCCATGTCAGGCCTCGTAGATGTAGAGATCGCCGGTAGTGGTGTCGAGGTACATGTCGCCGGTTTTGCCGGTATTGCCTGTTGCAGGCGCGCCGGCACCGCTGGTGATCTGGCTTCCGTCCTTGCCGGCCGGGCCGGTCGCGCCGGTTTCGCCCTTCAGTCCTTGCGGGCCTGTCTCGCCCTTCACGCCCTGCGCGCCGGTTTCGCCTTTCAGGCCTTGCGGTCCTTGCGGGCCGGTCATGCCGGTAGCGCCGGAAAGGTCGGTGAGGTACGTGTATGCCGTCGTGCCCTTCACGTAGAGCTTCGCGTTGTCGGCGTCGTTCACGTTTCCGGTGTCGATGAGCACGAACTGGCCTTGCTTGACTCCGTCGGAGGCGAAGCCGGCGTTCATTGCCGCCACGCTCGTGTAGGTCTTGGCGATGGCGAACGCATCGCCTTTGGCGCCTTGCGGGCCTTGTGGGCCGGTCTCGCCCTTCACGCCCTGCAACCCTTGCGGGCCTCGTTCGCCCTGGATGCCCTGAGGGCCTCGCAGATTGAGTTTCTTCACGTATGCCATGATGGCTCCCTTCTATTGGTTATTGGTTTTGGATTTGGTATAGGTCGCCGGTGGCGGCGTCGATGTAGACATCGCCGTCTATGCCGTCGGCTGATGGTTCTCCCGGCGCGCCCGTTCCGATGGTGATGCGGTTTCCGTGTTCGCCCTTCTCGCCTCTATCGCCCTTTGGCCCTGCCGGGCCTTTGAGTTGCGAGGCGTGCTGGTCGAACCAAGATTGCCAGCTGTCTTCGCCGTAATCCTTGGTTTTGAGCGTGCGTGGGTCGATGTCGTCCAAATCCGCGTATTCGATGAGCTGGTCGCTGTCGGGCACGCTGACGTGGCGTGTGCCGCCACCTGGCGTGTGTTCCACGATCTTCCAGCACCAGCGTGGATCGGTCGGAGTGAGTTGTGCGGTTGCTTCTCCTCGATCCAACGGGATGACGCATGGTGCCGGAAGTATCACGGTTTTACCGACGGCGATGCGTCGGGTGGGGATGAGCCAGAGTTCACCGCGTGACGGTTCCGGGCCGTCGCGTGATGGTCTGCCGATCTGGAAATGTACGGTGGTCATTGCACGGCCTACCTGTCGATGCGCTGCATGGCCTGGATGAGGCGAGTCGCCCAAGGACCGTTCTTGTCTCCGAACTTGAATATGGCCATATCGCGACCGGTGGCGCGCTTGTACGCCTCACGGATTGCGGTGACCTCGTCCGGGTGGGCGAGCGGGTGGATGTTGCAGCCGTCCCAGTAGACCATTCTCGGTTCGTCGTTGGGCTGGATGATTGCGGATGCCATTTCGAGTTCTCCTTCGTTGATGTCCTGCGAACCGGTCGCGAGGATGTTGTTTGCCTTGTCGATGATTTCCTGCCATCGAAGCGGGTTGGGGCACAGGTCAGGGCATGCCGGGTGCGAGTATGGCCAGATCTCGCGGTGCAGTAGGACGTTCTGACCGTGGATCAGGCGCGCCCAACCATGTCGGCGTGCGATGTCGGCGCATAATCTCGCCGATGATTCAACGCATGCGTCGGTATTCGGGGCGTCCGAATATCCTCCTTCGTGCTCGATGCTGATGCTCGCCGAGTTTCCGTATGAGCCGTTTCCGTCCGCCCAAGCCGTGTCGTTTTCATCGACGTACTGGTGGATGTCGCCGTTTCCACCGATTCCATACGTGCTTGATGCCCCGTATGAAGGTCGCTGGAAGATGGAGTCGGTGCCGGTGAGGTAGCCGGCCATGATGTGAAGGCTGATGTACTGCACCGATTGGGCGCGGCCTGGCGTGTAGTTCGGCGAGCCGACCCATCGGGCTGCTCCGTATCCCGTCACGCTGCACCTTCCTTGCCGAGCTGTTTGAGCCATGCCTGGCGGATGTCGGACAATTCCGATTCGGTCAAGCCGATGGTCGCTGACATGTTGGCTTCGCCTTCGTTCGTTTCCTGTTCGGGTTCGCCGGTGGTCTGCTCGGTGATGAGTTTCGCGGTGGCTTTATGCCTTGCGGTCACGTCGTGGCCGACTGCTGCGGATTCGGTTACGACGTTCTGGCGCCACCACGCCCATACGTCCACTGCCACCGACAATGCGAGGGATACGGCTGCGCCGGCCTGGCTGTCGGTGAATGGCAGTGGGTTCCAGCCGATGAGCGCCAGTACCGCGTTGGCGGTGGTGACGAGCGAAGCGGCGAGAACGCCGAACGATTTGATGCGTTCCGTGGTCAGTTTGTTCATTGTTGTTTCCTTTCTAATCGTTGTCGTGTTTGAAAAGGTCTTCGGGCGGTTCCGGCGGTGGCGGTCCAAGGCCTTTGTAGATGTGGTCCACAAGTGCCCTGTTCCATTGCCAGAGGCGTTGGTTGTCGGCCTGCATCTCCTGCGCGGCCTTGGTGGCGTCGAAATAGTTCTTCGACGCGGTGAACAGTTGGCCGGCGATGACGCCGACTCCGGCGCCGACGGCTCCGACTATCGCGGTTAACAGGTCTTCCGGCATTGGTTCCTTTCCTTTGTGTGTAATCACAGGGTTACGAGTTCGGCGAGGTTCAGCACTCGACCGACGTGAACGGCGCTGTGATGGTGACTTTCCAGCGGACGCACTCGAAACCGCCGGAAAGCATCCTCATCACCCAACTGCATTCGGTCGATAGCGTTGACCTGAATTTCACGCCTGTCGTGTGGTCGTTCACCGAGAAGAACTTCCAGGTGAGAATCAAGACGCGCAACGAATCATGGGGCGGGCAGCAGCCGTTTAACTTCTTCTGGCAGGCGATATGGCGCAACTAGCCGAACGTGACGCCGTCGGGAATGGGCATAAGACGCGGAATAATCTGAAAAACGTCGCCGGCGGCGGCGTCGTCAACCAAGGTAATCCCACCGTCTTTCCGCCATGTGCAATGCTTCGAATAGTTGCCACTGACGCTATGCGTGACGTTGAGATAGATGTCTTTGGATGGTTTCACCCCGGAAACCCAATTAATCCACGGAAAACCATTATTGAGGCCAACGTTGCATTTGCATGATCCAAGCGACACGTACATCCAGCCGGCATGCGGGAAGACCAGAATCTGCAAATCACCAGCGAACTGGAAACTGCCCGAGTCCTGCGCTTTGAACGTGACCGTCTCGTAACCCTGTGTTAGCTGGTCGAGCATGCTCTTGGTGGCGTATGGCAGCCATGCGCTGCCGTTCCAGAAATAGGGTCCGTTGTTCGCCGTTGTGGTGTCCGATGTGACGTAGCCGGTCTGACCGGTCACGCCTTTGAGTTTGGCGAGGTTCGCGAGGGTCGTGGCGACCATCGGCTTGACGCCGTTGGTGTTGTTGCGGTCGTCAACTTCCTTCAACGCCTTTTCCACGCCTTCGGCCATTGATTTGAATTGCGCCGGTGCGCCGCTGACGAGGTCGCTGGCGTTGATGTATGGCAGTCCGTAGATCGGTGTCTTGTCCATTGGTGTTCCTTTCTAGAATCCGTTGAAATTCGGTTGGTCGAGTGTGAGAGTCCTGGTCTGGTCGAAGCCTTCGATCATGGCGAGTTCCGCGAGTGTGAAACCGCATTGGCTCCATGCGGCGGGCCATGCGCGCATCGCGCCCCATGTGGTCGAGTGCGGTGATTGCGGGATCGGCCACAGGGTGACCTCGTTGCGTATCACCGGCCGTCCTGCGACCCACCGGTAGGTGATGGTGCCGCCGACGGTCGCCCACAGGCCGGATACAGGGCTGATGCCCTGCTCGTTGGCCAGTCGGCTCGCCTTCATGCCTTGGATGACGAGCGGGCCGCTTGAGGCCGCCATGAACAGTCGTGGGTGTTTGACCGGGTCGATGCGCCTTGAGTCGAAGGTCACCGTTTTGGGTCTGAGCCTTCCGTCGATGGTCTCGATGATGCGCGCATAATCGAGCCGTTCCGCGTCTGTTGGATGCCAGGTGTTGCCGCCCGACTGCTGGTAGGCTCCTCCTGACTGGTCGGATGTGACCGTGTCGGTGTCGATGACGATGGATGATTGCGTGGCCTTCAGGTTCGCGGGGAGTCTTCCTGCGTCTCCTATCTCGATCTTGTCGTCCTCGAACTGGAGTTTTCCCTTGTCGTCCGCCTTCGCTGTCTTGCCGTTGATGGTGAACTGGGTGACCGGTTCCGGGATGTCGAGCGTGAGTGATTCGTCGGCTTCCACGTCCTTCGCGTCCAACGCCTCGCGGAGCGCTCCATTGCTGTCGGTGGCGTATATTCTGGCGTCGCCGTCGGCTCTGATGTGGTATGCGACGCCGAACCGTTCATAGGACAGATAGCTTGCATCCTGTTTCGGGTATTCGTAGATGACGATGAGGCCATTGGCGTTGCATGACCGGTGCAAGAGGTCGAATTGTGTGGGGAACGTGTCGAGCTGGTAGGGTGCGAGCGTATGCGTGAGGTCGAGCCCGGTGGCCTGCATCGTTGGCGCTCCTGCCGCAATGGCGCGACGGTTGAGTTCGGCGAGTCGTTCCGATGCCTTTCCTACCCAGTGGTACCCCTCATATCTCGCATCGTTGGATGTCGGACCCTGTTTCTGGAGTCGTTTCCATAGGATCATGCGCCCCGAAGCGCTCAGATTGATCCGCCAACCGTCGTCTTTCGGCTCGCAGTCGCCGCCGTTGCTGACCAATCCGTCGAACAGCGTGACCAAGCCGGTCGCCTTCTTGTCCGGCGTATCGGGAACGTATGCCTGGTGCAGGTTGCCGAGCGGCATGTCGAGCACGCCCCATGAGCCGAGCCGTGTGAGCATGCCCCATGTGGGTTCCGCGCTGATCTGGATGACCACACGGGCTCCGGCCAACGTCATCGCGCGGCCTGCGAGCCATCCTGTGCGGTCGATGAGAGTGAAGCTCATGACGGCCGGGTCGGGCTGGTCTGAGGGGTCGTCAACGCCCCACCTGACCGACAGGCTCATGAGCGCGGCGATGCCGTTGGCGTGGTTGTTGACCGAACGCCACCCGTCTCCGAGGTCGAGGAACATGAACAGTTGCTGCATGGCTAGCTCCTCTTCCTCGCGTAGTCGTCCAATAGTTTCCTGATCTCCATGGCGACGCCCTCACGGTCGGTGGGCGCGTTGAAGGTGACGTTGACGATGGTCGCTCCACCTTCGCCGGATACCGCATCGGTGGAGATGCCGGTGTTGAACACGAAGCGTGACAGACGGCCGTTGATGCCGGCGACGGTGCGGCGCACCTCGGTGTCGAAACCGGTGCGCATGCCCTTGGCGAAGCCCTGCATGACCAGTCGGCCGTTGTTGACGAGCATGACCTTGTCGTATGACGGCGGGCCCTTATGCTCCTGGATCCAGTCGCCGATTCCGCTGATCCACCCGGTGACGTTGTCCCACGCGGACTTCAGGCCTTCGAGGAAACCGTTGATTATGCTGGCGCCGGCGTTGTAGAGCAGGCTTCCGACGCTGCCTATAGCGCCGATGATGCGATCGGGCAGTCCTCGGAACCAGCCGACCACACCGTCCCACACGCTTTGCGCGAAACCGGCGGCGCTCTGGAAGAACCCGCCTATCCTTCCCGGCAGTGATTGGAAGAATCCGATGATGTTGTCAACGCAGCTTCCGAGGAAACTGGTGAACGCGCTCCAGATCTGCCTTCCCGCGTCGGTCTGCGTGAAGAACCACACCAATGCCGCCACCAACGCCGCTATGGCGATGATGACGATGCCTATGGGGTTGGCGGAAAGCACGAGGTTGAACGCGGCCTGAACGGCGGTGGCTATCTGCGTTGCAGCCTGCCATACCATGATGATCATCTGCAAGGCCTTGTAGGCCGCGACGGCTCCCAGCAGTCCCACGACGAGAGCCGAGAGCCATTGGCTGTTCTCCTGCATCCACTGTCCGGCAGCCTGAAGCATGTCCGCCACGGTTTGGAGTATGTCGCCGAACTGTTGCGTGGCGTCGCGTCCGGCGTCGAGGTTGTTGGTCAATCCGAGCGCATCAGTGGCGAACTGGATGATCGGGCCGAGCACGGCGGTGATGCCGGCGAGGAACGTGTCGAACCCTTCCTTGACCTCGCCGGCCTTCGCCTTGATGGCCTGGAACGCGCCGATGGCCGTGTCCCTGAGCGTGAACAGGAAATCGACCACCGGTGAATCCTCGCTCACGTTGAACGCCTGCGCGAATTCAGTGGTGAAATCGCCGTCCTTGATGAAAGCGATTATCCCCTTCAATGCGTTGGTGGCCTTGCCGCTGAAATCGCTGATGCGTTCGGCAGCGTCGCTCATCGCTCCGGTGATGGCCGGTTTGACCAGGTTGAAGGCGTCGGTGAGGCCACCGGTGACGGCGGCCTCGAGGTTTCCCATGGCGCCTTCCATGGTCTGCGTTGACTTGGCGGCCTCTTTGGCCACGTCGCTCATGCCGAGATCCATGATCGCCTGGTTGAACTCGTCGGCGGTGATTTCGCCTTTCTCCATCGCGTCCCTGAAGTTGCCGGTATAGGCTCCGTTCTTCAGCATGGCTTCCTGGAGCTTGCCCGAAGCGCCTGGTATCGCGTCGCTGAGCTGGTTCCAGTTCTCCGTCGTTAACTTTCCGGCGCCGGCGGTCTGGGTGAGCACCATGGCAACGCTCTTGAACGTGTCGGCGTTGCCGCCGGCCACTGCGTTGAGGTTGCCTGCGGCCTCGGTCAGGCCCGTGTAGTCGCCGATGCCGTTGGACGCCAACTGGGCCGTGGTGTTCTGGATGGTGGAAAGGTCGTAGACCGTTTCGTCGGCGTATTTTCGCGCCGATTTCGTGGCCTGCTCGACCGCCGACTGGTCGATTCCGGCGAAGCTCATGGTGTTCTTGAACTTGTCGGTCGAATCCGACATGTCCATGACAGCCGATGAGAAGCCCTTGAGCGTGTCCCATAACGCGGTGACGCCCTTGAGCGCTGCGCCTCCCATGAAGCTGCCGAACGCGGCGGCCTTGCCGGTCACCTTCGACATCGCCTTCACGGCGTCGTCGGCGTTGCCGGTGATGCGCACCGACATGATGGCGCTTCTACCCATGCTTCGCCTCCTCCAATCGTTCCATCTCCTCTTCGAGCAGCCTTACGGCCGTTCCCCAGTCGAATTCGCTGGCCTCGCGCCGCCATTGCCATGGCGAGCCTCCGAACCGTGCCGCTAGGATCACGGACAGTTCGCCGAGACTGTCATCAGGCCAGGCTTCTAGAGGGTAGGGTTTTCCGGGGTGACCACCTCGATGTCATCGACCTGGTCGAGCCACTGGTCGTATGGAAGTTGCGTGTTGCCGGCGTAACGCTGGGCGAGGAACGCCATGTAGTAGGACTGGCGGAGTTTGCTGCCGTCGCCTGCCGTCCATCCCTCCTTCTGGGCGTGTTCCTCGACGCTGGTGATGACTCGCGGCGTCAATGGCGCCTCCTCGACGTGGCCGTCGGTGTAGGTGACTTTCGCGATGTTGCGCATATCATGCTCCTTTTACTTGGTTCAATGTCTGGTTGACGAACTGCTCGTAGAGGCGTGACCACTGTGGTTCGGTGGACGCGACCCCGTTGTTGACGAACTGGCTGCCTTTGATGTGGCGTGCTGGCCAGCCGTAGTTGATGACGCCCGCGTATGGGACGTTTTTCCGGCCGGCGCGGATGACGCCAGCCTTCTGCGTGGCTCCCACCCTGACGCTTCCGGCGAGTCTGCCGGTGCTGCCGTGCGGGGTGAGCGCCTGCACCGCAGGCAAAGCCACGGCTGCGGCCTTGCGGTTGACTTCCTTGAGCTGTTTCATGTCGGCTCCGGCCTTGCGCATCGTGGCCACGAAACGCTTCTGGCCGACGACGTACAACGCGGTGCGCGACATGGTCACTTGCCCGGCGTGTATGCGGTGGCCTTCACGTTGGTGGCCGCGAACTCGAAATCCTTCTTGTTGCGGGTCTTCACGTCGCCGCCGAACGCGATCGGCGCGATGGTCACGTCCATATCCAACTGGACCGACCCCTTCGTGTTGGGAATGAACTTGGCGTGCTTGGTCTCGCCCGAATGGTTCAGGCAATACACCTGTGCGCCGTTCATGGAATAGTCCTCGCCGATGCTTCCCGACAGCTTCCAGGTGACGGTCAATTCGCCGCCCTCCTCGTGCCCGTCGAGATAGGTGTCGGGGTCCTCGCTGGAATTGTCCGGGGCGAGCTCCACGCTCGTGCAGTCCACGTCGAGCCGGTACTGGTCGGCATCGGAGCCGATGACGAGCGAGCCGGGGCCGAGCGTGCGGATTTTGTCAGCCATGATGTTTCCTTTCGTTAGATGGCGTTCAATGTGACTTCATAGGCGGCGAGCGTTCCGGCGTCGGCGAGGTTGAAACCCGACGCCGTCGCGCTTCGCAGCGGTATATCCTCCTCGTGCATGAGGTCGAGCACCTGCATGATCAGGGGTACGGCCTTCTGCTGCGTGGTCGGAGTTCCGGCGACCACCATGAGCTTCACGGTGGTTTCGGCAGGGTATGGAGCCCATCCCTCCCATGTGAAGTCCGGTGGTTCGATCCAGATGCTGGCCTTGCCTGGCGATGGCTTCACGAGCGTCGGGTCGTCGGTCACCTGGTTGACGATGCCTCCGAGGCCGGTGAGCCGTTCGGTCAGATCGTCAACGATGCTTTGGTAGTCGTTCACGACACCCCCATTCCGGCCGGTATGCCAGCCGCGCGTAGTTTCGGCCAAGCGCTGCGCAACGGGTCGGTCGAGATCCTGAACGGTTCCACGCCGTCAACTGTCAGGCCGACGATGCCGTTGCGCGCGTCCTTCGACTGCCACAGGTCGAGTGCCACGCCGAGCACCACGTCGTCCAGCAGTTCCGGCGCGAGCTCGTACCCTTCGATGTGCGGTGCGATGTAGGCGCGTGCCGTGGCGAGCAGTTTCGACAACGCCGGTTTGTCGTCATCATCGAACGTGCCGGCGAGATTCGCGAGCCTGCCGGTCAGCGGATCGGGTTTCGTTTCGTCTTCCATGGTCAGGCGGTGGCGAACTTGACTGGGAGGATGCCCTGTTTGAACGTGGTGCCGAACGCCGCGTAACCGTAGACGCTGAACTGGCGTGTCAGGTTGATGATGTTGTCGGCCTGCAACTGGAACGGCGCGCCACCGGATTCCCACATGGTCACGGCGGTCTTGTCCATGAACACCACGGTGCCTTCCGGTGCCCCGTCGAGCATGCGCACGTCCTGACGCAACAGTCGGCCGCCGATCGCCGCAGGGTCGAGCGAGCCGAGCGTGCCGGCGCCCTGGCCGGAAACGTCGAGGAACCTGTTGCCGTCGTCGGTCAGGTGCGCGATGGCCTTGAACACGTCCGGGCTCACGCCGATGTAGTCCATCGTCGCGTTCACGTCATCGAACTTCGCCGAGGCGTCGATGATCATATCGATCCAATCGTTCGGCTTCAACGCTGCGGCCGTCTTCGCGACGGTCAGTTTCTCCGAGTCGGCGATTCCTGCGATTGCACCGTACAATGCCGTGCGTGCGGCGGCCTCGGTCGCCCTGGCGTAGGCTGCGGTCAGGCAGCGCATCTCGAAGCTCACGTCACCGACGCTCATGCGTTCGATGCGCTGGCGGCTCAGGTCGCCGTAACCGCCATAGGTGTCGATGACGACGCTCTCATCGCCGAACGTGACCTTGCCGAACGGCAGCGCGTCGCCTTCCTTCTCCTGCTTGGCAACGGTGTGCGTGTCGGTCTTGAGCACGAGGTAGCTCATGCTCATGCCCTCGGCCGGCAGCGCCTCGTGGGTGAGCAATGTGGCGATCTTGCGCTTCTGCTCGAGGATGCGGATTCGGTCGGCGATCCATGTGGGCTGCGGGTCGGTGTCTGCGGTCACGGAGCCGGTGTAGTCGCGGGAGAGCAGCGTGGTGTAGGCGTTGCGCGCGGCCTCCGCCTTGCCGTCGTCCTTGCTGACGAGCGCCTTGATGAAATCGCCCTGCGTGCGGTATTCGGAGAGCGGCGAGGCGTCTGGCAGTTTGTCGAGGCGACTGGTGAGCGTGGTCTCGATGCCGCGAAGCGTTTCGGCCTGCTCGTCCTGACGGGCGGTGAGCTTTTCCAAGGCTTCGGCCCATTTCGTGTCCATGTCGGTCATGGTGTTTCCTTCCTGTTTGTTGCGATGGTCGGTGAGTTTCGCGTTTTCGTATGCCGGCCAGCTGACCAGGCTGGTCTCGAGTAGTCGCACCTTGCGCCGGTGGGTCACACCGTCATCGTCCTTCGCGTCCTCGAGCGGGATGAAACCGACGCTGAGCGAATCCAATGCGCCTTCGTCCAACAGGGCCACGGCGTCACGGCCGAGCTGGGTGTCGGCGATTCGCGCGGTGATGTGCAGGCCGTCACTGCGGTTCTCGCCTTCTACGATCGAGCCGATGAGCTGGTCATGCTGGTAGTAGAGCTTCGCCGAATCCAAGCCCTCGAAGATGGTGTCGTGGTCGAACGTCTCGCGTTCCCCGTACACGTCGATGACGTCGCCGAACGGCACCGCGATGCCCTCGATGGTGCGCCCGTCGCCGTCGTCCTTGGAACGGGCGAGCCTGCGCCCCTTGAATCCGATTTCATGCCTCATCGTTCGTATCCTCCTGTGGTTGCATGTTTTCGTCCAATGGCGGCAGTCCCTCGCGGGCGCGCGCCTCGTTCACAGTCATCACACCGGCCTCGATGGCGGTCTTGTAGGTTTCCATGCGGGTCTTGGTGTCGGAGCGGCGGAACGAATCCCAGCCGAACTCGATGGTCTGGCCGCGTGGTATCACCGTGCTCAACGCATCCCTCATCGGCTGCACGTAGGCGTTCAGTGTGAAATCCGCGAACTGGCTCCACTCCTGCTCAACGTTTGAATATGTCAGTGATGAACCGGATTCGGCGAGCATGAGCTTGGGAGGGATGCCGAACAGTCGAGACAGAAGCGTCGTGTCGAACTTCTGCGTTTCGAGATACTGCATGTCGGCCGGGCTGAGCAGCAGCGGCGTGTAGGTCATGCCGCCGCCGATGACCTTGACTCCCTTCATGTTCTGCTCGAACCGCTTCTTCGTGTTCCGTGCTATCTCGTCGTTGATCATCTTGTCGGTCGAGAGGATGCCCGATGGCTGAGCCGGCTCATCGAACCACATGGCCTTAGCGTCCCTCGCGTCCATCGCGCCGTTGATCTCCGCGCGACCGGCCTCGATTGGTCCCAGACCATGAAGCCTTCCGGGAATGGTCACGAACGGAAGGTGCAGCACATCGTCATCACGGTAGACCTTGCCCATGTAGCCGTACTGCTTCCACGGGTTCGCCGGGTCGTCGCCCTTGTCGCCGATGCTCACCAACGATGCCGGCAATACGCGCAGACCCTTCACGGTGCCGTCAAGCCCACGGAGTTTCAGCCAGAAGGCCTCGCCTCGCACGACCATGTCGCCGACGGTCATCTTGATGAACTCGCTGCGGTAGCGGTTCGGGTCAGGTCTGGCGATGACCGGTGACTGCGGCAGCACCTCCACGCCGGCTCGCAGCTGTCGCAAAGGAAGGCCGGCGATGCTGGTCTCGAGGATCTGCACGGCACGGAACACGGTGGAGTAGTGGAGCACGTCACGGTCGGCCGGCATACGCGACGGCGGTACCGACAACGGCCCTTCGGGATCGCTCGCCGCCCGGTAGGCGGGAGCCATCCTGTTCAGCAAACGCTCCATGAGATTCATGGCTCCGAGCATGCACCCGTCCTGCGGTTCCTGTCCACGGTGATGCGGCATTAAGCGGCATTAAGGGGTATTAAGCGGCATATTGGGGTATGTCGCGGATCTAGAACACCTGGATGTCGTCGATGCTCCAATCCGGCAGGTGCGTGAAACCCCAGTAGGCCATCGTCATCGCCTCCAAGGCGCTCACGTCGGATGCCGCACGGTTCCAAAGCCATGCGTCGCCGCTTTTTCGTTTCGTCGCCACGCACACCTGCTCGTCGGCCAATGGGTCGGTGGCATGGGAGAGATTATGCTGCTCCAATGCGCTGACGAACGACTGCGGTGCGGTGACCGCGTCGCCGGCCTTCATGTCGGTGAGCCTGTAGACCGGCTCGAACGTGTCCGAGGATTTCGTGGTGGCGAGCACATCGGCCAACGCCGCCGACGGTCCACGCCGGTCGATGCATATCGGCGCTCCGTACCGTTCCTGCAATGCGAGCAGCCGAGCCGGTGCCTCGCCGGTTCCCGGCAGGTCGTCCACTATCTGCACGAGCGGGGGCGCCCCGTCACCAGAATCGATGCAGGCGGCGACCACGGTGTGTGTGGCGTCGAGACTCACGCCGACGCCGAAGCACACGCGCAACCCACGTCGAGGCTCGACCTGCTGGGCGGTGGTGTCGGCCCAGAGAATCGAATCTATCGCACGCTCCGTTGCCCCTGCATCGCGGATGTTGCCGAAAGCTCGCGCCCACCCCTCCGCGTCATCCTCGAACTGGTTGCGGAAACCTGCCAGTTGGTCGAAATCGAACAAGTGGCCGGCGCCGGGATGATACGACCAGATGGTTTCCAAATCCTCCGGGTCGGCATCGAACGGGATGCCGAAATCGAAGAACGCGGTGCGTTCCGGTATGTCGCCCGAGCGCAGCTTGTCCAAACGCGCGTTGAAATATTCGCTGTTGGCGTTGCCCTCGGTGCTGGTCCACCATATCTGCGGCCTGACTCCGGTGAGCTTCAACCGTGTGGTGGTCGTCGGAATGAAACCGTCCTTGAGGTTCTTGGCCTGCTGCTTCGACAGCGACCACACCTCGTCCACGTTGATGAGGTCGCCCTGCACACCATGGCCGGCCGCCTCGGTGGCACCACCCGGCCTCAATTGCGAACCGTTGCGGAACTCGAGGGCCATCGAACCGTTCGACAGGCGCGGCGGCTTCGACAGTTTCCTGAGTTTCGTCCTGCGCCACGATTTAACGAAATCACGGAACTGGTCGTTTGCGTCCTTCCCGGTCTGCGCTAGATACCAGGTCTTGCGGTCAGGCCCCCACAAGGCGTTGCGAACGTCGTAGCTTTTCGTGATCGTGGTCTTGCCGGCCTGGCGTTGCACCGTCAAAACCAATTCGTCGTAATAATATGTTCCTGTCGCAGGGTCGATTTCGGAGATGACGTCGATCACCTGGCGTTGCCAAGGGATGAGAGGTTTGCCCAGCAACGTGCTGAACTTCGCCACCAGTGCCCCGTCGGTCTCGCGGTCGGCGTTGCGCGCTGTGGCGTAACGCGGTTTCAACGTCGGCGGTTCGCTGTGGTTCATCGCGCCGCCTCGCTCAACAGTTCCGCGATCTCCGGGTCGTCGTCGGCTGACTCGTACATGCTCTCGAGCTGTTGGATATAGCCAAGAAGCGATGTCATGTTGCGCGAGATCTCTCGGCCGCGCGCGTTCTGCACGTCGATGTTGCGGGCGATGCTCAACATGCTCGAATAGATGAACTCGGCCATCGGGTTATCGTCCCTGCCTTCACGGTAGGCCTTGATGAACTTCTCCGTGGCCTTCTCCTGCGGGCCTTTCACCAGCCCGGCATCCTCAAGACCCTGCAAAACAGGCATAATGGTTTGCTCCAATCAACACATGAGTGTATATTCCCTAATTGGAGCAATTTCCAAGCCTGATTTGTGGGTGCCGTCCCTATTTTCGGGCTTTTTTATTTATATTGTGGGGAACGAAAAACGGTGGGCGCGGGCTGTTCCTTCATGCCGGCCATCAAAAAAACGGAAGGTCACCATCTCGGACGCCCGCCAACTGAAGCATTCGCGCCATTATCGGCATCGGACATGAGACCGAGTTGCACCAACCGCAAGCGTCTGGCCTTGAGCCTCGCATCTATCGCCGACTGCGTGATGCCGCGACGATACCATTGCGTGACTCCTGCCTGAAGCCTGTGGCCGACGTCAACGCCTCGGGCCTTGAGCCTATCCACCACCTCACGCTTGCCCGGATCGCACACCACGATGTCATAGTCCAAAGCTATCCACTCATCCAACAGGCGCGGACTGTGCGGCGTGCTCGGCAGCGTCTTCACCAGCCACACCTCCACCGGCTCGCAGACACGAGCCAGATGCCGATAGGCTCCATACCAAGCACCGGACGCCGCGCGCCGCACCCAATCCTGAAGCACATGCTCGTCACCCATGCCCGGCATCATCGCCCTGGCCATCGCGTCGAAGTCCAACACCACGGCACCCGGCTGGCGATGCAGGTCAACATACGTGCTCTTGCCTCCTGCCGGCGGGCCGATGACCGCGTGGATGCTCGCACCATAACCGCTCAACGTCCTATCGGAACGCAACGAATTGCAATGCTTGCACGCCCTGCGAAGATTGCCCACGACGGTAGGTCCGCCCACCGCGAACGGCACGATATGGTCGGTGGTGTCCGAACGGTGGGTGCAACCCGGCATATTCAGCCAGCACTCGTTCCCCCAACGTTCCGCGACCTCGGCGGACAACACCGGTGGAACACGCTGCCTATCCCTCCGAGACGCCATCACGCCGCCACCTCTCCACCTCGGCACGCTCGTAACGCACGATGCGGGACCCCGGCCAGCGCGTCCAACGCGGCCCCTTGCCGACCTGCTGCCTCCACTTGCGCACCGTGTCCGGCCTGACGTGCAACAACGCCGCCACCTCGGCCGTGGTCAGATACTCGTTCCTCACAACACACCAACCCAAGCCTTGAGCGAAGTCAGCAACTCGCCACGGTCGAACACCTGCACACCAGCAACACTGCGAGGCCTGACAAGCACACCGTCATGGATCAACTGCTGCATCACATGATCACCGGTAGGATCTGCCTGCTGCGCGATGGAACCGAAACGCAACAATCTGCACGCCATCTCACGACTCACCGACTCGGTGCCGATGGTGTCATGCTCCAAACGGTCGAGATTCCAACGCACCGCCTGCTTGATGTCCTTCACCCGCTGGCTCTTGTTCGTCGGAACAGTCCTACTCGCCCTTCTCCTGTTGCGTTTCCTCGTTGGAATGTAATCGACCGCGTAACCCATGATGACCTCGAATCCTTGAAAGAATGAATGAATCGACAATGTTGATGACCTTCGGGTGGTGGAGGGCTCAGAGCGGGGAACCCAAGCAACGAACGGCAAGAGCTCAAGGCTCCGCCATTCGCGGAAGGGTTCGCCAATGCTTCGTAACGGAGCCGGGACGTCGCATCAGGTCAGAGGCACAAGGCCCCACGGAAGGTCACGAGACAAGCCCTCCCACGCATGGGAGCGAAGGCCGCCAGTTCCGCCCGAACACGACGACTTGAATCGTTCTGTGACCGCGCATGGACTCCCCGAATCCGTTGTAACCACGCCACCACATGACGTGTGTTTGTAACGCGCTGCGGAAGGCGCGGCAGGGTGCTTTGACGTGCTACGGCCCACCTGCGGTCGCAACCGATGACAGCACATGAAATTATCGAAAACGGAAACCTCTAAGAAGGCTTGTCCGGCAGAACATCCAACACACCGATAAGCCCACGAACCTCGTCCGGCGACAAATCAAGCAGGATGCGCGGCCTCGCGTTCTCCCTGCCATCCAACGTGCGGGCATGCGGCGTAAGCAGCACCTTCACCCGCCCCTGAGCCGTGACCACGCTAGTGAACGTGTAATCATCAGCGTCACGCTGCCAAATAGTCACACTCACCGCAACTCCACCCCCTTCACGACACCTGAGCCGAACAACACGCCCTCGAGCTTGCCGTACAACTCCAACGCCTCCGAACGGGTCAGCACATACGCCTTCGCCGGGAAATCATTCCGCCGGTCATGCGGCATCACCGTCAAAAACACGCAACCATTCACGGTCGGCCGCGCGTCAAACACATAACCAATCCCATCGCTCACCACTGGTCACCCCAACCCAAGTAATCGGCCAGAGCCACGAAAGCGAACGCCACACAACCGGCAACCAGCACGAACGGCAACGCGACCACGGCGAACACGAACTGGACAACCTTCCTCACGCGCCCCATTCGCACACCAGCCTCTGCACACGATCAGGCACATCAACCAACTCGACCAAAACGAGCACCACATCCACGAGCAACAGATTCCAGAAACCCATCACCGCGAACACAAGACCAACCAGCACGGCACAAAACGTGAAAAACACCTTATAAAAACCGAGCATCACGCCACCTCCAAAGGCTTCGCATAATCAGAACGACCAAGCAGGAAATCGACGCTCACATCGAAATAGTCGGCAATCAGAGACAGGTCGCGAACAGTGAAAGCGACAGTGCCGTGAATCTTCTGAGACATTGTCGGACCAGAAATTCCGAGAATCGATGCCAGCTCACGTTGTCGCATTGCATGGGACTCGAGTAAGTCCTCGATGCGATCTAATCGAGTTTGTTTAACAAATGCAACTTGTGTCACGCAAAGATTATTAACAGTCTCGCAAAGTTTCGTCAAATCAACACGCCGGTCTTGGCAAACTAAAATTAGTAAGGCTATATTGTTTGGTGAAACCAATTTAGGAGGTGGATAGATGAGTAACGTACTCACAGAAAACGAAGCCGCTGCGGTGGCTGCTTTTTCCAAAATGACAGAAGACGCGGCAAAGATAGCCGATCAATACAAAGCTATGGCTAAAACCTATGAGGCCACTTTAAAACTTGCTGAGCAATATAAAGCAATGTTGAAGCCGATTGAGCCGATGCTGAAGTGGTATGAGAATCAAGCAAAGATATACCGCGGTGTTTCAGATATCCAAGAATCGGTCACAAGCAGCATGAAGGCGATTATGGGTGCTCGTGGCTTGAAGCAGTCGGATTTGGCCTCTGCGCTGGGCCTGAGCGCCTCAACTATTTCGCAGAAGATGACAAAGAGAGTTGCGTGGACGCTGGATGATATAGAAAAAGCCTCGGAATTCTTCAAAGTGAATCCCGAGGCGTTGGTAGCGGGGCATGGATTTGAACCATGG